>Ga0113563_10002662_pt1 | contig 10871 bp, 11 predicted proteins | sample Mud3Dept3metaG_FD_80117 | JGI IMG/M metagenome (GOLD analysis project Ga0113563, IMG submission 80117) | Freshwater wetland microbial communities from Ohio, USA, analyzing the effect of biotic and abiotic controls - Mud 3 Core 4 Depth 3... | ecosystem: Environmental > Aquatic > Freshwater >...
GCTCGAGTGCCTGAGGCCGCTGGGATTGATGGCGAGCTTCGGCAGTTCTTCGGGGCTAGTGCCCCCGGTTGAGCTGGGGCTACTCATGCAATACGGCTCGCTTTTTCTTACGCGCCCTTCATTAAACACATATGCGGCAAAGCGCATAGACTTGGAGGCGATATCAAAGGACCTCTTCGATATCGTGCTCGCCGGCAAAGTAAGAATCGTAATAGGGCAGCGCTACCCGCTCAAGAACGCGGCCGAGGCGCACCGCGATCTCGAAGCCCGTAAGACTACGGGTTCGAGCATCCTGGTGCCATGAGCGACGGCGTTAAGATTGTAGAAAAAATTCTGAAAATTTGGAAAGGCGGTTAGGGTATCCCGTATCCCGGGTCGGACCAAGGTAAGTGGTGGATATCGTCCACGGAACATTTTGCGGGGCCGATTTGGGCCATGAAAAGGGAGGGCAAACGGAGCCTGCTCGATCGGAATTCGGGCCCTACAATTTTTGTTCCATTCCCAATCTTTGGGTTTATGGCAGGGGGCTCGGGGCCGCTTGGGCGCGGGGAGTAAAGGCGAATTGACATCCTTTTGCCTTTCCGATAAACTTTGATGTAAATTCTAAGAGATGGCCTGTTAAGGATGGAATTTTGAAACTTTTTGAAATACCCATCCACATTTGCTCCCTTATATTCCGGTTTTGATGCTGGGTCAATGAGTTGCGGGTATAGTCAAAGGAGTGGACAGGAGAGACTATGCTGAAATTCTTTAAAAGGCCGAAGGTCCTGGCGGTTCTGATCGGGGTTGCGGCGGTTATCATTTTAACCCTTTACAGTTACTTCGTGGCCGACACGGTCCGGACGAGAATCACCGACGCCCAGATGACCAAGGTGGACGGGCGGTACATGATCGCCACCGATTACCGTCCCCTTGTCAACTATGACGCGTGGTACCGGTTCAAGTTCGATTCCGGGACCATCCAGAATGAGGCGGTTCGGTTGAAGGGGAAAACGGTCAAGATCAAGAAATACGGGTGGCGGATCTCTCTTTTTTCCGAGTATGAGAACGTGGTGAAGATCGAAGAGGTGAAGTGAGCCTGGTCTTTTTTGCTTTTGCAAAGCATCGTGCCTTATGCTATAAGAAATAGATTAAAAAAAGGGGAGAGCTGATCCATGTCCGGCCACTCGAAATGGAGCACGATCAAGCACAAGAAGGGCGCGGCAGATGCCAAGCGCGGGAAGATTTTCACCAAGTTAATCAAGGAAATCACCGTGTCGGCCCGGAGCGGGGGCGGCGATCCCGGGGGGAATCCGCGCCTGCGCTCGGCGATTGCCGCGGCCAAAGCGGAAAACATGCCCAAGGACAATATTGATCGGGCCGTCAAGAAAGGTACGGGAGAACTTCCCGGGGTATCCTATGAGGAAGCCACTTTTGAAGGATACGGACCCGGGGGGGTGGCCATCCTAGTGGAAATCCTGAGCGATAACCGGAAACGGACGGTGGCCGATATTCGTCATATTTTTTCGAAAAATGCCGGCAATCTGGGCGAGGCAGGGTGCGTCGCCTGGATGTTTGAAAAGAGAGGCCTCCTGGTTTTCGAGAAGGACAAAGTGGACGAAGAGAAGCTGATGAATGCGGCCCTCGACGCCGGCGCCCAGGACGTGAGGGAATCGGACAAGGAATTCGAAGTGGTCTGCGACCCTTCCGATTTTGAAAAGGTAAAGAAAGCCCTGGAACAGGCCCAGCTCAAACCCCTGCTGGCCGAGATCACCATGGTTCCCCAGTCGACGGTCAAACTGGCGGGGAAAGAAGCCCAGCAGATGCTCCGCCTCATGGAAAGCCTGGAGGATTCGGACGACGTCCAGCACGTCTATGCCAATTTTGACATCCCCGATGCCGAGATGGAGCAACTCAGTGCATAAGGGGAGTGCCCCCGGTTCCTGGCCCCTCCTCCCGGGGGGGCAGGGCGAAGGCATCCGTATCTTAGGCGTGGACCCGGGGATGGTGAGTACGGGTTTCGGCCTGATTGAATTCGAAAAACAAGGTTCCCTCCTGTACCGCGAAAGCGGAGTCCTTCGGCCCCGGGGAACTTCGGTTCCTCCCCGTCTGCAGCAGATCTTCCGCGACCTCACCGGCTTGATTGAAACCACGAAGCCCCGTTTTATGGCGGTGGAACGCCCTTTTTTCGGCAAGAACGTGAAGAGCGCCATGCTCCTCGGGCAGGCCCGGGGGGCCGCGCTCCTGGCGGCCGCGGAAACCGGCCTGGCGGTTCATGAGATCAGTCCCCTGGAGGTCAAGCAGGCGGTGGTGGGATACGGCCGGGCGGACAAGGGACAGATCCAGGCTATGGTCCGGTCCATTCTGGGGATCCGCCAGTCTCTGAGCGCCGACGCGGCCGACGCGCTAGCCGTAGCCCTCTGTCTGGCCCATTCTCTCCCCCTGAAGACATCCCTGCAAGAGGCCCTGCGGAAGGATTCCCTGAATGAACGGCGCCGGTCAGCGCGGTGGACGGAGAGAGACCTGGGAGACTTTCGGTGATCGCTCAGATTCGGGGACGGCTGGTTCACAAGGAACCCGGCTCGGTGGTGGTGGAGGCCAACGGCCTCGGGTACCAGGTCTTTGTTTCATTGACCACCTTCTATGAAATCCCGGACCTGGAGCAGACCGTAATCCTGCATACCCATACCCACGTGAGGGAAGACGCGCTCCAGCTCTTCGGGTTCTCCAGCCCGCTGGAAAAAGAGCTCTTCCAGATCCTGATCGGAGTTACCGGGATCGGTCCCAAGCTGGCGCTGAACATCCTTTCGGGCATCAGCCCGAAGGAACTTCTGAATTCCCTGGACCAGCGGGACATGAACCGCCTTCAGTCCGTTCCAGGAATCGGTCGAAAGATGGCCGAGAGGATGGTGCTGGACCTTCAGGAAAAGGCCCGGAAGATCGGCACCCGGATCTCCCTGCAGCCCGCGGAACCCAGGAGAACGGATGGGCTGGCGGAAGATGTCATCTCCGCCCTGTTGAATTTGGGGTATAAGAAGGCGCAGGCGGAAAAAGCGGTGGAGATCGCGTTCCGCCAGGGTCCGGATTTAACCCTGGAAAAGGCCTTAAAGGAAAGCCTGAAGATTCTGGCCTCCGTATGAAAATATGACCAGCGGGAAAATATCTCCGAAATTGCTCCCCGACGAAGAAGAGAAAAACTCCCCCGCCGTGCGCCGTGTCCAACCCGAGGTGAGCGAGGAGGACCTACGCAACGAGGTCAACCTCAGGCCGCGCACGCTGGAAGAATACGTGGGGCAGGAAGAAGTGAAGAGCAACCTGAGGGTCTTCGTGGAAGCAGCCAAGAACCGCGGGGAGGCGCTGGATCATGTCCTCTTCAGCGGACCCCCCGGGCTGGGAAAGACCACCCTGGCCTACATCATCGCTTCCGAACTGCGGGTGAACGTCAAAGCCACATCCGGCCCGGTCATTGAAAGAGCGGGTGACTTGGCGGCCATTCTCAGTAACCTGAAGGAACACGACATCCTCTTCATCGACGAGATCCACCGGCTGAACCACGTGGTGGAAGAGATTCTCTACCCGGCCATGGAGGATTTTCAGATCGACATCCTGATCGGCCAGGGGCCCAGCGCGCGCTCCATTAAGTTGAACATTCCCCCTTTCACCCTGGTAGGGGCGACCACCCGGGCCGGCCTCCTGACCTTTCCCCTGCGGGACCGTTTCGGAATCAGCTTCCGCCTGGAGTTCTACTCGCCCGCGGAGCTGGAGAAGATCCTCATGCGCTCCGCCCGGATCCTGAATGTGGAGCTGAACCCTTCTGGCGGGCAGGAGATTGCCAAGAGGTCCCGGGGAACTCCCCGGGTGGCCAACCGGCTGCTCAGGCGGGTACGGGATTTTGCCCAGGTGATGGCCGACGGGAAGATCGACCAGGCCATGGCCGACCAGGCCTTGAAACTCCTGGAAGTGGACGAGCGGGGATTGGACAAGATGGACCGGAAGATCCTCCTTACGATTCTGGAGAAGTTTAACGGTGGCCCGGTGGGGCTGGAGACCCTGGCCGTGGCGGTGAACGAGGAAAAAGACACCCTGGAGGATGTCTATGAGCCTTACCTGATCCAGGTGGGATTCCTGGACCGGACCCCCCGGGGAAGGAGAGCCACGCCCCTGGCGGCGGGCCATATGGGAAAACAGGCCCAGCATTTTCCGCAGGAACGTCTGCTGTGAATTTATTCGCCGAAGATAGGAAACGCTCGTGGAAATGAAAGAAACGAAAAATCCAGCCGGAAGGACGAAATTCATCTTTATCACTGGAGGAGTTCTCTCCTCCCTGGGGAAAGGCCTGACCGCCGCATCCACCGGGGCTCTTCTGGAGTGCCGGGGTTTGAGGGTGACCTTGCAGAAGCTCGACCCCTACATCAACGTGGACCCGGGGACCATGAATCCCTTCCAGCACGGGGAGGTCTTCGTCCTGGACGACGGTGCGGAGACGGACCTCGATTTGGGCCATTACGAGCGCTACACCTCCGCCCGCCTGGGCCGGAGAAACAATCTCACCACCGGACAAATCTACTACTCGGTGATCACCAAGGAGAGGAGAGGGGATTACCTGGGGGCCACGGTCCAGGTCATTCCCCACATCACCGACGAAATCAAGAGGAACATCCTGGCCATTTCCGACGATGCCGACGTGGCCATCATCGAGGTGGGAGGAACGGTGGGGGACATCGAATCGCTGCCTTTTCTGGAGGCGATCCGTCAGCTGAAATCCGACCTGGGGAGGCAGAACTCGATCTATCTCCACGTGACCCTGGTTCCCTACATCAAGACTTCGGGAGAATTGAAGACCAAGCCTACCCAGCACAGCGTGATGAAGCTCCGGGAGATCGGGATCCAGCCGGACATCCTAATCTGCCGGACCGAACAGGTCCTTCCTCCGGACATCAAGGCCAAGATCTCCCTTTTCTGCAACGTGGACCGGGACGCGGTAATCACCGCCAAAGACGTGGAATCCATCTATGAAGTGCCCCTCCTTTTCCACCGGGAAGGGCTCGACGAAAAGGTCGTCCAGCAGTTGAACATCTGGACTCGGGCTCCCCTCCTGGAGAAATGGGAAGAGGTCATACAGGCCATCAAGAACCCCAAGGGCAGCGTGGACATCGCCATTGTGGGGAAATACGTCCACCTCAAGGACTCCTACAAATCTTTGAACGAGGCCCTGGTCCACGGGGGAATCGCCAACCGCCTGCGGGTCAATCTTCACTTCGTCGATTCCGAGGGGGTGGAAAAGGAAGGCCCCGAGAAAATGCTGAAAGGGGCGGACGGAATTCTCGTGCCCGGCGGGTTCGGAAACCGGGGAATCGAGGGAAAGATCCGGGCCGCTCAATACGCCCGGGAGAAGGGAGTGCCCTACTTTGGAATCTGCCTGGGCATGCAGCTGGCCCTGGTGGAATTCGGCCGCCACGTCTGCGGGCTGGAAGGGGCCAACAGCACGGAGTTCGATCTCGAGTCCCCCCATCCTCTCATCGCCCTCATGGAAGAGCAAAAAGCAATCCGGGAAAAGGGTGGCACCATGCGGCTGGGCGCCTATCCGGCTGTTCTGAGAGAAGGATCCCTGGCCTATCAGGCTTACGGCGCGGGGGAAATTTCCGAAAGGCACCGGCACCGCTATGAAGTCAACAATGACTACCGAGATCGACTCGAGGCCGAGGGGATCCTCTTCCCCGGCGTCTCCCCGGACGGGAAACTGGTGGAGATTTGCGAGCTGCCCGGACATCCCTGGTTCCTGGGCTGCCAGTTCCATCCCGAATTGAAATCCCGGCCCCACGCTCCCCATCCTTTATTCCGCGAATTCATCTCAGCCTCCTACAAGGAGAAGCGAAAAAAGCGGAGAAAACCGTCATGACCCCGATCTCCCTTCCGGCGGTAAAAGAGGTCCGCGTCGGGCCTGTAACCCTCGGGGGACAAAAACCCATGGTCCTGATTGCGGGACCCTGCGTGATCGAGTCCGAGGATGCCTGCCTGGAAGTCGCCGGCCGGTTGAAGGAATTGACCCGCTCCCTGGGGATTCCCCTGATCTTTAAGTCATCCTACGACAAAGCCAACCGAAGTTCCCTTCGCTCCTACCGGGGGCCGGGGCTGAGGCGGGGGCTGGAAGTTTTGGGAAGGATTAAACGGGAGATGGGCATTCCGGTCCTCTCGGATGTTCACCGTTTCGAGGAGGTCCAGGAAGCCGCCGAGGTCCTGGATGTGCTCCAGGTCCCGGCCTTTTTGTGCCGCCAGACCGATTTCGTCGCGGCCGTCGCCGGGGCTGGGAAAGCGGTTAACGTGAAGAAGGGACAATTTCTGGCCCCCTGGGATATGAAGAACGTGGTCGAAAAGATCGAATCCGCCGGGAATCGATCGATCCTGCTCACGGAGAGGGGAGCCTCTTTCGGATACAACAACCTGGTCGCGGACATGAGGGCGCTGGTCATTATGAGGCAGACGGGCTATCCGGTGATCTATGACGTAACCCACAGCCTTCAGCTTCCCGGGGGCTTGGGAACCTCATCGGGGGGGCAAAGGGAATACATTCCTCCCCTGGCCCGAGCCGGAGTGGCCGCGGGGGTCGATGGGCTTTTCATGGAAGTTCATCCAAACCCTCCTGAGGCCCTATGCGACGGGCCCAACTCGCAGCCCCTGAAAGAGCTCCGTCCGCTTCTGGAACAGTTGATGGCGGTGGACGGAATCGTAAAGAGGCAAAGAGCATAGGAAATAGCGTAGAGTAGGATTCAGGAGTCCCGGCAGAGCCGGGGGTTCCGCTTGGGGAAATATTCCTGGATCAAGAACGGGGGAGAATGGCAAGGAAAGACTGGAGAGAAAGGGCCAAAAAGATCCGCCTCCTGCTTCTGGATGTGGATGGGGTTATGACCGACGGGCGACTGGGATTTGACGGGGAGGGGAGAGAATTCAAATTTTTCTACGCCCGGGACGGCATAGGGATCAAACTTCTTCAGCAGGCGGGGCTCCGGGTAGGGATCCTTTCGGGGAGAAGGGCTAGAGTGGTGGCCCTTCGGGCGAAGGAACTGGGGATTTTTCTGGTCCGGCAAAAAATAAAGGATAAAGCCCAGGCTTTTGGAGAAATATTGGAGGCCGAAAAACTGCGCCCGGAACAGGTCTGTTACATGGGGGATGACCTGGTTGACCTTCCCGTCCTCTGCAGAGCAGGATTCGCCGTTGCGGTGGCGGACGCCGTAGCGGAAGTGAAATCCGCGGCCCACTGGGTCACCCGCTCTCCGGGGGGCCGTGGGGCGGTGCGGGAGGTTTGCGAAAGAATTCTGAAAATGCAGGGAAAATGGAAGAAGGGGACGCGGAAATTTTTCCCTTCCCCGGGTGGTTGAAAGAGCTTTATCGATCCCGAAATGATTCGAACCGGGAAAGGAATCGATGTCCCGCCTGGGAATTGCCCGGCGCCAAATTGGCCCTTTACACCCCCCCAATGGCGGTGTTAGAATAATTTTAGAGAGGGGGGGATGACAAGACGCGCTACTCTTCGGAAACTGGTTGGGGTAATCATCTTTGGGAGTTTGGGCCTCGTGGGGGTTATCGCCTGGCAGACTTTGACTCCCCCCCCCATGGAAAAGACTCCCCCTGCCAAGCCGGATGCTTCGGCAGACCTGAAATTGGACCGGGTTCATTACACCGAGACCCGGGAGGGAGTGAAAGAATGGGAATTGGAAGCCACCTCCGCGGTTTACCGCAAGGAGGGCGATACGGTAATGCTGGAAAAGATCCGGGCCACCTTTTACGGGAAGAATCAGGAAAGTTATCGTCTGATCGGAGAGAAGGGGAGATTCAACACCCAAACCAAGGTGATTGAGGTCTACGACGGAGTAAGGATCGATTCCAGCAACGGCTACCATATGCGGACCCGAAGCTTGAAGTACCAGGCCGATCAGAAAGAACTCCACACCCCCGACCCGGTGGAACTGGAGGGTCCTTCAATTCGTGTGGAAGGAGTTGGAATGATCGTGGAGCTGAACCGCGAGCGGGTAAAGATTCTGGGGGGAGTGACGACCACCCTCTCTTCCCTGGAATCCAACAAGAGCGCAAGGTCGGCCAGGTGATATGAAAAGCAAGGGCATCGTTTGGGCCATGGGGGTCTTTTTCTGGCTCCTGGCCATGCTTCCTTCCGGATGGGCAGCGGAGAAGAAACCGGGCCTTCTGGGGAAAACCGGCCAAGAAGGCGGGGCTTTGTCTGCTCAACCTCTGCGCATCACCTCCCAGCAGCTCGAGGCCGACAATAAAAACCAGGTGATCCTTTTTACCGGAAACATCATCGCCCGGCAGGGGGACTTGGTCATCCACGCGGATACCGTCCGAGTTTATTATGAAAAAGGGGAAGAGGGGAATGAAGTCCGGGAGGTCGTGGCCACGGGAAACGTGAAAGTCCACCAGGGGGATCGGGTGGCCACCGGCCAGAAGGCGCAGTTTCTCAACAAAGAGCAGAAGATCATTCTGACCGGACAGCCCCGGGTCTGGCAGGGAAAAGATATGGTCAGCGGGGAGAAGATCACGGTATTGCTGGAAGAAGATAAAAGCCTTGTGGAAAGCGGCCCGGATCGTCGAGTGGAAGTCATTCTGTATCCCAGGGGGGAGGCAAACAAGGCAAAAGGAAAACCATGAGCTCGGCCCAGACTCTTCATGCCCGGGGATTGAAGAAGCAGTATGGCAGCAAGTGGGCGGTGGACTCGATCGACCTGGAATTCCGGGCGGGAGAGGTGATCGGCCTTTTGGGGCCGAACGGAGCGGGCAAGACTACGACCTTTTACATCATCGTGGGCCTAATTCGGCCGGAAGGGGGAGAGATCTTCCTCTCCGGAGAAGACATCACCCATGATCCCATGTACCTGAGGGCCCGGAAGGGAGTCACCTATCTCCCCCAGGAGCCGTCGGTTTTCCGCAAACTAACCGTGGAGGAAAACCTGATGGCCATCCTGGAGTCGCTGGATTTGACCCGGGAAGAAAGGCAGAAGCGCCTGGCGGCTTTGCTGGAAGACCTGAGGATCTCCGGCCTAGCCAAACGAAAAGCCTACTCCCTTTCCGGGGGCGAGCGGAGAAGGGTGGAAATCAGCCGCAGCCTGGTGATTTCCCCCCGATTCATTCTTTTTGACGAGCCTTTCGCCGGAATCGATCCTCTGGCGGTGGTGGACATTCAGAATATGATCGTCCAGCTGAAATCCAGGGGCATCGGAGTGGTCATCTCGGACCATAATGTCCGGGAAACCTTGGGAGTCTGCGACCAGGCCTACATTCTGAATGAGGGGCGCATTCTGGAGAAGGGAACCCCCGATGAGATTGCCCGGAGTCGAAAGGCCCGGGAGATATACCTGGGAGAGAACTTTCAGTTCTGATTTCGCTGAAGGATTCTCTCCGGACGGTCGATAACAAAAGAGAAAAAGGAAAACATCTCGACGGCTTCCAGCCGGATCAAAGGTCTGATGTTCCCATGGCATTAGAAATTCGACAGAGTCTCAAGCTGGCTCAGCAACCCATCATGACCCCTCAGCTCCAGCAGGCCATCAAGCTGCTGCAGCTCTCCCGGATGGAGCTGATGGACCTGATCCGACAGGAGCAGGAAGAAAATCCGGTGATTGAAGAATCCGTCGAGCCGGCGGCGGAGGCGGAGCCTCTAGGACCCAGTTATGAAACCCAGGGTCCTTCCGACAACAAAGAAGCCCGGCAGGAGGAGATCGGTCTGCCGGAGGCCGGGTGGCGGGAGGAACCCTATTGGAGGACCAAATCCGCCCAGGATGACGAGGAGCGCCCCACCTTCGAGAACTTCCTCACTAAGAAAACCAGCCTCTCCGATCACCTTCTCTGGCAACTCCGGCTGAATCACTTCACCGATGATGAGCGGCTGATCGGAACCCTGATCATCGGCAACCTGAACGAAGACGGACTCCTGCAGGTTTCCCTGGAGGAGATCGGCACGCAAAGCGGTTTTGACCCGGAGACCGTTCAGAAGGTGATGCAACGGATCCAGGCCTTTGACCCTCCCGGAGTGGCCGCCCGGGATTTACGGGAGTGCCTGATCCTTCAGGCCCAGCAGCTCTTTCCCCAAGAGCTGCTCATGCAGCGGATCATCGACTCCTACTTGAACTTCCTGGCCAAAAAAAGTTATCAATCGTTGGCCCGCGAGCTCGGGGTTCCGCTGGAAGAGATCATCCGGGCCACCCGGCTCATCAGCGAACTCGACCCCCGCCCGGGGCGGCGCTTCAGCGATGACAACATTCCCTACATCACCCCCGATGTGTATGTCTTTAAGATGGGGGACGATTATGTGGTCATGCTGAATGAAGATGGCCTTCCCAAGCTGCGCATCAACTCCTATTACCGGAGCATCCTGCGCGAGCAGGCCAAGTCTTCCGGAGAGGCGAAGGATTACATCAACGATAAGATTCGCTCCGCCCTCTGGCTGATCAAATCCATCCATCAGCGCCAGCGGACCATTTCCCGGGTGACCAAGTCCATCGTGAAATTCCAGCGGCAATTTTTGGAAAAAGGGGTGGCCTACTTGAAACCCATGGTCCTCAAGGACGTGGCCTTGGACGTGGAGATGCACGAGTCCACCATCAGCCGGGTCACTTCCAACAAGTACGTCCACACTCCGCAGGGGATCTTCGAGCTCAAGTATTTCTTCAACAGCAGCATCAATACCTCTCGGGGAGAGAACGTGGCCTCCGAGAGCGTCAAAGAAAAGATCCGCCTGATCCTAGCCCAGGAAGACCCCCAGAAACCCTACAGCGATCAGGAATTGGTGGAAATCCTGAAGAAGCAGGACATCCTGATCGCCCGCCGGACGGTGACCAAATACCGGGAGATGCTAGGGGTTCTTCCTTCCACGCAGAGGAAAC
>Ga0113563_10002664_pt1 | contig 10870 bp, 8 predicted proteins | sample Mud3Dept3metaG_FD_80117 | JGI IMG/M metagenome (GOLD analysis project Ga0113563, IMG submission 80117) | Freshwater wetland microbial communities from Ohio, USA, analyzing the effect of biotic and abiotic controls - Mud 3 Core 4 Depth 3... | ecosystem: Environmental > Aquatic > Freshwater >...
CCAGGCTGCCGATATCCTCTTCCTTTTTTAAGGCCCTGGCGGCGTGCAGGGTAATGCCTAAAATCGCTTCGGCGGGGGTCATGCGCATCTGGGTGCAGGCGAGGGTGGTGATCAACGGCAGGGATTGGGTCATGCAGGATCCGGGGTTGAAGTCCGAGGCCAAAGCCACGGTGACGCCCCGCTCCATCATCTTCCGGGCCGGGGCATAGCGGCCCAGGAAGAGGAAAAAGGCCGTCCCCGGGAGAAGGGTGGCCACCACCCCTCTCTCCGCCATCCTTTCCATTCCCTGATCGCTGGCAAACAACAGATGGTCCGCGGACGCGGCCCCGATTTCCGCGGCCAGTTCGGCCCCGCCCAGGGAAGTCAGTTCGTCCGCATGAATCTTCGCCTCCAGGCCATAGCGCCTGCCCGCTTCGAGGATCCGGCGCGAATCCTCCGGAGAGAAGACGCCTTCCTCGCAGAAAACATCGCAGAAAACGGCCAGTTTTTTTTCGGCGACGGCGGGGATCATTTCCTCGATGACCAGGCGGACATAGTCGTCCTTTCGGCCCGCATACTCCGGGGGGATTTCATGAGCGCCCATGAAGGTGGGGACGATATCCGCGGGATGGGCCCGGTCCAGGTCCCGCAGGACTTCCAGCATCTTGATTTCGCTTTCGAGGGAAAGGCCGTACCCGCTCTTCGCTTCCACGGTCGTGGTGCCCAAAGACAGCATCTGGTCGAGGCGCCTTTTCCCGATCGCGACCAACTCCTCTTTCCCGGCCTGCCGGGTCTTCTGCACGGTGGACTTGATCCCGCCCCCTTTGGCGGCGATCTCCTGGTACGTGGCCCCCTGCAGGCGCAGTTCGAATTCCTTTTCCCGGGTGCCGGCAAAGGCCAGGTGGGTGTGGGAGTCGATGAAGCCGGGGAGGACCGTTTTCCCGGAGGCTTCGACCCTCCGGGGACGGGACGACAAATCCACCTGGCGGGAAAGCTGATGACTGGGCCCCACCCAGACGATCCGGCCGTCCGCGATAGCGATCGACCCGTTGCCGACAATCGCCAGCTTTTCTTCGGCTTTGACCGCGTTTTCCCCGGCGTTCAGGGTGAGAACCTGGGCGGCGTTTTCGATGAGGAGATCGGCGGATTTCATTGGCAATTGATCTTCTCCTTGATCCGGGCCAGCACCGCTTTCTTGATGGCCTCCCCTTCGGCCTCCAATCGCTGGAGCTCTTTTTTCATCTTCTCCACGAAGTGTTTGTCTTCCAAGGCCGAGAGGTTGATAAGAACGTTGAAAATTCCTCCGCCCATGGCCGCATCCGCCAGGAGGGCGCCCACGGCGGCATCGCTGATCGTGTTGGGGTTTCCTTTTTCCACCGCTTCCTGGCAGAGCTGCATCACCTTCAGGCTCGTGGCCGTGGTGAACAGGGGCGGGTCGGCGGCCTTTTTCAGGGCCAGCTGGATCTCCTCTTTCCGTTTCTTTTTTTCTTCCTCGGTTTTTTTCGGCAGCAGGAAGGCGTTCATCACGGCTTCGTAGGCAAGGCTGTCCTGGACAATCGTCCCGGTCAAAGCCTCGCGGCAGGAGTGGGCCTCCTCCCGGATTTTCTGCAGCTCGGTTTCTTTCCCCTCAAAACCCTTTTTCCCGAGGGTCAGGTTGACGACCATCTCCACCAGGGCCGCGCCCAAGCCTCCGGCCAGGGCGGAAACGCTGCCGCCGCCGGGCGTGGGGGTGGATGCGGCAACCGCCTCCAGAAATTGGGAGAGGGTGACTTCTTCCTTTTCCTTGTCGGGGGCCATAACGCCTCCTTTCCCGTGCGGGAAAATGGGTTCGGGACCGCTGCCCCTGTCTTTCCCGCCGGTCTTGCGGGTCTATCCCGCCGGTTTTTGCCGGTGGAGAACGCCCCGGATGAAACTTACCGCCTCCCGGACCTTTTCCAGATCCACCCCCGTTGTAAACCGCCCGGATCCTAACTTTATCCGCTCGCCTTCGGGAAAGTCGGTGTTCAACTGGTTTACAAAGGCTACCATCTTCTGGGTTGAGGCGTTGGGGGGGATTTGCAGATCGAACGGCAGCAGGTCATCCGGATTCTGGCGCGACGGTTCGGGAATGTCGAATACGGAGGTATCAAAGGTGTGAACTCCGTCCCGGACCACGCGCATCAAATGGCTTTCCCACTTTACGTACCAGTGGGTATGAACATGCAGGGCGATCCGCTCCAGCGGCAGAAAACTTTTCATCCGCTCCCACATTTTGTTGAAGTCCTCGGGGTCCGCTTTGCCGCGCGTGTCTCCCAAGGCCACCTCGTAACAGCCAAGGCCGAGCAGCAGTTGGCACCACCCGATCGCGCTGCTGATCGGGGCGTCCAGCTTATCCTTATATCCGCCAAAGGCCGCCGACACATACCCCCGGACTCGAAGTCCGTCCCGCTGTGCTTTTTCGACATGTCTTTGAATGCAATCGAAAACGCTATTTCCGGACATCTGGTATAGTTCGAAATTCCGTTCCTCGCTGGCGGAGATCGAAACGCAAATTTCATCCGGCAGACCGGGATGCTCCCGCAGCATTCCCTTTTCAAGGAGCCGGTTGATTTTTACGGAGGGATAATTCTTTTCCGTCGGCCCGACATAGATCCCGTATTTGGCTTTGGGCTTTCCCGCTCTTAACCGCCGGAGGATTTCGTAGGTGTCTCTCAGCTCCGGATATTTTAAATAGTTAACGGAGGCTCCGATTTCGATTCTCTCGATGCCCGCTTCCTCCAGCATCCGGATCGTGGTCACAAGCGAATCCGTATCCGGGGCTATTTTGTGAGAGAAGCGCCAGTCCCGGAACCCCACTTCGTAAAGATGGATCCGGGTTTCGATTTTGGAGATGTTTCCGGAGTTTTTCATTTATTGTCCTTCACCGCAGAGAGCGCAGAGGACGCAGAGGAAAAATTTAGGACAAATAAATATTCCATATTCAGTTTGCTTTTTGAAAATTTCAATTGTTCTTTTCTCTGCGTTCTCTGCGTTCTCCGCGGTGAATATTGCTATTTCATCATCGGGATCTTGATCCCCGTCTTTTTCGCCGTCTGCACGGCCAGCTCGTATCCGGCGTCCACGTGGCGCATGACCCCGGTCCCGGGGTCGGTGGTGAGCACCCGCAGGACCCGCTCCTCCATCTCCTTCGTCCCGTCGCAAACCACCACCATGCCGGCGTGAATCGAGTAGCCGATCCCGACCCCCCCGCCATGGTGCACCGACACCCACGTCGCCCCCGCCGCCGTGTTGAGAAGCGCGTTCAGGATCGGCCAATCGGCGATCGCATCGCTCTTGTCCATCATCCCTTCCGTCTCCCGGTTGGGGGAGGCGACGGACCCGGCATCCAGGTGGTCCCGGCCGATGACGATGGGGGCCTTCAGCTCTCCGCGGGCCACCATGTCGTTGAAGACTTTTCCGATTCGGGCCCGCTCCCCGTAGCCCAGCCAGCAGATCCGGGCGGGAAGACCCTGAAATTTCACCTTCTCCCGGGCCAGCCGAATCCACCGGTGGAGGGACTCATTCTCGGGAAATTCCCTGAGCACCGCCTCGTCGGTCTTGTAGATGTCCTCCGGCTCGCCCGAGAGGGCGGCCCAGCGGAAGGGGCCCTTCCCCTCGCAGAAGAGCGGGCGGACATAAGCCGGAACGAACCCGGGGAAGGCAAAGGCGTCCTTGACGCCCGCTTCATAGGCCTGGGCGCGCAGGTTGTTGCCGTAGTCGAAAACGACGGACCCCCGCTTCTGGAAGGCCAGCATGGCGCGCACATGGATCGCCATGGATTGCAGGGAATGTTTGACATACTCCTCCGGATCGGCCTCTCTGAGCTTCAGGGCCTCCGCCAGGGTCATCCCCGCCGGCACATAGCCTTTCAGGGGGTCGTGGGCCGAGGTCTGGTCCGTGACCAGGTCCGGGTGGAAGTTCCGCCGGACCAGCTCGGGCAGAACCTCGGCGGCATTTCCCACCAGGCCGATGGATTTGGCGATTCCTTTCTTCCGGGCTTCCTCGAGCCATTTCAGGGCCTCGTCGAGGCTGGCGGTCATCACATCCAGGTACTTCGTCTCCAGCCGTTTCTTGATCCTTTCGGGGTCGACCTCGACTCCGAGGAATGCCGCCCCGCACAGGGTGGCGGCCAGCGGCTGGGCCCCGCCCATCCCTCCCAGACCGGCGGTGAGCACGGTGCGGCCCTGCAAAGAGCCGCCGAAATGCTTGCGGGCCGCGGCGGCGAAGGTCTCGTAGGTTCCCTGCAGGATGCCCTGCGAGCCGATGTAGATCCAGCTCCCCGCGGTCATCTGCCCGTACATGGTGAGCCCCAGGGCCTCCAGTTCCTGGAATTTCTCGCGCGTGGCCCACTTGGGGACCAGCATGGCGTTGGAAATCAGGACCCGGGGGGCATAAGCGTGGGTGCGGAAGATGCCGACAGGTTTGCCCGACTGGATGAGCAGGGTTTCATCGGTTTCCAGGTTCTTCAGAGACTCTATGATTTTCAAATAGCAATCCCAGTTCCGGGCCGCCTTGCCGGCGCCGCCGTAGACGATCAAATCGTCGGGCTTCTCCGCCACTTCCCGGTCCAGGTTGTTCATCAGCATGCGGAGCGGCGCCTCGGTCTGCCAGCTCTTGCAGGTGAGTTTCGTCCCCCGGGGGGCCGAGATATTGACTTTCCACTCCGCCTTTTTTTCCACTTTCGGCTTATCGATGACGTTGACGGTCTTGGCTTTTTTCATTTGTTCTCCTTAGGAATGATGATCCCCTAAAAGGCCAAAGAATGGTCTTTTCCGTCGCTCGGGAGGTTCTGGATTCCCGCCTGCGCGGAAATGACGACTTTTTGCGGAGCCATCGACAGGGATCCGAATTCCCCATCCCCCGCATGTGAGAAAAGGGGGATAGACACCCTTGCCCGTTCATGAAGAAAAGTATAGGGAGATCGCAGGAGGGGTGTCAAGCGAAAACCGAGGCCGTCATTCAGAAACCCTTGGATATGTTTTGAAAATCCTTGACACTCGCCGTCAAATGTATGATAATTTTTTGCAAATATCCAAAGGCGCATCGATTTAAGGAAGGGTGGGAGGAATTATGAAATCAAGCAAGACATGGGTCCTTTCGTTGCTGGTGGTGCTGGTTTTTACGGCTTCCGTCGCCCAGGGGCAGTCCATCAAGATCGGCCTCATGGCTCCATTGACCGGTCCGGCGGCGCCGGACGGGCTCAGCGCGAAGCAGTCCGTGGAAATGGCCGTGGAGGACATCAACAAGGCCGGCGGGATCAACGGGAAAAAAGTGGAACTGGTGGTCTATGACGACCAGTTCGAAGCCAAGCAGGCCGTAGCCGTGGCCCACCGGATGATCGAAGGGGACAAGGTGGTGGCGGGGGTTTCCGGGTCCTACTCTTTCACCACCCGGGCGGCGGCGCAGGTTTTCCAGGAAAACAAGGTTCCGTTCGCGGTCGGTTACGCCCTCCATCCCGCGATCACCGAGGGGGGAAAATACGTGTTCCGGGTAACCGTGCTCGGCCCGGTCCAGGGGAGGGCCGCCGGGTATTGCGCGGGCAACATGATGAAGATCAAGACCGTTTCCATGCTGGTTACGGACAACGATTTCGGGCAGTCCCTGGCCAAAGGATTCACCGAATATGCCTCGAAAGCCGGCGTCAAAACCGTTTCCGAGGACAAGTTCAAGATGGGCGAGAAGGAATTTTCCCCGGTCCTGACCAAAATCAAAGGCCTCAACCCGGATGTGATTTTCACGACGGCTTATCCCCTGGAAGGGGCTCTGATGATGAAGCAGGCCGGCGATCTCGGGATCAAGACCCGCTGGTTGGGCACGGAAGGGCTCGACAGCACCATCGGCTTCCTGCAGGTGGCCGGAAAATTCGCCGAGGGCCTGGTCATCACCACCAACCTGGACCGCGACTCCAAGGTGCCCATGGTTCGCAACTATCTGGAGCAGTATGAAAAGAAATATAAAGTGGCCCCGGATATGACCGGCGCCTCGACCCTGGATGCCTTCCTGGTCCTCATGGAGGCCATCAAAAAAGTCGGCACCGACCGCGACAAGATCGTGGAAACTTTCCGGACCATGAAAGGCTGGCAGGGAGTCACCGGCCAAATTCGGGAATTCACCGCCAAAGGTGAAGTCATCAAAAACGTGGAGCTTCAGGTCGTCAAAAACAGCGCCTTCAAGTATTTCGGGGTGGTGAGCGACCGGGCGTTGTTGGAACCCTGAAATCCCAAGGCTCTGCAAAAAGTCTCCTGCCTCGGCAGGGGCCCCGCTTCAAGTGCGGGAAGGGCCCAGGGGATCGGGTGTAGGGGGTGGGAAAGAACCCTGATTTTATTTTTATTCCCCCCCCAGCCCCCAACCCCCTTTTTAATTATTTGAGCCCCCTTAACCCTGCGGGCTTCTTCTTTTGGTCCAGGGCTATAAATTCGTTTTCATCTGGAAGCCCCCTCTCCCCTTGCGGGGGGGTGGGGGGATGAAGATGAAACCCTGAATTTTTTCCCCTTTTATCACCCCTGCCCCAAACCTCCCCCGTCGAGGGAGAGGCGGAAGTTTTCATTGCGGATGGACACGAATTAGAATTTCATGCTTCAGCAACTGATCAACGGCATCATCACCGGGAGCCTTTACGCGCTCATCGCCGTCGGCCTCACCATGGTGTACGGGATTCTGCGCATTTTGCACATCGCCCACGCCGCGGTCTATGTGGCCGGCGCTTATCTCGGCTATGTGGCCTACGTCTACACCCAGAGCCTGATCCTGGCGCTGGTATTCGGGGCGGCGGGCTGTGTCCTTCTCGGGTGGACGATCCAACGCTTCCTCTACACCCCCCTTCTCAAGCAGGAACGGATCGTCCCTCTGATCGCGTCGGTCGGGCTTTATATTTTCTTCGAGGATCTCTTCCGGCTTTTGGGCGGGCCCTATATCCGCGCCTTCACCGTAAAACTGTGGTTTGACAAGATCACCTGGGGAAGCACGGTCATCACCTCGCACCAGGTCCTAATCCTGGTCATGACGGTGGTTTGTCTGGCGGCCATTTATCTGATCATCACCTATACCCGGTTGGGTTTGGCCTGGCAGGCCACGGCCCAGGACATGGACACGGCGAAGGCCATGGGCGTGAACATCCGCCAGGTCGTGAACCTGAACTTTCTCATCGCTTCGGCGATTGCGGCCATTGCGGGCGTGCTCACCGCGATCAACTACAACTCCATTCTGCCCACCATGGGATCGGTCCCGGCCTACAAGATGTTTGCGATTGTGGTTTTGGGCGGGATGGGCTCGATCCCCGGGACGATCGCCGCCGGGCTGATCATCGGCATGGTGGAGACGGTCATGTCGGCCTATTTCGGGTTCATCATGCCCCGGGACGCCATCGCCTTCTCGGCGATGATCCTGATTTTGATTTTCCGGCCCGAGGGCCTTTTCGCCCGGGCAAGGTAGCGTATGGGCTTCGGCTATTTCATCACCATCGGCATCATCGTCGGCATTTACATCATCCTGACCTTGTCCCTGAACATCATTTCGGGATACGCCGGGCAGGCGTCCCTCGGCCATGCCGCCTTCTTCGGGATCGGCGCCTACGCCAGCGCCCTGCTGACGCTCAAGTTGGGCCTCAGTTTCTGGGCGGCCCTGCCGTTGGCCATGCTGGCCGCCGGGGTCATCGGCGCGGGCGTGGGCATCATCTCCCTCAGGATCAAGGGCGACTTTCTGGCGGTGACGACCATCGGCATCAACTTCGTCATCGTGAGCGTTTTCGAATATTCCGACTTCTTCGGCGGGGCGTACGGGATCTCCGGCATCCTGTACCCGGAGCTGTTCGGTTTCAAAATCAGCAAGGGCTACTACCTGATTCTCGTCTTCGTCTTCGTTTTCCTGACGGCCCTCTTCTGCCGCCTGATCTCCAAATCCTGGTTGGGCTTGGCCTTGGAGACGATCCGGGAAAACGAGGACGCCGCCGAGGCCTCGGGGATCAACTGCAAGAAATTCAAGATCCTGGCCTTCGCGATCGGCTGCGCCCTGGCGGGGCTGGCCGGGGTCCTGTATGCCCATTTCATGCGCTTCATCACCCCCATCGATTTCGCCTTCCCGATTTCCATCACCATCGTTTCCATGATGGTCGTGGGCGGGATCGGCACGATCCGGGGGGGGATCTTGGGGGCCCTGTTCATGGCCGCCCTGCCCGAGATCCTGCGGCCGCTGGCCAATTACCGCCTGCTATTTTACGGGGGCTTGATCGTGCTCATCGCCCGGTTCCAGCCCCAGGGCCTCTTCGGCGACAACCCCTTCCTGTTCCGCAAGATCTTCGGGAAGAGCTTTCCCCCGGCCGCGGCAGACAAGACCGGGACGCCGGGAGGCCGAAAATGAGCGGAATCCTGCGGACGGAAAAGCTCTCCAAATTTTTCGGCGGGCTGCGGGCCCTGCAGAATGTTGACCTGGAGGTCCGGGAGCACGAGATCTTAGGGATGATCGGGCCCAACGGCGCGGGCAAGACGACTTTTTTCAACACGGTTTGCGGGGTGTACGCCCCGGATGAAGGCAGGGTCTTCCTGGAGGGGAAGGAAATCACCGGGATGGCGACCCACCGGAGCGCGCGAATGGGAATCGGCCGGACCTTTCAGATCGTCAAACCCTTTCTGAATCTCAGCGTGGAGCGAAACATTTTAGCCGCCTTGGGCAAAGAACGGATGGCGGGGCTCTCCCCGGCGCTTCTGGGCATCGGCCTGGAAAAAAACCGGGAGGAAGTGCGCCGCCTTCTCCGCCTGGTGGGGATCGAAGGCTCAATCGCCCAACCGGCCCGCACCCTGACCCTCGGGCACCAAAAACGGATGGAAATTGCCCGGGCCTTGGCCCTGAAGCCGAAACTGCTCATGCTCGACGAACCCTTTGCGGGGCTGAGCCAGGAGGAGATTCGGCCGCTGGTCCAGGTTATAAAAAAATTGCGGGGGGAGGGGCTCACGATCCTGCTGATTGAGCACAACGTGCCTTTCGTTATGGAAGTGTGCGACCGGTTGGTCGTCCTGAATTTCGGGGAAAAACTGTGCGAAGGAACGCCCCAGGAAGTGCGCGCCGATAAACGCGTAATTGAAGCCTACCTGGGAAGCTGAAAAAAAGGTGTGGGGGATGGGAGGTCGGGAGCAGGGGCACGCTGCGCGTGCCCGATAGCGGGCGCGAAGCATCGCGCCCCTAAACCCGGAACCATCGGACGGATGAGTTTTGATGGTATCGTGAAAACCGGAAGTTCGGGAAATTTGTCATTCCGGCGGAAGCCGGAATCCGGTTATTTCAAGTCGTTCCGGACCCCGGCTTTCGCCGGGGTGACGGCCCTGCGGACTTTTTACGAGCTCATCAATATTATTGGAACCATAAAGCTATGCTCAAGGTTGAAGGGTTATCGGTTTTCTACGGCGATTACCAGGCGGTGAAAGGCATCTCCTTCGAGGTCGGGCGGGGGGAACTTGTCACCTTCATCGGGGCCAACGGCGCCGGGAAGACCTCCACCATCCGCGCCCTCCTCGGTTTGGTGGAGCGGGTCAAGGGCCGGATCCGCTTTGACGGCCGGGATGTGAGCCAGGCGCCCTCGCATGTGCGGGTGCAAGAAGGAATGCGCATGATCCCGGAGGGAAGAAAAATCTTTCCGGAACTGACGGTAGCCCAGAACCTGCGCATCGGGGCTTATTTCATCAAGGATATTTCCCGGCTGGAGAAAAACCGCCAATGGGTTTACAGCCTATTCCCGGTCCTGTCCCAAAGGGAAAATCAACTGGGGAGATCTCTCTCGGGAGGGGAGCAGCAGATGCTGGCCATCGGCCGGGCCTTGATGGGCGAGCCCAAACTGCTCCTCATCGATGAAGTTTCCATGGGCCTCATGCCGATCTTTGTCGACCGGGTCTTTGAGCTCATCAAGAAAATCCACTCCGAAGGGATGACCGTTCTTCTGGTTGAGCAAAATGCGAAGAAGGCCCTGGGCGTGGCCGACCGCGGCTACGTCCTGGAAACGGGAGCGATCACGCTCCAAGACACCGCCGCCAACCTCGAAAAGAACCCGCAAATCGTCAGCGCCTACCTTGGAGGAAAATAAGCAGGAATTCTTTCTTTGAGAACGGCGAAGGATACAGGGGAAAATTCTGCTTTCTCATCTTGTTCTCTCCTACCCCCTCCGCTCTACCCCCTGCACCCTGTCTTTTCGGGCGGTACTTCGATTTTCCCTCTTTTTATGACTGTCTCCACCGCGTTGTTGCCCAACCGATAGATCACATCCTCGAAGGTCGGCACATCCCAGATTTGAATATCGGCGAGCTTGCCCGGCTCCAGGGAGCCCCGGTCATGGTCGAGACGGAGAGCCTTGGCGGCGTTCAGGGTGGAGGCCACGAGGGCCTCTTGCGGCGATAGACTGTAAAGGCGGCAGGCCAGCATCATCACGAACTGCATGGATTCGACCCAGCAGGCCGGGCAGATGTCCGTGGCCAGGGCGAGGGTCATGCCTTCCTCGATCATGGCCCGGGCGTCGAAGGGGCGCGGGTGGCGGACGGCAAAGTCCAGACCGGGCATGATGACCCCGATCACCCCGGCCTGCGCCATTTTCCTCATCTGGTCGCGGGTAGTGTAATTGAGGTGATCGGCCGAGAGCATCCGCATTTCCGCGGCCAAATCGGAGCCGCCGACCTGCGAATAGGCATCGGTGTGAATCTTGGGCACGAGGCGGGCGGTGCGGCCGGCCTCGAGAATCTTCCGGGATTCCTCTACGGTATAATACCCATCGTCGCAATAAACGTCGCAGGCTTCCGCCAAACGAGACTCGGCGACCTTGGGGATCATGTCCCGGATGATCGTATCGACGTAGCGTTCACGGGGAACCTCGGGCGGAAAATCGTGGGCGCCGAGA
>Ga0113563_10002665_pt1 | contig 10867 bp, 11 predicted proteins | sample Mud3Dept3metaG_FD_80117 | JGI IMG/M metagenome (GOLD analysis project Ga0113563, IMG submission 80117) | Freshwater wetland microbial communities from Ohio, USA, analyzing the effect of biotic and abiotic controls - Mud 3 Core 4 Depth 3... | ecosystem: Environmental > Aquatic > Freshwater >...
ATAAGCTATTTGAATTAATGAAATTATTACCAATGGTTCGTATCCTGGTATAAATGTTACAATAGCCTAAGAATTGTGGCAGCGGTTGGTTCACCGGCCAGAATACGGCAGAACCTCCGTAGTACAATCTGAGCCAGAAGAAAAAAGGAGAAATTAGTCATGGATATCATGGGTATCATCAGTTGGATCGTATTAGGCGGTATCGCCGGTTGGTTGGCCAGCATCATCACCAAGCGCAACGACCAAATGGGGTGCATCACCAACATTATTGCCGGCATTGTCGGTGCCGCAGTCGGCGGCTGGGTGTTCAGCCTGTTTGGCGGCACGGGTGTGACCGGCTTCAACCTGCAAAGCCTGGTGGTTGCCTTCATTGGCGCGGTAATCGTGCTGGCTGTGGTAAACCTGATCTTTCGCAGAAAGTAAATCTAAGAAGTTAAGCAGCCCAGGGAAAATGGGGTATTTTAGCCAGCCAAAATACCCCTCACCCATCGTGTTGGCCCTAAACTATATTAGAACACCGTATTAAATATGCAAGAAACGGGGAATAACTGATGTAAAATTTCCATGGCATCATGGGAGGGTTTTCCTTTATCACACTCTTCCCATTCACCACTGCCCATCTCGGTGAGTTCGTCTCATAATACTGTCGCGGCCGTCGTGTGCGCGGATCACCTGGTACTGATCGCCGTAGTCTCATGGTGGCGCATCGTCTACTTTGTCGCTTACTCCGAATTACATGGTCCCGATGTGTCACCTGCTGTAATAACTGCCTTGGTTCGTTGTTGATCGCATGCGCTTTGCCACCTTCGGGTTGGCGTTCGTCATTCCTCCGTGGAATCCACTCGCGAGGCTTCCGACCATCCTTGTGTTCAAGGTGGCCAAACTTTAGGTCTCCATGGCCGGGAATGAGCGCCTGAAAGTGGTGTCTAACCCCGAGTTGAAGATGACGCTGCTTCGCTGCAATCCGCAATTGGTTGAAGCGCGAGTAGTAAGGCAACCAAAAACATGATAGGCGATAGTCGTGAGTCAAACATCCACCCAGCTTGAATTACATTTCGTGTCTTCCCATTTTGTATCCAGGCAATATTGATAACCTTCCGCGCCCTGACTTTGTTCCCAGCTTAATGTAACACTTTTACCGAAAGTATGTTCCCAGGGTAAGGGACCGGATTTGTTAAATGCTCCAGGTTTGGTAAGGTCTGCGTTAGCGTTGGAAAACCATATCATGAATAGAAATAACACGGCAAAAATCAGGGTTATCAAGGAAACTCGTCTCATTACATTAGCTCCCTTGTGCAATATGGAATAACTAGCTGGTGAATTGATATGGATTATGCCAAATTTGTGCCTTTCGGAACGATAATTGATTAGCAACTTGAACGAATGAATATTTATGCCATTGGTTTACATCTAAGCATAAATGTTACAATCTTATCAATCTAAACGCTTTTCATAGTTTTATCGGGTTGGAAAACTTCGGGAATTTAATAAAACACCATAAAAATCAGGAACAAGAACCATGGGACTGAGTATCAACGGTGTGCGATTCATATTTTACGCCCGGACATTGGGTGTCGATTTTTCGCGAACTGCCATGATTGGGAGACAAGGGCTTCATCTGTCCAGGCGCGATCTGAAAGATACCTTCAAGGCTTTTAGGTATGCCGTCGATGACGAGCTGATAGACCATATCTTCACCCAGAGAGATGGTTTTGCTGAGCAGCTACTCATGCAGCTTGGCGCAAGGGAAGTTCACTCCTTTGACATATCTTCGTACCAGGGGGCGACACATATTTGGGATATGAATAAAGAGATTCCATCGGATTTCAAGGAGCAATACACAACGGTTCTTGATGGCGGTTCTCTTGAGCACATTTTCAACTTCCCGGTTGCGCTTAGGAACTGTATGGAGATGCTGGAGGTGGGTGGCCATTATCTGAGCGTTACACCGGCAAACAATTTCATGGGGCATGGCTTCTATCAATTTAGCCCGGAGATATATTTCCGCATCTTCGCGCCGGAGAACGGCTTTCAGCTCATCAACATGATTGCTTTCGAAGACAGACCAGGAGCCAGATGGTACTCCGTCAAAGACCCAAAAGAGGTTATGAGACGCGTAGAGTTAGTCAATTGCAGGCCTGTCAACCTTCTTGTTGTTGCCAAGCGCACCATGAAGACCGGCATTTTTGAAACGCCCCCTCAACAGAGTGACTACCTTGCTCTCTGGAATAGATATCAGGTTGCGTCGGGTGGGGCGCCACCGGGCAGTCCGCCAGCCACGGTACGAGCTTCACTTTTCAATTGGATCAGGAGAATCACGCCAATGCCTGCAAAACGTTTTTACAGGAGAGTGCTTCAGTACACTGGTTTTGCATTCGATCGTCGTTTCTTTCAGCCATTTGATCCCACAAAAAACAAAGAATTGCCCGATAGATCGCTGTAGAGAATGCCTTTATGGGTGGGAGATAGTGATGTCTGTTCAGTTGTCAAAATTGGCGCGATAATTATGTGGGCACACAGCCATCCCGGGACAACTTTATGGTAAACAATGAATCGAATGAATTAGATACATTTCTTGTAAAGCACACAGATAGCTGGGGACGGATCATTGCAGTCACTATCGGCTGTGTTCTGCTGTTCCTAGGTAATGTGCTGCCATGGCCTTGTGTGGCGGGATGGGATGCACGCGACTGCACGGTTTTAGTTACTTATCGGCTAAGCGAATCGATGATCGGCATTGTGCTGGTAGCTGGTCTTTTACTAATTCCTTTAGCCGTGAATCTGTTGAAGTCACCGTTGAATTATGTCTATTGGCTCTCCTTCTGGTTGCTGATATTTTTACTTTTCGTTATGAGACTTGCCCCGGATCACCTGGGGGGAAGGACGGCGCTGCCTTTAGTTTATGTAAATCAAATTTTGGTTGGGCCATCTTTATTGGTGATGCCGGTCAGCCTGATTGCTTTTTGGCTGGCTGCCCGTCCGCTTACCCTTCAAAAGGGATGGAGACTATTGGCGGTTGCCAGTCTGGTGACTTTGATTTTTCTAACTGGCTATTTCTATATACTTTCCGGAATTAGGTTCTTCCAATTCACACACTTACCTAATCCCTTTGAGGGGAAGGGTATCTTCGGTGTTGGACCGCTGCTGATCATCCTTGGAGGGGTGGTGCTGCTGGGGGCAGAATACATAGCAATGCATCAGGATAAAAAGAAAGCAATGCCTAAAGAAGTAGAAGAAGAAGAATCAATCCCAATCGCTCCCAGAAAGATGCGCAATGTGGGCTACTGGTCAGCGATCAGTGTGACGGTCTTGTCCATCTTACCGATCATCTTAGCTTTGGTTGGGTCGAGAATTGAACGCTTTGATAATGATGCATACCTTCTTTTTGATTATTTAAATCTAGGTGCATCTTTCCTGATGCCGCTCGCATTGGTCGTTCTCATGGCTTGCATCAATTATTATGCTCCTCCTGGGAAAAGGATTTGGACTCGAATTGCTCTGCTGCTTGTGATCCTGTATGCAATATTGCGTTTGAGCTTCGCCTGTTTTTTTTCAGCCCTATCGCATGGTAATCTCCCACCTGATCATTGGCTGGTTACGAATTACCAGATCTTTTCCCGCTATGGCGGCTTGAGCAGCTTAAGCTTCGCCTTGGTGAGCCTGGCAGGTTTGCTCCTCCTACCAGTATTCCGGGGAGCCGGAATTGAAGCAGCTATTCGCTGGTGTCTATTTGCGATGGCTGTGTTCATGGCAGGGGGAATTCTTAGCTCGCTACTAGGTAATGACCGGATGCGTGTTCTGCCTGCCCTTCTAATTTCTGTCCCGCAATGGATCATCTTGCCTGTTACAACGGCCTTGATTGCGGTGGTGTTTAAGCGTGCGGAATGACTGATCCATTTTGTTGATACCTGGGAATATGGTGATACCCATGAAAAAAGATGAAAATCTCGCTGAAACGGAGACGGACAGCAACAAAAGCTCTCCCTGGATCATGCTATCCATTGGGGCGATCCTGGGGGCTGTTTTTTCACTGATTCTTTCCCGCTCAAACCAGATCAAAGCGGCTTTGCGGCGAGCGCAGCTTCGTAGAGAGCCTGGTCTGGAAGACGAACTGGCCAGGGAAGAAACTTCCGGTCTGGAAACGGCAGCGCCATCCCCGGGGCAGCCCGGCTCAACAGTGGGAGGGGCGCTACCCACCTCCCTGGTGGAAACCCCCAGCGCTGGTATGGAAGGCTCCCGCCTGGAAAAGCAAGCCGGGGGAGCAGTGGCGCCTGCAGCCGTTGCAATCGGAGAGCAAGCTTCAGGTTTATCATCCAAAACCAGCAAACCGGGTGCTATGGTTGGGGCTACGGTGCAGGCGCTTGCCAGTACCCGGTGGAGCACCCCCACCCGCTATATTATGGGAGTGTTCCTGTTTTTGTCTTTGCTGCTGGTGATCTATATCGGGCGTTCGGCTATTTCAATGGTGATCGGAGCTGCATTACTGGCCTTGCTGGTCGATCCCCTGATTGGATTTTTGGGCCGTCGCTTTCGCATGAAACGCAACCTGGCAGTTGGGATTACCTATGTGTTCGTGGTTGCCGTGCTGCTGTTGATTCCTCTGCTGATTATCCCCTCGCTGGTGGATATGATCAATTTTTTCACGAAAATCGATTCTCAGATGGTCGCCCAGCAATTGAGCCAGGTTATCCAATCCATCTCGACCACGCTACAAGTCTCGCGGGGATTGACCGCAATATTGAAACCCACCCTGGATTCCCTGGTTGTGGGCTTGAATAACTATGCCTCAGCAGTCCAGCCCGAGGTTCCAGGGATAACCATTTCGGCATCAGAATTAACCAGCCAGTTTGGAAAGGCATTGGGTATCGTGACAAAAGTGCTGGGGCCAACTTTTTCTGCCCTGGCTTTCATATTCCTCACCCTGGTTATATCACTCCAAATGACCCTCACCGCCGACGAGGTGAAGAACTGGTATGCCGACCTGATCCCTCCTCACTTTAACCCGGAGCTTAGCTGGCTGCTCCAGAATGTCCGCCTGATCTGGACAGGTTTCTTGCGAGGACAAATGTTGCTTATGCTGACTGTTGGCCTGATCACCTGGCTGGGAGGGGTAATTCTGGGCTTGCCGCAGGCGCTTTTACTCGGCATCATTGCGGGCGTCTTGGAGCTGATCCCGAATGTCGGCCCCATTCTGGCGGCTATTCCAGCGGTTATGCTTGCCCTGCTATTTGGATCTTCAAACCTGGAGATTAACAACCTGGTTTTTGCACTGCTGGTAATCGGATTTTACGCCCTTGTCCAGTTGATGGAAAATCAATTCCTGGTGCCACGCATCATGGGAGAGGCTGTTGATCTGCCAACCCTGGTCGTTTTGATCGGCACGATTGCCGGAGCTGGAGCATTTGGCATATTGGGGGCGCTCTTAGCCACACCATTTATCGCCACCGGAAACCTGGTTTTCCGTTATGTCTATAAAAAGATCATGGAGGATTACTTTGTGGCGCCACCGGTTGAAACTAGACCAGGCTTTTTGGATTCCGTGAAGGGTTATCTATCTCGGTTGCGCCATTCCATCTCCCGAAAGAAGTAATCAGCTCAAGGCCACAGGAGGAAAAATGGACAGGGCACAATGGTTGAAGGACAAGCGGCGTTCACTCGAAGAACGCTATGACACCAACTTCGCACCGGTCTATGACGAGCAGTGGGGAGCTGAGATCTCTCCGACGCACGAGCGTTTTTTCGAGCGCTTCCTGAGCCTTTGTCCGCCGCATGCTCTTATTCTGGATGCAGCTTGCGGCACCGGCAAGTATTGGGATTTGATTTTCGCCAGCGGGCGGAGGGTTTATGGAATTGACCAGTCAAGGGGGATGCTAAGCCAGGCTCAGGCGAAATACCCCGATGTGCCTGTCGAAAAAATGGGGCTGCAAGAGCTGAATTTCGAGGAAACCTTCGATGGCGCTAGCTGTATGGATGCGATGGAATTTGTTTTCCCGGAGGATTGGCTGGCTGTGCTCGATAATTTGAGACGCGCCATCAAACCAGCGGGCTATCTCTACTTCACGGTCGAGATTGCCGATCCAGAGGAGATAAGGCAGGCATTTGAAGTCGGTCAGCAAATGGGGTTGCCGGTGGTTTATGGGGAATGGGCGCACGAAGGTGGGTATCATTACTATCCTGAGATCGAGCAGGCCAGGGAGTGGCTGCGGCTGGCAAAGTTTCACCTGGTTGAGGAGGCGGTTGGGGACGAGTACCACCATTTCCTGGTGCAGAAGCGATAGTCATGTAGCCAAAACCATCCACGAATGTCTGCACGAATATACGAATAGGAATGTGGTGCGTTGTAACTCCTCTATTGGTACATTTTCATAAAAGCCGCATTTTTTGGATTGGTCATTGATATCAAAACAGGAGGTGACAGCCATGATCCAATCAGGGATTGAAGTGAAAGCACTGCATTCCAAGTTGATGGACCAGGAATTGGAGTTGTATATCAAGCTCCCCTGGCGCTACGACCGGAATGATATAGCTTATCCTGTTTTGTTCACCACGGATGGAAACCGCTCATTTCCTTTGTACTCAACCATGTCGTTGATTTATGAGACACCAGGATCGGGTACCCAGGAAATTGTCATCGTCGGGGTCGGATACAAAACTGACAGTGATCGCATCAGAGGTCTGGTTCAATGGGCTGCATGGAGGACACGTGATCTGACGCCAGTGCGCAGAGAAGCAGTTGAACAGTATTGGAACGAGAGGTTATCTGCCCTTCTGGGAGGCGAGGAGCTAAGTGTCAAGTCCGGAGAAGCTTCGCTTTTCTTGAGATCACTTCAAGAAGAGATCATTCCGTTTGTTGAAGAGAATTATCGCCTGACTTCCACCCATCGCGGGTTGGCCGGATACTCCGATGGAGGGTTGTTTACCCTGTATGCACTTTTCCACGCTCCTGATTTGTTCACACAATATTTTGCCGGCAGCCCGACCATGTACGATCAGTTGTTCGAATACGAAGAACACTATGCTGCCACGCATCATGATCTAAAGGCGAAACTTTTTATGACAGTGGGAGGGCGTGAGTCTGATCTTATTGAGCCAATCCAACACATGGCGGAGCGCTTGCGATCCCGGGGGTATCCTGGGCTGGAAGTTTTGACCCATGTGTTTGAAGGCGAGGGGCATTCGTCCGCGTACGCGGCTGCCGTAAGCCGGGCGTTAAATGTGCTCTATTCCGAAAATATGCTGAACGGTTAAAGCGCGGGGATGGTGGTGGACAAGATAACATCTTGTCCTACATACGCTTCTGAGGTTTCACCACAGCCAGCGGCTGCGCTCTCCAAACCGTTTCAACAAGTAAGCGTCAACCCCAAGCGCTCGCCCTGCGCAGGTGAAGAAGGTGACCGCCAGAATCCCGATGGGCAGCAAATAAGACCAGGGCCAATCATGACCTAGAGAAGCCAGGAAAGTGTTCAACAGGAAGAAAATCCCTGCCAGGCTGAAGAGGGGGGTGAAGAAGCCGGCCAGCAAAGCCAAGCTCATTAAGCCCTCGGCGATTAATTGGAAAGGCGCGAAGACAGCCCGGTTTGGCAGAATGACATTGTTGAGAAACGCCGCGTAGAAAGGTAATGGGTTCTCTGCAGGGGGATAGAAGTCGTTAAAAAAGCGCGCCAGCCCATCGGGTGTGTAATAACCATTCAGCAAATTATTCCCCCAGGTGGTTAAAAACATCAGCCCAACCAGGATTCGTAGCAAGGCAATCCAGGATAGGGATACTTGCCTTGACCCTTCTTGATTAAATAAGCTCATCAGATAATCCTCCCGTTATATCGCTGAATTTGTTATCAATGCGCTATCCCATAAAGATGTAAAATTGATCCTTAGCTGGAAAGGTTTTTCCCGGCTGTTTGGACTTCATTTTTTTGTCTGGTTATTATATACGATTAGTACAGGTGTTTTCCGATGGCGACCTCAGAATTGAACTTTCCTCAAACCGGGGATACTGGCGAACTGCAAAAGAAGTTATGGATCTATACCAACTATGACTGCAACCTCAGTTGTTCATACTGTGTGGCCGAATCCAGTCCTGAGGCCGCCCGGCGCGGCCTCTCGCTGGATTTTGTGAAACGGCTGTGTGATGAAGCCGGTGCACTTGGGTTCGAGCAGGTGTATTTCACGGGCGGCGAGCCTTTTATCTTGCCAGAAATCTATCCTATGCTGGCTTACGCCTGTGAGCGATTTGAGACTACCGTGCTCACGAACGCTATGCTGTTACACGGCGGACGTCTGGAGAAGCTGGAAGCGATCCGCAATGAACGCTTGATCGTTCAAGTCAGCCTGGATGGCAGCACACCTGAGCAGCAAGATCCCTACCGTGGCAAGGGGAGCTGGGTTAAAACCGTCGCGGGCTTGCATGCGCTGCTGGATAGGGATTATCATGTCCGGCTTTCGACCACCCAGACGCCCGCTAACAGCGCTCACCTGGAAGAAATCTGCGAATTTCACCATGCATTGGGCATACCAGAGACCGATCACATCTTGCGGCCTCTGGCAAAGCGTGGCTTCTCAAAAGTAGGGATCGAGGTAGGTAAGCACAATCTTTCACCGGAGATCACGGTCAATACTGATGGCATCTACTGGCACCCGCTCTCCACCGATCCCGACCTGCGTGTTAGCGATCAGATCTTCCCGCTATCGGATGCAGTTTGCCGGGTGCAAGCCGAATTGCAATCGCTGCTGCAAGCCTCTCAAGCCGAGCTCGAAACTTTCCAGTGAAGTAAATAAGGCAGCTCCCGTGTGGAGCAGGTTACCGTGGGCGGGTCTCCAGAGCTAACTGCGCCAGGAGCGCCCGAGTGTAAGCTAGGCTCTCCCCCTTCGAAGAGAGCAATTCCACCTGCAAGCGCAACAAGTTCGCCGGGGTATCGATGTCATACCAGGGTTGGGTCAGGGCGAGGCGCAAGCCCAATTCAGTGGCGCGCTGAAGCGTCTGGCTCAGCACCTGGGCGCTGCTCCAGGGGATGGACTCGAAAATCCCGCGGTGCAGTTGTTTAATCCCCACCAGGTAATAGCCCCCATCCTCACTCGGTCCAATGACGAGATCAGCATCTGTCAGGGCAATAATCGCCTGCTCTAGGGCGACTACCGGCAGGCTGGGACCATCGGAGTTGATCGCCAGCGCCTTGCGATAGCCTTGCGCTAAAAGCCAGCCCAGAGCTTGCTCCAGGCAGGCACCAATATCCACTCCAGCGACTGGCAGGAGCAGCGTACCTGGGGGGGTGATTGCTTCAAAATAGGCTCGAGATTCTGGAGGGGTGATCGCCACCGCCAGGTCTGCAAGAGAGCTTAGCTGTAATGCTAGCTCAACCGTATCCAGCAGGAGCGCCTCGTATAATTGAGCTGCTTCCTCGGCGGTCAGGAACGGAACCAGGCGGGTTTTCGTCCTGCCGACGAGCGGCTGCTTTGCCATGATCACCAGCCCGGCGTCTCTGTTCATAATGGTTTCCTGTTATAGCGCTCGATCGTGCGCAGGATGGCATATGCCGCCAGCAGGCTGCCACGCAGGGTGCCGCTTATCTTTGACTTGCCCCCTATGCGTGGCCGGTATTCCACCGGGATTTCGATCACCCGCCAACCCAATCGGGCGGCTTTAACGATCATCTCGACAGGCCAGCCGTAGCGCATCTCCTCCATATTGAGCTTGAGTAGATCGGCACGCCGCAGGGCGCGATAAGGGCTCAGATCAGTCAGGGATTGGCGGTACAGGTGGTTGATGTATTGCGCTGCCAGCCAATTGCCCATTTTCTGATGCCAGGGCATCGCCCCGGCTTGAATCAGCCCTGCCAGGCGCGAGCCAAGCACCAGGTCGGCGGTGCTGGTTTGCAGTGGGGCGACCAGGTCGGGCAGTCGCGCAGGGTCATCCGCGCCATCACCATCCATGAAGACCAGGATCTCCCCCTGGCTTACATCAACTCCACTGGCGCAGGCTCGACCATAGCCACGACGCCTCTCTAGCACGACGACTGCTCCGGCTGATTCCGCAATTTCAAGGCTACCATCGTTCGAACCGCCATCTACGACCACAATTTCCGCGCCACTTTCTTTGGGAATTGCTGCCAGCACCTGGCCGATGCTTTCGGCTTCGTTCAAGACCGGGATAATAATGCTGATTTTCACCGGGGATATTTTGCCTTAACCTGCTATCTCTGGCAAGGACTACCTGCTGAAAAGCAGCCTGGTTCGTCTATAATTCAGAAGAGCAAAGCGCTTGACGGACTGGAAACCAGAAGCAAACAATGCCATGCACACAGCGATGAGCGGCGATTTGCCAGAAAGGAGAAGAAAAAAAACCGCGCCTCGGTGGTTTGCCCACCTCTGGCTTTTTTTCCTGGTGGTATTCCTGATTGGCTTCAGCGCCTCCATTGCCAGCGGAAAGACCTGCGATCTCCTGGCAACCGATTTTCGCGGCTATTATGCAGCAGGCTTAATCGCCAGGGAGGCGGGATTGGCAGCGGTCTACGACCCTGAGCTGCAGGCTGAGAGCCAGGCGACGCTTTATCTGGGCTGCCCGGATGGGACAGCCAGGCCACCCCTTATGCAAGTCATGGTTCCCTATCTGCCCATATTTGTTTTGCTCTTTTTGCCCCTGCTCGCCCTGGATTTTACGGCTAGCTACATTGCCTGGAGCCTGGTCAACCTGGTAATTTTCATTTTGTACCTGTATCGCTTTTCCAACGCCTTGCATATCCGATTGGATTCTCTCAGGCTTTTCCAATGGGCGCTGTGCTTCGCTCTGTTGGCGAACCTGACGCTGGGACAGATCAACGCCCTGCTGGTGATTATACTGGGCGAGTTTGTACTGGCTTTCAAGCGGGATAAA
>Ga0113563_10002666_pt1 | contig 10864 bp, 8 predicted proteins | sample Mud3Dept3metaG_FD_80117 | JGI IMG/M metagenome (GOLD analysis project Ga0113563, IMG submission 80117) | Freshwater wetland microbial communities from Ohio, USA, analyzing the effect of biotic and abiotic controls - Mud 3 Core 4 Depth 3... | ecosystem: Environmental > Aquatic > Freshwater >...
CAGCGCACCGACGAATCGGCAAAAATCTTCCTTGCGTAACAGGCTGCCCCCATAGCCGTGGGCTTGCTCGCTTGCGGTCTCGTTTTGCCGGATCACACCCCACCCCTTCCCGTATTAACCCTGACTGCCTGAAAGCCATCTGTACTACGGTGCGGCGCGCGGTTCCAGCATGCCCCCGAGACCCCGGTCCCAGCGCAATGTCCGCATTCGATTGTAATCCCCGTTTTTCTCAAGATCGTTCAGCACCGTTCGCAGTGCGTCGTAGGGGAAGGTTTCGTGCAAGCGGGACTGCGCAACTTGCCGGCGATAGGCTTGCAGCCAATCGGCAGACAGGCCGGTCGTCTTGCGGCCAATCCCGATTCTAAGCGCCGACGGGACGTGCGTCCACTACACGCCGAAGGCCGCCGCGATCCCGGGCGGACGGAGCAGCGGGCTGAGCGCAAGCGGATCCGGAATCGACAACTCCGTCGAAATCAGGAAATAGTCCAGTCCGGCGGCCTGCAGTGACCGGCGCGCCTGCTCCGGCGTCCCGAAGAACGCCTTGCCCCAGTTGGCACCCAGCCTGTATGACTGGTAGCTTTCGACGCGACAACCCGGGGCCATGCAGTAGGTATGGATGTTGAGACTCCAGAGCCGCCCTCCCTCCGGCACCAGTCCGTGCGCCGTCCGCGCCGCGGGATAGATGCCGCCCCAGGGAAGCCGGCCAGGCCAGGACATCTGGTGCGCATAGGCGGACCCTATGCTGTGGCGACCGATCAGGAACAAGCCCGCATTGCGCACCACGTCGGACACCCGTCTCGGGTCGTAGAGACCGCTCGCGGCCACCAGGGCGCTGAGCAATACCATGACTACAGGCGTGGCTGCCGCAAGCCGCCGTTCGTTGGACGACACCGGACCCGGAGCCGCGTATGCGCAGAGCACAGCCGCAAACAGAACCGTTACCGGGATCAGGAACGAGGAAAACCGATAGAACGAAATGGTCTGCGTCCGGCCGAAGAACAGCGCAATCAGGCAGCCGACGACACAAAAGCAGAGCAACACCGTGAACGCAGCGCCGAGCCGCTCGGTATCCGGCCCCGCTGACCGGCGCAGGACAATTCGCCAGGCAAACCACAGCAGGCACAGCAGCATCGCCACGCCGAACAAATCGAGGCGAAAGCATACGGCAAGAAATCGCAGTGCCTCCAGGCTCAAAACAGGCATCGCGCTGTCACCCAGGTTGCTCAGCAGGCCGTGGATGATGACGAAATGCGGCAGGACATCCCACTGTTGCACCTTCTCGAAATCCGCGAATGTCCAGAACAGCTTCATGCCCTGATCACTCGGAAATCCGGTAACGAAGTAGTTCAGGGTCAGCAAACCCGCCGCACTGGCCAGGCAAGCCAGCAGTACCGATGCAATCGCCGAAGCATTGCTCTTCATCCCGCGGACCAGGGCAATACCGCATAGCAGCAGTCCGGCCAGCGCGTAAAAGGCCGCGGTCGGAGGAGTGACGATTACCGCAGCGGCCACCGCAAGCATCGCGCTGATGCGATAGGTGCCCTGCTCGCCCCCGGGCAGCATGAGCCGGTACAGTGCGTAAACGAGGAAGGCCACCAGCATCGTCTGCGGCTCATGCAGTTTTTCGAAATCCCCCCATCCGCCGTGCAGCATGTTCTCGTGCGGACCTGGAGTGTAGACATATGTGGCGAAAAAGAGCGTCAGGAAAGCGGCCTGCCATTGCCGAGTCACGCCCAGGTGCGACATGAAAGCCGCCATGCAGATCGCGCCGCCGGCAATCATGCACAGGGTCACCAGTTGTGGCGCCAGCGGGTCGGTCAACAGCATGGCCAGAAAAAACAGCCCCGCCCCCTTCGAGTAGTAAAAGTGATACCAGACATGGTTCGGCCAGATGCTGCCGGATTCGACCACTTCCCGGTAGTAGTGGAAATAGTGGGTGTAGTAGTCGTGCCCGCCGGCGGGATACAAGCCCTTGACCATCGCCAGCAAACACGCGCTGGCAACGAGTGCAGTTACCAGTACCGTGCCCGTCGGCCGTAACCCACGCCCTGCAGCCGACGGTGGCAATCCGGAACAGGCGTCGCGGACATATGTTGTCGCGAAGCTGCGCCACGAAACCACCAGCACGGTAAAGGTAAGCCCGATGACCACATGCCGGTGCAAGAGGTTGGCAAGGCCCAGCGCGAACAGCAGGATGTGCCAGATACCTGCTCCGGAAAAAAACCCCAGCGCCAGCCGCTCCAGCGCCGGCTTCCCTCGGTAGCCTGCGCCGCTTACCGCCGCAAGCAGCAGGTCACCGCTGGCATAAAGAATCCAGAACAGGTAGCCGACGAAACCGAGCCGCAGGATGTTGTAGACGAATACGCGGGTTCCCGTGACATCGAACCCCGAACGATAAAGATCAAGAGCCGAAAATGCGCCGAGCAAAGCGGCGTAAGTAACACAGAACAACAAGAAGAGAACGCCGGTCTTCCCTTGGAAATCGATCGCTTCCGGTCTGCGAACTGTTCCGTTCATCGGGGAATGCCGGAAACACAGGCGCAGTCGCCGCAGCCTGTGACGGGTGGCCCCGGACGTGTTACTGCGAATGCAGGTCTGAACGACAAAATTGGCAGTTCACCCGGTGGTTGCTGACCATGACGCCTCGGCGCGAACAGGCACGACGACCGGGTTCCCCGCCCGCTTCATCGGCCGTATACGCGCTGTGCCACTCGTCGAATCATGATGTCCAGCAGCGTATGGCCGACAGAAAGCATGTTCCGCCAGGTCAGCGCCCGCGAGGCCGCACGATTGATCGCGGGAACACTGACCTCCAGATAGGACGCCCCATGCTCGAGAAGCATACAGACGATATCTGCCTGAAAACCGAATCCCCGGGTGTTCGTATGCCAGCGCATGATGCTGTAGCGCCTGTGCACTGCGAGGCCGTTGTAATAGCCCACCTTGTTGCCGCTGACGAAGTTGACCAGCGAAGTATAGGTATTCGAGAGCCATTTGCGAAAGCCGCTCTTGCCCTCGACGCTGCTGTAGTTGGGCAAAATGATGTCCGCCTGACCGATCAGCCTGCAGATGCTGACGATACTCTCTTGTGGCTCCGTGTTGTCTCCGCAAAACAGCTTGTAATAGCGCCCGCGGCCGAGAAATGCCCCGTCGATAAAATTTTGCGCCAGGCCCTTGTTGGCCAGATTGCGCCGCAGGATGATCGCATCCTCGGGATGCTCTGCAATATATCGCCGTACCTTGTCCGCGGAATCGTCCCGGGAACAATCGTCGATCACGATGATCTCGAAACTGTTGCCGACCGCGCGCAACGCCAGGCGTATGTCTTCGAGGGTTTCAAGGATGAACTCTGCTTCGTTGTAGCACGAGACAAAAGCCGTCAGCTCGATTTCCGCATCCGCTCCGGGATCAAGCAACACATTTTCCCTGTGGAACCTGCGAGCCGCCTCGGAAAGATAAATCTCGCAGGACGGCGAACTGTTATTCATCATGCGCCAACACCAATCGAATCGATGCGGACCACCACCTGCTGACGCGCATAAGCGAGATACGTGTAGCCGATGTTGCGCGCCGCGACGAGTTCACCGAATGCCTTGAACTCGTGATTCCGCCAGTTTGGATAATTGAAATACTCGTCGAAAAGGATGATGGTTCCTGGCTGCAGGCGGTCGCCAAGCAGGTCGAAGATCGTCTTGGTCGAAGAATAGAGATCGCAATCGATATGCATGAATGCGACTCGACCCGGATTGCCGGCGCACCAGGGCGGCATCGACTGATCAAACCAGCCTGGGTGCAGCCTGACATTGGATGGTACCTTGGGCAGCTTGCCGCCGACGTCGAATGCGGCCTTGCCGAGCTGGAAACCACCCCAATCCTCAGGCAGCCCCTCGAAGCTGTCGAAACCGTGGAGGACGTTGCCACCGATTTTGCCGGCCATGAAACGTGTGGTGCCGCCGGTAAAGACGCCAAACTCCAGATAGTGTCCCGATACCTTGACCTGCTGTAACGCGTACTCGGTGACTTCCTTCTGGGTTTCGAAACCGACAGCATCCGGCAACCGCTCATCGATATAGTCCACGGTGTCCGTCAACGCCCGCAAAGCACGCTCGCGAACCGGATGGATGCGCGCGACGTCCAGTGCCTGGAACAGGCCGCACATGACGCGGTAGACAAAATACTTGAAGCGAAAATTGGTTACGAGCATTTATTGGGACTTTCTGTCTCGGGTCTGACGGCACACATCCAGCAGACCAATCAATCGGAACCCCCTGACGACATGACCTTCCAGATTCATCTAACGGCCGGCATGTCCAGCACCCGTCGCCACCGGAATTTCACCGCTGTCCGGCGCTGCGGCCAGGTCGGACAGTTCGGCCGCGTGTCGCCGCAACCAAGCCCGGCCCAACCGCGCGCCGACGTAACTGCCGTTCCTTATTGCCAGCCGATTGTACCCTTGGACCAGTACTTCATCCTCGGCAGTGAGCACTTTCTGACCGGCGGTTTCTTCCAGCATCTCCACGATGAGCTCCTCGATCTCGTCCGGCGTATTGTCCCTGACCTCGAGCGCGGATGTATCGAAATAATGCTGGAACTGCTGCCAGGCAGCGGGCGATTCAAACAATTCGGTCAGCGTCAGGGCGCGGCCCAGTTGCGCCGACCAGATGACTTTCGGTATGAACCGGTCCGCGCCGTACCATTGCGGCAGGGCAATCGGCGTCCAGTTGGTCATCGCACAGGGCACCCCGAAGATGGGCGGCACCAGGCCAAGCCCGGAGTTGGTGCCGATAAAGAACCGCGCTTTTGCGCACAGAAAAATGTCCATTTCATCCGACTTTTCCGCCGCATGCGCATAGTCGATCAATCCCTCGTGCGCAGGCAGCCTCTTCATCGTGGGATCCCCGACGCGAATCACGTAACCCCCCCGCGCAATGACACGATGGGCCGCCTGCATATAGGTTGACACGTCCGCATTCCGCGTTCCCGGATGCTTCTCGTGCCACGCCCGGTGAAACCCCGGCTCCCGGACGTGCAGACACACAAACCAGCGACCGCGCGGCACTCCCAGTTTTTCCATGCAGCTCCAGCCGAATTCCTCCAGATCCGCCGGCAGTGTCAGCAGCGGACCACGGCCTTGCCGGTCCCACTCCCGCTGTACGCGAGCCCCGGCATGGCTGAACATACGGGTGTCACCGGGCGCGAAGCGCAGGCTCCAGAACTCGTCCTGAAGGATTTCAATCTGCCTGAGGGTTAGGCCCGGTTGCCAGTCGGGCTGATAGATTTCGACATGTTGATTCCAGCAATTCAGCAGGGGCTGGTTGGGGACTGTTGCGTGGCGGGGCTGGCTAATGATGGTCCTTTGTGAACCATGGCCGGACAGGATTTTGTGCTTGAGGTAGATATCGATATGGGCAATGTGTCCGATCGCGAGCAACCACGACGACCCCAACAACCGCATGTTCAGCCGATCCAGGCCCTCCTGTTCTAACGCGCGCTCTCTGTGTTCCGCAGATTCGCCCCAGATTCTCTCGGCGTCGTCGTAATGGCCGGCAAGGAAAAACCGGATACCCGCCTGCTGATGCTCACCGAACGCATCGGCATGTTCCCGAACGAGCTGGTCCGCAAAGCGACGAGCCGCATCGATTTCATCCAGTTTTATCGCCAGAAAAACCGCATTTCTCAGCACATGAGGTTGCGCGGTACCTTTGCCAATCTGGCGTTCCAGTTCGCACAAAAATGCCGCTGCGTTTTGGTCAGAACATGTATCCAGCAATGCATTCAGCGCGCGGCTGGAAATATTAATGTGAATGTAATGGATCTTGTTCACCAAGCGCGTCAGGGGCCTCAGAATTGCTTTCCGAACAATGGTCCCGCAGGCGCGCACCATAATGAACGGGAGCGCTAAAACAAGCTGAAATCCGGTGAGTTCCTTGCCAAGGCGGGCCGATGGATCCGAGGACAAAAAGCGCGATATGCGCCCCCTCAAGGTAATATTAGCCAGCCGCCAGAACGTCGCGAGATAGAAATAAGCGTAGTGCCACCAAAATCGCACGAGCGATGACAATGTGGCACGACGCGGGTTCGCCGGTTCTGCCTTCTTAATCTGCATGCTGTGCTGTTCCATGCGACGCCTGTGGCAACACGTTATTTAACGACCAGCCCCTGTCCGGTCGGCAGCTCCAGAACCTCATAGCCTCGGGCGCGCATGAACTCGTCTTCGGCCAACTTCTGCTTTTCGAATAGCTTCCAGCCGTAGTCGTCAAAAACAATCGCTCCGCCGGGGCTGACCCGGTCAAAAAGCCGCTCGAGAACAGCGACCTCAGCGGCCGGAGAATTCAAATCGACGTGAAGAAATGAAATGCGCTCGGGGCAGGCCTGGTCCAGCGCTTCGGGGAGAAATCCTTTCACGACTTTTACCTTGGGAAACGGCTTGAAGCGATCAACTACACGTTCGTAAATGCCGGACTCGCGATAATGCTTGTTGGCAAAATCGAGGAATCCGGCGCTCAATGGATAGTCAGCAGACGACGAATATTTATCCGAGAATCCCTCAAAGCTGTCATAGAGATAGTAATCCGGCACATTCTCCGGCCCCAGGACGTTCAGAATCACCCAAGCCATGTCGCCCTTGAATACGCCGCATTCGACGAAATCGCCTTTGAGCTGAAGGCCGCGCCTGGCAGCCCAACACAGGGTATTCAATCGCCACGCGATGGTGTGATTGCCGCCATACTGGTCATACTGATGGGCGCCGCGTATTGCTCCATAGGCCTTGGCAAAGCGCGGCTCATCCAGAAAACCGGCCGTCTTGTCCATTGTGAGCAGGCGATCCCCCCAAGAGACACTGAGATGATTAGCTTCGAGTCTTTTGATCATCCTTTCCATCGCCTCTTCGACGGTGACCGGTTCACCTGCAAAACGTGCCTTGAGACGATCGTAGTGTTGTCGCAATCTATTTTTCACAGTTTGATCTATCTTTTAAATATTTAGTAACAATGCCACAAATATGCTCGAGATCAATGTCACTGACAACAAAGTTAATACAGTCGGACGCCTTAAGCTACCGCTCAAACTATTCACAACTGAGCGCTATACGGCTGCGCAACCCCGCTTCTCCAGGCACACTTGCAGAGCGAATTTTCGGATCCGGCAGACAGCTATAAAGAACTCTGAAATCTTTGGCACAACCGGGCGCCGCGTCGCCAATTAGACTCACGTTGATGGTATAGCTACAGGCATTCTCTCCGTTGCATCGCTGCCGCATCTCACCAACCGCATTATTGTTGTTGGCGCCACAGTTCGCACCATAAATCGCCTCATGAATGATTAGGCCCGACACGGGATTTTTATCGGCATATCTCCCCGAAAAATATGCCGAAACACCCCAGAAGGAAGCCGCCGCCAATAATGGAAACATCAGCAGCATTGCCTCCAGAATCTTGTTTTCAGCACCGATTACCTGCCTCCTTATCCAAGATCTCATTGGCGCTTCGAAGGCAAAATGTATTCCAACAGACAGAATAATGATCAAAAATAGACCAAACACATATCGCAATAGCAAATAGTGAACCATGCCATCCGAAACTTTGGGAGAGCCGCTCGCGATAAGCCAAAAAACGAGAAAATGTATTAAATATATGGAGTAACTCGCCTCTCCTCCGACTATCATGAGTCGGCTACCAATTAGCTTCGTGAACCTGGTTTGCTGGCAAGCGCAGGCGAATATCAGCAGGGCAACACTTGGCGCCAACCCATAATTCAGATTGAAGCTTCGCATTGTGCTAGCCGCAACAGAGGGGGAATATTGCAGCCATATCACCAGGATGATTAACGCTACAGACAGCATCTGCAGTCGGAAGAACCATTGGTGCTTTCCTTGCGATCGCTCCTGAAGTGCGGGCGAGATGAAGTAAAGTTGCGCAACCAAGCAGCCCAGCAAAAATTCACCGATCCTGATGTACGGGGAAAAATAGAATAGCCACCGAACGTATGAATCCTGAAAGCCATGTGCCATTCCAGCCACAGGACCAAACGTGCCGGTCGCCCAGGAATCAATCTGACTGGACTGACCGGACAGGAACAACATCACCGTGACCGAGGTTGTCAACAACAGCCCTATCCCTAACAAGGCGGTTCGCGCCCGATCGATTTTCAATAGCGCCAGGCATGCAACTGGATATACAGCATAAAAAAACCACTCGGCGCTTATCGACCAAGTCAAAGGCGCATTTACGCCAAGCTGATAAACCAGCGAGTTATCACCAAGAACATCGTAGGTCCATGTGTGAATAAGGAGAAGAAAGTGCGGGAGCGCCTGCAAGCTGGCCATCAAAGCCGAACCACCGCTCTCCAAAGTCCGAAAATGCCAGTTTCCTAAAATCAGATCGGTTAATACAATCAGAAAAAAAAGCGGGTACAAACGCGCAAAACGCGCCCAGAAAAACCGCCTAATCCCAGAAAAACCCTCCCTCACCAAGTTTTTGTAGTTGTAGTGAATTACAAAACCACTCAAGACAAAAAAAAGGGTCATGCCAAACCCGGAAAGCACCGTCAGATAATGAAAAAAAACGGGGCCGCTTCCTTGGTATGCAAAAAGGAGGATTGATCCATGTGCCATAGCTACTGACATCGCTGCTATGAACCGCAGACCTGTAAGTGCAGGTATATCAGTTTTTGGCTTCATCTAATTTAATAGCTATAGACCGCGTGAATCGCGACTGCCGCCTCTATGCCATTTAGTTGCCTACATTGCTATCAAGCAGCGACCAGCAATAGTTCCATTACGCATTTCTTCTATGAGATCGTTTATTTTGTCGACTGATTTAATGCTGGTAAGTAAAGGATTTAAACTCAGCCTACCCACCTTACACAGCTGCATGTACTTCGGAATATCTTCATGCGGAATAGCTTCACCACCGTGAGATCCGCTTATTTTTTTCCCGAAATGTAACGGCAATGAATAGACGTTGATGTTGTTGCCCTTGCGCGGCACGCCGACCAGCGTCACCCGTCCCTGCGGCTTGGCCAGCTGGTAACCCATCTCGATGATCGCCGGCTGGCCGGTATTGTCGATGAACACGTCGACTCCCGCCGCACCGCCGATGTCGAGGATCGCCTGGCGGGCATCGGTCTTCGCGGAATTGATCAAATGGGTCGCGCCCATTTGCTTAGCCAGTGCCAAGCGGTTGTCATGCAGATCCACAGCAATCAGCGGATAAGCGGATACCATTGCCGCCGCCTGCACAATATTGAGTCCGACGCCGCCGGCACCGAACACGACGACCGACTCACCAATCTTGACCTTGGCGTTATTGACCACCACGCCGAAGCCGGTGGTCACCGCGCAGCCGAACAGGGCCGCCACCTCCATGTCGCTGTCGGCGGGGATCGGCGTAATGCGGTTCTCGGCGACAATGGCGTACTCGTTGAATGTGGTCACCCAGCCGGCATTGACGGTTTTGCCGTTCCAGCGGTATTTGGGTGGCACCGGCTCGATGCCCAGCCCCTTGCGCCAGTGCAGCACCACCTTGTCGCCCGCCTTCACGTGACGCACGCCGGGACCGGTCTCCATCACCGTGCCCGAGCCTTCGTGGCCCAGCAGATGCGGCAGAAATTTGTCTTCGCCCTTGGCGCCGTCGATCTCGCCCAGCTGCGAGCCGCAGATGCCACTGTAGTGCACCTTCACCAGCACCTGGCCCACGTCGAGCGCCTGTGGCAATTCAATCTCGGCGATGACCAGCGGCTGACGTTGCTCGACCAGGATCGCGGCTTTCATGGTTTTCGGGATCGCCATTACGTTCTCACTCGAAGTAGATGAAGGAATGGTCGCCGGTGTAGCCGGTCTGCTTGAACCACCACTCCCACTCCTCCGGCGTGTTGAAGGCCTCGCAGGTCACCTGCCAGTAGAGCAGGTTGGCCTTCTCGATTTCGTTGCGGTAGGACTCGACACAGATATATTTGTTTTTCTTGCCCACGCGCTCGATTTCACGCAGCGCCGGATCAAGGTCGTAACAGTGGAGATTGTGGAGGGTGTTCAGCGAGTACACCAGGTCAAAGTGATGATCCGGCCACGGCAGTTTCGTCGCGTTGCCCGCCTGCAGCCGGTCGCGTACTTCTTCCTTGGCGTTGTCAATGGCGTACTGCGAAATGTCGATGCCGTAAATCTCGACGCCTGGCACCACCAGCGTGAAGTCGTAGAGCAGGAAACCCTTGCCACAGCCAACGTCGAGGATCTTGTCCCCGGGCTTGATGCCGTAGTGGTCAACCATCGCGCGGGCGACCTTCTCCCAGCGGCCGGGCATGTACTTGTAGCCGCCATAATTGATGCGGCGGTCACCGTCCCAGTAATCGTAGCCCCATTGCTTGGCCAACTCGGCCGCCTTGGCCTTCGGAAAATCGGGATCATTGACGCGCGCCAGATAGTCGCGTTTGGTGCTTTTGTGAACTACGGAGAGGAAGTCGATATAGGCCATGATGGGTGAATAGTGAACGGTAAGTGCTGATTGGTAAAGAGCGGCGGACCTAGGGCTTAATCCGATCAAATAGCGCTATGGACTTCGTCAACTGCTCGCGTTTTCGGGTGACGACGTCACGGTTCGGATCAGCAAAGCGCCGGCGCTGCGCCGCATCCGGCAGGAACTCGTTGAGGATAATGCAGCACCACTTGGTCTGAAAAACCGGCAACAGGATCCGCGCACGCGCGGCCAACGCGGCCGGATTCGATGAATAATGCATCGCGGTCTCAAGGAAGCGGTCGAAATGCGCGGCATCCACCGCCACCGCCGGGTGGGAAAAAAAATCTCCCGCCAGTTTGGCCGGATCGTCCCAGCCCGCGTATTCGAAATCGATGAAGCAGATGCCCCGGTCC
>Ga0113563_10002669_pt1 | contig 10857 bp, 9 predicted proteins | sample Mud3Dept3metaG_FD_80117 | JGI IMG/M metagenome (GOLD analysis project Ga0113563, IMG submission 80117) | Freshwater wetland microbial communities from Ohio, USA, analyzing the effect of biotic and abiotic controls - Mud 3 Core 4 Depth 3... | ecosystem: Environmental > Aquatic > Freshwater >...
AGTGAAGTCCTCAAGGCCGATGGCCAAAGCAACAATATTCTCTGCAGCCCGTGCAATTTCAAATGAGTTTTCGATACCCAGGGCACTCTCAACTATCGGCATCAGGAAAACAAGATTCTTCAGCTTCAGTTTCTTCCTTATCGCGGATATCTCAGTGTTTACCTTAAGTAATTGATCTGACGTTTCGCATTTTGGCACCAGTATTAAATTCACATTATGCGGTAATACTGCCTGGAGGTCCTTCAGACCGGTGTCGCCCTGGTTGATCCTCACCATTCGCTCGGAACCCCGGAAATCGACCTGACGGAGAGCATTTCTCACAAGGATCCTAGCTTCGTCTTTTTTCTCAGGTGAGACCGAATCTTCAAGGTCAAGGATGATTCCGTCTGCAGAATGGAGCCCGGCATTGATCATCATTGCGGGGGTATTTCCCGGAATATATAGACGTGAAAACCTGAATCTTCCGGGAACAGTGGAATATGTGTTTTCACTGATCATTTCAGGCAGGAATTCCAGGTCAGAACCGGTCAATTTCTTTATTGCTGCCTCAAGGCGGGCAGCAATTACGAACGGCAGAGCACCTGAGTCATCAATTTTCAGATATGTATTCCTTATATTGAAGAAATGCAGAACCTCAGTGCACAGACTCTTGATTGATTCTCCGTAGAGGGATTTTACCCTGGATGCAAGATCAATGATGATGCCACCCTTCCCTTTGAGCTCAACAATAATTTCGCAGTCGGATCTTACACCTGGTCCGGAATTACCTGCTGTGGCAGTCATTTTATTCATATCAGCGGCAAGTGATTTAAAGATTACTTTCTTTTATCCTCGCAAATTTCAATCAAAACACCGGATGCGGATTTCGGATGAATAAAGGCAATATCAAGTCCCTCAGCGCCTTTCCTCGGGACAGTGTCAATAAGCCTGACTCCCTTTTCTTCGGCTTGTTTCAGCTGTTCACTGATATTCTTCACAGCAAAAGCAATGTGATGGAAACCCTCTCCTCTTTTCTCAATGAATCTACCTATCGGTCCATCAGGAGCTGTAGGTTCAAGCAGTTCGATCTTGGTCTGCCCTACCATGAAAAATGCTGTTCTCACTTTCTGATCAGGCACTTCTTCAATATTATAACATTTCAGGCCCAATATATTTTCATAGAAATTAATTGCATTGTCAAGATTGCTGACTGCAATTCCTATATGCTCAATAAGTGATGGTTTCATATGGCATTAAAATGGGAATTCGACCGGGGCTTTTATTTTTGCCTCTTCATCTTCAGGCTTTTGTGCAGCCTGGTGAACAGGATTCCCGTCAACGAAAATGGCTTTATATGGCGTTGTAGGGCAGGCAAATTCACAATGGCCGCATCCGATACAGATATCATTATTGGTTTCAGGTATAAGAAGGTTGCCCTCATAGGGTATCATATAAACAGCTTTTGTAGGGCAGGCCTCAGAACACGCACCGCAGGCGGTTTTTTCCGTCTTGACAATGCAGTTGTCTTTTATGAAGTTTGCTTTCCCGAGCTGGGTCAGTTTCTTAGCCTCAAGAAGAAGAGGCTTGAGTGCATAAGTGGGGCAAACTTCCGTGCATTTCGTACAATTGTATGTGCAAAAGCTTTTGTGGTAATTCAAAACCGGCTGCATTATTCCTGCAACTCCATATTGCAGGAGGGCTGGTTCCAGAACATTGTTCGGACATGCATTAACACAAAGGGAACATGCAATGCAATGATTATTAAAATCTTCCATCGATCCTGCACCAGGCGGACAGACAGGTGTTGTTCTGTTTTCCTTTACTGTTGAGGCTTTCTGTGGAATTGGCGCTGATTTATCCTGACCTCGGACAATTTGAGGCAGACCCAGAAGAAACATAACTGCACCGGCAATCAGTCTTCGTTTTTCGTTATCCGTTTGATGTTCCTTCTTCTTCACCCTGACAACTCCATATAACATGGCCTTGTCCGGGCAGATCTTTATACAGTTGAAGCAACTGACGCAACGTGATACATCAACCTTATACTGAAGGAAATCGATGCATGATGATTTGCAGCCGATTGAACATCTGCCGCAACGTGTGCATTTGTCTTCATCAAATCTGATCCTGAACAGTGAAGCTTTTGAGACAAGGCCAAGAAGGGTTCCTACAGGACAGATCATATTGCAATAGAGCCTGCCTTTTGCCAGGGAGAGACTTCCTACCAGAAGCAGGAACACCACAGGAATTGAATATGTGAGCAGCTGAAATTTTGTGACTGTGATATGACTCAGAGTATATATATCGAATTTACCCAGAATACCTGCGACAAAATTATTTACAATAATAACTGCCGGTTTCCCGAAATAAGTCATGAACCTGCCAAAGATGCCGTAAGGATCAAGGAGGGTCAGCAGGTATATTCCCCATACCAGGGTGACTATAATTGTGACAACCAATAAAGTATATCTTAAAACTGTGAAGGGTTTCTTATAGCCGTATCTCCTGAATTTCTTTCTTAAACGGCCTCCTATCCTGCTGAAAAGATCCTGGCCGATACCCAGCGGGCACAGAAACGAACAATATGTCCTGCCGGTCAGGAGGGTAAGGATTATAACTGCTATGAAACCGGCAGATGCCAGGGTCCAGAGATTACAGAACTTTATGGCAGAGGGAATGAACTGAAGATAAAGCAGAATGCTGACATACTTTGACGGGACAATAAACTTGAAATCGGCAAACAGTATAAAGAAGCAGATAAAAACCAGTGCAGAAAACAGGATACGGAATCGTCTCAGGTTTGGTGACCTCATCAGAAATTACATTTTAATTCTTTTGATATTGAGCGAATCGATATTCATATTTCCAATACCCAGCTTATGCGCCATAGAAATATATTCTATTTTTCCGGTTTCAACTCCAAGCATTCTTGATGCAGCGGTATCGCCGGCAACCCAGTCTGTTGTTATTATCTGTGATTTCATCGGAACAACATCTGCCTTTGACACACCCTGCGGACCATGCTTAACCATGACATTAAAGCAATCAATGATATTGAGGGCGGGCTTTTTCTGAAATAATGCATAATCAGCAATACACTGGTTAAGGTTATTCGAATGCCAGAACCCCCTGTCCCATACAACACCCATCATGTTTTTCAGACAGCAGGTCATTCTTGTGGAATTGTGATCCTTCAGGATCGGGATATTGATGAAGACATCTGTTTCGAGAAGCAGCTCATGCACTTTTGCCTTTTTAAGTCTGACGCCACCCGGGATTTCAATCTCCTGGTAATAATTTTCCGTATTGGCAGGTACAACTTTTGCGCCGGCACTTTTTGCTGCTTTTTCAATACCCGAATTTCTATAGCAATTCACTCCGTTATCAATTGAATGGTCAAAAACATAAACCTCCTTAGCTCCTGCTTTCAGACAGTGTTCAATGACCCTTTTAACAAGAATGGGATTTGTATTTGCTGCAAGCTCAGGAATTACGTCCCACCCCATATTTGGCTTAACAACGACTTTTTGTCCTTTCTGAACAAAAGCACCCATTCCGCCCAGCTCCTGAATGCCAAGATCGAACATTGCATCAGGATTGCCTCCCATAATTGCGACCATATCATATTTTGCAATAGCCGGCGATGATGCCCACAGATCTTCATATTTCCCCATGCTCAAAGCAGTTCCTGCAGCAAGGCCGGCGCCTGCTGATCTCTTAAGAAAGTCTCTTCTTTTCATGTGAAAATAATATCACTATTTTGTTGGAAATTAAATGGTTCACATGGAACCTTCATTATTTTCATTTTCTTGTTGTGTAAGATTGTACATGAAGGTTTCATGCTTTCAAATAGCCTTTCCTTAACTTGACATTCCAAAAAGTGCCGAAAAATACAATTTTTTTTGCTATTCCGCAATGAATATGAATCGGCATAAGGGAACTCAGGCTCCGGTCAGGCTGAAAAACAGCAAAGGGGGTAAATTGATCGTTTATTACTATTTTAGCGTCCTGTATAGTGTTACCCCCTTTCCCGTTTCCCCCAAGGGGGAAAAGCTGATTTACTTCCCGTTTTGCGGGACTGATAAGGGGTAAGTGTTGGAAAATTCATATTAATGTTTTTTAAATGTATGATAAACATATCTATATATAAATAAAAATTAACTGATAAATGAAAATCCTTTATTACGATTGCTTTTCAGGAATTAGCGGCGATATGAACCTTGGCGCGATGATAGATATTGGAGTTGACAGGGAATTCCTTGTCAGTGAACTTGACAAACTTAAAATAAAAGGCTGGGACCTGGCGGTTGAAAGGGATCAGCGGCATGGGATCTTCGGAACAAAAGTGACGGTAAAACAAACCCACCCCGAACATGTATCGAGGCATCTCTCTGATATTGTAAAGATTATTGACAGTTCAAAACTTGATGATAAAACAAAGGAATTAAGCAAGAAAATATTCATGAAAGTGGCGGTTGCAGAAGCCTCGGTTCATGGAGTTCCCCTGGAAAAGATTCATTTTCACGAAGTGGGAGCTGTGGATTCCATAATTGATACTGTAGGTGCCGCCATCTGCTTCAACACCCTTGATATCGATGCTGTTCTTGTCGGACCTGTGGAGCTTGGGGGAGGTTTCGTGAACAGCAGCCATGGAAGGCTTCCGGTACCGGCGCCGGCAACAGCTGAAATAATCACGGGATTACAGGTGAAAAAAGAAGGTGTCGATTTTGAAGCAACAACTCCGACGGGAGCAGCTATCCTCGCTGCCCTGGGAACACATTTCGCAGATCTTCCGGTTTTTAAGATCGAAAAGACAGCCTATGGGATCGGTCAGAAAGATCATCCTGAAGTGCCAAATATTCTCAGGGTTTTTCTTGGAGAGACAGTTGACAGCCAGCCAGGGCATGATGCACTGCTGATTGAATGCAACATAGATGACATGAATCCGGAATTTTACGACCATATCTCAGAGAAATTGTTCGGCGCAGGAGCATCAGACGTATTCATTTCCAATGTTATAATGAAGAAGGGGAGACCCGGAATTATCCTTGGCGTTATCTGTGAAACAGGATACTCCGATGCCGTGAAGGAAATAATCTTCACAGAATCAACTTCAGTGGGCACCAGGACCTTCCCATTCAGGAAAGATACCCTTAGGAGAGAATTTGATACGGTTCAGACCATCTACGGCAAGGTTACCGTTAAACGCTCCTGGTTTAATGAGAAGGAAGTATCGTGTAAGCCGGAATACGGGGAATGCAAAAAGATTGCCGAAGAAAAAGGAATACCGCTGAAGGAGGTTTACAACAAAATAATAGGTTCGATTGTTGTAAAAAAACAGTAAATCTATATCATTTCTTAATATGTAGTAGGGATATTTTATTAATAATCAGAACCTTACCCCCTCTTTACGAAGTAGAGAGGGGGACAGGGGGTGAGTTCATGAATTTTAAAATGACAAAATCCAAACTATTAAGGCTCGATGCAATTCTGAAAGAACTCAAATTATTTATTGTTGCATTTTCAGGAGGAGTTGACAGTTCCTTCCTTTTGTACAGGGCTCATTCGATAGGGAATCTTAAAATACTCGCAGTAACGGTGAGGACTCCCTATATACCGTCATGGGAGATTTCGGAAGCTCTTGAATTCACAGATACTTATGGCATAAATCATAAAATAATCGATCTTGAGATTCCGGAGATCATAAAGCATAATCCTGTTGAAAGATGCTATCTGTGCAAGAAGATACTTTTTAAGAAAATTACCGAAACTGCAAAGGAAAACGGTTATAAATATGTTCTTGACGGTACGAATGCAGATGATACCAGTGATTACAGGCCCGGATTGCGCGCGTTGAAAGAGATGGGTGTCAGGAGCCCGTTGTCCGAAGCCGGCCTTACCAAGAGGGATATCAGGGATCAGTTAAAGGACGACGGCATCACCCTTTGGGACAAACCATCAATGGCCTGCCTTCTCACCAGGATCCCGTATGATACGGAGATCAATCCTGAAATGCTTCGCATGATTGAGGAAGCTGAATTTTTTCTGTTTAACAAGGGATACCCCGGAACCAGGGTCAGAGTACACGGAGATGTTGCAAGAATAGAGTGCTTGCCGGGATATCTTGAAAAGATCATCAAGGATCCCGGGAAAGAATTAATTGTTTCAGGTTTTAAGAAAATTGGTTTCAGATATATATCTTTGGATCTTGAAGGTTACAGATCCGGAAGCATGGATCCCGATACAAAAGAATTATGACAGGCAAAGAACTGGAAAAACTCCTGACTGATGTTAAAGACGGCAGAAAGACCGTCGAAGAGGCTTTTGAGGTGCTGAAGTCATTCCCTTACAGCGATCTGGGTTTTGCCAGGATTGATCATCACCGGGAAATCAGGACAGGTTACCCTGAGATTGTATATTGCTCCGGTAAAACAATCGACCAGGTAATTGAGATCATCAGGGTAATGGCAGAAAAGGAGAATAATATAATTGGCACCAGAGTATCATCTGAAATGTATGACAGGATCAAAGTCATATTTCCAGAAGTTCGATATTTCCCCGAAGCACGCATAATCTCCCTTCAGAAAGCAAAGCCGGAATTACCTGCAACAAGTATTGGCGTCATAACTGCAGGCACTTCAGATATCCCTGTTGCGGAAGAAGCAGCAGTTACTGCAGAACTGCTTGGCAATAAGGTATTAAGGATATATGATGCAGGTGTGGCCGGAATACACAGGCTTGTTGATAAATTGCCGGAAATAAGAACCTGCAGGGTGATAATTGTCATTGCTGGAATGGAGGGTGCCCTGGCCAGCGTAGTGGGCGGCCTTGTTGATAAACCCGTTATTGCAGTGCCCACAAGTGTCGGCTATGGCGCTAATTTCGGCGGGATATCGGCCCTTCTGGCTATGCTTACAAGCTGTTCGACCGGTGTGACTGTTGTAAATATTGACAATGGTTTCGGTGCAGGCTTTTCTGCAAGCATGATCAACAGGATGAAGTGATCCGCTCTGTTTATGCCCGGTAAGATCTTCCTCTCCACTGCTTATCTCCCTCCCATTGAATATTTTGCCCGTATCATACAAGCAGATGAAGTATTTATCGAAAGGGAAGAAAACTATATCAAGCAGTCATACAGGAACCGTTGCTATATTCTGTCTGCCGGTGGTCCTCAGCTTCTGACAGTCCCTGTTTACCTGGGCAGCTTTCACAAAACACATATCAGGGATATACGCATTGACTATTCAAAAAGATGGCAGCAGGTTCACATGGGAGCACTGACATCATCATACAATTCATCACCTTATTTCCTCTACTATTTTGAGATCATTGAAAAGATCATCCTGTCCCGCCATAATTTCCTGCTCGATCTTAATATGTATCTTTTATCATCATTCATGAAAATGATGAAGATGGAAATTCAGGTAAACTATACAACTGAGTTCATGCCGGTCGCAGGAAAAGAAGGTGACTTCCGGTTTATGATCAATCCTAAACAGGATAGCTCTTACAACGCGAAGGAGTACTTCCAGGTTTTCAATTATGTTCACGGATTTGTTCCCGGGTTAAGCATTGTTGATCTGGTATTCAACATGGGTCCTGAGGCGATAAGGTATTTATAAAAAAAGGCTTCCGAAAACCGGAAGCCTTTTTCCAAGGAAGTCAAACAAAGTATTAGAGACCAAATTTATAACCAAAAGTAATGGTAAAGATGCTTCTGTTCACACTCATGTAGGACATTGGCGCCTCGATTTCTGCGTCATAAAGCAAATAGTTGTCCGGATTTGTCAATCTTGTAAATCCAAAATCGACAAAGATGGCCTTTTCCCTGAAACCTGCACCGAGGGAGTAAGAATTATAATCCTGATCACTGTTGAGTTCGTCACCCTTCCATGGTCTTCCGTAATAACCATAGCCGCCGCGGAAGTAAAGGTTGTTCAATCTTGCCTCTGCACCCAGACGGAAATTGCTGACCGGCTTGAGGCTGTTCCTGATCGCCTGGTTCTTTGCACTGTAATTATACCCGTCTCCCGTCTCTGAGAATTTTGCAGTAGTGTAGTCTATGAACTCATAATCGAAGCTGATCAGTGCAAGCTTCTTTATCTGCACTGCCGCTCCGGCCAGAACCCTGAAAGGAGTTGTAAGCGCATAGTTGTATCTGACAGCTTCATTGGATGATTCATATGGTACTGCCACATCGCTGAAATGTGAAGTTATATTATCACTAACGTACTCATTGATCCTGAAGAGTCCGGGAGAATGGAATGCCAGGCCTATACGGAGGGATTCAACCGGTCTGTATATGGCTCCCAATTTGAATGTATAGCCTGTGCCGATGTTATCGTAATAATAAGTATAATTAAAATCAGTAAATAAAGAAGATAAATCCGCTTCGGTTGATTCAGTATGCTCATACTTGTGTTTATAGTTCAGCCTTGTGATACCCAGAGTTGCTCCAAAAAATAATTTATCTGCATAGCTTCCTCCGAATGAGATAGCGTGTTCGTTGGTATAACCTTCAGTTTCTATAAGCCGTTGTACGGTCTGACCATAAACTGACGGATACTCGTCTCCATAGTTTGAATAGACTGTCCCGTAATTTATATTTGAACCGGAAAGGGTATCGATCAGCCAGACATCGTACGCCAGAAATGCATCGGCAGCTTCAGAGGCAAGCTGATCATGATAAAAACCGTCGCTTATTTCAGTCCAGTAATCCAGCAGGGAGCTGTTGTTGCTGATGCCGCGTATATTAATCCTCTGATTCAGGTTATTGGTCTGGTTGAAGGAGTATCCGAAATTAAGGGTTGTGAATCCCGATTCAGATTTACGTCTGAGCAGACTTGCCACTATTCCTGCCTGGGGCACATTGAATTCATAGATATAATCTTCTTCAGTGTCTGAACCGAAACTCGCAATGGTATTAATATGGAACAATTGTGGTGATACAGACACTTCGGATGACCGGAAGACACCGAGCCCTGCCGGATTCTGGCTCAGGGTTGAAAGATCTCCTCCCAGAGCCGTAAAAGCACTCCCCATCGACATGAATCTCGCGGATCCGGTATAAAATACCTGGGAGTATCTCAATGCATCGTTGACTGTTTGTGCAAAAATCCCTGCAGTCGTTGACGCTATTACTAATAATATCAAACTTATTTTTCTCATCATTGTTTTATTTAACTTATAATCCACCCAACACTCCACTAAAAGAATGAACAAGCAATTTAATTTAGAATTTCTGTTACACCTATCTCCTGCCGCCGGAAGATGAGCCTCCGGATGAAGAATGTGTTGAACCGGAAGAAGAGCCGGAAGAACCTGATGAGTAACCACCACCAGAATAAGATCCGCCACCGCCACTATATGATGAGGAGGATCTGCTGTTCGAATAACTTCCGGATGATGATCCCGATGAATATCCCGATCCGCTGGAAACGCTTCTCCTGGAAGGCATCGAATAGCTTCCCGGACTGCTATAGGAGCTGGAAGACCTGGATTGTCCGGAAGAGTATGATGATGAACTGCTTCTGCTGCTACTGCTTCGCGATGTTTCAGGATATGCTGAACGACTTGAGCTGCCTGTATTGCTGTTCACCCTGCTGTTATTATAGGAGGGCCTGGTACTCATTCTCGGGTTGCTGTAGCTTGGGGTATAGGTTCTGTTAACATTATTATACTCTGGCCTGGCAATAGTTGATGAGTTCCTTGTTGCGGCTCTGCTGTTTACAGAAGGGGTTGCCTGCCTGACAGCATTTTGACTGGATTTCACATCAGAGGCATTTACTGCATCTTTGGTTACCGCAGTGGACACAGTTCTTCTCCCATCTCCCCTGGAAACATAACCGTCTCTCCTGGATGATGCAGAGGTAGGTGATACACTGCTGTTCCACTTTGTTGAACTGGTACTCTGCCGTTCTCTTCTGCCATATGTTACTGAATTGTTATAATCTCTGATATAGGATGAATATCTCCAGTTACTGTATGGAGAGTAGTAATACGATGAATAAGGGGAGTAGCCATAGCCATAGTAATTGCCATAATAACCTCCGTAATAACCTCCGTAATAGCTGCTATAAAAAGGATCATAGTAGAATGGATCATAGAAAGAAGAGTAATACGGGTAACCTCCGAATCTGAAGCTCATTGAAGGGTATCCCCAGCCGTAATAGAAGGGATCTCTCCAATAGGGATTAAAATAATTACCGTAGAATCTGTTCAATCTTCCGGCATATGAATAATTATCATAATAGTTGTAAATATCAACATCTTTGGCGTTACTTATTATGGCATCATCATAGTCAACTGCATCAGAATACTCATCAGACACAAGAGTATCAGCTGCGTAAATATTGTCATAATATTCCTCCGACTTTAATGTACCTTCAGCGATCTGCTTTTTTACAGGTGTCCGGACAGTTGCGACCGGCTGGTCTGAAGGCAGATAGTAGAGGTCATCATATTCAACTCCGGTGTAAAGGCTTGAGGTACAGGACCCCAGTACCAGGAGTGCAAGGATTGTTATGTAATTTGATACTTTCATGTTTGAAACCCTTTCTTGTTTATAATACATACGCAAATATTATACCAAATTAAACCAAGGATTGAATTATTATTTTACGATCATCCAAATATAATAAAAATAGGGACATAACGAATCATGTCCCTGCATTTTTTTTTACCTTCTGCCATTATCCCTTGAAGAGGATCTTGAAGAGGATCCTGACGATGATGATCTTGATCCTGAAGAGTTTGATACAGACCTTGAAGAGGAACTCCTGCTATGCGACATTGATGATCCGCTTCTGGAAGGCGAAGAGCTCCTGCTATGTGACATCGCCGGGCCGCTTCTCGATGGCGCAGAACTCCTGCTATGTG
>Ga0113563_10002670_pt1 | contig 10856 bp, 10 predicted proteins | sample Mud3Dept3metaG_FD_80117 | JGI IMG/M metagenome (GOLD analysis project Ga0113563, IMG submission 80117) | Freshwater wetland microbial communities from Ohio, USA, analyzing the effect of biotic and abiotic controls - Mud 3 Core 4 Depth 3... | ecosystem: Environmental > Aquatic > Freshwater >...
GGACGAGGCTAGAGGTACCTTTTACCCCTTGATCTGCGAACAATGCCGAGAACATCCATGTGTCGACACATGCCCGGTACAGGCCATCTGCTACGATGCCGAGCTTTCGATCTTTAGGGTGAACGCAGAATCCTGCACGGGGTGCAGAGCTTGCGAAAGAGTTTGTCCGTATAAGGGGATTTTTGTCTGTGATGGAGTTGCGCTTAAGTGTGATCTGTGCGGTGGGGAACCGCGTTGTGTAAAGATATGCTACCCTGGAGCTCTGCGATACGTGGATGTTTCAAAGGAGGCTATCCTTGCTGATCTCGAATACAAATTAACTAAACTTGAAAAGATACGGGATGACACCCATGGCCAGGGAGATAGAATTTAAGATCGCCGATGTAAACCTCTCGAATCATTCAATTCGAATAAGGACCACTTCGAGAAAAGATTTCGATCTTTACCTAGGTAGCCGCGGACTTAACGCAAAGATTCTTTTTGAAGAAGTCCCTCCCGGAATCGATCCTTTGGGGGAGCACAATTTGCTTATTCTGAGTGCAGGGACTTTTGTTGGAGTGCCAGTTCCCACAGCGGGCCAACTTACAATCACAGCCAAAAGCCCAGCTACCGGACTCTATTTCAAGAGTAATACAGGAGGCGCTTGGGCCAGAGCCCTCAAACGCGCGGGGTGGGATGCAGTGATGCTCTCGGGTATATCGCCTGAGCCAGTATATCTTTACATTGAGGATTCGCAGATATCCATAAGGGATGCGTCTTCTCTTTGGGGAAAATCTGTACGTGAGACGACTAGAGAGTTACACCGGCAGCTTGGATCCCGAGGACTGGATGTCGCTGTTATTGGCCCAGCTGGAGAGAATCTCGTAGTTTTCGCCACCATAATGACTTCCAATTACCATGCTGCTGGAAGGGGAGGAATGGGGGCGGTAATGGGATCGAAAAGGGTTAAGGCTATTGCAGTCCGGGGATCGGGTTCTCACGGAGTGGAAAACCAAGAGGCGCTTCAATCGGAGATCGTAAAGGTCTTTGAGAGAATCCAACGCAGCAAGAAGGCCGAGCTCTATTTGCGCTACGGAACGGCTGCTACTATCGAGTACGCCAATGAGAGTTGGGACCTACCGGTCAACAACTTCCAGAAAAGCCATATAGACCAAGGGTTCAACCTAGGCGGAACCTATCTGGTTAATAATGGCTATATGCGAAATGGCGGAGCCTGCTCAGCCTGTCCTATTTCTTGCCATAAGTTTTCGACAGTAAGGAGTGGCAAATATCAGGGTTTCAGTGGTGGACCTGAGTATGAAACCCTCGCTGCCCTTGGCGCAGGCTGCGGCATTATTGATGTAGAGGCAGTGCTCAAAGGAAATGAGCTATGCAATGATTTGGGATTGGATACAATATCCACGGGCGGGGTCATTCAATTTCTCATCGAATCCGTGGAACGGGGAGCTGTACCCAAAGATATAGGAGGAGGATTGGACCTCCGCTGGGGAAACGGGGATACCTTGGTTTCGCTGATTGATAGTATCGCCTACCGGATCGGTGTGGGGGATATTTTGGCAAAGGGAACTCGCCAAGCAGCACAAGAAGTGGGCGGAGAGTCCTGGAAATGGGCAGTGCAAGCCCACGGACTGGAGCAATCAAGGGTCGACACGCGGACTTCCAAGGCTTATGCCCTAGCTTTTGCAGTCAATCCACGTGGCCCAGACCACCTCCATGCTCAGCCTATAGCCGAATTTGGATACTTTCCCGAATCGCGGCGCTTGGTGGAAAGACTTCTGGGGAGTGAGAAATATTGTGACCCAATGGCCACAGACAAAAAGCCTGAGCTTGTGCGCTGGCACGAAGACATGTTTGCGATAACGGATTCTTTGGGAATCTGTTCTTTTGCAACGACCACTTCTTACGTCATTGATGAGTCCAGCATTCTTAATTTTTTGTGGGCCACGTTTGGAATTGAAATATCTCAAGAAGAACTTCTTAAAAAAGGTCAGAGAACGGTCGTGCTTGAGCGTTGTTTCAACCTGCGAGAAAACCCAAATCACCAAGACATTCTGCCTTGGAGGCTCATGAACGAACCAGTCGAAGGAGGACCCTTTAAAGGGGAGAAAAATTCGGTGGAAGAACTTAGAGAGATGCTTTCGCGATACTACGAATTGCAAGGCTACGATCTGGTGAGAGGAAGGCCAACGCGGAAATTGCTGTCTTCGCTGGGTTTGCTGGGGAATGTCCAAGGAATTGAGCAGGTTCTGTGAATGAGGAGGCAAAGAAAACCAAGAAATACGGCAGAGAGCTTGCTACCAAACGGGACCAATGGAACGTACTGAAGAACGAAAGGAGACCACGGTGAGGCTCAGAGGCGAGTTCAAGACGAAAATAAAGGTGCTGGGAATTTGCGGGAGTCCAAGAAAGGGAAACAGTCTTTTCCTACTTGAGCAGGCACTCGAAGCTGCAAAGACGGCGTTTCCGAATCTGGTAGAGATCAAAACCTACTTATTTGGCCAAACCCCTTTCGCCCCTTGCGACGCTTGCCGTGCTCATATTCGGCTAAAAGGCGAATGTCGCATCAAAGATGGATTTCAGGAGTTGCGGGACCAATGGATAGCTGCGGACGTGATTCTGTATTCCGTTCCGGTCTATCATTTTGGCATTCCGGGTCAGGTAAAATGCTTTATTGATCGACTGGGGAATTCATTGGGCTTTCGTTTTGGAACCTCTTTCCGCGGAAAGCCGTTTTACAATATGCCTCGTTTGCTGAAAGTCATTGCCGGTATCACCCAGGGAATACACATATTTGCCGGCCAAGAGCACGCTCAGGCCTTTATCAATATCCATGCCCTGCTCATGCGCTGCATTCCGGTCCCGGGTGATACGTGGGAATCGTACATTGGAGCCGGGGGTTGGACGGAAGCTAGCCCAAAGGTAAGCGCATTAAAGACTCTGGTCGAAAAAGGAAAACCAGATGCCAAGGTCGCAGTACGTTCGGCTCAGAGCTTAGCGAGGCGGGCAGTCGAGATGGCTATGATCATCCGCGAAGGGTTGATGGCCAACGAGAGTGTGCTAGGCGGGCAACCGGCTTACAGACCCGTGTTGGACCGGATGAAAAAGTAGCTCTACAAGACTTTACTTTCCCCAAAGAAAGAAGCGTGATTGCTTTCAAGGCGGGATGTTTAAGGAGAGATCATGATCATTGAAGGTGAATTCCATGTCCATACTTCCATCCAGCATACCTGGGGTTTCTTGACTAACATAAAGGAAGTAGCCTCTTGCATCCGCGGTTGCCAAAAGGTGGAAGTTCTTGACGACAGAAATTTCGCGATAACAATCAGCCAAAAGGTCGGGCCGGTTTCTGCCACCTTTGAAACCTGGATCCGCTTCGAAGACACACAACCTTGCAGCCACTTGACTGCAGTTGGCAAGGGAAAGGATACTTTAATGGGCAGTTCTTTTGGGTTCACCAATCACGTAAATCTGGTTTGCCTGGCGGAAAGAGAAACTCTGTTGAAATACAAGGCGGATGTGAAGATCAGTGGGCGGTTGGCATCGGTGGGACAGAGCTTGATCAAAATGATTGTGAAAAAAGAAGTCGATCAAGCTTTCATAGTTATGCAATCCAAAATCGAGGAGCAGATGCATGAGGAGTTTTGAGTTCTTGGAGCCGAATTCCGTGGAGGAGGCCTGTCAAATGCTTTCCGAACACGGAGAAGATGCGAAGATTCTCGCTGGCGGCACGGCCCTTGTTAAGCTAATAAAGAAAAAGCTAATTCACCCTGCATATGTGTTGAACCTGAAAAGTATTGACACCCTCCATTTTCTCGGGACCGACAAAGGGGATTTGAAGATTGGGGCGTTGACAACTCTGCGAGAGGTGGAAGCCAGCCCTCTTGTTCGGAAGGAGTTTCAACCTATAGTCGAGATGGTTCATCTTATTGGTTCTCAACAGATCCGAAATGTCGGGACGTTAGCAGGAAACATCTGTCTGGCTGATCCAGCGGCAGACCCCCCTCCACTCCTTATGGCTTTAGAAGCTAGATTAAAGCTAGTGAGTTCGAAAGGAGAGCGGGTTGTTGGGGTAGAAGATTTCTTTCGTGGTTTCTACGAAACTGCTTTGCAGCCGGGAGAAATTTTGGAGGAGATTCAGATTCCGTCATTATCTGTAAATTCTGGAATTGTTTATTTGAAACACGCCATGCGAGCGGCCTTCGATCTCGCCATTTTGGGGGTGGCGGTAGCTTTGCACCTGGATTCCCGTAGTGGTGTTTGCCAAGATTCGAAGATCGTATTAGGTGGCGTCATCACCAAACCTGTTCGAGCACTCAAAGCCGAAGACGCCCTCCGCGGGAAGGTCATTAACCCATCTTCTATTCAGGAAGCTGCGAAGGCAACTATTGAGGGACTCGAACCGGTTACTGACATCCGGGGCTCACGTGACTATCGCATGGAAATGACGGAAGTCTTCGTGCAACGTGGGATTCAAATGGCCGTTGAATGGGCAAGACGCGGGAAGGGATCATGAAACACGAGTTGAAACTCAAAGTGAACGGGCAAGACTACACTCTTCTAATTGAACCCAACAGGACTCTCCTTGAAGTGATCCGAGAAGATTTGGGACTCCTGGGAACGAAGCTAGGTTGTGGAGGGGGAGAGTGCGGCGCTTGCACTGTGATCTTAAATAGCGAGGCAGTCAAATCGTGCATCATGCTCGCTCTGGATGCTCGCAATCAAGAGATATGGACGATTGAGGGGCTAGGCCAGACAGGGGAACTTCACCCTCTGCAGAGGGCCTTCGTGGAATACGGGGCGATCCAGTGTGGGTACTGCACCTCGGGGATGATTATGGCTAGTAAGGCTCTGCTAGATGAAAACCCTCAGCCTTCTGAGCAAGAAATCAAGGACGCGCTCGCAGGGAATCTCTGTCGGTGCACTGGGTATCTAAAGATTCTGGAGGCCATATCGTCAGTAGCAAACAAAATGGAAAGGAAGTAGTCAGAAATGGCGCAGGATGTGTATACAGTGATCGGAAAGAGGCTGCCCCGCCTCGAGTCTGAGGAAAAGGTTTCGGGGACCGCCAGATACCTACCAGACCTCCAAATCCCGGGGACGCTGTACGGGAAAATTCTCCGGAGTCCTTATCCGCACGCGAGAGTTCTCAGGGTAGACACCTCTCGGGCCGAGAGGTTACCCGGGGTTCGGGCGGCAGTCACGGGAAATGATACCAAAGGAATACGACTCTGTACCTTCTCCCGATTTGACAATAAACCCCCTTTAGCAGAGGAACGCGTTCGTTTCATTGGGGATGAGGTGGCCGCTGTAGCTGCCGATTCAGAAAGCATCGCTGAGGAGGCTTTGGACCTGATTGAGGTGGATTATGAGGAACTGCCCCCCGTTTTTGACCCCCTCGAGGCAATGAAACCAGGGGCGGTTGGAATTCACGAAGAGGGAAACGTTGCATACCATCGCTCGTGGATGTACGGAGACATTGAGAGCGCTCTCAAGGAATCTGACTACATTTTTGAAGACCAATTTCGGACTCAGGCACAAGCCCACTGCGCATTGGAGACCCATGGCTGCATTGCCTATTTTGATCAAACAGGAACTCTAACCGTGTGGATAACCACTCAGTGGATCCATCCCACGCGTAGGATATTGTCCGAGACTCTAGGCTTACCTTATAGCAAGGTTCGAGTGATTACGGCGAATATAGGGGGCAGTTTCGGAAGAAGCGGAGGAATCGAACCCATTGAAATCATCGCTACGTTCCTCTCCAAGAAGACGAGAAGGCCGGTACGGATTATCCATAGCCACGATGAACAATTCACCTCGGGAAGGTCTCGATATCCCGTCTTGATCGATATCAAGACGGGAGTCAAAAAAGATGGGACTCTCTTGGCTCGAAAGGTGAGGATGGTTACCGACAACGGCGCCTATAACAACTTCGGTATTGCAGTGACCTTGGGCATTGGATCCAAGTGTACCTACCTCTGGGGGGTACCCAATGTTGCGTTTGATGCTGACGTAGTATACACCAACAAAGTATATGGAGGGGCTTTTCGAGGGTTTGGGAATGGGCAAATTACCTTTGCCATCGAGTCCCAGATGGAAACGATTGCCCGTAAATTGGGAATGGACATGAAAGACCTATGTCTTAAAAATGTGAACTACCCCGGACAGCGTACCTGCATGGGCCACAAGATAACCAGTTGTGGCTTGAAAGAGTGCATCGAACAAGCCACCGCCGCCGCGGGATGGGAAGCGAAGAGGGGCAAAGGCAGAAATCGAGGAATCGGCATGGCTTCAGTGATGCATATTGGAGCAGGAATCCGAAACCTGTACGGAGACTGCAACCTCTCTGAAGCCTTCATCAAAATGAACAACGACGGAACTATCGATCTAGCCTCAGGAGCGATGGATACCGGGCAGGGGTCGAATACGGTACTAGCACAGGTTGCAGCAGAAGAGCTTGGAATTCCAATGCGAGACATCAATATGATTACCGGAGATACTTCTACCACTCCTCAGTGTTTAGGAGCCTGGGGGAGCCGCGAGGCCTTTATTGCTGGGAATGCTGTCAAGCTAGCGGCCCGAGAGGTAAGACTCAGATTGCTGGAGGAGGCTGGCAAGATTATAAAGAGTGATCCAGAAGACCTGATTCTTAAAGACCGACAGATCTATAGGAAGACGAATCTGCAAGAATCGGTTCTTTCGATTGCTCATGTTGCTAATGCCTGCTACAATGCTGGCAGACCTCTCTTTGGGCGAGGCATTTACGATGATCCCTCGGGACTTGGTATCGATCCAAAGACAGGACATGGCGGTCCCGTTACCTATTCCTTTGGAACCCAGGTAGCCGAGGTGGAGGTTGACCCAAGGACAGGGAAAGTCAAGGTGCTCAACTTTGTAGCTGCCCATGACCTGGGAAAAGCCATAAATCCCATGATGGCCGAGGGACAAATTGAAGGAGGAGTAATACAAGGCTTAGGATATGCACTCTTTGAGGATTTAGTTATGGAGGAAGGTCTTGTGCTCAACCCCAACTTGCAGGATTATCGGATCCCTTATGTTAATGACATTCCTAAGATAGTATCAATATTAGTAGAAAGTCAGGATCCCGAGGGTCCTTACGGAGCCAAGGGATTGGGAGAGCCTCCGATAATCCCTACGGCGGCGGCGATAGCAAACGCCATCTATGATGCGGTAGGAGTGAGGATTAAGACATTGCCCATCACCCCCGAGAAAATTCTCAAAGCTCTTAAAGAGAAAGAGGAGGAGTCAAAGAAGAAATGACCAAACCGCTTCTGCTCTGTCCTTTTGCCAAGGAGTTGTGCCGCGAATGTACCATTTATCGAGGACGGCATTATTTCCTCTTTTTACATCAGGACTTCGGGCAGTATTCAGACATGAATCCATCTACGACTCCGTCCCCAAAAGTATTCCCCCGCAGAGTTCCTCCGAAGAAGGCCAATTAGCCCTGGCAACGACTTTCCTTATCTGGCTTAGGTATTTAGGCTTGTACTCGATAGTTGGTTGCGCAACCGTTGTTGTGATTCTTGGTAACAAGCGGAGCCACTTCGTGAAAAATCGTAAACTCTGTAAAATGAAATGCCACAGGGTATGTTGACTTTTCTTGCTTAACTTGGATTTTGTACCTGTAAATGGAGTGCCATAAGAGGAGTCCCGCCTTTGCCAGAATCAAGAGACCAGAGCAATACGAAAACTTCCAATTCATCAAAAGCTCCGAACAGTAGAAGAAGTGGAACAACGGTTCCCCGGGACCGGTCGCACCTGGGTCGCCGGTAGATAAGAGTAGATATCACAAACCTGATGCAGTCCCTGTCTGGCTTCTCCGAAAAGCTGTGGAAATCAGAAAAATCTTGAGCCTCCTTCTAAAAGGAAGAAAGCTCGGCCTTGATGTAGCAAGAGTCTCATTTTGATTATTCTAGTCGTGTGTTCCTATTGGGCTACAACCTTCCCTGTCAGAACTGGCGTTGGATTATTTCATAGAGGGTGGTAGGGTATCTCTGTATTCATCGCCTTTGTCAGGGCATAGGAATCTTGAAAACAAGAATATCCGCCAAACGATCCAAGTTCCCTGTGATCATTAATGCATCAACACTCCAGCCGAAGAAGGTGTTTATGAAAGCCTCGCAATATTAAACGCTTGTTAACCATCAGCCAATATAAACGGAATGGGTAATTTGCAGCAGTCTGGGATTCCCGCAGTTTCTGACTCGATCTCAAGGGTTCCAGACTACCTGCAAAACTTCCTCAAGAGGAGTATAAGGAATCTCGAAATCGAAGTGTTTAGGTGAGACAAGGGTAATCGCCTCTGGGGCACGCCAGAAGGGATCGCAAGGGATTCCGAAAGCAACGATCTTTTTACCCACTTTCAAGTCTGTATTCGTGAATGGTCGACCCGTGGCGGCTTCAAGGGTACAGATCAGATCGGGGGTCACCACATAGGGTTTTTCATCAAGCCAGGAAATCAGGTTCTCGTTCTTGATCCAGACCTTGAACTCATGCCCTGTGTATCGGCCATCACCCTGGACCGTGTAAGTGCCCCACAAGAACCCCTCTCGATCCTCCCAATCAAATCTCTTTACCTCCCCTCGGAAGATTTCATGGCCTCCTGCAGCTTCGATAGTGGCCTGCACAGGACATTCCTTGCTGGCTTCAGCTTCCCTTAGGGCTCTTCCAATGGCTATGCACTTAGTAATGCCACCGGGGATAATGTTGTTTTTCAACACCTTCCCCTGTACCGGACACCGGACCGTAATTGCGCTGCCCCAAATAACAGCTAGTGTTCGAGCAATCCTTTCTGCATCCCTGAAACTGGCCACGCTCTTTACTATTACTGAATTCCCTTTGAAGTCAGTCACGACCATAGGAGTGATCGGTACATTACGAGTGGTATAGGTCTGCATCATGAGCTCAGGCTTAGCGCGGCCAATGGTATCGCCATCGACGCAGGGCAACCCAGCCAATGAGGCTAAAATCATTGCAATCGGCGTATTCGATCCTCCTAATTCCACTGGCATAGTGGCATAAACCCTCTTGGAGAGAATTCCCTCTATGATCCTCAAAGACTCGAATAGCGGTCCATCAACAGATAAGATTCTCCTGAATTGATCTGTGTCCATCTCTTCACTTTGAGAGGGGGCGATAGAACCTACCATCGATGGGTGTATGACGATCGCATCATTTGGCACTTCCTCTGACGATATTAATCGAATTTCCTTTCCCATCTCAAGCAGCTTATTCAATAGGGATCGACCAAGCTCTGGGGATCCTCCCCCGCCCGTACCCATAACCGCAGCTCCTGTACAGAGATCCGAGATGTCCAACGTACCTAAATTCAGCGTCATCAATTATCTCCTTTTATGAAAAGTTTTGAATGAACCATCATGTTAGATTTACCGTTAAGTGTTGATGATCGATAATATCCATCGGGGTGCTTTCAAAAATCATTGACTTACTAAATCATTTACTTATCGAGTGTTGCTTGTCAAGCTATTTTCCAATGTTAGGAGTTTTCATGGGACCCCCCCTAATTCGCTCACGTATTAGTCAAGCGGCCTTTTATTCTATCGGAATTCCCTCTCATGACTTCACAGAGGAAGTAGGCACGCCTCATGAATTGAACCTAAGATGAAAGAGCGTGACTGCCAATCAATGCCGATAAGCGGATACTCTGGATTTGCCTTCCATCAGGATGGTCAATAACCCTCTCTGGGATTCCTTTCGGACCTCCCACACTCGATTTGCAAAGAAACGTCGGATCCCCCTCCAAGCAGGAACAGGGTGAGGGAGAATATTCGAAGCGCCACCTTAGCAGCCAAATGACTTGCCCTCCGAACCGCTCCTTCATCTTGAGGGCTGAATACCGTTTCCATTCGCATTGAGACAACTGAATCAACGCGAGAATTTGCTGCAAATTGCTTTACCGGCGGAACAGCCTTCCTGGTTTATCGAGCTAATACCGGACAAGATTTAGATGCCAGCTTATGAATTTCGATAGTGACCTGCCACCAGAAAATCGGTCGGGAGGGTGTGAACGGGACTCAGAATAACTAAAAGGGGGCAGGATGAAAAAAGGGTTTACTGCATAGCAAATCTCGGGAAGCTGAGAGAGGCGGAAGTTCATCCTCGGCCAGGGGAGCACGGTGGATGAAGTGAGCCGCGGCGGAGGATCCATGCTTGCTGGTGCCGTGCTGCCTGCGGCATACCTTCCTTCCCTGCGCTTTGGACACCTGGACCGGTTCCTTTCGGTATCCTGGCTTCCAATCCTGTCCTACCACTACCAATACAATCATCGAGGAACTGATTCTATTCTCACGGGTGATGCGAGGCTATCCATTTAATACCCCCCTGAACTAACCGGTTCAATTCTGGCACGACTTTATCTGAATCCCGTGTTTTCCTTTCTCACTCAACATCCTCGCCTTGGCCAGTAACCCTTGTGCCTTGCTAGATTCCTGTTCCGAACAAAGGCTGGGGTTGACTTGCCTCGTTTCATTTATTATCCTATAGTTGCGAGTCAAGGAATGCCTTGTGATTTCCCTGTGTGAACAGGAAGCGGGATTTGATAAGGTTGTAGGCCCTAACTCCGAACCGATCATTCTGAACTCCGAGGCAGCAGCCTCGTCTGGCCCACGTAGCTCAGTGGTAGAGCTGCTGATTTGTAATCAGCGGGTCGGCGGTTCAAATCCGTCCGTGGGCTCCAGATTCTCCAGTGTACTGCGAGCACGTGGGTGCAAGTGAAAAAACTCCCCCCATAGGGGGGCTTCCGGGAAATGATAATATGATTATAGGGTCGGCTTTCCTCCCCGCCCCTGCAGCAGGAAGGCGGGGCATCCAGCCGA
>Ga0113563_10002671_pt1 | contig 10855 bp, 8 predicted proteins | sample Mud3Dept3metaG_FD_80117 | JGI IMG/M metagenome (GOLD analysis project Ga0113563, IMG submission 80117) | Freshwater wetland microbial communities from Ohio, USA, analyzing the effect of biotic and abiotic controls - Mud 3 Core 4 Depth 3... | ecosystem: Environmental > Aquatic > Freshwater >...
ATCGCCGTCTCGTTCAAGACGGTCGTCGGCGACGACCCCCGCGACCTGGCCCGGGCCCTGCGGACGGCCCTCGACCGCTCCCCTCTCATCCTCTGCATGGGCGGTCTGGGCCCGACCGAGGACGACCGGACCCGCGAGATCCTGGCCCGGGTGATGAAACGGAAGCTCGTTTTCCGGAAGGAGATCCGGGCCCGCATCCTGGAGCGCTTCCGGCGCCGGGGCGTGCCCATGGCGGCCTCGAACCTCAAGCAGTGCTATGTCATCGACGGGGCCGCCGTCCTGGACAATCCCAACGGGACCGCTCCCGGGCTCTGGCTGGAAACCGGGCGCCGCCGCATCGCTCTTCTGCCCGGGCCGCCCCGGGAGATCCTGCCCATGTTCGAGGATCACGTCATGCCCCGGCTGGCCGGTCTCGGACGAGGCTTCTCGCTGCGGCGGACGATCCGGCTGACGGGACTGGGCGAGTCGGCCATGGAAGCGCGGCTGAAGGACGTCTACCCGTCCGTCCCGCCCGGCGTCACGGTCACCACGCTGGCCAGCCCTGGCGACCTGACCATCCGGATGACCTATTTCGGCGAAGGCCCCCGGCCCGCCGCGGAAGCCAAGCTGCGGACTCTCGAGGAGGCCGTCGTCCGGGCGCTCGGACCGTGGATCTATTCCCGCGACGGCAAGAGCCTCGAAGAGGTCGTCGGGGCCCTGCTCAAAGAGCGGCGGCTCACCATCGCCTGCGCCGAGTCGTGCACGGGCGGGCTCATCGGACACCGGCTGACCGATGTCCCCGGCAGCTCGGAGTATTTCCTGGAATCCGCCGTGGTCTACGGCGACCGCTCCAAGACCCGCCGGCTCGGCGTCCCGGCCGCGCTCATCGGCCGCCACGGCGCCGTGAGCGCCGCTGTCGCCAGGGCCATGGCCACCGGCATCCGCCGGACGTCCGGCGCGTCGATCGGCCTCGCCGTCACGGGCATCGCCGGGCCCGGCGGCGGGTCGGCCCGCAAGCCGGTGGGCCTCGTCTACATCGCCCTGTCCCGCGCCCGCGGCACGCGGGTCGAGCGGCATCTCTTTTTCGGCGGCCGGGACCAGGTCAAGTTCCAGTCCTCCCAAAAAGCGCTCGACATGATGCGGAAAGCGCTTACGGCGCGGACCGGAAAGGCCTTATAATGGGACGCGAGGGCACCATGAGGGCATTTATCGCCATCGATCTCGACCGGGAGATCAAAGCTCGCCTCGAGGAGCTCGTTCGCGGCCTGCAGGCCACCCGGGCCGACGTCCGCTGGGTCGGCGCGGGAGGCATGCACCTGACGCTCAAGTTCCTCGGGCCGGTCGACGACGGCCAGGCCGCCCGGATCCAGGCGATCCTGACCGGGATCGGCCGGCGTCATCCCGCTTTTCCGCTGCGGCCCGCCGGCACGGGCGCCTTCCCCAATGCGGGCAGCCCGCGCGTCCTCTGGGTCGGCTTCGCGGCCGAGCCGGGGCTTTTGGCCCTCCAGGCGGACCTCGACGCGTCGCTCGAAGCCGAGGGCTTCGAGCGGGAAGCGAGGGCCTTCACGCCGCACCTGACCCTCGGCCGGGTCAAAGGCCCGGGCAGGATCGACAAGGCCATGCTCGAGCTGGACAAGCACCGCGAGGAGGCCTTCGGGACCATGACGGCCCGCAAGGTCACCCTCTTCGAGAGCCTGCTCCTGCCGCAGGGCGCGGAATACCGGATCGTCTTCGAAGCGGGGCTGGCATGAAGATTGTTTTCGCCCTGGCCTCCTACCTCTTCGGCTCCATCCCGACGGGCTATCTTCTCGTCCGGCTGTCCGGTCGGAAGGATGTGCGCTCCTTCGGCAGCGGCAGCACCGGGGCGACCAACGTCCTCCGGGTCGGAGGCTGGAAGACCGCCCTCCCGGTCGCCCTGTTCGACGTCCTCAAGGGATTCCTGCCGGTCTTCCTGGCCTCGAGGTGGTTCGGCGACCCCGTCTTCGCCGCGCTCTGCGGACTTCTCGCCGCGGCCGGGCACTGCTTCCCGTTCGCGATCGGTTTCCGGGGCGGCAAGGGCGTCTCCACGTCCCTCGGCGCCTTCGCGGCCATCGCCTGGGCGCCCTGCCTGGGCAGCCTGGGCCTGTTCTTCATCGTCATCGGCCTGACGCGCTACGTGTCCCTCGGCTCGATCCTCGCCTCCCTCGTCTTCCCCGCCATCTACCTTGCCGCGGGGGGAAGGCCGGCCGTGGCCGCCGTCGCGCTGGCCCTCGCCGCCCTGGTCGTCTTTCAGCATCGGGGCAATATCGGCCGTCTCGTGCACGGCACGGAGCGCAAGCTCGGAGAGAGATCCTCATGAACACTTCGGTCATCGGCGGCGGGAGCTGGGGCTCGGCGTTCGCCAGATACCTCGGATCGATCGGCCTGCCGACGCTCCTGTGGATCCGCGAAGAGGACATCTTCCGGGAGGTTCTGGCCAGCCGCGAGAACAAGACCTTCCTGCCCGGATTCCTCTTCCCGGACCCGGTCCGCTTCACCGAGGACCTCCGGGAAGCGGCCTCGTTCGGCGACGTCGTCTTCATCGCGGTGCCGTCCCAGTTCTGCCGGGCGGTCTACACGCGGATCGCCCCCGTCCTGCGCCGGGACCAGATCGTCGTCAGCCTGACCAAGGGATTCGACAAGCGGACCCTCATGCGCATGAGCCAGGTCATGGAGGAGGTCTTCCGTCCTCACGTCCGGCCGCGCCTGGCCGTCCTGTCCGGGCCGAGCTTCGCCAAGGAGGTGGCCGCGGGAAACCCGACGGCCCTGGTCATCGCCTCGCGCGATCCGTCGGCGCCGCGGGAGGTCCAGCATCTGATCTCCAGCCTGACCATCCGGGCCTACACGTCGGCCGATGTGACCGGGGTCGAAGTGGCCGGGGCCCTGAAGAACGTCGTGGCCATCGCCGCGGGCATCGCCGACGCCTTCAAGTTCGGGCTGAACACGCGGTCCGCGCTCATCACCCGGGGCCTCGTCGAGATCACCAACCTGGGGATCGCCCTCGGCGCCCGGAGGGAGACGTTCTACGGCCTGGCCGGCATCGGCGACCTCATCCTGACCTGCACGGGCGAGCTCAGCCGCAACCACCGGGTCGGGCACGAGCTCGGCCGGGGCCGGAGCCTGCGCGAGATTCTGGCCGGGATGAAGATGGTCGCCGAGGGCATCCACACGACCGTGGCCGCCCGCCGCATCTCCCGGGCCCTCGGGGTCGAGATGCCCATCTGCGAAAAGATCTACGAAGTGCTCTACCGCGGCAAGCCGGCCAAGAAGGCCGTGGAGGAGCTGATGACCCGGGCGCTCAAGGCCGAGTAACTCGGCCGGGCTGCCGGGCCAAGGAGGAGACCGATGCGAGCCAAAGCCGTCGCCGTCATCACGATCTGTGCCAGCCTGACCTTCTGCGCCTCGGCCCAGACCAAAGCCCAGAAAGCGCAGGCGAAGGATCCCCGCTATCAATACAACCTCGGCCTTTTCTATCTCAATCAGAACGACGTCGACAACGCGGTGAAGTGCTTCAACAAGACCCTGTCTCTCGACGCGAAGTACTACCTCGCCTGGAACGCGCTGGGCCTGGCCCATTCCATGAGGGGGCGTCTCGACGAAGCCGCCAAGGCCTACCTGAAGTGCCTGGAGGTCAATCCCCAGTTCACCGAGGCCCACAACAACCTGGGCACGGTTTATCAGGAGATGAATCGGCTCGACCAGGCCGAAGAGCAGTTCAGGCTGGTCCTGGCCGACCCGGTCTATCAGAACCGGGAGCTGGCCTACTTCAATCTGGCCCGGCTGTACGTCGTCGAGAACCGGCTGGACGCGGCCCTCGACAACGTCCAGAAGGCCATCCAGCTCAAGCCGCGCCTGGCCATGGCCCACAACCTGCGCGGCATCATCTTCGAGAAGCAGAACAATCTCGGCGAGGCCGTGGCCTCGTACGATGAGGCCGTCAAGATCGTGCCCGAGGACCTGTCCTTCAACTACAACCTGGCCGTGGCCTGTTTCAAGAACAAGGATTATGCCCGGGCCAAGGAGATCTTCCTGAAGATCCAGGGCAAGGTCACGGACGCCGACACGAGGGACACGATCGCCAAGTACCTGAAGATGATCAACGACCTGGGCTAGCCGCCCGGCCGGCCGCGGCTCAGGTCCCTTCGCGCCAGTCGCCGAGATATCTCCTCTGGGCCGCCGTCAGCGTGTCGATCGCCGCGCCCATCGACGCGAGCTTCAGGGCCGCGATCTCCTCGTCGATCTCCAGCGGGACGGGGAAGACCGACTGGTCCAAGCCCTTGGCCCGGCCGAGGAGCCAGCGCACGCTCAGGGCCTGGTTGGCGAAGCTCATGTCCATGACCATGGCCGGATGTCCCTCGGCCGCCGCCAGGTTGATGAGCCGCCCCTCGCCGAGCAGGTTGATCCGCCGGCCGTCCCGGAGCGTGTATTCGTCCACGAAGTCGCGCACCCGCCTCTTCCCCCGGGACAGGGACTCGAGCGCCGGGATGTCGATCTCGACGTTGAAGTGCCCGGCGTTGGCCACGATCGCGCCGTCCTTCATGCGGCGGAAGTGCTCCTTGCGGATGACGGCCTTGTTGCCGGTCACGGTCAGGAAGACGTCCCCGAGCGGCGCGGCCTCGGCCATGGGCATGACCTCGAAACCGTCCATGGCCGCCTCGATGGCCCGGATGGGATTGACCTCGGTGACAATGACGCGGGAGCCGGCCCCCTTGGCCCGCATGGCCACGCCCTTGCCGCACATCCCGTAGCCCGCGACCACGAAGCGGAGGCCGGCCAGCAGGACGTTCGTGGCCCGGAGGATGCCGTCGAGGGTGCTCTGGCCTGTGCCGTAGCGGTTGTCGAAGAGATGCTTGGTCTGGGCGTCGTTGACGGCGATGATCGGATAGCGCAGGACGCCGTCCTTGGCCATGCTCTTCAGCCGGATGACCCCCGTCGTGGTCTCTTCCGTGCCCGCCAGGATCCCCGGCAGGAGGTCCTTCCTCTTGGAATGGGTCACCGAGACGAGGTCCGCCCCGTCGTCCATGGTGATCGATGGGCCGTGGTCGAGCGCCTGGAGGATGTGGCGGTAATAGGTCGCGTGGTCCTCTCCCTTGATGGCGAAGACGGGGATCTTGTGATACTTGACCAAGGCCGCGGGGATGTCGTCCTGCGTGCTGAGGGGGTTGGACGCGCAGAGGCGGACGTCCGCCCCGCCGAGCTTGAGAGCCTCCATGAGATTGGCCGTCTCCGAAGTGACGTGAAGGCAGGCCGCGATGCGCACCCCGGCCAGGGGCTTCTCCGCGGCGAAGGACTCCTTGATCCGCCCGAGGACGGGCATGAAGCGGGCCGCCCATTCCATCCGCAGCCGGCCCGTGGAGGCCAGACCCAGGTCCTTGATGTCGTGATCCATGATGCTCTCCCTTTCGACCGGCGCCCCCGGCCTGGTTTTTGGGCCCAAAATAGCACATTCCAGAGGGGTTTTCAACGACCGGGCTTTATGATATTGTGAGGCATTGCCCGGTTCAATGGCTTCCTCGACAGATATGCGTAAAGCGCTGCGGGTCCCCGTCGTCCTGGCCGTTCTCCTGCTCCCCGTCCTTTGCCCGGCGGGGCAGGCCGACGCCGTCACCCCCGCTCCCCTGCCCTTTTCCTTCGAGAATTACCGCCTGGGGAACGGCCTCCGGGTCCTCCTCGTGGAGGACGACCGCCTGCCCCTCGTGACCGTGGCGGTCGGCTACAGCGCGGGCACCCTGCGGGAGATGCCCGGCCAGGAAGGGCTGGCCTATCTTCTGGAGAACCTGATGTTCCAGGGCTCGGAGAACGTTCTGCCGCTGCAGCACGTCGCCTATGTCCAAAAGGTCGGCGGCACGCTCAACGCGACCACGACCGCGGACAAGGCCCTGTTCTACGAAACCTTGCCGTCGAACCAGCTGGCCCTGGCCCTCTGGCTCGAATCCGACCGGATGAAATCCCTGGCCATCACGCCCGCCGCCATCCGCCTGACGCGCCAGGAGCTCATCGACGAGCACAAGAACCGTCTGGCCTCCGATCCCTATCTCGGGACGTTCGCCCAGTTCGACGCCCTCCTCTTTCCCGACGGCCTCTACGGACACCCGCTCATCGGCGACGGGCAGGCCATGTCGGAGCTCACCGAGTCCGCCATCGTCGATTTTTACCGGACCTATTACGTTCCGAACAACGCCGTGCTCTGCATCGCCGGCAACATCGACTCGGCCCGGACGCGCGAGCTGGTCGCCCGCTATTTCGATTCCATCCCGCCCGGCCTCGACATCCCGACCCCGCGGCGGCCCGAGTTCAGGCGCGAGAACGACGCCGTCGTGCGTTTCGCCCCGATCCGGGCCGGCAGCGCCGGATTTCACATGGGTTTCCGCTTCTTCCCGCTGCAGAAGGGCGAGGCCTATTGTCTGCCCATCCTGGAGTACATCCTGTTCGAAGGGGAGACGTCCCAGATCAGGAGCCGGCTCCTGAAGCACGACCTGAGCGCGCGCTATCTGACCGGCACCCTCGACGAGCGGCTGAGCGTCGCCGCGCTGAAGATCTTCTGCCTGGCGACCAATGCCGTCATGATCGCCCGATCGCAGCGGGGCATCCTCGCCGAGATCGACCGGCTCAAGACGAACCCGGTCTCCGCCGAGGCGATCGGCCGGGCCCAGCGGCGGTTCAAAAGGGATTACATGGACCGCGTGTCGACGAACTTGGGCAAGGCCCGTTACCTGGTCGACGCCTGGGCCGCCGGCAAGGATCTCGATACTCTCGACGATGAGCTCAGCTCGATCCTGCGCGTCACGCCCCAGGCCCTGGCCGCCTTCGCCAGCCGGTACTTCACCCCCCAGAACCGCGTCGTCCTGGAGTTCGCGCCGCAATGAGACGCCGGATGCGCCGCTTCCGCTCTCCGGCATCGGCCGCCGGGATCTTCCTGCTGGCCGCCGCGATGGGCCTCGCGCCGGCCCGCCCGGCCGGGGCGCAGGAGCGCTTCCGGAGGACGGCTCCCCTGCCGGACGCCCAGCGCCTCGAGCTCAAGCTGCCGCCGGTCGAGACGCGGGTCCTGGCGAACGGTCTGACCGTGGCCACGGCCGTCCGGCCCGACGCTCGCGTCGTCACGCTCCAGCTCGTCATCCGGGCGGGGGAAGCGGATTCGCCGCCGGCCAGGCCCGGACTCGCGGCCGTGACCGCCCGCATGATCGGCAAGCGAACGAAGCTGCTTTCCGGCGATTACATCGAGAACATGATCGAATCCCTCGGCGCCGGGCTGTCCGCGGACGTCTTCATGGATTACACGGTCCTGACCATGACCGTCCTCGACGACAACCAGCTGCCCGACCGGGCCATCTACATCCTCAGGCTCATCGCCCTCGAGGCCGAGTTCGCCGAACGGGAGCTCGGCGCCGTCCGGCGGTCCGCCTTCTGGGAGCTGTACGACAGCAAGAAGGACCCCGAGGTCCTGGGCTGGAGACAGCTGCTCGGCGTCCTGTTCGACGGGCATCCCTACCGCCTCGCCACCCACGGCGAAGAGGTCATCAAGTACATCACGCCCCGCGACGTCGCGGAATTTTACAGCCGCTTCTATCGGCCGGGGAACGCGGCCGTCCTGGTCTCGGGGAACATCGACGGGGCGGCCACGGCCCTCAAGGTCGCCAGCCATTTCGGCGCCTGGAGCGGCGGGGCGCCGGCCGAAACGCCCGCGCCGCCGCCCGCGCCGAACGACCGGGAGAGGGTCTGTTACGTGGAAGCGCCGGAGATCGCGACCCCGACGATCTTCGCCGGCAACGTCATCATGGGCTCATCCCATCGGGACTTTTTCCCCTTCCTGGTCCTGAAGCAGGTCCTGGGCGGGACGACGCGGAGCCGGCTGTTCATGACGCTCCGTGAGACCAAGGGCTACGCCTCCTACGCCTTCAGCGATATGGAGGTCTTCCGGTCCTGCGGGGTTTACTGGGCCCGGGCGCAGGTCAAGCCCGAGGCGATCGTTCCGGCTGTCCGGGAGGTCGTCCGCGAGATCGGCGCCCTGGCCGCGACGCCGGCCGCGCCCGCCGAGATCGAGGAGGCCAAGTCCTACCTGATCGGGAGCATGCCCATGCGCTTCGAGACATCGGCGGGTTTCGCCGATTGGATGGCGCGTTTCGTCGCCCTCGGCCTCGACCAGGGCCAGTGGGACCGGGGCCCCGAGGAGATCAAGCTGGTCGACGTCGAGCGCGTCGCCGAAACGGCCCGAAGATACCTCTCGGCCCGGCCGGTCGTGATCATCGTCGGCCGTCCCGAGTGGATCGGCAGCTGTGCCGGCGAATTCAGCGCGATCGAGGTCTACGACACCGGCGGGCAGCTCAAGTACGTCACGAGCAAGACTGGAGGAGGACGATGAGGCTGGTCGAATGCGTTCCCAATTTCAGCGAAGGCCGCGATCGGGATAAGATCCGGGCCATCACCGGCGAGATCGAAGCCGTCCCCGGCGTGAAGCTCCTCGATGTCGATCCCGGCGCTTCGACCAACCGGACCGTCGTGACCTTTGTCGGCGAGCCCGAGGCGGTCCAGGAGGCGGCGTTCCGGGCCATCGCCAAGGCCGCCGAGGTCCTGGACATGCGCAGCCACAAGGGCGCTCACAGCCGCATGGGCGCGACCGACGTCTGCCCGTTCGTCCCGGTCGCCGGCGTCACCATGGACGACTGCGTCCGCATGGCCGCCGAGCTCGGCCGGAGGGTCGCGGACGAGCTGGGCATCCCGGTCTATCTCTACGAGGCGGCCGCCCGGAAGCCCGGGCGGCGAAACCTGGCCGCCGTCCGGGCCGGCGAATACGAGGGGCTGCCGGAGAAGCTCAGGGATCCCGAGTGGGCGCCGGATTTCGGTCCGGCCGTCTTCAATCCCAAGTCCGGGGCGACCATCATCGGGGCCCGGGAGTTCCTGATCGCCTACAATTTCAATCTCAACACCCGGGACCGGAAGCTGGCCCACGAGATCGCCCTGAGCCTGCGGGAGAGCGGCCGGGCCAAGCGCGACAAGGACGGGAACATCGTCAAGGACGCCCGGGGCAACACGGTCAAGGTGCCCGGACGCTTCAGGGAGGTCAAGTCCGTCGGCTGGTATGTCGAGGATTACGGGGTGGCCCAGGTCTCGGTCAACTTCACCAACTACAGGACGACGCCGATCCATGTCGTCTTCGACGAGGCCGTCCGCCTGGCGGCCAAGCTCGGCCTGCGCGTGACCGGCAGCGAGCTCGTCGGCCTCATCCCCAAAGAGGCCCTCCTCATGGCCGGGCGCCATTACCTCGAGAAGCAGGGCAAGAGCCCCGGGGTGCCTGACGATGAGCTCATCCGGATGGCCGTCCGCTCGCTCGGGCTCGCCGACGTCGCGCCCTTCGACCCGGAAAAGAAGATCATCGAATATCAGGTCCGGCAGCCCGGGCCGGCGCTCGTGAACATGACCCTGCGCGGCTTTGCCGACGAGCTGTCCATGGACTCCCCCGCGCCCGGCGGCGGGAGCGTGGCCGCCCTGTGCGGCGCCCTGTCCGCGGCCCTGGCGGCCATGGTCGCCAACCTGACCGTGGGCAAGAAGGGCTACGAAGCCGTCCACAACGACATGGTCGCCACGGCCGTCCGCGGCCAGGCGCTCAAGGACCAGCTGCTCGACGCCGTCGACCGCGATACCAGGGCGTTCAACAAGGTCATGGAAGCCTTCCGGCTGCCCAAGACGACGCCCGAACAGGCCGCCGAGAAAGACCGGGCCGTCGAGGACGCGAACAAGGAGGCGACGCTCGTCCCTCTCGAGGTGCTCGAAAAAGCCGTCGAGGCGGCCGGCCTCGCCAGGACCGCCGCGGCCGGGGGCAACAGGAACTCGGTCAGCGACGCCGGCGTGGCCGGCCTGGCGGCCGAGGCGGCGGGCGAAGGCGCCTATTACAACGTCCTCATCAACCTGGCCGGGATCAAGGACAGGAAATTCTCCGAACAGGTCCGGCGACGGGCCGTGGCCCGGCGCAAGGCTCTGGACAAGACCGGGAGAGCGGTCCGGGCGATCATGGCCAAGGCCCTGGCCGCTCCCAAGGCGGGTTAGGCCTTAGTCGGCCGCCGGAGGGACGCCCCGTCCCTTCTTCAGGACGAACAAGACTGCGAAGGCGAGGAAACAGAGGAGGACGATCGCCGCGGACGCGGGGATGTTGATGGCCAGCGACAGGCCCAGTCCCCCGGCCACGGCGATCACGGCGATCGCGGCCGAAGCCCGGATGGCGGTCCGGAAGCTCGAGGCCGCCTGCAGCCCGGCCGCGGCGGGGATGACGATCAGCGCGGCCACGAGCAGGATCCCGGCGACTTTCATCCCCAGCACGATGGTGACGGCCGTGAGCACCATCAGCAGGGTATCCAGGCGCCCGACCTTGACCCCGGCCGCCCGCGCCGATTCCCGGTCGAAGGTCATGAACAGGAGCCGGGCGTAGTTCAGCCGGACCGCGACCAGGACGGCCGCGGCCAGCCCGACCGAGAGGAGGACCTCGAGCGGCTCGATGGCCAGGATGTCGCCGAAGAGATAGGACATCAGCTCGACGTTGAAGCTGCGGGCCAGGGAGGCCAGCAGGATGCCGACGGCCATGCCCAGGCTGCTGAAGATGCCGATGGCCGTGTCGCCGTGGAGGCCGGCCCGGCCTTTGAGTTTGACGATCGCCAGGGCGGCGCCGACAGCGACGAGCAGGGCCGCGGCCAGGGGCAGGACGTTCAGGAACAGGCCGAGGGCCACCCCCGCGAAGGCGATGTGGGACAGGCCGTGACCGATCATGGCGTCCTTGCGCAGGATGAGGAAGACGCCGAGGACGGCGCAGGCCACGGCGATGAGGACCCCGGCCAGAAAGGCCCGCTGGAGGAAGCCGTAGGCGAAGAGC
>Ga0113563_10002672_pt1 | contig 10855 bp, 4 predicted proteins | sample Mud3Dept3metaG_FD_80117 | JGI IMG/M metagenome (GOLD analysis project Ga0113563, IMG submission 80117) | Freshwater wetland microbial communities from Ohio, USA, analyzing the effect of biotic and abiotic controls - Mud 3 Core 4 Depth 3... | ecosystem: Environmental > Aquatic > Freshwater >...
TGATGGTGCCGTTATCAGTTGTGCCATAAGGTTTATTCATGAAATTCTTTAAGTCGGTCCCCTGCATCTCAGTAACGGTGTATTTGCCAACCAGCCCCAAAGCAGACATATCGAGTTGCAGGACGCTGCTCCCCTTATCTCCAAGATTAGCCGTAACAACAAGAGCTAAATCCCTGGACGCTTTATATACTGTTGTATAGAACTGAGGATTTGAAGAAGTTACAACCTGCAGGTTCTCAGTAAGATTATCGTAGAACCATGCCTTATCCATTGGTATGCTTTTCAGTATCTGCCACAGAACACCTCTTTCATTTTGTAATCCTAAACCGATACCGGCGCTGTAAGCTATTGCTTTTTCTTTTGGTGCAGTATAACTTATGAGTTGTGTGCCACAGCTGGTCTTCATGCTGTAATAAATATTAATATCCGGAGAATCAAGAAGATGTTCCTTCTGGTCAATAAATTCTCCCGGCAGGTAACAATCAAAAACAGCAAGCTCAATTATTGCAGGACATGCCCCTGTGTGGCCGATCAGGAATCCATTCTCACCAACCCTTTCCCTGAGCATCTTAGTATATCGGAAATAGGCATAGGCATCAAAATGGGTTTCTGAGGGTTTAAATGCAGATTGATTATTTGTATTAGCGTACAAAGGACTATCCCAATCGACATAAAGGCCGTCAAAATCATATTTGAGATAGTCTTCAAAGAATGGTGTATACAATGAGTAAGCTTCCACGCCTCTCATGTACAAACCAACCCGTATTCCATTGCGGTGACAACGATCCACGAATCTTTTCAGTTCGGCCGGGTTTTGTGCTGTGTAGTCTGCCGGAGGCCATGTATTACTACCTCCGTTTCGCATCCAGCTCTGATGGAGCACAAACACATTTGCCCCCAGCTTTGCCGCTTCATCGATCTGTTCATCTGTGGGGTAGATCTTTGCCTTTGCCGGCTGCGACCAGAAATTAGGGTGTAGATACCATGGCCAGTCATCAGGCGATTCTCCTGCCGGATATCCCTGAGGGCCTGGTCCGGTGTGATAATATCTTGCACCGATAAGATTATTTCCCCTGCTGGCAGAGAGATTTAGTCTTGATGTTTTTCGCATTGCTCCCAGTCCCATTCCCCAGCGGTTCTTGTAAGTGTACGGAGCTTTGATAGAAGTCGGGTTTCCGTCATAAAGTATCCAGTCATAGCTCATTTCAGATTTTTCATTTCGGGCAAATTTTGATCCTGACATTTCCTTCTGTCCAGCAAGTGCCCTCCAGTCTTCGACGAAAAATGCAACATGATTTGTAAAGGATGATTTTTCACCTACCCCGTAATCAATTGCGACATAGGGGAGCATACTTTTCTCCTCAATTCTGTCCGATACTGACTTCAATGTCATTAATCTCCAGCTGTCTCTTGTAAAATATCCCCACTTCAATTTGCTTCCGGTAATATGTGGGCTAAGGGTAAGGCCAAGCCTTGAATACGTAACATTGAACTGATCAGAACCTTCCGGAAGGACCATTTCAAGGTCGCAAAAAAGAAGACCTTCTTTGAACACCTGGTATGTCTGTCTAATGATCCATCCTGTCTCTTTCCCATCAACCGATAGTGGACGCCCCTCAACCTTTAAAACAATTTCTTCACTAGTTGTTTTAACTACCTGAAATACTGCATTGTGACAATTGGCTAGTGAAAATGCTCCTCCCTTGTTGTCTTTCAGTATATAACCTGGAATGGTATTTGAATTTTCTGCCGTCTGGCCATTTATCCAGACCCAGTCCGAACCATCGTACTGTCTTATCTCTGTTATCTCTCCTCCTTTGGATGCATCCCAGGTTATCAGAAAGGCATCACCTTCAACGGTCCACCTTGTTTTATCAATGAACAGTGCAAGGTCTCTGTGCTTAGTTGTTCCGGATGCCTCTTCCGAAAGATCCCCTTCCAAATTCCCTGTGAATGACCTGACCTTGTAATAATAGGTGGTGGATGGTGAAAGCTCACGGTTTGCATATGAATTTGTTTTTGAAACCGCAACAATGTTTTCATCACCGGCGGTAAAACCTCTTGCAGTACTCCGGTATATTTTGTAGCCAGCAGAACCTGCAACAGCATCCCATTTAAGATCAAGCCGGTCTAATGTAACCGGGATTACCATAATATTATTTACTTTATAGATATTGTCAATAGCCCCTGCACATGGCTTCAGATTATATGTTGAAAAAAAAAGATAAAAGATAATCACTGGCATTAGTGCGCTTTTTCTTATGATTCTGATTATAAGCATATTTAGCTCCTTTCAAAAAAATTAATTTAATTTTAATACGGCTATATCATAAACAGATAACTGAGAAACCGTAAAGGAAATCCTTTTCCCATTTTCCTTAAACTTAAGACTTTCATCACTTCTTCCATCAGGTGTCAGAATTGTAACATTTGTCACTTTCTTACCTTCAGGAACCTGGATATCAACATTTATGTTTTTTACGGACGGATTCTTTGAATCAAAATTTACAAGATGTAATATTAATGCACTGTTATCCTCTTTTTGTGTCAGTTCCATAGTCACGGTCAGAGGTGCTTCAATATTGACAGAGAGGTCATTGCCTGAAGCCCATCGGACCGATTCGACAAGTTCCTTCCAGTTGACGGGCAGTTTCCAGTATCGGCTGGTCATGGCTACTGCAGGCGGTTTGGGAACAGATGGTATAACCTCCGGTATATATACAACTCTTCCATTACCGGTCTCCCTTTTTTGAACAGGAATAGTCAGGATATCTTCAGGTACTCTGGTACCATGCCATTCAGGAGCAGCTACTTGTAACAGGTCATTAAGTCCGAATTCTTTTTTACGTTGCCTCCACTCGGTATAAAGCGAGGTATGTTCAGTGGCAACTAATCCGCCGCCCCGGTTAACAAAGTTTCTGATCAGATCAAGCTTTTCATCACTGAGGCACTCCTGATCAGCGAGTACCAGTACTTTATACTTTGAGAGTTCTTTCAAATGGTCATCGAAAATGACATCAAAAGGTATCTTCTCCTGGATAAGAGCCTGCTCGAAAAGGAAAGTGCTTTGATAAGGCCTGTCGTTGTTGAAGGCCATTGTTGAATAGGAATGAAGAACGGCAACATCTGATACGGTATTAATACCACGGTAATAATCAAAATTATTATGAAAGAATCTTACATAATTCAATTGATCCTCCGGCAAACCATTTCCGGCCAGAAGACCATATCCCAGGCCCATTCCCTGCCTGTTATACGTCATTGCTTCTGCCATCTGGATTTTACTGCCGGTTGTATATGTGAAGATTTTATTATTTAAGATACGAGCCATTTTATAAGTCCGGATCTTGGAAATTAAAATTTCTTCATCATTAACACCTGCTTCATTTCCCTCTTCGGTAAATACATAATCAGTGTGGGTTAACAACCGTGGATAGTCTACACCCTGATCCCACATGCTGTTGTTGCCTGACAGGCCGGAGTGTGGATTATTATCAATGGCGACTTCGGGATTGAGGTTGCGAATGAATTTTTCCATAATGCTGTAAAATTCAGCCAGCTGATAGCACCTGAAATCAGTCCATTCCTGGAACAGGGGATCATCGATTTTGCTGAGTGGCTGGTTATATTTCGGAGGTTCCACGTATCTGATATCGCTGAATCCGAATCTTTTTTTCAGCATTTCCGGTGTGTATTTGGTATTTAAATATTTCCTGAAATCTTCGATAGCCATCGGGTGGAAGAAAATGGGGGGCTGAGCCCGGTTGCTTGTATTGTCAAAGTGAATAAGATCAACCTTCATATCTTCAATAGCGATTCTTAATACTCCTTTCATGTATTCAATATATCCCGGATGCATAAAGTAAACCCTTTTCCGGAATGTCTGGGTTCCCCCATAGCGGACCGGTGTTTCCATATAATCAGGTACAAACCACTCCTCAGCTTCAGGTTTTTCAAGCAGCATTGTTTCGTAACCCACTGTACTGCCTACATATACTCCTACTTTGATACCGTACTTTTTACACAGGAGTGCGAGTTTTTTTGAATCCTCAAGCTGTTCCTTTTCCGCTTCAAGGCCGAAACCTTTATAGAAGTGAATTATTGCCATAGTGATCCCCATGTCTTTTATCTTTCTAACCGCCTCATCAGTGTGCTGTTCAAGGTAATTATCTTCCTGCCATAAAGGATTGCCTCCGACACGGCGTCTGAAAATTGCCATCTCATCCCAGTCTCCAAAGTAGACAACAGGAAAATCGTTGACCCATGCAGGATGCGGTGGAGTTTGTTCATTGTCAGTCAATTGAGCATTACTCTTTTCACTGGTTTGTCTGCAATCCGCAAGAAACAGGGTTATAAGAGATATAGCGATGAATAAGGGTAAGTGCTGGTTAAAACATTTTAAATGCTTTGTCTTCATGGTTCAGAATAAATTATGTCTGGTTAATCTCCTTATTATTAATCATTTATTAATTAAGTCAGGCTGCAGGTCGTTAAAAGTTCATGGAAACCAGGTATACTCTTGCAGCTTGCCCAGGTACAGTTACTTTAATCTTTTTGTTTTTAACCTGAACAGTTCGGGATCCATTATAAATATCCAGGAGATTTTTAGTTTTAAAACCTGCAGGGACTGTTAGTTCAACAATCTTATCTTCCGGATTATCATTTAAAACAATGATACCATTTTCATATGTTCTGTATGCCAGTCCGTTAGTTTCTTTATAAGGTTCCAGTCCTTTACCCATATGGCTCTGGTACAGCACTTCTGCTCCTGTGCCTACTAAATCTGCCCACCAGATAAAATCAACCAGGCGTGCTGCAGAAAAAGCCCAGAATGCATCATCTTTTACCTCTTTACGATTTGGGTTTAGAAAGGACAAAGCTGTTATCCGTCTACCGGCATTTAAGAACCAGGCATTGTCCTGAGCTCTTTTTTTCACATCTGACCATGTTTGGCGTCTTCCTTCCCATGCCCAGCTGTAAATAAATGATTCCCACATGCAGCAATCACCATTTTTCTGATAGGGAGTGCCGATTCCGGAGTTGAGAAGAACAATTTTGTCTTCTCCATAACTTTTTACGAGATCACGGATAGTCTGAAGCATTAGATCCCATGCATAAGATTCTGTGGTATCAGGGAATAGATGCTCATGAACGAATGGACCGAATTCAGGATTTGTGGCGCTGGAACCCGGTGGAACATTGAACTTGGGACCAAAACACTGTCTCCTGCCGCCAACATTATCGATGAATACTCCGTCGGCACCCCAGTCCATCATTTTTTTCACATAAGCCAAAGACAGCTTCCAGTAACTTGGACTGTTGGCACATGTCAGGAAACGAAATGCTCTGTCGGAACCGTCCATTGGTATATGTACCCATCTGCCATTTTGGTCCTTTAAAAGGACCTCAGGATGCTGGAACATAAAGACATCCTGATCGGCATAGAAAGTGTGTATGTCTGTAAAATGAACATAAGGAATGACTCTGAATCCCTGTTTATGGGCTTCATCATAAGCCTTTTTACTATGCGGCACATGGGAGATCAATGATACTCCTTTAATTAAGGATCCGTCGAATGAACTGATCGTTTCTACAGGATAATGCTCAGTGATCGGAAGAGGACCGTTTCCTGCCCTTATCCTTACAATACGGGTCATTAAAGTATCTTTTATTGTGAACTTATGACCCTTCCAGACACTCCCATCCATTGTGATCATGTCAGCTTTTTGAAGCCATTCAGGAGATGGTTCAATTTTTTCATCATGAGGGGGAATAACCAATCCGAACTTATCAAGCATCTTCCTGTCAGGAGACTGTCCATAGATCACAGAATAGAATAATAAGACTGAGATGAAAGTCAAATGCAGGGGCTTTAAATATTTTCTGTAGGGAACAAATTTCTTCATGTACTTTGATATTTTATTGTTTAAACAGCAGTATTAGTCAATTCTCTGATTTATTTTAAAGGTTTAGAGAAGAAATGTACACCCGTGCAGATTTTTTTGGTATGGTGACCTTTATCTTTTTATTTTTTACCTGAATGATCTGAGAGTTGTTATAAAGATCCAGTAATCTTTTGGCTTTGAATCCTGCGGGAATTGGCACTTCAGCATTCAGATCCTCATCCTTATCATTTAAAACGATGATCCCATTTTCATAAGGTCTGTATGCCAGACCATTCATCTCTTTATAAGGTTCCAATCCTTTACCCATATGAGCCTGGTACAGAACCTCTGCACCTGTGCCACCTAAGCCTGCCCACCAGATAAAATCGACCAGACGGGCAGCAGAAAATGCCCAGAAGGCATCATCTTTAGCTTCTGAACGTGACCGGTTAATAGTGGAAAGCGCAGTTATTCTCCTCCCGGTGTTTAAGAACCATGCATTTTCCTGTGCTCGTTTTTTCACATCCGCCCATGTATGGCGTCTGCCTTCCCAGGCCCAGCTGTATATGAAAGATTCCCACATGCAGCAATCTCCGTTTTTCTGGAACTGGGTGCCGATTCCGGAGTTGAGGAGGACAATTTTATCTTCTCCATAGCTCTTTACAAGAGTACGCATAACCTGAAGCAAGCGATCCCATGCATAATTATGGGTAGTATCCGGGAATAGATGCTCATGTACGAAAGGAGTAAATTCCGGATTTCTCACGTTGTATTTTGGACCAAAACAATCTCTCCTGTTACCTACATTATCAATGAAAATTCCGTCAGCTCCCCATTCCATCATTTTCTTTACATAAGCGAGTGAGAGCTTCCAATAACTCGGACTGTTCGCACAAGTGAGAAAACGAAACGCCCTGTCAGAGCCATCCATTGGAATATGTACCCATTTAGCATCAGCATCTTTTAAAAGGACTTCAGGATGCTCGAACATAAAGACATCCTGATCGGCATAGAAAGTATGTATGTCGGTGAAATGGACGTAAGGTATTACCCGGAAGCCTTGTTTATGGGCTTCTTCAAATGCCTTTTTACTATGAGGCACGTGAGAGATCAATGATATTCCCTTGATGCTTGACCCATCAAATGAGCCGATTGTTTCAAGAGGATAGTGCTCTGTTATTGGAAGAGGTCCGTTCCCTGCCCGTATCCTGACAATCCGGGTCATTAAAGTATCTTTCAGGATGAATTTATGATCCTTCCAGACACCACCGCCCCCTGTGAACATGTCTGCTTTTTGCAACCATTCCGGGGCAGGTTCAAGTTTTTCAGGAAGTGGGGGGGGAATGCTTAACCCATATTTTTCAACCATTTTTCTGTCAGGAAGCTGGCCATAAGTTGCAGATGGGCACATTAATATGAGGCTGATAATGAATAATACGGCACCCAGTTCTTTAATTGTCAATTTTTGTTTCATTGTGATAGTTTTAATTATTGGATTACATTTTTTCTTAAGAAGTCATCTCATACAAATATAAAAAAATAGCTTAACTAAGTATTAAATGAATGTCCAATAGGTATACAATATATACTTCAACTGTACTGGGATTTAAAAATATTTCAATATCATTATCATCAATCATGAAAATTAAATAAATTGCTTAACCGGATTTTTTAATGATCCATCACATTGTTTTCAAACAAAATGATAAAGCCATGATTAATTCAACAAGATTTCTTTTCAGGAAGGTTCTTCTGATCTTTTTCGTTTGTTCATTAATAGTATCCGGATGTGACCGGAACAAAGTTAAATCCGTAATTCCCTCATTACCTGCAGGTGCTAAAGCCAATGAAACGGAGACTAAGAACATTTTCAGCAGTCAATTCCCGACAACAGATATGGAAGAATTTAAAGCATTTGCAAGACAAATGGCCCGTTTGAAGCCTTATGGAAGGGTTGATGTCAGTATTAATAATCTGGCTCAAAAGGCTGACTTTATAATACCTGAGGGTGGCAGTCCATGGCATGAATATGCATCCTGCAATGGGTGCGTACATGCATTTTTCCCTGATATAAAACTCGCACCTTATCTTCCGTCAGATTTTGTTAATAAAAATCGTAAGCTGCTTTTAGCCAAATCATCTTTAATCAGGGAATCAGGTATGGGGGCAACCTGGAGAAGTACGGATCCGCTCTTCCTTCCAGAAACATTTTTCGAAAAATATCCGCATTTGAGGGGACCACGGGTCGACCATCCGAGACGCAGCCTGAAACAGGAATTTACTGCTTGTTTTCATCAGAAGGAAACTGTGGAAATCTATCAGAATATGGTGAATCAGCTATTTGAAAATGTACCTGAGATAAATTCATTCAGTTTTAATATAAACGATGCCGGGTCAGGATTGTGCTGGTCAGATTTGTTATATACAGGACCTAACGGACCTGCAGGCGAGAAAGATATGCCTATCAGCGAAAGTGCTGTAACAATATTGAATATTTTTAAGAGTGCTGCCAATAAAATCGCAGGTCATGAAGTAGAAATATTCTATGGCAACATGCTGACTGCTGAGGAGATAGATGACCTGGTAAAAAATGGACCTGATAAATGTTATGTACAGGGCCGGAATTCCCCTCCTTCCAGGAACATGTCAAGTATGTTGGTCACTGCCTGGCCAGTGCGCGGGATCATAAACCCCATGCAGATCATGAGAGCTCTCAGCCAGACCATGAACAATAAGCCGCAAAGGTTTTCATTCGGTTTCGGAGATATGTACAGCCGCGGGCAGGAACGGCTGGAAACCATTGAGAAAGTAATTGATATTGTTGAAGATAACCTTAAAAATCCTTTTCCGGAAGGATTGACAGATTCTTTAAAGGCAGTGCAATTACTAAAAAAATGGTGTGTTAAATGGGCTGGAGAGAGTTCGTCTGAGCAGTTGTTTAATGCATTTATTACATTTGACAGTGCCATCATTAAAAGGAATAAAGTTTCGCCAGGTTTTTATCTTAATTCTTATTATTACGGGGTTTCGGCGAGACATATTACACGTCCATTGGTATTTGCTCCACAAAGACTCACACCGGATGAAGAGAAGTATTTCCTGCCATATATTTTCAATGTATCAGTTGATGCAGCAAGAAATGAATTTCTGGATTTACATGGAGGTGACAGGTTCCTCCCTGAAAAAGTAGCTGATAATTTCCTTAACGACTTAAAGACGGTATATCGTTCCATTGAGGAGATCAAGAATGCACCTGAACAGGATTTTCTGGATGATCTTGCAAGGTCGTTACATATTTATTATTGTGTTATACGCAGTTACAGAAATTTCAATGATGCGCAGATTATCCGAAACCGGAATAAAGAATTACTTGCAGGGCCCTTTCATTTACCAACAAGAATACCTACCAGGACCGGAGATCAGGACCTTCAGGATTTTAATCAGATAATGAGGGATGAGTTTGACAATGTACAGGAATTAATTGACCTTCTCGAAAACGGAGGAATGGATTTTATATGCCACGCGCAGCCTCCTTTCAAAGAAGATACTTTTTTACTTGGCGCCGACTTAATTCAACAACTTAAACTGAAAAGAAGAATTATGATGGCCCACTGGAGAGACATTGAAGGATATTTAGCTACCCCTTATATTTAGTAGTAAATCAACCGGTTATAATATATACTCTGGCTGATTGCTTTGGAACAGCAACTTTGATTTTTCCCTTGGTTACTTTTATTGGTTTTTTACCTTCATAAAGATCAAAAACCTGTTTATGCTTAAATTCTTTTGGCAGATTTATCTCTTTAGTTATGTTTTGAGAATTATCATTCAGAACAATAACTCCATTTTCATATGTTCTGTATGCAACTTTATCGGTTTCCTGCAACGATTGCAGATCTTTGCCCAGATGCACCTGATAAAGCTCTTCTGCACCGCTCCCCTTTAATGATGCCCACCAGACAAAATCAACAAGCCTGGCTGCACAAAATCCCCAGAAAATATCCTCTTTAATTCCTTCTCTCGAGATATCAGGAGTTGACAGGGCTGTTATCCGCCTGCCGGCCTTAACATACCATTCATTTTGCCTTGCTCTTTCCTTAATAAAATCCCAGGTATGCTGAGCACGCCTTGTGCCCCTGGCAAATATGAAGGATTCCCACATGCACACATCGCCATGTTTCTGAAAATCTTCGCCAATACCCGAATTGAGCATCACAATCTTATCCTTGCCATAGCTTTTAACCAGTGCACGGACAGACTCCAGGAAACGGCCAAAGGCATAATTGTGTGTTTCTTCGGGATAAATATGCTCGTGAACATAAGGACCAAACTCAGGATTAACCGTGTCTTTGGATTTGTGAGCATAGCACTCTCTGCGTTTGTTGGTATTATCAATAAAGATACCATCAGCACCCCAGTCCATAATTTTCTTTATATATGCCAGCGAAAGCTTAACATAGCTGGGATTGTTTGTGCAGGTCAGAAGCCGGAATACCCTGTCAGTTCCATCCATCGGGATATGAACCCATTTGCCGTCAGCGTCCTTGAGAAGTACTTCAGGGTGCTGAAAGAGAAAAACATCCTGGTCGGCATAAAAAGAGTGAATATCTGTAAAATGAACATAAGGTATTACCCGGAATCCCTGTTCATGCGCCTGCTGAAAGGCTGTTTTACTCACAGGAACATGCGAAACAAGCGATACTCCCTTGATTTCCGAACCATCAAATGTTCCATCTTTAACTTCCAGTACCTGTTCAGTTTTTTTCTTAAAGCCATTGCCGGATGATAGTCTGACTATTCTTTCAACAGGTACATCCTTTAACTCAATATCATATCCTCTCCATACGGAGTTTTGAGTATCCGGCCTATCAGAGGTCACATACCATCTGGAAGAAGTAAACATATCAGCATTCTGCACCCATTCAGGAGCTGCGTCGATCTTATCTTCCTGCACAGCTGCCGGCATGGAA
>Ga0113563_10002673_pt1 | contig 10855 bp, 14 predicted proteins | sample Mud3Dept3metaG_FD_80117 | JGI IMG/M metagenome (GOLD analysis project Ga0113563, IMG submission 80117) | Freshwater wetland microbial communities from Ohio, USA, analyzing the effect of biotic and abiotic controls - Mud 3 Core 4 Depth 3... | ecosystem: Environmental > Aquatic > Freshwater >...
AAATCGTTCATCCATTCCAGAAGCGAGTGGAAAGCCTCCTTTCCCCTCGACGACTTCCCGGAAAAGTCGGAGGCCGAGAGTCTTCTCAAGCCTTTTGGGTTCGAAATAGAAATCTTCATTGACGAACCAGAGCTTTACATCTTGGTTGCTGTAAGACGCCGAAGTAGCCTCTCGCAAGAGGGGTAAGCAAAGTCCCCATGAGCCAGTCCTACGAAACCTACCGCGGCCTGTGTCAAGAGCAGAAGACCAGAGCGCTTACCCAGCGCCGCTTCTGCGACATGGTCGGGTTCCTTGACTTATACGGCCTTATCAATGCCCGCATCGTCTCCCTTGGCAGGTACGGGAAGACCAGGGAGATTATGAGCTCATTACCTGACAGGGTTGTGAAGGGGCTTGTTTGACCACGGACAGGCGAGAGATAGCCTCAGATGGCTTCATGGCTGGCAAAATGCCAGGTCGATATCCAAGGGAATTCAGATTGAGCTGGGGGATGTGGTCAAGAGCTGGCATCTGCAGTCAAGTGCGAGTTCCGATTTGTTGGAGATATCTAATCTATTGGAGTTTCATGGCACCTTCTGAATTTTCATGTCTCAGACTTATCGAGGGTTCTCTGATGATCCGATCATCTGAGGTTCTGGCAAGGGATATGGTCTCGCCGGTTCATTGTGAAAAACCAGAGAGGATTTTATAAGAGCCACTTCTCGATAATTTTTTGGCCTCCGACAGGCATACCGAGAAGCAGGCCGTCAACCCCGATGGTGACGGGGCCTTTGAAAAATTTCTTCGCGTCACCGAGAAAGGTCTTATTGAGGATCGAAACAGGCAGCGGGGGCAATATATGATAGAGAAGCAGGTGTCGAACGCCCGCTTCCTGGGCGATCCTCGCAGCCTCCTCCGGCGAGGTGTGGTAGTCCGGAATGTCCGCCATAATCTTCGCAGCGTTGTTGCGCCCGGTTTTTTTGGCCAACGTGCCGAGTGCTAGAACCATGGTCGGCTGTAATGCCTCGTGCACCAGCAAATCGGCTCCTTTTGCATGGCGGCGCAGCGATTCACAGGGCAGCGTGTCGCCGCTGATCACCAGCGATCTGCCCTTATAGTCGAACCGATAGCCTATGGAATGTTCGACCGGACGATGATCGACCGGAAATGCCGTCACCTTCAAGCCGTCGGCATCAATGATCACCACCTCGTCCCTTCCGTCGGGAAAATCAAAGGGTCTCGCCATACTCCCGGCCCCTGTGGGCGGTACGATCTCCGGCCCATGGTGCGCCACCCGCTGAGCGGAGTCAATCGAGTAAGCCAGGTTGAACCCCCTGACCACCGTTTCGACGCCGTGCGGTCCGAACACATCGAGCGGATCCTTGCGGCCTCCGCCGGCCCAGCGCTTGAGCATCAATTCACCCAGATCTCCGATGTGATCGGAATGAAAATGGGTCAGCAACACGGCCTTGACGGTCCCCAACTGCAGGTTCATGAGCTCGAGCTTCCGCGTACTGCCCGGACCCGAGTCGACAAGGTAGAGGCTTTTCCCGGCAATCACGAACGCACCCGGAGAAGCCCTCTTTGCGTCCGGGAACGGGGCCCCGGAGCCGCTCAGACCCAGGTAGAGTCCATCGGGCAAGTCCCCGACAACATCCCGCATACTGAAATGCGATGCCATGACCCTGAACAACGCCATCCCGATTTCCTTCTGGGAGATGAATATGCCGGAGACCATGAGAACGATCGCGGCAAACCCTGCCAGTGTTTTGTAATTGAAAAGCACCCCGGCTACCGGGGCTCTTTGGGGGGTGTTCCCTTGTGCGGATGGAGTGAGGACCGCCAGGGCCAGGATGAACAGGAAGAAGGATTCGATCAACATGGAGCCGCCTTGCACCATCGGCACGTCATCGACGATGAGGCTGGTCAGCCTTCCGATGAGAACGAGAGCGAGGAAAACGATGGGAACGATCAGCAGACGGCGATGAACGGTCACCGTGCCGAGCAGGCAGAAAAAACCCATCCCGAGAAAAAGAGCGCCAAAATCACCCCTGATCGAACCGACGCCCACGGCGCGAAGTGGTTCGACAAAAAAGGCCGTGGCGAAAACCTCCGGCAGAGTCAGAAAGCCGATGCCGAGCAGGAGCAGGAAGAGCCCGACCAGCCCTGCAACAACACGAATCCCGATCGCCAGCGCAGAAATCCGGCCTCTGGTCATCATCGCCTGGCACCTCCTGCGGCCAGCATCATCTTGTTGGCGACTTCCTCACCGGCATTCTGATTCTGCCCCGTTACGATGCGGCCGTCCACGACCACGTGGTTGGCGAACATGTCGCGGAAGGCGGATTCGCTCTCGAACAAGGCGCCGGCCGCGCGCAACTCGCGTTCGGGATGCTGTGGTGTGAAGGTGATGCCAAGTTCCTCGACCTGTTTGTCGGTCACCGCGGTCACTCGACGCCCCTTGACCAGGGCATTGCCGTTTTCATCGCGGGCAAGAAGGAATCCCAGTGGACCGTGACAGACTCCCCCGACGACCTTTCCGGCTGCATAGGCTTCGCTGATTTTGCGGCCGAGCACCTTCGAGAATCCCAAATCGTAGGCGGCCCCCCATCCTCCCGCAAGGTAGAGGATATCGTATTTTGTGAAATCGATATCATCGATCCGTTGAGAGTTCTTGACCTTGTGCTGCAGGGCCGGATCGGAAAGATAGCGATCGTCATAGGCGGATTTCAGATACCATTTGAAAGACATGGGGTCGATCGGCACCTCGCCGCCCCGTATGCTGGCGACATCGACGGCCATTCTCCCGTCCCTGAACTCATAATAGGGCGCCGTCAACTCGGAGCCGAATACGCCGGTCCTGGCGCCGTGATCGCCCAGGCGGTCATGGCTTGTGCAGATAATCAGCGCTCTTGCCTGTGGAAGCAAGTACCTCTGTCCTTGATAGGGGGAATGCAGCCCCATTGTCCTTAAGGCCGCCGGAAGCCCCAACCTGATGCCGAGCGCCACGAACGCAAGAGCGACCAGGAAGATGATCGATTTTCTTTTTGTTGAACTTTTCATGTGAGCCTTTCCCCCGAGGTTTCCGCCACGGGAAAATCAGACGGATTCGTATAAGGCCCGCTGCTCGGGTTTCAATGCCGTGAGACGTACCCGGGCTTCGTCAGGCGAGACCGCTTCCAGGGAGCCGTCCGGGTTCTGGATCACCACGCCGCCGCCGGTCAGAAGACGATGTCTGGCCTTTCTCTCCTCGGGGTCGGGGTGGCAGACCAGCTGGCAATTGCCGCAGGTCAGGTACAATTTGTACGGAGACAGAACATGGTAATAGCCGTTCGCCATTCGAGGCCAGCGGCTGTAATTGGACAGTGCATTGATGAAGGCCAGCAGGAAATCTTCGCCTTTTTCTGGCACGGGAAATCGGCCGGGCGACCAGGTGGACCACAAGCCGGACGGATGTAATCCGGTGAAGCCCCCGCACACGTACTCGCAACGCAAATAGCTTCTGCGTCTGGAGTAGGTGAATTCCACTCCGCCCAATGTCACGGATGCCCTGGCCTCTTTTTCCATCAGCCCCGAAAGGCAGGACGCCATGCAGAGCCGGCATCCGTTGCAGTAGTTTTCTTCAGGCGGAAGGGGCGAGGTCGGCGCGAGCGCGGCCGTAGTGACTACCGCACCCAGGATAATCCCCGCCCCAAAGCGGCTGTTGATGACGTTCCCGGAAAGACCGAACCATCCCAAACCCGACCTCACCGCCAGGTAGCGCAATGATACAACCGGTCTCATGTCGAGCGCCCCCTTGGGCGTATCCGTCCGGTAATAATTGTTCGGCACCACCGGACAGGCCTTGTGCCCGTTCATCTCCAGGTATCCGGCCAGGTTCAGGGCGATCCCGCCGGCCATCGTATTGACGTCTATGTTGTCCCTTTCGTGTGCCAGCCTGTCCCGTTTGGACAGAAAGTCACGAATGGCCTTCGGGTCAAGGGGCAGGGCGAAGGTGACGGCGGAGTTTGCCCCTTCCAGAGCCCGAGTGATGTCGGCCGACTCAGGGCCGCCGGCCAGCGTGTCGACAGTGGCTACACCCGCGGAACAAGCCCCGTTGAGCATGGCCTGGTCAAGCAACAGTTCTCGAAGATCATCCATTCTCTCGCTCCTTTCTTGATCTTTCCTTTAAATCAGGCGCCGATTATTTCCTCAGTTCGGTCTCGACCGATGGTCGTGCTTATCAGTTCAAGGCCGAACATCGAACAGAGCGTGACCGCGATGTCCGCCAGGCGATGGTTCTGTCCGTAGGAAGGATCGCTCAGGATTTTTCCCCGAACCATGCCCGGTCCCTGCATGGCCATGACCACGGTTTGCGTGTCTGCTGATCCATGTCCGCCGATCATGGCGCGCCAGGGGGCCATCCGTTCGGCTAAAAAAGAGGGTAAAGCCAGGCCTATGTTGGTCAACAGCCCCATGACCGCGGGCAGCTGCCAATGGTCCCTGGCCAACACGAAGAGATCGGGCCAATGCAATCGGCCCGGGGCATCATTGTCCCCGAAACGCCGATGGTACAGTTCTCCGGGCTCACAGACGCCCTGAACACCCTTTTTCATGTCCCGCCAATCCATTACTTCCCAGGGCACTTCCTCGTTCTCGGTTTCAGGGTTTCTAACGCGGTGGGCCGATAGGACCTCCTTGGCGAGGGCCGCTTTCGCCCTACGATACGCCAGATCCCCCTTGAAGCAAACCCCGCCCATGCTGCTGCCCATGAGAGGACAAAAACCACGGTACTGGAGCTCTTTTCCTTGGATCACCCCGGCGCGAGCCAGTATTTCGATCAGGTCGGTGTTGATGCTGCGATCATAGGAATCAAAAGCGGATTTCTTGAAGATTTCCCATGGGGTCTCCTGGGCCCGGTGCGTGATATGACCGTGGTCACTGTAAAGAATGACGGTCGAGTCTTTGTAGTTGGGCATGTGCTTCAGGCCCTCCATCAACCGTCCGAATTGTCGGTCCACATCCCGCATACCGTCCAGAATCGCTTCTTTTGCCGCCATGGGGTTTATCCTGCTCACCTTGCGGCCGGCCTTGCCCAGGAACTCAGACGGATCCCATGCCGCGCCCAGCCCGTGTTGCAGGTCGTCCGCCTGAGCCAGGAGCACAACCCCGAAATCGGGCATCTCGCGAGTGAGCATCTCCAGGGTCGTGTTGACGATCCACATGTCCGGGGGAAAATGTCCGGGGTTCCTTTCATAGGCTACCCAGGAAAAGATCCGCTGATCGCCGGTTTCGTAGTCTGCGGCCGCGTCCGCATCGCCGGGAGGGTCGTAAAACCTGTAGCCCCGGGGAGGAGGTTCGATGTACGATGGGAATCTGGAGCCGCCGATAATGATGTCCACTCCCGATCCCGGCGAATCGAACATCCGGCCCACCCACTCTTTGCCAGAAAGATAAAATGTTTTTGAGGCCGGCCACTTCCTCTTCCAGGCGGAAAAGATCGTATCCACCGGCCGCCCTTCATCGTCACGAGCCCAGGAAAGGCTTGGACCTACAATGTTGGGACGACCGTCCTCTTGCCAGTCGAAAAGTTGAAGGGATACGGAACAAATCCCGCTCTGGGCGCTCGAACCGCCGGACAGAACGTTGAGGTGATTGGGGTCGGTGAGGGCGGGCATATGGCACCTGGCGTTCTCGAACCAGACGCCTTCCTCCAGGAAACGTCGAACATGGGGCATCAACCAATCCCCGTCCTTGCCGCCGGGCCCTCCGTTTTTGTTGAGATACAGATATCGTGGGTCCAGTGCATCGATGGAAACGACAATGACCCGGGGCGCTTTTGATAGGCTGATTTTTTGTGAGGGAGGGGGGCCGGGTTTGAAAGTCGCAGCCGCAGGCCTCTTCAGAAGATACCAGCCTCCGAAGCCCAGGGCTGCTCCTGCCGCCAGCCCCATCCTCATAAACCTCCGCCTTGTGACTCTCCCGGACATCTCACGCCCTCCCGTGTGATTCCCTGCTCACCCGTCCCCCAACCGGACCCCCTCCCTCAAGCAGATGAATGCCTTGCGCAGGGCATCGGCCAGTGCATCGCCTTTCAGGCCGGAACGAGTGTAGTGCTCGACGATTCCCTGGACCAGGTCATACAGGAATTCAGGCCTCATGTCCGGACGTATATGGCCTTCCTTCTGTCCTTTGCGGATGAACCGGATGATCTCCGCCGCCGCCTTCCTCTGGTGATCCAGCGCCTGCCGCTCGAGTCCGGGGTACTCCCGAAAGATTTCCGGAAACGTGACCCTCGTCGTCCCAGCGAGGAAAGAAGGTCCTTCTTGAACCATGCGAAGCTTGGCCGATCGGGGACTGTCTTCCTGCCGTATGATCGTTTTCAGCAAGCCGGTGGTCCTGTCGATCTGTCCAAGGACGATACTTTCCACCAGCTGTTCTTTGGAGCCGATGATCTTATACAGGGTGTTCTTGGCAAGGCCGCACTCCCTCGCGAGGTCGGCCGTACTCCACCCTTTTAAGCCTCGTCCGGCGATAAATCCGGCTGCCCTTTGCAGGACCATCTCCCGTATTCCGGGTTTTTGTGCTTTTCCTGTCATGATCTATTTATACCGTCATAGTATTTCTGGTCTACATTGTCAATGGCCTTGATGGGCGGTACAGAGGGAAAGTGGAATAAGGGGACAATAGTGAATGATTGACATCATGGATATCCAACGCCGGACCGTTATGCCGACGGCCTTCTCTCCTTGGGCGTCAAACATACATGAAAAGATCCCTATCCTTCTGCTCCTGATGGCCGTCCGTCTTTTCTTTCAGGTCTCGGGTTAGCTCAGCTAACCGAACCAGCCCGTGAGAGAACCGATTTGAGAAAACCCATCCCTCCCGATAGCCGTGGTTCTTGTTGAATCGAGACACATGGTCGATGATGCCCAGCCTGCGCAGCTTACTGCGCACCGTCTCCAGCATCCTGGGACTGAAGCCGTATCTGTCGCATAGGGAAGAAAGGTGGGGCAACAATTGGCCCTGGGCATACTTGAGCTCGATAAAGATGGCTAGAAACGCCCGCTGATGGCTTCGATTGCCAGGGAACAAAAGCTGGGCAAGCTCGTCCAGCCCCTGGATTCTGGCAATCTTGTTGCAGTTGAACTCGATTTTCGTGCTTGGCATATTTCTCACCCCTGCCTTTTTGCTCAAAACAGCGCATTCCTCAGGGGGTCGTGCGGGCTCGGCGATGTTAAAATTTTTTCGGTCAGCGGAAGGTCGTTGCGGGCAACCCGCCCCTTACCGAAAACCGTGCGATTCCGTGCCGTGCCTGCGCAGCACAGCCCCTTCCACGGCATCGGGTTCCTGGAAGACGGCCTTCATATATGGATTCAAGGCCCTACTGGACGGATTTGTTAGGAGGGTAAACAACTTTACATTTGACAGGGGCATGTCTTGGGCTGCTCTTTGCCTGTTTCCCGACGATGAACATCGATGTGCCCCATTTTCTGTGCCTTTTTTCGAAGCTCTACCCGCTCCCGGGCAATCTCCAGTGCCTTCTGGCGAAGCTCTGTCCCGAACTGGCTCTCAATGAGGTAGATAGACTCGTATGCTGAGATGTAGACCTGATTCAGGACCCTTTGGAACCGCCACCTGACGCCCTGCCGGGTCATTCCAAACTCGGACTCGATTTTGTCTCCGTAGTTTTGGCGCAACACCAACCTTTTCACGCCGTCCTGCTTCAGTTCTATTGACAGTTCCTTTGACTTCATGAGCCGCCTCAGCCGCTCCAGGAAGTCCTTGTCCTTAAGCGTGAGCTTCATTTTGCAGCCTCTGTACCCAGATGTTGTCACCCTCCTGGATGAGGTCAACCACCCGGTCATTTTGCATGAAAACCAGCGTGATGAACCGCCATGCCCTGTCCCGGCGTATGTCTTCATCCACTTGAGCGATATCGGAGAAATGGACTCCTTCCATAGGAAGGCAAGACAAGATATGGCTCCGGTATCGATCCATGCTGAAGGTTGATTTTGTCTCAAAACCAGAACCATCGGGGATATCTTGGTGTATCTGGATGAAAGCGTCTAGGTCCTGGACAAAAGCGTCGAGCGATTCCAACTGTGGCTCCTCCGTAAGAAGCAACGCGCCCGACCTGGAGTCCGCCAAAAACCTTTTCATCTCCTCCCTCTCCTCCTTCGCCCTCCGCCGGTGCTCCTGCATCATTTCCCTGAAATATTCTTTGTCAAACACCCTTTCATCAAACAGGAAGTGCGAGGGAACGACCTCATGGCAACGTGAACATGCGTAATGGTAGGTCTGGCGAACCAGCTTACCTCCACAGCAGGGACTTCTTTGAAACTCCAGGGTAGGATCAAATGCCTGTCCGCATACGCAGGAACACTGGCTAAGGCCCGTCATTCTTAATGACCCTTCACATTTAGGGCATCGGTGGGGGGACAGTATTACCTCATAATAATAGGCCCTGACGCGCTCCTTGAAGCCCGCCATGCGGCCCTGCACTCTAGCCATCGCACCGACTAATGGTCGGTGAGCGAATCTTTGCTCCTCAAGATCCGGATGATCTGGGGCTATGGCGTTTTCCATCATTTCTTTCACCTGTCCGAAGTCCTTTCCCAGCCAGCCTCCTTTAGGCCAGCCCGATAGCTATCTGTGAGCCTAATCATCTTTGCGATGAGGTCATTCAAGCTGGCCCGGCCAGTTGCAGCCTTCAGTCTATTCAGATCCTGCACAGTTTCGGCTTTTAACTTCACCAGGCGGTACTCAGGTCTCACGGCATTCTCCAAAGCCCTCCTATAGGCTCTTTTGACTATCCGAAAGAAGTCCCGGAATAAGTAGTTTTCGGTTTTTGGTGATGGGGTCTATCGAGCCTTATATATCTGCATGTTCGCGGATAGGAGAAAATGGTTAAGGAAATGCCCCGGCAACACCACACCAAGTGAGGGGCTGAGCATAAAGACAGCTCCGAAAGTGAAGATTACGAAATCGAAAGTGGGAGCCCATGTTCCAGTCGTTTCTCAACAAGCGATTGGTTGTTGTAGGCAATGCTTACTTTAGCTCGTTCAAGATCCAAGGATTGACTGCCGGCCGAAAGCTCAGCCCGCCGAACCGCCGTGTGCGGACCCGCATACAAGAAAAGGGAAATTAGAGTTTTACTTTGCGCGATTGGGCGGCACGCTATTTGAGGTTTTGGACGAGTGTGTCCTGAGTAGTAGATATTTTTGTCATCATCTGGCTAAGTGTGCTAATGAACTTCGATCGTCTATCCATCGTCATCTGTAGCCTCAGAGATGTCATCTCCGACATCTCATTCATGCCCTCGAGCCTTTCATTCAGTGAGTCTTTATCCGAGAGAATCTGCGCCACTTCTACCAAGACGTAGAAGTTAAGCAAATTGGACTGATTGATGGACAATCCTGCAAACCTGCTGCGTACCTCCTTTTGAGTGACAACGTAAAAATCAGCACCCTTCAAGCCTGAAACCAAGTGAGTAAGCATTGCGCTGGTAACAGCATCGAGCTTGGCCTTAGCCTCGGGTTGCAGAAATGCTGTAAGCCTTTGGGCTCTGGCAAAGGCTTCCTGTTCTAACTTGAGATTTCGACGAATCTTTTTCATGCGCGTTTCCCTAACTTCAGAATATCTCTTTTCCCGTCGAAATCGCGTGCTAGTTCTGCTTCCGGATTTCGGCCGTCATGGCTGCCTCATCTAACGTCGGTGTACCCTCTCATAGCGCTTGGTTTGAAGAGAGGGCGAGCCAGATTCGAAATGGTTTTGTGCGCCTCCCTCACGCAATAGCCTCAGGGAGGCAAAGGTGGGGCATTTTGAGATAGATCCACTTCATGACGTCCTCGAAAAGGGGTTTAAGTGAACCCAACTGGACAGGAAAATTTGCGAATGATATTGAATGATAACCCTTCAGAAGTCAACAGGATTTCTTCTGCTGGTCTGAGCAAACGAGGAACCTTCGTTTGCTTGATCTCTGGGCGCCAGAATATTCAGTAACCTCCTCTTGCGCCATGCCGGCAGGGTAATTCGATCAGTCTGGTAGGGCTTCCGTAGGCCGCTCGCGCGGGCTCTGCCTTCGAAACCGAGTGAACATAATACGCCTCCCTGAACGGGCCTCGGGAATAGCTCAGGGTGAGGTCGATGCTGTCGCCCTCGCTGACCAGCTTGTCGAGGTACTCGGTTTTGCCGGCGAACGGCTCTTTCAATAGCCCGAACAGGTTTTCGCTCGACGGCCCTTTGTAGTTGTCCCTGAACTCGACGTGGTACTGCCTTCGGGTGGCGGCATCTTCGACTATCAGGCCGAGGTTGCCGTTCTCAAGCCGGTATTTGCCTGTTACTTTGCCGAGCACATACTCATTACGGAATAGGTCCAAAAGCGACATTGTGCTCAGGGGAAAAGGAGAGCATCATTATTAACCTTTCGGTGCAAGCCCCTTACCAGCTGTCGCCCCGGGCATATCAGTCTCTGGACAAAAAAGGCCTTACTCCCGTCCTATCAGAGGCAGGCTTCCAGAGCCTGAGACCAACCCCTGCACGTGGTTGGTCTCAGAAGCTGACCTGGAGGTGGGAAAATGGAGTCTGAAAAAGAAGCGGTTATAGGGCAGACAATGCTCAGAGAGGAGGAAATCGAGCCGTTCGACTGGGAAGACCATCTGTACGAATCGTGGCTGGAAGGGCATCTGCAAAAAAAAAGAAGAAAGCCCGCTGAAGCTGGAACCTAAATCCAAGAGGTGGTCAAAATCGGAACACGAGCTGTCATCTCAATCGAAGGCAAGCCGATGCTCGCCACACACTGGGACGGATATCCCACATCGCTCGGGGCGGATCTGCTGCGTTGCGACAAATCAATCAAAGCGGTGATTGAGGTCACAAAAGCTCATACGATCGA
>Ga0113563_10002674_pt1 | contig 10854 bp, 7 predicted proteins | sample Mud3Dept3metaG_FD_80117 | JGI IMG/M metagenome (GOLD analysis project Ga0113563, IMG submission 80117) | Freshwater wetland microbial communities from Ohio, USA, analyzing the effect of biotic and abiotic controls - Mud 3 Core 4 Depth 3... | ecosystem: Environmental > Aquatic > Freshwater >...
AGCAACAATCCCAGCTGACAATGCAGCGCCCAGGCTAGCCCTATCCTTAAGTGCTGGTACAACCAAAGCAATGAAAGTTAATGCCAGGGTAAAATCCAGTCCCCAGCTTGCCGGAACGACCGCGCCAAGCAGGATACCTGCGGCTGTACTAAGCTGCCAGGAGCTCCATAGCGCCAGGCCTGCGCCCAGGAAAAACCAGTGTTTAATATTTTGGGGGACGGATTTCTCCTCCACCTTATCGTCTTGATAATGCAAGATTGTCACAGCATATGCTTCGTCTGTCAGGAGATAAGCCAGGATCCATTTCCAAAGTGGTCGCAATTTATTGATATATGGAGCGACTGAAGCAGAGTAAAGTGCATGACGCAGGTTGACCACACCAACCGTCAGGATAATTACCAGGGCTGGTGCGGATTGGTGCACAAGTTGCGTGACCAGTATTTGCGAGGAACCCGCAAATATAATGGCTGACATGGCTTGCGCTGCGCCAGCCGGTATTCCAGCACTTAATGCCAGGACGCCATAAATCATCCCAAATGGGATAACGCCAACTAATATCGGCGATTCGGCTTTGACACCGGCGAAAAACTCTTTTTGGGGAGTACTATTCATTCTGGCTTCACCTTTATTGAAAGCCGCCCTCCCAAGAGGGCGGCTTTCAAAGCAATCCGAAGAACCGTAGGAACGAAATCAGTCTAATTTTTCAATTCCAGCGATAATCCGGCTAAATTCAGCATCCTGATCGGGCACAATTCCGATTGGATGATATTCTCTCAGGATATCCTGAGCTTTTGCGCGTGCCCAATCACGAGCGCCATCCTTCTTTTCTTCCCAGGCATTATACGGTCGCCGATCAATCAGGGTTGGCATCCAGCGTTCACGCATGAATTGACGCGTGTGACGCTGCGCCAGGTAGCTGCCGAACTGGCCAACCGAGCGGATAACATCCAAAGCCAGGGAATCAGGCGTCACTTCAATACCCTTGAACATGGATTCCAGCATGCTCCAAATTTCGCTGTCCATTAAAAGTTCCTCATACGACAGGATGCGCGAACCATGCAACAGGCCGGCTCCGAGTAACATATCTGACATCGTCAAAACTGCCATAAATGATGAGAAGGCATTATCGACGCCAGCCTGCCAATCCGGTTCTTTTGCACCTGTAGCGTATGCACCCATCGATAGAGGCACCTTATAAAAATCAGAGAGGACATTGGATGCCGCGCCAAACAAATAGTCTTCCGGCCCACCGCCAGTATATGCGCCCGTTCGTAGATCGGTCATCGTTTGGGCAGCCGCGTAATAGACCGGACAACCCGGTGCATGCATTTGCATCAATGCCAGGGCCGAAATCACTTCGGCGTTGCCGACTACCAAAGTTCCAGCCAGGGTAATTGGCGCATTCGAACCTGCTGAAGCCATCGTCATATAACCGACGGGTAACCCTGCCTCAGCGGCAGCCAGCCCTGCTTCAAGGCTGCCTCCATCTTGCCCGAGTGGGCTGTAAGTGCACTGCATGATCGAAAGAACCGGCCGTTGGCGCAAGGCATCCTTGCCGCCGACCAACCCCGCTGCCATATCAATTGCAGCCACCATTTCACGCTCATTAACAATCGTCTCAGTCTGCACGTGTTTCTTGCTCACCCGCCACACAGCCTGGAGCTCATGCAGGCTTCGGCTCTCGGGTGGGCAGTCCTGGGCAGAGATAGGAACCCAATGGAAGGCAATAGCATCAAGATAGTCTGCCACGCGTGCCACATCCATCACATCCTGTTTGGTGGTCCGCCGACGTTCACCTGAAAATGCATCCAGGATTTCTACACCGCAGCCATCGGTTCCGAGGAAGCTGTGATTTCCGTCTAAGGGCAGGTCCAGTGCCGGATCGAGCGCAGCAAGGGTGTAAGTTGGCGGCGCTTTGGCAAGATATTCTTCGATAACATGTCCAGGGATGCGCGCCACCATCGTTTGCCGGTCTACTTTGGCGTCGTGTTCTTCAAGGATATTCAAAGCTTTTTCTGATGGGAAACGCACTCCCACCGATTCGATCACCTCAAGAGTCGCCGTATGAATTTGCATCACCTCATCTGGCGTGAGGATATTCAGACTGATCTTAGGATTCGTAATCCCTTTAATTTTTTGAGACATTGCAGCACCTTTATGCTCGAACACCCACCAGGCGTTTTGCTAATGCAACTGCTCCCATGGCATCTTCTGCATAACCATCCGCGCCAATATCTTCCGCCCAACTGCGTGTAACGGGCGCGCCGCCCACCATTACTTTGACCTGGCTGCGTAATCCTTCTGCAACCAGGGTTTTAATTACCTCCCGTTGCATCGTCATTGTGGTGGTAAGCAGCGCCGAAAGACCGAGCAGGGTGGCATTAGTTTCCTTTATTTTAGCTATGAAGGTCGCAATTGGCACATCGACGCCCATATCATAGACTTTAAACCCATTTGCAGACAACATGGTGGCCACCAGGGATTTGCCGATCTCGTGAATGTCGCCTTTCACAGTGCCAATCACCACCACGCCAGGCGTCTCTAGTGCTTGTTGACGGGCGCGCAGTTCTGGTTCGAGCAGTTCCATGGCACGTTTCATTCCATCTGCAGCGATGATTAAGTCAGGCAAAAAGTAATCACCACGGGCAAAATAATCGCCAACAATGTTCATACCGGGCATCAGAGCTTCCCGGATGATTCTTAATGGTTCGAGCCCCTCCCTGAGAGCCTTCTCGGTCAATGAAAATGTCGCATCCGGATCCCCATCGACCAGGCTTTGCGAAATTTGGGCGAGCAGTTCATCTGACATAATTTCGATCTCCTTTTCGAGTTGTTAATCGAAGCGCCAAGGTAGAGCGGAAAACCGGCTTCCAGGCGCCGAATTGTTTAGCTGTCAAGATCCGGCAAATGTTCCATACCGAATTTCCGGGAGGCTTGGAGGGTAATTTCCTTAAGCTCTGCACGGGTATCTTCTGATAAGGAGTTAGGTTGGTAGGTTTTTAGTAGCATATTCACTCTCTCAGAGGCTCGTTCGGTGACTGGTTTGGATCCTTTTTGCTGCCAGGCATCATAAGAACCGCGATCGATTACCTCTGATGGAATATACAATTCTTTTCGGAACCAACGGCGAGTATGGGGTAAGGATAAATAATCACTGCGATGACCCATCGACCGCATAACCGTCAAGGCAATTGGGTCTTCACGGATTTCGATCCCGGCTATCATCCTTCTACTCATACCGATGATCTCAGCATCGATGACCAATTTTTCATAACTCAGGCAGGTTTCAAAATCTAACATCCCGGCGCCGGAAACCATATTGGCGCCCATCAGAGCGGCAGAAAGCGCGCCGCCCATCGACTCTAATCCACACTGTGCATCTACCATCTTTGAATCGCTCATGCCCATGTAAACATGGGTAGGCAGGTTCAGTGACTTACCGATTTGAACATAACCAGCATCGATCAGCCAGGTTTCAGCCGCACCCATCGGCGTAGTGCCTTCCCGCATATCGAAAGCCGCTGGCGATCCACCCCATACGATTGGTGATCCGGCTTTGGCGAGTTGGTGTATGACGATCCCGCTTAGGCTTTCTGCGGTATGCTGTACAATGGCTGCAGCCAGGGTTACCGGGGAAGTTGCTCCTGAAAGCGGCATCGAGACCAATTCAGCCGGGATACCGGTTCGTGCACAGTCGATAAGGTTTTGACAGGTTAAATCGCTCCATAGTAATGGTGGGGACGGGCATACATCAAAGACTGCCAGCGGCATAGCTGCCAGGGCTTCTCCACCTCCGCGAACCGCCGCCAGAAGATCGCGCATAATCCACCAGGTGTCTTTTCGAAAAGCCCCGGTAATAATTGGCTTGCGCATATAATTGAGGGCGATATACAGGCGATAGAGGTCGCCAATCTCCTCCGGAACATCGGTGCAAACCATGGCTGTACTCTGGGCATCGATTTGCGGCAGGGTTTCAACAAGCTTGACCCACTGGATAAAGTCTTTTGTGACCGGAGGCCTTTGTTCTCCTGTTTTCACATCTTGGACAGATATCCCGGCTGATCCGGGATCAAACTGGACATTATTTCCACCGTAAGTTATTGCCGGTTTACCATCGATATCGTATAAGATAAACTCAACCGGTGCAGTTGCCAGGGACTGTTGGACCAATCTCTCTGGGATATACGCTATCTGGTTTTCAAAATTCACTTGAGCGCCAGCTTCAGCAAGCAGTATCAGAGCTTCCTGGTTATGGACTCGTACCCCCGGGTCGGATAATAAATCGATTCCTTCATGGATAATTTGCTCGACCAGAGCAGGTTCGAAAACTTCAAGTTTTGGTCGCCGCATGTATGCTCCTCTTAATTCTCAAAATCTGCCAGCTCCACCAAGGCAGTTTCCATTATCTCGTCCAACGCACGTGTTTGCTCATTATTCAGTGGGGGAACAACATGCGTCTGCAATATTTTATCGGCCTCTGCCTGTGCACGATCCATCACATCTGGCTTCCCAGTTGTAAACCACTGTTCCCAGGTTGTCTCCGGCACGCCGAGCTTACCCTGCCATAACTCACCCGAGCGCAGATAACGCCTGGTATGAGGCTCAGCCATAAAATTTCGCGAACTATTCATTGCATGCTGGATCACATCCACCGCCAGGCTGTCTTCGTTCACTAAAAATCCACGCTGTATATGGCGGATCATCCCATAAATATCGTTATCCACAACAATTTGAGCGTTACAGGAATAAATCCCACCCGCCATTTCCCCAACCCCAGAGAGCTCGTCTGCTCCTGCCAGTGCCGGAACTATTGCATTGATGGCGCGCTCATAACCACTTTGCATGTCTGCAGAAAAACCACTGTCTGTCAATCCATAGACGTTTACGGGCAGTCCATAGAAATGACCGATCTGAACGGTTCCGGCAGAGGCAATACCAACCTCTGGGTTACCCCAGATTGGCGCACCGCTGCGCATATTTAATACCGATAGACGCCCGCAATAAACGGTTGGCAGACCTGAATAGACCAGTTGCGCAAGGACAATACAAGCTAGAACTTCCGCATTTTGCAGGACCAATGCGCCAGCCAGTGACATTGGCGCGGTTGCCCCCACATTCGGACACGGCAGCGGTCCAAATGGCAGTCCTTGGCGGGCGATTTCCAGGATGGTCTGGGCAATATCCCCTTGAAAATTCAATGGGCTAACCGGTGACGCACCCAGTGTGATCTTCGGCTGGTCGCCAAAAACTACCCGAGCCATCTCTGCAAGCAGGCGGACCTCCTTGGAATTGCGTACACCAGGCCCATTGATCGGTTTCATTGTATGACGCAGGGTGTGATTAAACATCGCCAGCACCATCAGCTCCGCTGGCACATCCCGCGGGGTATACAGTGGGGTAATCGAGGATACATTATCGAGCGCATCCATCAGGCAGGTGCTTTCAGCAACATCCTGCACACCCGCCGGTGTCAGCTTGCCACTGCGCCAATCGAAGACATCCCGTGCACCTCCCAGATTATGAACGTGCATGTCGCCAGAACCGAGGGTGATCTGGTTGCCGCGACCTTCCAGGACTACCTGCCTGGGGCACTGTGCCAAGCTGTTTTCAACCAGGATGGCAGGCAAATGTAGGCGACCATCAGCGTTAATGGCACCATGGTCAAACAACATTGTACAGGCTTCCAGATCATCAATAAGAATCCCGACTTCGGATAATACTCGCAGTGAAGCCTGGTGAATTTGCTCAAGATCAGTTTTTGATAGAGCAGATAAGTTCATAGGAATACAACCTTTATGGTAGGCTAGATTGGATTTGAATCTTATCGCTGAAAATATAATATAATATCAAAATAAGCTTCTCCTGACTTGCTGTTTAATTTTTGGCCTTCATCCAATCCAATGAAATTTACCCCCTATTGTGGATGTTTTTGAAGGAGGTGGTCACCATCAATATTATACATTGGGGTATCCCTATAGACAATCAATTTCTGACCGTCCATTGATTACTTATCATGAGACGCCGATTCCATTCTCCCGAACAAGCCAAGTGAAACCAGTAAAAATATCTGTCAATTAATTCTCTGAGGAGGAGAATAAAATGTCAACAAAAACAAACTTAAAAACGCTACTGTTTGTCCTGGTTATCGCCAGCCTGGTATTGGCTGCCTGCGCCACCCCACAGCAAACCGTCGCCCCTACTGAAGCCCAGCCTGTGGTTGTAGAACCCACCACAGCGCCAGAGGTTGTAGAACCTACAAAACCGCCGGAAGTGCAACCCACAACAGCACCGGAGGTACAACCCACAGAAGTGGCAAAAAAGGTTGCTACCTTCATCTGGACACAGGAATTTGACAGCCTAAATCCCTATTACACAAACATGTGGTTCTCAACCATCACCCAACAGCTTTGGAACTGCTGGGTCTGGAACTTCGATGACAAGAGCAACCCAATCCCGGTCCTCGTCACCGAGATACCGAGTAAGGAAAATGGGGGTATCTCCGAAGATAATAAGACAATCACACTCAAGCTACGCGATGATATCGTTTGGTCTGACGGCACACCGATCACCGCCAAAGATTTTCTCTTTACTCACGAGATGCTGGTCAACCTCAAAAATGCGGTCGTGAGAACCAATCCGTACGACCTGATGGAGAGTGTGACGGCTCCGGATGATCGGACCGTCGTAATTACCTTCAAGGATCCTTATGCCCCCTGGTTGGCCAGGCTTTACCAAGGTGTGCTTCCAGAGCATGTCCTACGCCCAGTTTTTGAGAAAGATGGCAATATTGATCAGGCTGAATGGAATCGCGCTCCCACGGTTGGCTGCGGGCCATATAACTTCGCCGAGTGGGAATCAGGCAGCTTTGCCAGGTTTGTGAGGAATGACAACTATTGGGGTAACAAACCAAAGATCGATGAGATTTTCTTCCGCTTTGTACCCGATGATGCATCCCAGATAGCTGCTTTGACAAATAAGGAAGGCGATTTGGGTACTTTTATTGCCTATTCGGATATTGCTGGCCTGGAAGCTGCTGGAATGAAGATAGAAAAAGTCTTCTCGGGCTATGTCGAAGGCATCTACTTCATGGAGCAGCCGAACCTCGGCAGCCCGGCGGTGAAGGATGTGTTAGTCCGCCAGGCGATCGCTTATGCCACAAATCGCGAAGCCGTCACGAAGGATTTGCTCTTGGGCCTAACCCAGGTAGGCATCACCTACTGGGATAATACACCTTATGAAGATCCAACCTTGAAACCCTATCCATTCGATCCTGAGAAGGCCAAACAGCTGCTCGATCAGGCTGGTTGGAAAGATACCAATAATGATGGCGTGCGCGAAAAGGATGGGAAAGACCTTGTATTAAACTATGGGACAACGACGCGTGAAATCCGCAAAGATACCCAGGCTGTATTCCAGCAAAATCTGGCCGATGTAGGCATAAAAGTCAACCTGCTTAACTATGATTCCGACCAATTTTTCGCCGACTACGCGAACAAAGGCCCAGAATACACCGGAGAGCTGGACATGTTTGAGTATTCCCAGACGGCCTTCTTCCCCGATCCGGATGCCTCTGAATGGTTGTGCTCGGAAGTGCCCAGCCCGGAGAAGCCGACCGGTGTGAATGCGGTTGGCTGCATCCCAGAGCTGGATAAGTTGTTCCAGCTACAAGCCACCCAGGTTGATCCTGCCGAGCGTACTAAGACTTTCTACCAGATCACGCGCTATATCGTGGATAATATGCACTTCCTCGGTGTCTGGCAGGATCCGGACATTTGGGCAGTCAGCAGTCGCGTGCAAAATGTGAAACTCTCCGGTACAACTCCATTTTATACGATCGCAGAATGGGATTTGGGAGAGTAATATCGCCAAACACGCCTGGCTAAACTGTTAACCCGTCAACCATACATTTAGTAAAATTGGTATACATGCTAATTACCACATACAGTGATCGAGCGATACTCGATCACTGTATGTGGCATCAGTAAGGAATTACCTGGAAATTGCGGAGTTCCTATGACCCGTTATATTATCCGCCGTCTACTACAAGCTGTTCCATTGTTGTTGATTATCAGCATGGTCTTATTTGTTTTGATGCAAAGCATCGGTGACCCGATTGCAACCATGGGCGGGCGCCAGGTGACGCGGACCGCTGACCGGGAACGGCTCAAACGACAGCTCGGGTTAGATAAACCCATCATCGTCCAATATGTTTATTGGTTAATCGGCAATGATTGGACAAAGGTCGATATGGATGGGGATGGTGTGCCGGAAACTCCTGGAAAGCGGAAAGGGGTGGTGCGCGGTGATTTTGGGAACTCGTTCGTCGAACGCCGCCCGGTCACGGATGTGATTGCTGACCGCCTACCAAATACACTCCTTTTAATGTTAGTTGCTGAAGTTGTCATTATCGCTGGATCATTATTGCTCGGCATTTATTCAGCCCTGCACCAATATTCGAAGGTGGATAATGTCATAACAACCGTTACATTCGTGCTATATTCATTGCCAGTGTTTTTATTTGCCTTAGGCGCCATATATATTTTTGCAGTGGGTTTCAAACGGCTCGGTCTGCCTTACTTGCCTGCTGTAGGGATGTTTGATCCCCAGATTGGTAAAACACCTGCCCAGGTTGCATATCATATGGTATTACCGGTTGCGACTTTATCTTTTATATACTTCGCCGCGTATAGCCGCTATATTCGTAGTAGCATGTTGGATGTACTGAGCCAGGATTACGTTCGGACCGCTAAATCAAAAGGTCTTCCCCGCCGGGAAGTGATCTACCGCCATGCTTTGAAAAACGCTGCCTTACCCCTGGTCACTGTCATAGGGTTAGATCTTCCATTCTTGTTAGGTGGTGCAATAGTAACCGAAAGCATTTTTGCCTGGCCCGGGATGGGGCGTTTGTTTTACGATCACGTCTCAAGAGCTGACACACCTGTGGTTATGGGTATTATGATGATGATTGCCCTGGCAGTGATTATATTCCAGATTATCACCGATATCGCCTATGCCTGGCTGGATCCTCGGATTCGTTATGATTAAAGGATAGAAATGGAAACCACTGCCGCATCGCCTGGCTCTTCCCCTGGAATTGTCAGTTTACCAACCGACGAGCTCGAGACCCCCCCGCTAAGTCTGGGTCAATTGACCTGGCGACGTTTCCGTCGCCACAAAATGGCTATAGCTGGTAGCGTAGTATTGATTGCCCTGGTCTTATATGCGCTGGTAGGCGCCTTCTTCTACTCGGAAGCTCAAGCCAACCACACGGACACAAAATTACGGCTGGCGGCTCCAACGAATGTGCATCCATTTGGTACAGATACTGTTGGGCGGGATATTCTGGCTCGAACAATCTATGGTGGACAGATCAGTATACTCATTGGAATTTTTGCGATGTCCGTCGAGGTTACAGTAGGAGTTCTGATTGGATCCGTAAGTGGATTTTATGGGGGTAAAATCGATAGTGTATTAATGCGCTTCACAGAAGCTGTGCTGATCATCCCACAAATATTTTTGCTATTGGTCATGGCAAAATACTTTGGTGATAAAGTAGGAAATGTGACCTTGTTTGGGCGGACCTTTAGCGGCAGCGTAGTCGTGATTGTCCTGATCATCGGCCTGACCAGTTGGCCTTACCTGGCTCGGATCGTGCGCGCTCAATTCCTTTCCTTAAAGGAAAACGAGTTTGTGCTTGCCGCTCGTGCGACCGGCACACCTCGCAGCCAGATTATCTTCCGCCACATCCTTCCGAACAGCATTGCCCCGATCGCCGTTGCAGCCACCCTGGGAGTAGCCAATGCCATCGCACTGGAAGCATATATTAGCTTTCTTGGGTTAGGGGTACGCGCGCCTACAGCCACGTGGGGCAATATGTTACAAGGTGCATACAATTACATCGCCACAGCCTGGTGGTTATGGTTTTTTCCGGGCTTCTTGATGGCGCTGACCGTCTTGAGCATAAACTTCATCGGCGATGGCTTACGAGATGCACTTGACCCGCGCAGCCGGGCAGTCTAAGGGGCAATATGGTTCAGGCGAATATAAAAATCCTTGAAATCAACGATCTCCGGACCCGATTTCATATTCCAGAAGGGATTGTTTACGCTGTTAATGGTGTTTCTTTTCACGTCGACGAGGGGGAGACCGTTGGTATTGTGGGAGAAAGTGGATGCGGAAAGACGGTTACAATGCTTTCCATCTTACGTCTGCTGGCTATCCCACCGGCCGAAATCGCTAGTGGGACAGCTCTGTATGGCGAGCGTGATTTACTGCGTATGACTGAGGATGAGCTAGAATCTATCCGCGGGAAAGAGATCAGTATGATTTTCCAGGATCCGATGACTTCCCTCAATCCGGTTTTAACTATCCATTACCAGATGACCGAGTCACTGCGCGTCCACCTCAATATGAATCGTCAAACGGCAACTGACCGGGCGATTGAAATGTTACAGCGCGTCGGTATCCCAGATCCCCAGCGTCGAATAAACGATTATCCCCATCAATTCTCGGGTGGGATGCGCCAGCGGGTGATGATTGCCATGGCGCTCTCCTGCGCCCCGACCCTACTTGTTGCGGACGAACCCACTACTGCCTTGGATGTCACCATCCAGGCCCAAATTGTTGAACTGGTTACTCAGCTGCGGGAACTATTAGGTATGGCGATGATCTGGATTACTCACGACCTCGGTGTTGTTGCTGGTCTGGCAGAGCGGGTGCTCGTCATGTATGCAGGTTTTCTTGTTGAGGAAGCAACAGTTGACGATTTGTATGAGGATCCCCGCCACCCCTACACTATCGCCCTCCTGGAAGCCTTACCGCGGATTGACCGCCTACGCCATTCACATCTTAAAT
>Ga0113563_10002675_pt1 | contig 10854 bp, 22 predicted proteins | sample Mud3Dept3metaG_FD_80117 | JGI IMG/M metagenome (GOLD analysis project Ga0113563, IMG submission 80117) | Freshwater wetland microbial communities from Ohio, USA, analyzing the effect of biotic and abiotic controls - Mud 3 Core 4 Depth 3... | ecosystem: Environmental > Aquatic > Freshwater >...
CGCAGATGGCCCGGAGCGCGGGGACCTCGGTCCAGCTCATGGCGAAGGAAGGGAAGTTCGCGCAGCTCCGCCTCCCGTCCGGCGAAGTCCGGAACGTCCCGATCGTCTGCCGGGCGACGATCGGCTCTGTCGGCAACGCGGAGCACGAGAACCTCAGCGTCGGGAAGGCCGGACGGTCGCGCTGGCTCGGGATTCGCCCGCAGTCGCGCGGCGTGGTGATGAATCCGGTGGACCATCCGCACGGCGGCGGCGAGGGGAAATCCCCGCAGGGGAATCCCCACCCGGTGTCGCCCTGGGGCTGGCACACGAAGGGGAAGAAGACGCGGTCGCGCAAGAAGCCATCCAGCAAGTACATCGTCAAGCGGAGACCATAACCGCCATGAGCCGCTCTCTGAAGAAGGGGCCGTACGTCAACGTCATCCTGCAGGACAAGGTGGAGGCGTTGAACAAGGCAAACCAGAAGAAAGTCATCAAGACGTGGTCCCGGTCGACGACCGTCACGCCTGATTTCGTCGGCCACACGTTCGCCGTGCACAACGGCAACAAGTTCATCCCGGTCTACATCCACGAGGGAATGGTGGGGCACAAGCTCGGCGAGTTTGCGCCCACGCGGCTCTTCCGCGGCCATCCCGGTCTCAAGAAAGAGGAGAGCACGGCGGCCCGCTGAGGCCCCGCGTCCAAACGAGGAAATGACGATGGTAGAAGCCCGCGCAATCAACCGTTACATCGGATCGTCGCCGCGCAAGATGCGGCTGGTGATCGATCTGATCCGTGGCAAGTCCGTCGACGAGGCCATCCGGATCCTGCATTTCTCGCCGAAGCACGCGTCGAAGGTCGCGGAGAAGGTGTTGCGCTCCGCGGTTGCGAACCTGCAGAACAAGGACGAGGGAGCCCGGCTCGACCCGGCCGACATGGTGGTGAAGGAGGTGTTCGTGGACGGCGGGATGTCGATGAAGCGGATCCTGCCCGCCCCGATGGGGCGCGCCTTCCGGATCAAGAAGCGGTCGAACCACGTGACGATCGTCGTGGCGTCGACAAAGACGAAGGCACCCGCGCGCGGCGCGGCGAAGGCGAAGCCCGCGGCCGCGGCCAAGGCCGCCCCGGGAAAGAAAGCGGCGCCGGCAAAGAAGGCCGACAGCGCGGAATCCAAGTAAGGAGGCACAGTGGGACAGAAGGTAAATCCGATCGGGCTGCGTCTCGGGATCATCCGGTCCTGGGATTCGAACTGGTATGACGAGAAGTCGTTTGCCGGGAAGCTGATGGAGGATATCACGATCAGGAACTACGTCCGCAGCCGCCTGAAGAAGGCGGGGATCTCGCGGATCCTGATCGACAGGACCCCGAAGCGGGCTGTCATCACCATCACGACGTCCCGTCCGGGCATCGTGATCGGCCGGAGCGGCAAGGAGATCTCGCAGCTCGAGGAAGAGCTGAAGAAGATCACGAACAAGGAAGTGAAGATTCTGATCAACGAAATCAAGCGTCCCGAGCTCGACGCATACCTGGTGGCCGAGAACATCGCGCAGCAGCTGGAGGGCCGCATCGCCTTCCGCCGCGCGATGAAGAACGCGATCACCGCCTCGATGCGGATGGGGGCAGAGGGCGTGCGCGTGATGACCGCCGGCCGTCTGGGCGGAGCGGAAATCGCGCGGACCGAACAGTACAAGGACGGCCGCATCCCGCTGCACACGCTGCGCGCGGACATCGACTACGCGACCGCGACCGCGCGGACCGTGTACGGCACGATCGGCGTCAAGGTCTGGATCTGCAAGGGCGAGGTGCTGGACGCGCAGGGCGCGATGCAGCACGCCGAAAAACCGCGCCGCAGCATGGCGGGCGAGCGCGAGCGCTAGAGGAGACCTCCACATGTTGATGCCCAAACGAGTCAAGTACAGGAAAGCCCAGCGCGGGCGGATGCGCGGCGTGGAAACCCGGGGCGCGCGGGTCGCGTTCGGCGACTTTGGCCTGAAGGCCCTGGCGCCGGGGTGGATCACGCAGCGCCAGATCGAGGCCGCGCGCGTCACGCTGACGCGCATGATGAAGCGCGAGGGCAAGGTCTGGATCCGGATCTTCCCGGACAAGCCGGTCACGAAGAAGCCGGCCGAAACGCGCATGGGAAAAGGGAAGGGCGCGCTGGAGTACTGGGTGGCGGTCGTGAAGCCCGGGCGCATCATGTTTGAGGTCGGGGGAACGACGAAGGCCGTGGCGATCGAGGCTCTCACGCTGGCCTCCCACAAGCTGCCGATCAAGACGAAGATCAGTGTCCGCCCGAACTTCGAGGGCGCGTAAGGTCGTGCCGCTCCAGCAGGATCCCTGGCGGCTGGAACTGGCACAAGCACGGAACGGACGAACGGAGCACGAATGAAAGCGTCAGAACTGCGGGACCTCTCCATGGACGAGCTGAAGAAGCGGCTCGCGGACGAGCAGGAGAACCTCGCGAATTTGCGGTTTCAGCTGTCGACCAGCCAGCTGGAGAGCCCCATCAAGGTTCGCTCGGTCCGGCGTGACATCGCCAGACTGCTTACGATGATTCGACACAAGGAACGGAGCGCTGCGCAATGAGCGGCCAGCAGGAACAGCAGGCGACCCCGGCGCGCACGGCACGCCGGAAAGTCAGGGTCGGGAAGGTGGTCTCCGACCGGATGCAGAAGAGCATCATCGTCTCGATCGAGCGGCGCGTGCCGCACCCGATCTACAAGAAGTACTTCCGGCGGACCACGCGGCTGAAGGCGCACGATGAAAGCGGCGAGGCGCACGTGGGCGACACCGTGAAGATCATGGAAACCCGCCCCTTGAGCAAGACGAAGCGCTGGCGGCTGGTTGCGGTGATCGAGAAAGCGAAGTAATCACCCGAACGCGGAGCACGTCATGATTCAGGAAGAAACAAATCTCGTGGTGGCGGACAATTCGGGGGCCAAGAAGGTCCGCTGCATCCGCGTCCTCGGCGGTTCCGACCGGCGCTATGCGGGGCTCGGGGACATCGTCATCGTCGCCGTGAAGAGCGCGATCCCGAACGCGACCGTCAAGAAGGGCGAAGTGGCGCGCGCGGTCATCGTGCGGACCAAGAAGGAGACCCGCCGCAAGGACGGCTCCTTCATCCGGTTCGACGAGAACGCGGCGGTGCTCATCAACGAAGCCGGCGAGCCGCGCGGGAGCCGCATCTTCGGCCCCGTCGCGCGCGAACTGCGCGAGAAACAGTACATGAAAATCGTTTCCCTGGCCCCGGAAGTGCTCTGAGAAGGTGATCGCATGAAGATCCGCAAAAACGACATGGTCATGGTCATCGCCGGCAACGCGCGCGGCAAGTCGGGGAAGGTCCTCAAGGTCTACCCCGCCCGCGAACGCGTGATCGTCGAGGGCGTGAACATCATTAAACGCCACACCCGTCCGCGGCAGAAGAACCCGCAGGGCGGCATCGTCCAGCGCGAGGCGCCCATCCACGTCTCCAACGTGATGCTGGTCGATCCGAAAACCAACCAGGTGACGCGCGTGGGCACCAAGGTGACCAAGGACAGCACGACGGGCAAGAAGAGCCGGTTGCGCGTTGCAAAGGCAACGGGAGAGACGTTCTGACATGAGCGACGAGAAGCAGCAGAAAAAACAGCAGAAGGCTCCGCGCGAGAAGGCGGAGAAAGAGGCCGGAACCCAGGCGCTTGCGCGCCACAAGGGGAAGGAAGAGCGCGTGGTGCCGCGGATGGCCACCGCGTACACGAAGGATGTCGTGCCCTCCCTGATGAAGCGCTTCAACTACAGGAGCGTGATGCAGGTGCCCCGCCTCGAGAAGATCGCCATCAACGTGGGCGTCGGCCTGGCCACGCAGGACGCGAAGCTGGTCGAGGTGGTCGCGCGCGACCTGGAGGCGATCGTGGGCCAGAAGGTGGTGGTCACGAAGGCCAAGAAGTCGATCTCGAATTTCAAGCTGCGCGAGAAGATGCCGATCGGCTGCCGCGTCACGCTGCGGCGCGCCCGGATGTACGAGTTCCTCGACCGCTTCATCAGCATCTCGGTCCCGCGCATCCGCGACTTCCGCGGCCTGTCGGACAAGTCCTTCGACGGGCGCGGCAACTACACGGTCGGGCTAAAGGAACACACGGTGTTCCCCGAGATCGACGTGGACAAGGTGGCAAAGGTCTTCGGCATGGACATCACGTTCGTGACGACCGCGAAGACCGATCAGGAAGCGTATGAACTGCTGAAGGCGCTGGGCATGCCGTTCGTGAAGCGGCAGGAAGTCCTGGAACGCCCGGCGGCACAACGGTAAGGAGCCCGGAGCATGGCAAAGAAGAGCACAATCGCCCGCGAGGCGAAACGGGAACGGATGACGAAAAAGTACGCCGCGATCCGGAAGGAACTGCGCGAGAAGGGCGACTACGCCGGGCTGCAGAAGCTTCCCCGGAACAGCAGCCCGACCCGGCTGCACAGCCGCTGCAAGGTGAGCGGGCGGCCCCGCGGGTACATGCGCAAGTTCGGCATCTCCCGCATCGCTTTCCGCGAGCTCGCGCTCGACGGGAAGATCCCGGGTGTCATCAAGGCCAGCTGGTAAGGCCGCATCGAGTGTGAGGAACGCAGGAGTCTCAGACACATGACCATGACCGATCCAATCGCGGACTATCTGACCCGGCTGCGCAACGCCATCCAGGCGAAGCACAAGCGGGTGGACATTCCGGTATCGAACCTGAAGCGCGAGCTGACCAAGCTGCTGCTCGACAACAAGTATATCGCCGGCTACACCGAGTCGAAGTCGGCGGCCCAGGGCGTGCTCCGGATTCAGCTGAAGTACCGGGACGCCCAGCCCGTCATCACGGGCCTCAAGCGCATCAGCACGCCGGGCCTGCGCGTGTACGCGTCGGCGGAGCAGCTGCCGCGCGTGCTGGGTGGCCTCGGCATCGCCGTCCTGTCCACCCCGAAGGGGCTCATGACGGACCGCCAGGCGCGCGCGTCCAGGACGGGCGGCGAAGTCCTCTGCGAAATCTGGTAGCCAAGGAGAAACGTTCGTGTCACGTATCGGCAGAAAACCTGTCACGGTCGCAAGCGGTGTCACCGTGCGGCTGGACGACCGCAGCGTAAAGGTCAAGGGCCCCAAGGGCGAGCTGGCGGCGACGGTCCATCCGAACATCGCCGTCGACATCAAGGGCGGCACCGTGGAGCTGAAGCGCTCGAGCGAGCGGAAGGAAGACAAGGCCCTGCACGGGCTCTGGCGCGCCCTCATCCAGAACATGGTGGTCGGCGTCAGCCAGGGATTTACGCGCAAGCTCGAGATGGTCGGCGTCGGGTACCGCGCGGAGATGAAGGGGAAAACCCTCCAGCTCCTCCTCGGCTACTCGCACCCGATCCTGTTCCAGGCCCCGGACGGGGTGAAGATCGAGACCCCCACGCAGACAAGCATCGTCATCAGCGGGATCGACAAAGAGATCGTCGGCATGGTGGCCGCAAAGATCCGCTCGTTCCGCCCGCCCGAGCCGTACAAGGGGAAAGGCGTGAAGTACGAGGGTGAACACATCCGGCGGAAGGCCGGCAAGGCGGCTGCGGCAGGCGGCGCGAAATCGTAACGAGGTCCAGGCATGATCACCAAACGCAAAACTGAGAACCGCGCGCGGCTGAAGCGCCATATCCGGCTGACGATCTCCGGGACCCCCGAGTGCCCCCGCATGACGGTCTTCCGGAGCATCAGGCACGTGTATATCCAGATCGTGGACGACCAGGCGGGCAAGACGCTCGTGTCGGTCTCCGACCTGTCAAAGGGCGTGAAAGAGGGTCTGGCGGGCGTGAAGGGCCAGGTCGCGGTGGCGAAGGCGGTCGGGAAAGCGGCGGCCCGCGAGGCCCAGGCCAGGAACATCTCCAAGGTCGTCTTCGACCGGAACGGATATCTGTACCACGGTGTGGTGAAGGCGATGGCGGACGGGGCGCGCGAGGGCGGACTGAAGTTCTGACCGTACCGCCGGGAGCGGGCTACCCGAACGGCACTTGTCGGGTCGTCTAATGGCAGGACAGCGGCCTTTGGAGCCGTGAGTAGAGGTTCGAGTCCTCTCCCGACAGCGAGTGTGAGCCGAGCAGCATCAACAGGAAACAGTCATTCGAGGTGTGCGTTGGCACGTATCAAGGCAAGTGAACTGGAGCTGAAGGACAAGCTGGTCCACATCAACCGCGTTGCCAAGGTGGTGAAGGGCGGCCGTCGGTTCAGCTTCAACGCGATCGTCGTCGTGGGCGACGGCAAGGGGCACGTCGGCATCGGCCTCGGGAAGGCCAATGAGGTGGCCGACGCGATCTCCAAGGGGGTCGACGACGCCAAGAAGAACGTCGTGGTCATTCCGATCGTCAAGGGCACGATCCCGCACCCCGTGATGGGGAAGTTCGGGGCCGGCAAGGTGATGCTGAAGCCTGCCTCTCCCGGTACCGGGCTGATCGCCGGCGGCGGCGTGCGCGCGGTGCTGGAATCGGCCGGCGTGCGCGACGTGCTCACGAAATCCCTCGGCTCTTCAAACCCCCACAATGTCGTCAAGGCCACCATGGACGCGCTCAAGCAGCTGGTGGACCCGAGGATGATGGCCGGACGACGCGGCGTGTCGCTCACGGAGCTGTTCGGTGCGCCGAACGCCCCGGCGGCCAACTGAGATAGCGAGACAGACCATGGCGAAGCAGATCAAGATTACGCAAATACGGAGCATCATCGACCGTATCGAGCCGCAGAAGAGGACCATCAAGGCCCTCGGTCTCGGCCGTCCGAACAGGTCGGTGGTGAAAAATGATACGCCCCAGGTCCGCGGCATGATTCGCAAGGTCGCACACCTGGTCAGCGTGGAGGACGTTCAGTAATGGCACGCGACATTCTCAGCACACTCGCCCCGGCTCCGGGGTCGCGCTCCAGGAAGAAGCGCATCGGCCGCGGTCAGGGGTCGGGCAAAGGCGGCACGGCGACGCGCGGGCACAAGGGCGCCCATTCGCGCTCCGGCTCGAAACACCGCGCGTGGTTCGAGGGGGGCCAGATGCCCCTCGCCCGGCGCCTCCCCAAGCGCGGCTTCCACAGCCCGTTCAGGGTCGAGTACCAGGTCGTCAACATCAATACCCTCGGGAAGCTCGCGGCGGACGGGAAGCTCCAGAACGGCGTCGTCAATCCCGAAGTGCTCGCCCGGCTGGGCGTGATCGGGAAGGCGGCCGCGCCCGTGAAGGTCCTCGGCAACGGCGAGCTGACCACCGGGCTTGATGTCGCCGCGCACGCGTTCAGCGCGTCCGCCGCGGAGAAGATCCGCGCCGCGGGCGGGAAGACTCAAACGATCAGCGGGCGGGCACGCGACTAATGGCAAAGATCAGCGAAACCGTACGCAACATTTTCAAGATCGACGAGCTCCGGACCCGCATCCTGTTCACGGCGGGGCTGCTCATCATCGTCAGGATCGGGGCGCACGTCACGATCCCGGGCGTCGATGCGTCGCTGCTGGCGCGGGCGGAAGCGAGCCAGGCGGCCAACACGCTGTTCGGACTCTACGATCTCTTCGTGGGCGGCGCGTTCAAGAACGCCGCCGTCTTCGCCCTGGGCATCATGCCCTATATCAGCTCCTCCATCATCCTGCAGCTCCTGGGCGCGGTGGTGCCGTACTTCCAGAAGCTGTCGAAGGAAGGGGAAGAGGGGCGGAAGAAACTGACGCAGCTGACGCGCTACGGAACCGTGGCCGTCGCGGCCCTGCAGGCCTGGGGGGTCACCGTCCGCCTGCAGTCGCTGACCGTCGAGGGCACGCCGATCGTTCCGCCCGACGTGCAGGGTTACGGGTTCATCATCAGCACGATCATCGTGCTGACCGCGGGCACCATGCTGATGATGTGGCTCGGCGAACAGATCACGGAGAGGGGCATCGGCAACGGCATCTCGCTCATCATCTTCATCGGCATCGTGGCCCGGTTCCCGCAGTCGATCATCGCCCAGATCACCACCACGCAGAACCTGATCCTGGACCTGCTGATCATCGCGTTCATGGTCGCGATCGTCGCGGGCGTCGTGCTGGTCACCCAGGGCACCCGGCGCATCCCGGTGCAGTACGCGAAGCGCGTCGTGGGGCGGAAAGTCTATGGCGGGGTCACGCAGTACATCCCGCTGCGCGTGAACACCGCGGGCGTCATGCCGATCATCTTCGCGCAGTCGATCATGTTCATTCCGAGCACGATCCTGACGTTCTTCCCGGATAGCGAGTTCATCCAGCAGCTGTCGGGGTACTTCTCCTACACCTCGCTGACGTACTCCCTGTTCTACGCGCTGCTGATCGTCTTCTTCACCTACTTCTATACGGCGATCGCCTTCAATCCGAAGGACGTTGCCGAGAACATGCAGAAGCAGGGCGGGTTCGTCCCGGGCATCCGGCCGGGGAAGCACACCGCGGATTTCATCGACAACATCCTGACGCGGATCACGTTGCCCGGATCGGTCTTCCTGGCGATCATCGCGATCCTTCCGGCGTTCGTGTCCCGGTTCGGGGTCACGCCGGGGTTCGCGCAGTTCTTTGGCGGCACCAGCCTCCTGATCATGGTGGGCGTCGCGCTCGACACGCTCCAGCAGATCGAGTCGCACCTGCTCATGCGCCACTATGACGGCTTCATGAAGTCGGGGAAGCTGAAGGGGCGGCTGCGCTAGGATCCATGGGCCGTATTCCGCTCAAAACGCCGGCCGACATCGCGCTGATGCGCGAATCGTCCCGGATCGTGGCGGAGGTCCTCTCGGTGATCCAATCGGCCGTCCGCCCGGGCGCTGTGCTGCGCGACCTGGACGCGATGGCGGAAGAGTACATCAGGGCGCAGGGCGGGGTCCCCGCCTTCAAGGGGTACGGACACGATCCGGCGAACCTCTTCCCGGGGACGCTCTGCATCTCGGTCGACGACGAGGTGGTGCACGGGATACCGGACGGGAGGAGGCTGGAAGAGGGGCAGGTCGTCTCGGTGGACGTGGGCGTGAAGAAGGCCGGGTGGTTCGGGGACGGGGCGCGGACGTTCGCGGTCGGAAGGATTTCGGACGAGAAGCGCCGGCTGCTCGCGGTCACCGAAGAGTCGCTCGAGAAGGCCATCGGGCAGGTGAGGCCGGGAGTCCGCCTCCACGATGTGTCGGCCGCGGTTCAGCGGCACGTCGAAGCGGCGGGATTCTCGGTCGTGCGGGACCTGGTCGGCCACGGAATCGGCAAGGCGCTGCATGAAGAGCCGTCGGTTCCGAACTTCGGCGTCCCGGGAACGGGGCCCGTGCTCGCCGCGGGCATGACGCTGGCGATCGAGCCGATGGTGAACGCGGGAACGGCGAGAGTTCAGGTGGACGATGACGGATGGACGGTACGCACGGCGGACCGGCGCCCCTCGGCGCACTTTGAGCACACAGTAGCGGTCACACAACAGGGAGTGGAAATCCTCACCAGGCATGGCGAAGCAGGGACCGATTAAGGTCGACGGCGTCATTATCGACACGCTGCCGAACGCAATGTTCAAGGTGAGCCTGGAAAACGGGCACGAAATCCTGGCGCACATCTCCGGGAAGATGAGGATGAACTTCATCAAGATCCTGGTCGGGGACAAAGTGACCGTAGAGCTCTCCCCGTACGATCTTTCGAAGGGCCGGATCACGTACCGGTACAAATAAAGGAGTCAGCGACCATGAAAGTGCGGTCGTCAGTCAAGAAAATCTGCAACAAGTGTAAGATCATCCGGCGGCGGGGGGTGGTGCGCGTCATTTGCACGAACCCCAAGCACAAGCAGCGCCAGGGTTAACAGCAAGGAGAACGTCGCGTGGCACGTATCGCAGGCATTGACCTCCCGAAGAAGAAGCGGGCCGAAGTGGGGCTGACGTACATCTTTGGTATCGGACGTACGACGGCACGGGCCATCCTCGGGAAGGCGGGCATCGATGTCAACAAGAAGGTCCAGGACCTGACGGACGACGAGGTGTCGAAGATCCGCAGCATCATCACGTCCGACTACAAGGTCGAAGGCTCCCTGCGCAGCGAAGTGCAGATGAATCTGAAGCGCCTCATGGATATCGGCTGCTACCGCGGCCTGCGGCACCGCAAGGGGCTGCCGGTGCGCGGGCAGAGGACGCGCACGAACTCGCGCACCCGCAAGGGGCGGAGGAAGACGGTTGCGGGCAAGAAGAAGACTGCCGCAAAGACCTAAGAGCACGCACGCAAGGTACAGGAGGAGATCGTGGCAAAAGCTGGTTCGCAGTCAGGAGGGCCGTCCGAAGCCGTCAAGAAGCGGAAACGGATGCAGGTCGACGTCACCGGGAAGGTGTTCGTCAAGGCGACGTTCAACAACGTCATCGTGACCATTACCGACGTCTACGGCAACACCATCAGCTGGTCGTCTGCCGGAAAGAACGGGTTCAAGGGGTCGCGCAAGAACACGCCGTTTGCCGCGCAGGTGTCGGCGGAAGCGGCGGCGCGCACCGCGCACGATCTCGGCCTGCGGAAGGTCGAGGTGTTCGTGAAGGGTCCAGGCTCCGGCCGGGAAGCGGCCATCCGCTCCCTGCAGACCGCCGGGCTCGAGATCACGAGCATCCGTGACGTCACGCCGATTCCGCACAACGGCTGCCGGCCCCCGAAGCGGCGCCGCGTCTAACAGGTTCGATCAGGTACGTTCAGCGAAAGCATTCTCATGGCACGATATACAAATCCCAGCTGTCGTCTGTGCCGCCGCGAGCGGCAGAAACTCTTCCTGAAGGGGACGAAGTGCTTCACGGAAAAATGTCCCGTGGAGCGCCGCGGGTTCCCTCCGGGACAGCACGGCCAGTCACGCCGGCAGAAGATCTCCGAGTACGGCGTGCAGCTCCGGGAGAAGCAGAAGGTGCGCCGCACGTACGGCCTCCTCGAGACCCAGTTCCGGAACACGTTC
>Ga0113563_10002677_pt1 | contig 10849 bp, 8 predicted proteins | sample Mud3Dept3metaG_FD_80117 | JGI IMG/M metagenome (GOLD analysis project Ga0113563, IMG submission 80117) | Freshwater wetland microbial communities from Ohio, USA, analyzing the effect of biotic and abiotic controls - Mud 3 Core 4 Depth 3... | ecosystem: Environmental > Aquatic > Freshwater >...
ACCGTGCCATCAATCGGTCCGGTGCGATTTGAATTTATTATCTTCGGATTAATATTGCTAGGGGTAGCGCTCTTCCATAAAAAAACTTTCTGGGTTGCCGTAATTGGATTAACGGTACTCCTTACATTCAAACTTGTTTTTGACTCAGGATTTCATTTATCGGAGCATTTTTTTGGTAAAACGCCTTTTGGCGAGCAGCTGATAGATAAAAGTTTACGGCAAGGTGAATGGGGTATTATATTGAATCTTCTGGGATTGTTATTGGGTTTTGCAGTTCTTTCAAAAATATTTGAGGAATCAAATATTCCTGAGATACTTCCAAGGTATTTACCGGATGACTGGAAAGGTCCCTTCCTGTTACTTTTCTTTGTTTTCATTCTTTCCTCCTTCCTTGATAATATAGCAGCTGCTCTTATCGGAGGTACAATAGCTCTTGTGGTGTTTAAAAACAAAGTTCACATTGGTTATATTGCAGCACTGGTTGCTGCAAGCAATGCAGGAGGAAGCGGAAGCGTCGTCGGAGACACAACCACTACAATGATGTGGATTGACGGTGTCTCTGCATTGAATGTTTTGCATGGTTATGTTGCTGCGGTTATTGCATTGTTTTTCTTTGCATGGTTTGCAGCTCACCAGCAGGATAAGTATCAGCGGATTCAAACGAATGAGTCTGTTGATGTAAAAATTGACTGGAAAAAGATAATCACAGTCATTCTTATACTTGCAGGTGCTATTATTTCAAACATCCTCTATGATATGCCGGCTCTTGGAGTCTGGATCGCTATTTTCCTTGGAGCATTTCTTCGCCCCATTCCCTGGAAAGAGATACCAGGGGCAATAAAGGGAACCATCTTCCTTCTATGCCTCGTTACCTGTGCTTCCCTTATGCCGGTTGAAGAATTACCGAATGCATCCTGGATTACTGCTTTGGCACTTGGCTTTCTTTCATCAGTATTCGATAATATCCCTCTGACAAAACTCTGTCTCGACCAGGGCCACTACGACTGGGGTATGCTTGCATATACTGTCGGTTTCGGCGGATCGATGATCTGGTTCGGCTCGTCAGCAGGTGTGGCAATTACCAATAAGTTTCCTGAGGGCAGGAATGTTATTCTATGGTTAAAAAACGGATGGCATGTTGCAGTCGCTTATATCCTAGGATTCTTTACTTTGTACCTGACACTGGGATGGGAACCTGCTGATAACAACGAACATAAGATCATCAATTGTCCTGTCCCGGGATGCCCGATGGCAGGTCAGGGTGAAAAGGTTCAGGGAATTGTCAACTACACGGATATCAAATGATAGTTTAAAAAACGATATCAATAACAAGGTGCCTCAAAAGGGCACCTTTTTTATGGCCTGATTATTGTTCGGGAAAGTTTATTTAAAAATCTTAACTTTATTGTCGTTAAATCAAATCATTATTAAAATGAAAAAGTTAACTGCTATTTTTTTGTCACTGATAATAGTTCCCATCAACTTATCCGCTGACACAGAAAAGGATATCAAAGCAGCTCTCAAGCACGTAACTGTTTATCCTGACCGGGCACAGCTGATCCACGAAACGGCTGTTGACATTCCTGCCGGAAACAGCATTCTTAAACTCGGAACTCTTTCACCTTATATTGATGCCCAGAGCATCCAGGTAAAAGGTTTCGGGGATTTCATGATCCTTTCAGTGAACCATCAGAATAATTATCTCCAGAATCTTGAAGAGTTACCTGAGATAAAAAGCATCAGAATCCAGATAGAAGCTCTTCAGCTGAAAGTTGAAGATGAGAAAGCTGCAATTAGCATATTGAAGGAAAAAGAGGCATTTCTTGTTGCCAACAGGGCTATCCTTGTAAAAGAAACAACTTTCACTATTGAACAACTAAAGAGCGTTATGGATCTCTATACTAACAATATGGATCAGGTAACTATGACCATATTGAAAAAGAACAGGCTCATTAAAGACTATGAAAAACAGATAGCAGTGCTTCAGCAGCAGATTGCTGACAGGATTGGAAAACAACAGCTCCCATCAGGAGAGATTTCGGTTTCAGTAAGTTCGGAAAAACCTGTTTCAGGAAAACTGACTTTTTCGTATGTTGTTACAAATGCCGGATGGTATCCTTCCTACGATATAAGGGTAGATGATATAACTAAACCGGTAAATATTTTTTATAAGGCTAATGTCTTTCAGAATACAGGTGTTGCCTGGAAAGATGTGAAATTAAGCTTTTCAAATGCAACACCATGGATTGCAGGTAATGTGCCAACTCTTTCACCATGGTTCATTGATTATTATGTACCGGTTCCTGTTTTCAGAGGAAAAACTTTAGGTGCATCCAGGAGCGACGCACCGGTTATGATGGAAATGGATGCTAATGTTCCGATGGCAAAAGCAGCTGAAGCAGCTCCGATAACTGTTGAAAAACAGGTTGGAGAGACAACCATCACTTTCGATATTGCAATTCCATATTCAGTCTCATCCGACGGAAAAGTACAGACAATTGAAATTCAGCGAACCACGACTCCTGCTGATTATGTGTACGTCACTGTTCCTAAATTATCTCCCATAGCATATCTCACCGGAAAAATTACCGATTGGGCTGAACAGAGCCTCCAGAGCGGTGAAGCTACGCTTTATTTCGAAAATACCTATGTCGGGAAATCCTATCTAAATGTAAATCAGCTAACTGATACACTTACTCTTTCCCTGGGAACTGATAACAGCATTCTTGTAAAAAGAGAAAAGCAGCAGGATTTTACCAGTAAAAAAATCCTGGGTTCAAACAAAACAGAGACTTTTTCTTTCCTGACAACAATCAGGAATAATAAACAAGGTCCGGTCAAGATCATTTTAAATGATCAGATACCTATCTCTTCGAACAGTGGTATAACTGTTAACGCTTCAGAATTATCCGGAGGCAAGCTGAATATTCAGACCGGTGAGATTAAATGGGATCTTGAAATAAAACCGCAGGAAACCAGGAAAATTATTCTGACTTATTCAGTCAGGTATCCAAAAGATAAGACTGTAATACTGGAATAATTAAATTTCTTGCGTGAAAATACTCGGAAATCTGATCTGGCTTATTTTAGGTGGTATTGTTATTGCTATTGAGTATCTCATTGGCAGCATAATGCTGATGATTACTATTGTTGGAATTCCGTTCGGCGTTCAGACTCTTAAAATGGCAGCTCTGGCAATATGGCCGTTTGGCCGGGATACGCATGTCCATTCAAGAGCTTCCGGTTGTCTCTATATTCTGATGAATGTATTATGGCTGATTTGCGGTGGAATATGGATTGCGCTTACACATGCCATTTTCGGACTGGCACTTTGTATTACCATAATCGGAATTCCTTTTGGATTACAACATTTTAAACTTACAGCAATTGCATTAAATCCATTTGGAAGAGATATTGTAAAAATCTAAATAAATTATCGCGGTCCCCTTATAACACCTCTTTCTGATTTCCTTATAAATTCAATGATATAATCCCTGTCAGGGGTTTGTTTGAATTCTTTTTCAATGTAATCCAGAGCCTGGGAGAAATTCATACTATTCTGATAAATAACTCTATAGATATTGTGAATTTCATCAATTCTTTCTTTTTCAAATCCTCTTCGCGTCATTCCGACAGTATTCAGGCCAAGGTAGCAAAGCGGATCTCTGTCAGCTTTAACAAAAGGCGGGACATCTGTTCTGACTTTTGCTCCTCCCCCTATCATAACATGAGCTCCGATACGTGTAAACTGGTGAACCAGTGTTCCACCGCTCAGTATTGCCCATTCATCGATTTTTACTTCACCGGCAAGACCTGAATTATTACCAATAATACAATTATTACTGATGGTGCAGTCGTGGCCAATATGAGCGTAAGCCATAAGCAGACAGTCATTCCCGACTTTTGTTTTGCCAACTGCCGCGGTCCCACGATTAACTGTTACAGCCTCCCTGACCGTTGTTCTGTCTCCGATTTCTGCAGTGGACTCTTCTCCCCTGAACTTAAGATCCTGAGGAATAGCCGATATCACTGCGGCAGGAAAAACCCTGCAGTTTTTTCCTATTCGTGCTCCGTCCATTATTGTTGCATTAGGGCCAATCCAGGTACCACTTCTAATAACGACGTTACCTGCAATATATGCAAATGGATCAACGGTTACGTTATCTTCCAGTCTGGCATCCGGGTGAATAAAGGCTAATTTTGAGATCATTTAAACTCTATTTATTTTTAATTACCTGTGCTACCATTTCGCCTTCAACAACCAGTTTATTATTGACAAATGCCTGGCCATACATTGAAACGATTCCTCTGCGTAAAGGCTCTATCAGCTCCATTTTAAGTATAACTGTATCGCCTGGCACAACCTTGTGTTTGAATTTAAGCTTATCGATTTTCAGAAAATATGTTGAATATTTTTCCGGTTCTTCTAATCCGTCCAGGATAAGCAGGCCTCCTGCCTGCGCAAGTGCTTCAACAAGCAGGACACCAGGCATTACAGGTTCATCGGGAAAATGACCCTGGAAGAATGATTCATTGAATGTAACGTTTTTTATGCCTACCACACTATTTTCATCGAGAGAAATTATTTTATCAACAAGGAGGAAAGGAGGTCTGTGTGGCAAACGTTTCTTAATATCTTCAACAGTAAATACCGGTGGCTTGGAAGGATCATATTCAGGAATGCTTCGTTTGGAGAGAGCCTTTTTCATTTCCTGTCTCATGATTTTTGCAAGCCGCGTATTTGCAGAATGACCGGGCCTGGTGGCAACAACTTTACCTTTGATAGGATGGCCTACCAGAGCCAGGTCGCCCATGATGTCAAGAAGCTTATGTCTGGCGGGTTCGTTAGGATATCTCAGTTCAGTATTATTAAGGATACCTGCTTTATGGTTGCTTATGCCGGGTCTTTTGAAGAGTCTTGCAATGCGGTCTATTTCAGCCTGTTCCACCTCTTTTTCAAGAATGACAACAGCATTGTCAAGATCACCTCCTTTAATCAGACCCATATTAAAAAGAGGTTCCAGCTCATGAAAAAAGACAAATGTTCTGCTTTTGCTTATTTCTTTCTCAAAATCATCTATGGAATCCAATATTGCATATTGGTTACCGAGTATTTTTGAGTTATAGTCAATCAGGACGTTTATGCTTAAATGATCATCGGGATAAACTATCAGGTCTACTCCGTGTTCTTCATCTGAAAAAACAATTTTCTGCTTTACAATAAAATAGTTACGCTCCTCTTTTAATTCGGTTATTCCTGCTTCCTTAATGGCTTCGACAAAGGCCCATGCTGCACCACCCATTATTGGTGCTTCCTGTCCGTTCAACTCAATAAGGGCGTTATCGATTCTTAATCCGTACAGAGCGGCTAGAACATGTTCTATTGTTGAAACTGAAGCATTATTGTGTCCGAGAGTTGTTCCCCTTGAGGTATCGGTCACATTTTCGGCAAGAGCATCAATGACTGGTCTGCCAGGCAGATCTGTCCTGCAGAATTTAAATCCATGGTTGGCTGGTGCCGGTTTAAAAGTAATGGTAACATTGATCCCACTGTGTAATCCCTTCCCGTTAAGGCTGATCTCCTTTGTCAGAGTTCTCTGTTTTTCACTCATCAGTCAGAATTATTTGATATTAATTTCGGGTACAAAAAAAAATAAAATAAACTGAACAACCTATTAAATTGCTCATTAACTAGGTTTATGCCAGTCAATTTACTGTAAAATGGTATCCCGTTTATTGTTTCTTTAATGAAATAACATCTTTTTCCAGATTATTGATTTTTTCCATCAACTCAGGTAATTTTTTAAAAATCACCGATGACCTGAGAAAATTCTTATGATCTATTGCAGGATAACCTAACAGAATTGAATTTTCTTTCTTCACATCTCCGGGAATTCCTGACTGAGCACCGATTTTAGTTCCATCTGATATTTTAAGATGGCCTGCAATGCCAACCTGCCCGCCAAACATACAATTCTTCCCTACTTTTGTAGAACCGGCTATTCCGGTCTGTCCGGCCATGACAGTATTTTCACCAACTTCTACATTATGACCGATCTGAATAAGGTTATCCAGTTTTACACCTTTTCGGATTATTGTTGATCCCATAGTAGCCCGGTCGATTGCCACATTTGCACCGATTTCAACATGATCTTCAATAACGACATTCCCGAGCTGTGGAATTTTCATAAATTCAGTCTCCGACTGCGGTGCAAATCCGAAACCGTCACTGCCAATCACTGTTCCTGAATGAATAGTACATCCTTCTCCGAGAATACAATCGTGGTAAATTTTTACTCCCGGATTAAGTGTACTGTTTACACCTATTCTGGTATTATCACCAATGTAGACCTGAGGATAAATTGAGCAATTGTCTCCTATAATGCAGTTTTCTCCGATATAAGAATATGGACCTATATAAACATCTTTCCCGATTTTTGATGAAGGTTCAATAATGGCTGTCGGATGGATGCCGTTTTTTCTTGGCCTTGCCTGATCGACCAGTCTGAGAAGCGAAGCGAATGCTTCATAAGCGTTATCAACTCTGATGAGTGTCGCTTGCACTTTTGATGTAAGCACTAATTTCCTGTCTACCAGTACAATAGACGATTTGGTTGTATATAAATAATGCTCGTATTTCGGATTAGCCAGAAATGAAAGAGCGCCTTTGTGGCCTTCTTCAATTTTTGCAACAGTATTAACTACCGTTTCAGGATTACCTTCAATTTCACCTTTAAGGAATCCGGCGATTGTAGCAGCAGTAAATTCCATATGATATATTATTAATTATCGGCATTCTTTTGGATAGCAAAGAAAATATTTTGTAACTCTCTCCGACAGAAACCTGTGGTCAAACATATCTGAAACAGATGATATGTCGGCTGTTTTTCCCGATTTTAATAAAATTTTAACTTCAGACACGTCCGGAGCGTACGCAAGATTCGAAATACTATTTGTAAATACATAATAATCTGTCATTTTCTGACTAATTCCCAGTATATCTTGACTTAAGGTCTTTATTTTGCTTACTTTATCTTCAGAAAAGGGCTCATTCTGAAGTTCAATTGCAAAAAGATCTCTTTTCATCAGTCTTGCTGAAAGATCTGAAAGAGCTTTGTCGGAGTGGTCAGCCCAGTATTTTGCTGAAACAAGAATATCAGTATCATCAAGACGGGTAAAGTTAGCAGCAATTATACCGGGGGTAAACTTTCCTTCTTTCAACAGGTCATCGGGTCCAATCCTGTTATAAAGAAAAAACCTGAGAGCGGGAGTAGTATAAAGGTCAGTTCCTCCTCCTGCCAGTTCTTTTGAACGTTTTAGCACCCTTACCAGCAGACTTTCGGAAGCAATAACTGTTTTGTGCATATAAACCTGCCAGTACATCAATCGCCTGGCAATAAGAAACTTCTCAAGCGAATAGATTCCTTTTTCTTCTATAACCAGAGTATCGTCTGCGACATTAAGCATCCGGATTATCCTGTCGGAACCCACAGATCCTTCAATTACACCGGTAAAAAAACAATCTCTGCGCAGGTAATCAAGCCTGTCCATATCCATCTGCCCTGAAATAAGGTCATGCAGGAAATTCCTGGGGTAAGTTCCTTTAAATATTTCAATTGCAAGATTTAACCTTCCGCCAAACTCTTCATTGAGTTTTTTAATCAGCAGGAGAGAAAGGTCTTCATGATTGATGCCTGTTATAATTGAATTTTCGAGTGCATGAGAAAAAGGTCCATGACCCAGATCATGAAGAAGTATTGCGCAAAAGACAGCTTCTTCTTCCTCCGGAGTAATATCAACTCCTTTGCTTTTGAGTGTTTTTATCGCCATATCCATCAGATGCAATGCACCCAGGCAATGCTGAAACCTGCTGTGATTTGCTCCGGGGTAAACGAAACTGGTTAGGCCAAGCTGTTTTATGTTCCGTAATCTCTGAAACCAGGAATGTTCGATAAGATCAAATATAAAATCACCAGGAATACTTATAAATCCGTAAACCGGATCGTTTATGATCTTCTGCTTGTTTGTACGATAAGCCACGTCTTAAAAATCTCAGGCTATAAAATTATGAATTTGTTTAGAACTTGACTGCCTAACACTGTGTCTTTGTTTCATTCCGTGGTGAGCTTCTAGAATATTATTAAAGGCATTACAGATTTTGAAATCAAAGATTGACTCCGAGTTTAAGCTTAGAAAATCAGAATACATTCCAAAGGAAGAATAATTCACAGTTAATATTTTACGTGATGATTAGTAATATCTTCCAATATTTTTATTCTCAACGATCAGTTTCTTTATTTCCCTTGGATTTATGATATCCTGTTTTTTGTAGATAATATTCCCTCCCGGCTCTATTAACAGTGTGTAAGGCAATCCTCCCTGCCAGTCAGGATCGACTGCCTCAATCAATTGATATACATCATCTTTGTTAAAAATGAAGTTTTTGTTCGAGGCTTCTTTTGCCTTCAGGAAATTGAGGACATCCGCCTTCTTTTCAGGTTTATCGGCGCTGATTGTGATAAATTCAAAAGGTCTTTTACGGTACATCCGGTCAATAATGACCAGATCAGGAAATTCCATTATACATGGACCACACCAGGTTGCCCAGATATTTATTAATCGCAGTTTATCTGATGAGGTATTTTTGATCAGGCTCTTAACACCCTCAACATCTATTTCTTCCAATGTTACAGGAAGTTCAGACCATTGCTTGTAAAGTTTTTTTGTGTATTCATCTTTCCACGACCATTTTATGGAACATCCGAATACTTTTGTTACGGGATTTTTTACCGGATTACCGGTCAGAACAGTATCTATTGCATTTCTTAAATCTTCACTTTTCCCGGTGCCCGGTTTTTCGGATCCGTCGACCCTCCCTACATAACATAGCATCCTGTTCTTGTCAAAAACAAAACAATGCGGTGTTGCTACAGGACCGTAGGCAAGTGCGGTTTTCTGATCATCACCATCATATAAATACGGAAATGGAAATCCCTTGTCTTCAGCCCGCATTTTCATCTCCTCAAAACTGTCACCCATATCCGAGTAGCCCAATTCAGAAAGATTTAATCCATTTAATGAGTTTGGGGATATCATCACAACAGAAACATCTTTCGGTTTATAGTCCTTTGCCAGCGCAATGATCCGGTCCTCATAAGCCTGGGCTGTCGGGCAATGATTACAGCTGAAAATAATTACCAGCACCTTTGCTTTACTGAAATCTTTCAGGCTGTACCTTTTTCCATCAACACCCGGAAGATCAAAATCAGGAGCTTTTGAGCCAATCGCCAGAGTTTTTGGCTCCGGATGAGACTCCTGTGAAAAAATCCTGCCTGGCCAAAACAGGATCAACAGTACTAAGAAGGTTATTTTGAATAATTTCTTCATGTTTTGAGTATATATCAATATAGGATTCAAAGATATTTTCTTTTTGTTATTTATTAAACACTCTTGAACGATCTTATGCTTTTTATAAATTTACATCAGTAATGATTAATGTCAATGGAACATCTGGGTAAAATTTTAATATTTGCCGGAATCATACTGATCATTGCCGGGCTTTTAGTTTATTTTGCTGGTAGTAAGTTGGGCTGGATAGGTCATCTTCCGGGAGATATCAGGATAGTAAAAGAGAATGTCAGGTTTTATTTCCCAATAACCACAATGATTTTAATAAGTGTTGTGCTTTCAGTTATTGTATGGCTGGTAAGGAAGTTATTTTAAAAGGAAACACAGCTATCTGATGTGTGAGTGGGGAAAGGAGAAAAGACTTTACTCCTGGTAAAATCGAGGGTATCACGTGGCTGTAAAAAAGGAGTATAATAATATTGGTACATGTTTTGATATATATTATTGTGAAGAGCTAATTCTTCTAACACTTAAGAAAATGAAAAAGTTAATAATCACATCGATTCTCGCAGCCCTGGTCGCTATAGGGACCACAGTTATGGCACAGGATTATCCTGATGAATATCTTGGACTGCCAGGAGATAATCTTAACCTTTATGCGGTAATGAAACTGTTCCAGGAATCTGAAACTCTTGAAGGGTTTGAAAGAAGTCTTAATGATGAAAATTCCAGGATCAATAATCTCGATCTTAATGGTGATAACCTTATAGATTATTTAACTGTCTCTGACTATGTCGACGGTGATGTTCATACAATAGTATTGAGGGCCATGCTTAACCGGAATGAAAGTCAGGATGTAGCTGTCTTTACTGTCCAGCGATTCCGCAATGGATCGGCGCAGATACAGCTTATTGGCGATGAAGCTTTATATGGCAGAAATTATATAATAGAACCGATATACGATGATAATAATGGTGAAACACCAAATCCGGGTTATATTGGCAGACCGGCAAAAAGGATGAATGTGACCGTTGTAAGGACTACTCCTTATGAAATAGCCGCCTGGCCTCTTGTAAGATTCATATATCTTCCGGGGTACGTTACCTGGCATTCTTCATGGTATTGGGGTTATTATCCATCCTACTGGCATCCGTGGCGTCCATTCTACTGGCACTATTATTACGGATATCATTATAACTGGAACCATCATTATTACGGACATTACCGCCACTGGGATAATTACCGGTACACAAGATATAATGACTTTTATTACAGCGGTATACGTGCAAACTCCCCGCAGGTAAGAACCAGAATTGATGAAGGTCACTATAAGGCAACTTACTCGCATCCCGAGCAAAGAAGTGAAGGTGAAGCCCTTTACACCAGGCTGAATCCTGGTCAAAACACAAGAAGACCTGATAACTCTTCAGTCGACAGACATGAAGGAAGAACCGTCTCTGAATCAACGCGGGAACGTAGAACATCGGGTACCAGCTCAGGA
>Ga0113563_10002678_pt1 | contig 10847 bp, 11 predicted proteins | sample Mud3Dept3metaG_FD_80117 | JGI IMG/M metagenome (GOLD analysis project Ga0113563, IMG submission 80117) | Freshwater wetland microbial communities from Ohio, USA, analyzing the effect of biotic and abiotic controls - Mud 3 Core 4 Depth 3... | ecosystem: Environmental > Aquatic > Freshwater >...
CCGCTTACCTCAAGCCCGTGGTCTCCATGGCCTACCATACCGGAATGCGCAAAGAGGAAATCTTAGGCTTGAAATGGTCCCAGGTTGACTTAATGGAAGGAAAGATAACGTTGCGGCCGGAGGATACCAAGTCGAACGAATCGCGGGTCATTTACCTGGAAGGGGAACTCCTGGAAGTCACCCATTTCCAAGCGGCTCAAAGCTCCAAAAGCGAATGGGTCTTCGTTGGCGAAACTGGAGACCGCATCCGTGACTTCCAGGGCTCCTGGGAGAAAGCTTGCATTGAAGCTGGCTTATGCGAACCTCTCTTGGATGAAGAAGGGAAACCCGTTTTAAATAAAAAAGGTGAAATCGTAAAAGTACCCAACAAACTCTTCCACGACTTCCGCCGCACGGCCGTTCGAAACATGGTCCGAGCCGGTGTCCCCGAGCGTGTCGCTATGGCGCTCTCAGGCCACAAAACCCGGAGCGTCTTCGACCGCTACAACATCGTAAATGAGGATGATCTTCGGAAGGCCAGCCAACGGGTGAGCGCGTATCATTTCGACCGCGAAACGCAAGAAGTAGAAAAAATGGAGCAGGATTTAGGCAAAGTCAGCCCTGAGCGGTCCGACACTCTCCAATGACAGGAACGCTCGAAAGCCTTTAACCTACCGTAATTCCTTCAGAAATTTGGTGCCTGGGACCGGAATCGAACCGGTACGGTGCTAAGCACCGAGGGATTTTAAGTCCCTTGCGTCTACCAATTCCGCCACCCAGGCAGGTTCAAAACAGATAGCAGATGCTGGATTGCAGATATCGAAAATTAGATTTCAGATTTTTAAAATCTATAAGGTCCCATGTATCTGACTTCTATATCCTTCTTTTCTATTATATTTTCCTTAGGATTTTTTTCAAGGTTTTTTCCTACCCAATTTTTTATTGGAAAAACTGCGGGCCTTTGATATTCTAAAATCAAGGAGGAACCCAGTGGAGAACGAAAGCCAATCTACGGTTCAAAACCCATCCCCAAGCACGGAAACTCCCCCCCTATCTCCGGAGCCACCTGCCGCCGCAGAAGCAGCCGTCCCTCAGCCGGAACCGATCGTGCTCAGCAAGCTCTTCCCCGACGCCAAGCAGGATCTGGATAGTCTATTCCCCGATCCGCAGATGAAAGAGCTATTAAAGGAAATTCAACGGACCCGTCAGGGAAATCAGCGCTTTTTGAAACGGTTGAACCTATCCAAAATCGAAACTGAGGAAGCTGACTCGGCAGCAGAACCTTAAACCTCTTGCTGCCCCCCCCCGACACAAGTTCCGGTCCCGGCTCACCGGATGCTTTTGACGCGGACAATTTTTTACGGCCTGCGCCAAAAATGCATCAATTTCTTTCCCTCCTCCATCAAAAAAAGTGGAAACAGTAAATAAGCCTATGTTTTTATTGTATATCCAAAAAAGGTTTGAGTAAAAACCTCTCGGCATGGTACATGCGTAAGGAAGGCTGGGAGGAGGGGAAAAGGATATGAAAGATTGGACATCATCCCTTATTGTCGGTTTCCTTCTCGGAGGTTCACTGGTCTGGCTGGTCTCTATGATCAATGACCGCTACATCAAAAAGGAAGAACATTTATCACGTCTCATCCTCAAACGAGCCAGGAAAGATTAGCTCCCTCCTATTCGGACCCTCAATGAAATATTTCCCCCCTCTTTTTCGGGTGATGACTGTAAGAAGGGAAAAGTGAAGGCGCCCTTTCATCGCCCCCCGAAGACAAGAAAAGGACAGCCCCTGAGAGCCATCCTTAGATTTGGAGGCGGCACCCGGATTTGAACCGGGGAATCGCGGTTTTGCAGACCGCTGCCTTACCACTTGGCTATGCCGCCTTAAAATGGGTTAGGGGTAATAGGCAAAGAAAAAAATCTTCTGGAGCGGGAAACGGGATTTGAACCCGCGACTTCAACCTTGGCAAGGTTGCACTCTACCGCTGAGTTATTCCCGCTCAATCCAGTCTTATGATGGTAATTGTATTTTAAAAAATGGTCTCCCCTTTGTCAAGATCAAAACGGGAAAAGCGGGTATGAGGTTATGGGTCATGGGTAATAGGAAACAAAACAGGGTAGAGCAGGATAAAACCGGTAAGGGGTCAGGGGTTATTGGTAATAGGAATAACGTCTCAAACTTCCTTTCCTTTTCCCTATAACCCATAACCTATTACCTATCACCCATTACTTATTCTTTATTCATCATCTCCTGATAAAATTTCCAGAAGTAATCGATCCCCGACCAGAGGGTGAGGGCCAGTGCGATCCACAAAAGGATCGTGCCCAGAATGTGAAAATCGATCCCGAGATATCGGTAATGCAGCATGAGGGCGCCCAGGGCCATGGATTGAAAGACCATCTTCCCCTTCCCCCACCGGCTGGCTGCTACCACCACCCCTTCCGCCGAGGCGATTCCCCTCAGACCGGTGATGGCCACTTCCCGTCCGACCATGAGTACCACCATCCAGGCCGGAATCCGGTCCAGGGGGATGAGCATAATCATGCCCGAGAGGATCAAGAGCTTATCCGCCATGGGGTCGAGGAGCTTGCCCACCGCCGTCTCCCCCTTTTGCAGCCGGGCAAAATACCCGTCCAGGAGATCGGTGATGGCGGCGATGGTGAAGACCAGAGCGGCCAAAAAACTGGGCAATGGCCCGGGGGAGGTTAATAAGACCACGATCAGAGGGATGGAAAAAATCCGAACGCTGGTGAGAAGGTTAGGGATATTCCAATTGGTGGCCCGTTGCTGCCCCTTGGCAACGATATCCATGGCGCTCCCGAATCCGGAGACAATTCTTGTCTAGTTTTCAGAATGAGATAGCTGTACCGGAAGCTTGGATTCCCGGCTGTATTCCTGGTAGTAGCGTAAAACCCGCTGGACATAAGTCTGGGTTTCTTGATAGGGAGGAATGCCCCTGTAATTGAAGACCGCTTTTTCCCCGGCATTATAAGCGGCCAAAGCCAGGGAAAGATTATCCCTATAGATATTCAACAGATATCGCAGGTAACGGACTCCCCCGTCGATGTTCTCTTCCGGGTGAAAAGAGTCATTTACCTGCAAAAGGCTGGCCGTCTGGGGCATGAGCTGCATCAAACCCCTGGCCCCCGCCCTGGAGACCGCCTTGGGATTGAAATTCGACTCCGCCTTGATGACCGCCCTTACCAGATCGTAATCGACGCTGTACCTTTGGGATGCTTTCCAAATTTCAGGCTCGTACATCTTAAAGTTCTGTCCCAGGTTGAACTGGACCCTTTTTTCCCTGATGACCACCACCCATTTCCCGTCGCTGCTGGGCACATTACTGAAATGAACCACCCCGTCCGGATCGACGTACTTATAGATATCGGCCCATGAAACGGAGGAAGAGGCAAGCCCCAGCATCGCAGATCCGAAAAGGAAAGCCGTCCAAATCAGCCCGGTCCTCAGGAGCCGATTCTTTTCTTTTTGATCCGCTTTTTTCAGCCTCCGCATAAAAACCCACCTCTCCCAAGTTTTTATACAATATCTTATCGACTTCAAAGATGCAATCATTAAATCGTCGCCCCCTCTTCAATCCTCCCTGAATAAGCAGGATTCGGGCCACTCAAATTGCTTCCTCTTTTTTCAAAAAGAGAAGGGGAAAAGGGATGTTTACATGGCTTTCGGGGTGCCGGGAGGGGTCAATTTTTAGGCAGGGCGTTGGACTGGTATTTTTGAGAGCAAACCTGGCTGCAAAAATAGAGGTTTTTCCCCCGGTGGGAGAGAGTGAACGCCTGGCTCTTGGGAATGTAGCACCCGCAAACGGGGTCCTGGATCATCTCTTCGCTATCTTCTCGGGGGCCTGCTGCCTTTCTTTTGGGAGGGGAAAAAGCCCGCTTGACCACCCAATAGAAAATACCTAAAAGAATCAGAATCGCGATCAGACGGTACATGTTTTTTCATTTCCATCTTCGAGGGGAATGACCCGCTCTTCGGCATCCAGCTCGGCAAGGATCCTGGAGATGGACTTGCCAAGTACCGGATGGACCAAATCCGGGGCGACATCCTGTAAGGGAACGAGGACGAATCTTCTTTCCTGGAGTCGGGGGTGGGGAATGTGCAAATCAGCGTCCTCCAATATTTGATCTCCGTAAAAAAGGATGTCTAAATCGATCGTCCTTGGCCCCCATTTCTCTCCTCGGACCCTTCCCATCTTGTTTTCGACGGAAAGAAGGAATTCCAATAACTCTCCGGGGCCCATCGAGGTTTCCAGGGAAACGACACCGTTTACAAACCAGTCTTGATTCGTTTTCCCCATCGGTTCCGTGCAATAGAGAGGCGAACATCGAACTGGCCGGTTTCTGGGGTCCGAACCCAGGGCTTCGATCGCCCGGCGGATGTTAGCCTGCCTGTCGCCAAGATTCGAACCGATACCGATATACGCAAGCATAAAGCGTTTCGAGTTGCGGGTTTCGGGTTTCAGGTTTAACGGGCTGCTGGTTACTCGTTGCTGGTTGACGCTTTTACCCAGCAATGAGCAACAAGAAACACTTCATTTCCCGAATGCCTTCTTGATCCTTTCCATGGCCTCTTCCAGGCGTTTGTCGGGAACGGTAAGGGAAATCCGGACGTAGCCTTCTCCGTGCTTTCCGTAGGCCGTCCCCGAGGCCACCACGACGGCGGCCTTTTCAAAGAGGGCCGTGGTGAAATCCAGCGAGGTCATGCCCTTGGGGACCGGAATCCAGAGGTAGAAGGTGCCCTTCTGGGGTTTGAATTCAATCCCAATCTTGGCCAAAGTCTCCAGAGCCAGCTTGCGGCGGCGGTAGTAGACGCCGAGCATTTTATCGATGTTCTTGTCTTCCTCCCGCAGGGCCACGACGGCCGCATATTGGATGGCGTTGAAGATCCCGGAGTCGGTGTTCTCCTTGACCTTCAACAAAGCGGCGAGGATATCCCTGTTCCCCAGGGCCATTCCGATGCGCCAGCCGGTCATGTTGTAGGGCTTAGACAGGGAGTTCAGCTCAATGGCTACGTCTTTGGCCCCGGGGATGGAAAGGATGCTCAAACGTTCTTGGCCGTCGAAGACAACTTCGCTGTATGGGTTGTCGTGGCAAACGGCGATGTCATTGGCTTTGGCAAACTCCACGGCCCTGCTGAAAAAGGCTCTGGTGGCGCAGGCTCCGGTGGGATTGTTGGGATAGTTGAGGAACATGGCCTTGGCCCGTCCCAGAATATTCTTGGGGATCTGGTCGAAATCGGGGAAATAATCGTTTTCCGCCAGCATGGGCATGCCGTAGGGCTCGGCGTTGGCCATGAAAATGCTGGCCCGGTAGGCCGGGTACCCCGGGTCGGTCATCAGTACCACGTCCCCCGGATTCACCACCCCCAGGATGAAATGATGGCAGCCCTCCTTCGACCCGATCAAGCCCACCACTTCCCCTTCTGGGTTCAAGTCCACCCCGTATCTTCGGGCGTACCAGTGGGCTGCTTCCTTGCGGAAGGCCAACATTCCCTTCTCCTCATCGATGGGATACTGGTGATTGATGGGGACCTGGGCCTGCCGGCAGAGTTCGTCGATTACGCTCTGGGGAGTCGGATCGACCGGGTCTCCCACGCCCAGGCTGATGACATCGATGCCCTCGGCCCGGGCCTTGTTGATCTTGTTCCGCAGCGTGACAAAGAGATAAGGTGGAATTTTCTGTAAACGGTCGGCAACCTGCACGTTTTCATCCTCCTAAAGTTGTTTTAAGGTAAGGATTTTCTAACATAATTTGGGGAGAGGCGCAAGGAAAATTCGGGATGCGGAATGGGGAATGCGGAATTAAAAAAGCCCCGCCCTCCGGTTTTCCGAAGAGCGGGGTTGAATCTTTCCAATGGGATCCCCCGGGATTAAAATCCGCCCAGGGTAGCGTGTTGCTTCATGGCGTCGTACTGGTAATCGGCCGGCTTGGTGAGCTTGAATTGGGTAGGCATGGTCACCGGTGGCTCTCCCTTGACCGACTTGGCCAGTTCAAAGGCCTTTTCGACTTTCTTTTCCTCTCCCTCCAGGGTGAGAGCCACGGCTCCTTCCGAACCGCCCACTCCCCCGGAAGCGATCTGGTAAGCCCGGACTCCAGCCATGACAGCGAAGGCCTCGATTTCCGTGACCACCTTGCTGCTGGTGACCGGAACGATCTTACCGGGCAGGCCCATGGAATATTTGAAATGATAGATCCCTGAATGCTCTGCCGCCCCGTGGACGCAGGGGACCATTTTTTCCAACCCGATCGGCTGGATGAGATGCGCTCCCCGGGGGGTCACGATGGGCCAGCACATGCCGATGGTGCCGCCCTTCATCCCCGAGGCCCAGACCCCCGCATTCCCTTGCGGGTCGATGGCGTTTCCTCCCTTGATGAAAACGTCGTCGGGACCGAACTTCAGGATTTCCACGTTGGAGTCCGCCCCTTCCACCACCTTGCCTTTGTAGATGACGTGCCAGGTGCAAGGGGGAGGCCCGGAATGGCCGTTGGCGAACCCGTTGGCAATGATGCCCATGGTCTGCCCGGCTTTGGGCTCCACCTTCGTCTTGAGCAGCTCTTCGGTGACGTAGGCATTGGTAATCCCGCGGCCGATGATGATCATCCCGTTCTTCATGGCGTTCTGCACCTCGGGAAGGGCCACGGTGGCCTTGGCCAGGAGTCGTCTGGACTCGGAAGGGTTGAGAACCACCAGAGCGCAGATCTTCTTCTCCCCCGGCTTGGGCTCAGGAACCTGGACTGGATAGAACATGACAACCTCCTCTTATTTGAAAAATCGCTGAGCGCAGAGAGCGTCGCGCGTAGCGTAAAGCAGATGATTATTTTAAGCATGGCATGGAATGGTTGTCCAGAGAAAATGCGGAGCGCGGAATGGGAATGAACCACCAAATTGGGAAGCAGAGGAACGCAGATTTTCAGGATTCATCCAAGACAAAAAGGGTTTTCAGCGCTTATCTGCCTAAATCTGCGTCCCCTGAAACAAAAACCAGCAACAACCCCGCTTCTCCTTTCGGGAAGCGGGGTTTATATCCTGTGTTGTCGAACAAAAATCCTACCGGCCGATGATGTACCGCTTGGGGTCCACCTCGGTGCGGAGGATTCTCAGCTCATCCGCGGTGGGGGCTGGAGTGACTACGATCTTTTCCGCCTTGAGGAGCGGAAAGCCGCAGTTTTTCTGCACGTCGTCGAAGGCAAATCCCTGGTGGATGGATTCAACCCGCATCCGCTTGGTCTGCTCATCGTAGCCCATCACCGCCATGTTGGTGATGACCTTGTGGGGACCGGTGTTGGCCGGCAGGCCGGCTCGTTCCCGCGCTCCGGGGCCGTCCAGGTACCCGGGCGAGGTGATAAAACTTACCTTCTCCACGAACCTACGGGCGTCCTGGGGGGTGATCACCATGACCTTCCAGCAGAAGGAGGCGAAGTCATTGGCCCCCCCCGACCCCGGGAAACGGACTTTGGGTTTTTTCCAGTCTCCGATCACGGTGGAATTCAGGTTGCCGAACATGTCGATCTGGGCGCCGCCCAGGAAGGTGTAATCAACCATCCCCCTCTGGCAGGTCTCCATGATCTCGCACATGCCGCTGGCCATCACCGCCCGGTAGAAGGTCCGGGAATCCCCGACGGAGATGGGCATGGTGGGAAGCTGGGGAGAGATCCCCCCGGCCTCGAACATGATCACCAGGTCCGGGGCATGGGTTTTCTGGGCCAGCATGGCCGCCGCGCAGGGAGCGCCGGTGCCGACTCCCACGGTCTTGCCGTTTTCCAGGTTGCGGGCGGCCACTACGATCATCAGTTCCATGGTGTTATATTCAGCCATCGCGGTTACTCCTTGTGGTTCTTGTTCTGGATGAGATGCTCCTGGGCCCTCAGTTCGTTGATCCGATGGAGGCCCCCGCAGAGGTCCAGGTATTCGTTGAAATCCTTGGTCCAGTATATATATTGGTCCAGGAATTTCTTGAATTTCTCCAGATCCTCCTCGGACTGCATCCAGAGTCGCAAATGCTCCTCGTCGGAGAAATACTCGTAGGGCATATTCCCCGGAAAGCTTCCGTAAGGCACTTCGCACACCGCGTCCACGAGGTAATAAGGAATGACCGTATGGGTGGGGTCATTCCGGATCACATCGTTGTGGACCAGGCGCTCGCAGGTAATGATCAAGCGCTTGGAAGCCCGGGCCAACTCAAGGTCGGCGATCGATATGCCCTTCAGCCGGCAGTTTCCGTAGATATCGGATTCATGGACATGAATGGCGGATACATCGGGCCACAGCGCCGGGTAGAGACAGAACAGCTTTCCGGTAAAGGGACATTTGACCACTTTGGCCGCGCTGTATCTGAAGGTGTCCGTTCCCATCATGTTACGCCCGGGGAGGAAGGACACCCCCATGGCCGCGGCCTTGAAACGAAGGGCCATGCCGTAATTGGTCCATTCGCAGCTCTCCACTTTCCCGCTTTCCATGTACCGGCGGGCGTTGGGGGAAAGCCCCCTGGCTTCCAGCCCGATGATGTAGGCGATGTCGCAGCGGTTAAAGACTTCCCCGGCCGCGAGAATCTGAAAATCATGGGTCGAGGTGTGGCCGGCGAAGGTCAGATTCTTCCTTCTCTGCCGGACGATCTCGTGGCAGATCGCCGTGGGAATCCGGTTGGCGCCGAAGCCGCCGATACCCAGATAGTTCCCGTCACGGACGAATTTCTCCACGGCATCTTTTTCCGACATAACTTTGTTTTTAAGGGCTCGGTCTTTTTTCTGGAAGAATTCCCGGGCTTTATCGGCGTCCGGGTCCATGAAGAGAGGGCCCTGTCCTTGAGCGACCGCTTCGAACATGTCTTCTTTCCTCCTCCTTCAAATAAAATCCCCAACTCACCATTATGGAACCTTCGAATCAGAGGCTGCATCCGGGGGATGGGGAAAAAGCAGATTATTCTGTAAAAAATTCAGCAATAAAAATGCCAAAGAAATCCTCGGAGTAATTTTTTTTGATCGCCTAAGGGTTTGAATTTAATATTTTTATTTTCAACTTCGGGAGAAACATAATCAATGACTCCAGACGATTCTGTTTTTTTTGCAAAAATGTCATTCTGACCCAATTATACGAATAAAAATTGCCAAAATGTACAAAAAAGATTCGAGTGGGAAAAGACCCGCCACCCGAACATGGGTTTGCATCTGCGGTTTTTGGAAGAGGGGAAAAGAAAAACTCCCTTCCTCGACGATTCGAGGAAGGGAGGGAATCACGACCTTAAGGGCCAGTTCAACAGGCACGCAAATCAGGCGATCTTTGGGTCTTCTAAAACACCCCGAACCCAATGAGGAGAGAAAAAACCGTCATGATGACACCGCTCCAGATGAGGGCCATGGTCGTGTAGCCCATGACCTCCCTTGCGGAAAGCCCGGCAAGCCCCAGGAGAGGAAGGGCCCAGAAAGGCTGGATCATGTTGGTCCACTGGTCCCCCCAGGCGACCATCATGGCCGACCGGGTAGCCTCGATGCCCATCATCTTGGCCGCCTCCATGGTAATCGGCCCCTGCGCGGCCCACTGGCCCCCGCCGGAGGGGATGAACATGTTGATAATCCCCGCGGCCCAGAACTGGAACATGTAGAAGGTCTGGGGGCTGGAGATGACCACGAACCAGCCGGCGATGACCTTGGCTAACCCGGTACCGATCATGATCCCCTGGATGCCGCCGTAGAGCGGAAATTGCAGGGCGATGCCGCCGGCCCCTTTAATGGCGATATCCACGGCCCTGATATAATTGACCGGTTTCCCGTGCAGGATCACGCCCAGCATGAAAAAGATAAAAATCACCACATTCAGATTGAGGTCAAAACCCTTGTTGGAGAAGTGCCAAACCAGGTAGATGACTCCCATGGCCCCGAAGATCATATTGATCGTGTAGCTGTGGTCGATCCGTTCCGCCAGGGTGGGGTTTTCGGGCCTGGCCACCTTGGGAATATTCTTCGTCAGCTCCTTCGCCTTGTCGGGAGGAAGGGAGATGGTCTCGTTCTCCCGGGGATGGATAAAGGCATACAGGAGGGGCATGGTTAAAATAATTAGTATGGCCGGCACAAGATTGAAGGCCTGGAATATACTTTGGCTGACCGGCACCGCTGCGCCGGTGATCTTTTCCACAAAATTCTGGGCGTGCTTCGGGGTGGCGATCACCAGGGGGATGGAACCCGAAAGCCCCATATGCCAGACCACGAAGCCGCTGTAGGCCGCCCCGATGAGGTAGGCGTAATCCACTTTTTGGGTCCGCTTGGCGACCTCCAGGGCCAGCAGGCCTCCCACAATGAGGCCGAAGCCCCAGTTGATCCAGCTGCAAATCCCGGCCACCAGGGCGACGATCATCCCGCCCTTGATGGGTGTATCCCCCGCGCCGGCAACCCAGACCAGGATTCGGTTGACGAACGGGGTCAGGGCGAGGACATGGCCGGTGACAAGGATCAGGATCATCTGCATGGCGAAAGGCAAGATGCCATAGACCCCGTCTCCCCAGGTCCGGATGACCTTCATAAAGCCCCCGTCGGTAAAGATCAGGGCCAGAATCGCGGAAAGGAAAGTGAGGAGAATGGCGAAAAGGTAAGCATCCGGGAGGTAATGTCGCATGATAAACGTAAAAAAAGAAGCAAGTCGTCTCAACATAGCAATGCCCCCCTTATCTTTTTATTTTACTGCTGATCCGGCAAAATCAAGCGTACGTAAACACAATTGCTTTTACAAATCAAGTTGAATTCAGTTATGGCCCCTGCCGGGCCCAAAGTCCCCCTCATAAAAGCAGGGGCGGCTCGTGAACCGCCCCTAGCCCCCGGATCCCAAAATTCAATCGCTTCATTTTTGAAGTTCCGGGAGG
>Ga0113563_10002679_pt1 | contig 10846 bp, 8 predicted proteins | sample Mud3Dept3metaG_FD_80117 | JGI IMG/M metagenome (GOLD analysis project Ga0113563, IMG submission 80117) | Freshwater wetland microbial communities from Ohio, USA, analyzing the effect of biotic and abiotic controls - Mud 3 Core 4 Depth 3... | ecosystem: Environmental > Aquatic > Freshwater >...
ACCGCAGGCCAGTGGACCCCCAGCCCCAACAATCCCGTTGGCTCCCAGCATTCCTTTTCCTATGTCAGCAATGTGCATGGAGCTCCCCTTGCCCTTGCATAATCCAGTCACTTTGGCATAGAGCTCCGCCATCATCCCTTTGATGTCGACCCCTTTCGCGATGCAGTGACCGTGTCCTCGATGGGTGGATGTGATCCAGTCGCGATCCGTAAGATGGGCGATGACCCCCACAGCAATGGCCTCCTGCCCCGCATAGAGGTGGACAAACCCTGGCATCTTTCCGCGAACGAAAAGGTCTGCTACCCGATCTTCGAAAGTCCGAATGAGACGCATCCGGTCATACATCGCCAGAAGCGCCTCTTTCTTAATCTCAGCCATATCACCCTCCTTTTTCCACCCTCTAAGTCCACCCACTCGTTGCAAAAAAAAGCTGTTGAAACCGGACGGGGGTACTGGAAAAACCTTGCAGCGGCACCTTTGGGAGTTGGCTACATGCTTTTCCAGACGAAACCAGGACTTCTCCCAAAGCGAGATCCTCTGTGACCGTTAATTTCCGAAGAATCCTCAATTGCAAGGTTTTGAAGGTACTCTTGTCCGGTTTAGGTAATGCAACATCTGACTCTATACCCCTAGCTCATCGGCAACGTACCCCAGCCCAAGTTCAATAAGCTTTGCCCTGGTCGGAGTACCCTTTTTGAGATCCCAGCCTCTCACGGTATAGTATTCATCCAACATGAGGTTGAGATCCTCTTTGCTGATCAGCTGTCCCTTGGAGGCGCCGGCCTTCAAAGGCTCTGTCATCAGCCTTTCCGGGAATGTGTCATCCGCCCGCGTGAAGCCCTCCCTGACGTTGAAAGCCTTGGCCAGATTATTGACCCTTTCCCCCACCTTCTCAACCTCTTCGGCCGTAAATGGAAGTCCTGTCACGGCCTCCATGAGGGTAGCTGTGTTCTGGGTAGCGGTACCGGGCAGTGCAGTATCCAGGATAAAGGCGCACATGGTCGGGCAGTCGCAGGTCGCTGCTCTCACATCTTGATTCCACTTGGTCAGTTTCCCTTTGCCTTCCACGGCAAATCGATCCACTGCCCAGGGAACTGGAATTCCGAATATCTCCTGGAAGGCATAGCCCCTGTTGTGGTCTGCGCCGGTATAGGATGTAGCATAGTTTAAACCATGAGCCTTGGCCCCCCGCACATCATAGGCGGGCAGCTCGAGGCCCTTGATATGCATCGCGTACTTTTCCGCTCCTTTGCCGATCCGTTGAGCCGCTGCCCTTGTGCCATCGGCAAGGAGGTCGCCGATCCCCTCACGATACGCCATTTGACGCAGCACCGTCAGCATGGCCTGATCATTACCGAACTTCAATTCCAGTCCGCCTGTTTCCTTGAGAGTGAGAATCCCCCTTTCAAAGAGTTCCATGGCAAAGGCAACCGTCACCCCAGCTGACATCGTGTCGAATCCCAATTCGTCAGAGAGCCGATCGGCTGCAATCACGGCATCCAGGTTCGTAACCCCGGTCCCGCTGCCAAAGGAGTAAAGGGTCTCAAACTCAGGGCCTTCGGTCAGGATGCCGGAGTAGGGCCCGTTCTTGGCGAGCTTCATCTGACTGCACCCTACCGGGCAGTCATAGCAATGTTCCCTGCCGATTTTTCGGGTGTTCTGGGCTTCGATCCCCAGTCCTTCCACGGGGGCGAACTCTCCGGTTGCCGACCAGTTCTTGGCCGAGAGAATCCCCATGGCAGCCGTCAGGTCCAGGACCATGGGCGTCCCTGCCTCTGCAAAGTGGGAATAGAGCACAGGGCTTTCTTTCATCGCCTTCAACATCGCGGCCCTGCCGGCTTTATACTTCTCTTGGGAAGCGATACCGACCGACCTGCTTCCCCGGACGGCGATGGCCTTCAAATTCTTCGATCCCATGACGGCTCCGAGTCCCTTCCGCCCCGGGGCCCTCCTCTCATTGATGATGCATGCAATCTTGTTCAAATGTTCACCCGCAGGCCCAATACAAACCACGCGCGTGTTCTGATCTCGGAGGCCATCCTTGATGATCTGCTGACAGTCGCCGGTCATGGTCCCCCACACGTTTTGTGCATCGTGAAATCGGACGCTGCTGTCTTTGATGGAGACATACGTTGGTTTTTCGGCCTTCCCCTCGATAATCATCACATCCCAGCCGGAAAACTTCAGCTCCGCCGGGAACTGCCCTCCTGAAAGGGCCATGCCCACCGCACCCGTTAAGGGGGATTTCCCCACAACGGCCATCCGGCTGGCACAGGGAAGGGATGTCCCCGTAAATGGACCGGGAACAAAGATCAGTTTGTTATCAGGACCGAGAGGGTCGGTGCCAGACCTCACTTCGTCAAATAGGTACTTGATTCCAAATCCAGCACCTCCTATAAAATCCTTGGCCACCTCTGGAGGCAGTTTCTCTTCCTTTGAGGTCTTCTGTGTCAGGTTGATTCGAAGTATCTTCCCCATATATCCGCCTGAATACATAGTCAACTCCTTTCTTTAATTGTTTTGTGGAATGACGTTAGACCCGTTTCCTCAGTTTTCCCTCATCATCCGCGGCCTTCATGGCCCCAATCTGAGGATTTCCTTTGATTCTCCCCTTTCGTCCTGCAAAGCCTATTTGGATTCATGGGTCCATCTGATCCTAAGGCTGACCTCAGTGCGCTGTCCAGCCACCGTCGATGACCAACTCAGCCCCGGTAACGAATTTAGATTCATCAGAGGCCAAATAAAGGACGCCATAGGCAACATCTTCCGGTTCACCAAACCGTCCGACGAGGTGCCAGCTCAATGCGGTTTTCATCTTCTCTTCATCTTTGAACAGCTCCTCCACCATGGGTGTTTTGATCACCCCTGGATGAACGGAGTTAACCCGGATGTTATAGTCATAACCTGCCTTTGAGCATTCGAGGGCAGCGGCCTTCGTAAAGAGTCTCACGCCTCCCTTGCTGGCGTGGTAGGCTGAGGTATCCAGAGTGCCGACCAAACCAGCGACAGAGGATATATTGATGATTGAACCTCCTCCACTCATCTTCATGGCTCCCATGGCATATTTCGTGCCCAAGAACACTCCCTCCAAATTGACCCCCATCAGCCAGCGCCATTCTTCCAATGACGTCTTCTCAATATTCTTCCATAGCATCACCCCTGCGTTATTCACCAGGATATCCAACTTCCCGAACCGGTCCTGGGTTGTCCGTATGACCTCTCCCCAATCGGCTTCACGTGTGACATCATGTTTCACAAAGAGTGCCTCACCACCGGCCCTGCTTATCTCTTCTGCTGCATCCTTCCCTCTCACCTCATGGGTGTCGCTAATCGTGACTTTTGCTCCCTCCTTGGCTAATAACAAGGCGATGGCCCTGCCAATTGCGCCTCCGGCACCCGTTACGATTCCTACTTTGCCCAGAACCCGGTTCATCGCGTCCTCCTGAAGTATCTCCAGTCGGCCCATCCCTCAGGAAGGGTCCTTTGCCGACTCATTTAGTGGAAAGACAACCCGCCGTCGTTCAAGATTAATTGTCCCGTAATAAAACGACTATCATCGCTTGCCAGAAAGACTGCGGTCCCAACGAGGTCTTCAGGATAGGCTGGTTTTTTAATGCATTTCAACGGGATTTGAATCTCGTCCAGTGGAACGGGTGGAAAGGTCTTATTCCTGTCGAATTCATCCCCGCCGGCAGAATGGGTAAACCCTGGAGCGATCGTGTTGACATTGATATTGTAAGCACCCAGCTCCCGGGCCATAGAACGTGTAAAGGCCACAATAGCCCCTTTTGAGGCAGCATAATGCGGCATCCCAGGGACGCCTTCGAATATGACTGCAGAAGACATATTGATGATCTTCCCCCCCTTCTCTTTCATATAGGGGAAAACCGCCTTGGTGCAGTGGAAGGGACCTGCAGTGTTGACTTCCATCACATGCATCCACTCTTCCGTCGTGACTTCAGTGAAGGGTTTGAGCGTAACCAAGACCGCGGCGTTATTGACCAGGATGTCGATAGACCCGAAGCGATCCATGGCTGCCCGAGCCAGAGCGTCACATTGGTCCTGTTTGCGAACATCCGTCCTCACAAAGATCGCCTGACTCCCTGCCTTCTTCACAGCCTCCACCGTCTCTTTTCCGTCCAGGATGTCACTGCAGATGACGATCTTCGCCCCTTCTCTTGCAAACCCAACTGCAAATGCCGCTCCAATTCCTCGTGCTGCGCCTGTAATGATTGCGACCTTATCTTTCAGCTTCATTTCAATCCTCCTTACTCTTCGATCGTATTCCACACAATGCTTCAGACGCCATCCTGTGTTTCCGTGAAACTTGCGAAAGCCCGAGCGTGCCTGCCCCGTTTTGACGGGATGGCCGAGGAGCCTCACAATCGCTGACTCCACGATGACTATTTTGCACTGATCTTTTCGATCACTTTTCGTTTCCCAGTACGACGCAACTGCCAATTCCCATTCCCGCATTTCCGCCCAGGTTGTGAGTTAACCCCAATCTCGGGTTCTTCACCTGCCGCGGACCTGCCTTTTCCTGAAGCTGTTTGTAAACCTCGTACATCATCCGTAGCCCTGTGGCGCCGAGAGGGTGGCCGAAACACTTCAAGCCTCCATCGGTATTGACCGGCAGTTCTCCGGTCAGCTTGAATGTCCCCGCCTCGATGTCGTCCTTTGCTTTCCCTCTGGAGCTAAACCCTAGATCTTCATACAGGATGAGCTCGTGACATGTGAAGCAGTCGTGCACCTCGGCGAGGCTTAGCTCCTTTCGCGGGGCCTTTATCCCTGCCTGGTCATAAGCCGCTCTCGAAGCAATGACATTCTCCTCTATGTGCACATAATCGTAGTCCTGTCTCATGCACCCCTGGCGGGCCCCGACTGAAATGGCGAGTGCCTTGATATAGATCGGATCGGCCCTGAAGTCCTTTGCCCTATCGGCGCGGACCACGATCGCCGCCGCAGCCCCGTCACTCACACCGCAGCAGTCATAGAGCCCAAGTGGCCAAGCGACGATGGGCGCCTGGATGACTTGCTCCAGGGTCAACCTGCTGTGGAAGTGGGCCTTGGGATTCAAACTGCCGTTGTAATGGTTCTTCACAGCGATCTCGGCAAGGAGACGCTTTCCATCGTCAGGCTCCAGCCCATATTGATGAAAGTATCTCGTTCCCAGGTAGGCGAAAGAGGCGGGGGCGCTAAAGCCGGAGCCTATCCCTGAACTCCCGTCCGGGTTATCTCCTACAATGGCCGGGCCCTTCACCCCGGTCTGGCCCGAATCTTTGAGCTTCTCCACACCGACGGCCAATGCGATGTCACAGGCTCCTGCCGCGACGGCATAGCTTGCCGCCCGCACAGCCTCCGTGCCGGTCGCACACATGTTTTCCACCCTGGTCATTGGAATGTACTGGAGTCCAAGGGGGGACAAGGTGATTGCCGTGACGCCGGAAAAGACAGTACCCAGCCAGGCGGCCTGAATATCCTTCGGTTCGATGCCTGCATCCTCAAATGCCTCGTAGGCCGCTTCAACAAGAAGGTCTTCTACACCCATATCCCATCGTTCGCCGAACTTCGTACACCCCATACCCACGATTGCAACCCTATCCTTAATGGTTTCCACATGTCACTCCTTTAACTCTGTAGCTCTATTCTTGGAAGACCGTTCGTCGTGAGGTGCAAGTCGCTAGAGAGTTTGACGCCTTACACCTAACGCCTTCCGGTCTCACTCAAAGAACAGCTATTTCATGATTGGCTTTGCTTTCCAGAAATAGTTGACTATCCCTTTACCCTGAGACAATTTTCGGAACGTCATTTCTACGGGCATCCCTATCGTTACCTGGTCAGGTTCGCAGTCGGTCAGTTCACAGATCAGCCTGCCACCCCCATCAAAATCTACAACGCCATTGAGGCCGGGCGGGTTTTTTGTGGGCTGTAGGTGATCAATCGAATAAGTAAAAAGTGTGCCTTTCTTGTCGGAAAACTTATAATCATCAAAATCATCTTTCGACTGGCATACGATACAGATTCTTACAGCCTGTCCGATCGGGTGTATTTGTGGGGTTCCGCATTTTCTGCATTTGACACCGGAAAGAGAGGCAATAACCCTTCTTTCTCTCCATCGGCTGGCGAGTGAGGGTTCACCGCGTTCGGGAAGGCTTGACACCTCAAAGGGCACGAGATCACGCCAGCTGAGATAGGTTCCGTAATCTACCGCTCTCTTTCTTGCTAACCTATTTTTCATCTGCAGTTTGGAATGAATTCCGGCGATAGCTTTCGTGACACGAAAGATGAAGGCATCGGAGCCGTCGCCGTAGTTTGCAAATAGAATCCTGTCTCCTGGATTTGCCCGCTCCAAGGCAGCGACCAGCATGATGAATGCTCCGGCTGTCCCGGTATTACCAATTTGGGAGAAGAGGGGATCCTGAACCTGGGATGCTTCGAAGCCGAGCTTCTTGGCGAGATCGGCATGCTGCCTATTGTCCGATGCCGAGAACACAATTTTGGAGAAGTCCCCCGGGCTGAGCGAATATGTTTCCATCAGTTTTGAAATAGCTTCCTTCATGGTGGGTAAATAACCTACGTCGTCGATGAAACGTCCCTCTCCAGATCTGAGAAAGCTGTCAGCATCCGTTCTCCACACATCGGTAAACTCATTAAAGATGGAATAGCACCCTTCCATGTCCGCAATCACCTCGCTTGATCCTATGGCGAGGGCAGCAGCCCCATCCCCAAGAAGTTGTTCAAACCTCCCTTTCGGGGCCCCGGTCCGGCAGTCCGAGGCGGTAACTAAAACGTGGTCGGCTGATCCACTCTTCACTGCATCCAGTGCCGATTTGAGGGCAGTCGTTCCGGCCCTCAGAGAATTTGAAAAGTCTGCAGTGACACACATCCTGTCAAGATCCATTGCGCTCGCTACGATGGCCGCGCTCTGTTTCTCTTTGTAGGGAGCAGTGGTACTGGCAAAGTAGAGGCCTTTTGCCTTCTTGTCACTCCGTCCGATGCAATCCTGGACCGCGGCTACAGCCATGGTTACGGTGTCCTCGTCATAGCCGGCTACCGCTTTTTCCCCTCCGATTCCTCTTGTTCGCCAGAATCTTCCTATTTCATCGCGACTGAGCCTATACATGGGGATGTAGGCTCCTATTGATGTAATACCAACCACCTTTGACCTCCTTACTGAAAGGCAGCACCTTATCTAGAAAAAGCTACAGCTCAATCTCTTTTAAATCCTCGCCTATGATGAGCTTTGCTTCGGTAAGGGCTTGTACCTCCTCCGCAGTCCAGGCAGGGGCAACCTCCCGAAGAACAAGTCCCTGTTTTGTGACATCGATGACAGCGATATCGGTAAATATTTTTTTGACACAATTTCTTGCCGTGAGAGGAAACGTGCATTGCCGGACGATCCGTGGGCCTCCCTCCTTCGTGGTGTGGAGCATCATCACCATCAGCTTTTTACCTCCCAAGGCCAGGTCCATGCCGCCTCCCATGCCCGTAGCAGGCCGCCCCGGTCGGCCCCAGTTTGCCAAGTCTCCTTTTTCAGATACCTGATAAGCCCCCAGGATGACCACGTCAATGTGCCCGCCTCGAATCATGTCAAAAGATACTGCGCTGTCAAAAAAACACATGCCTGGCAGATGGGTGACGGGCTGATCTGAAGCATTGATCAGTTCATAATCCTTCTCTTCATCGGTCAGCAGAGGTCCATATCCCAGGACTCCGTTTTCGCTCTGGAAGAAGATCGTTCTCCCCTCGGGGATGAAATTTGCACAGAGCCCAGGCATGCCATACCCTAAGTTAACCACCATCCCGTCTTCAAACTCCTTCGCCGCCCTCAGGGCGATCGTTTCTTCGTCTAAGCGCATCTTCATCTTGGCACCTCCACAATCCGGCTCACAAAGAGATGGGGTGTGACAACCGTTTCCGGATTCAATTCTCCCACCTGAACAAGCTGATCGACCTCAACAATCGTGATCTTGGCAGCCATGGCCATTGGAGGGTTGAAGCATCTTGCCGTTCCCCTGTAGACCAGGTTACCCAAGGTGTCGGCTTTATGTGCCTTGATCAGAGCAAAATCTGCGGTGAGGGGAAATTCCAACAAATACTCCCTGCCACTGATCACCCTCTTCTCTTTCCCCGATTCAACAGGAGTCCCCACCCCGGTCGGAGTGTAGAACCCTCCAAGCCCTCCAGCCCCTGCCCGTATTCTTTCTGCCAAAGTCCCCTGAGGAACCAGCTCTATTTCAATTTTTCCTTCACGATGGTACGTCTCGATCGGAGAAGTAGGAGGCATCCCTCCTAAGGCGGGAACGGACCCTATAAATTTCTTCACTTGTCCGTTCTGGACCAGGATGCCGATGTCTTGATATCCGCCGGGTTTTATTCTTTTACTTAACTCAAAACCCACGCCACCTTGATTGGCGATAATGGTTAGATTCTTTGCTCCTTGTTTCGCCAGGGCAACAATCAAGCGAATGGGTAATCCACCAAAGGAACCGAAACCACCGATCATGATCGTTGCCCCGTCGGAAACGTCGGCGACCGCTCGATCGCAGGTTTCATAGATCTTATTGACAGGCATCTTTTCCTCCTCTATCTCATTTCTTTCCCCCTAAAAGGGGCTTCGCTCCTGCCATTACTGCTTGGGCTGAACATGGCCACGCATCTGGGTCAGGGCAGCGACAGCAGCCATCGCGGCAATTCTCTTTTTCTCCTCAAAAGGATGGGGCAATTTTTCCTCTAACGGTTTCTCCCGCTCCATCATTCGCTTCATATCTTCTATCAGGGTGGTTTCACTATCGATAAAATGGGTCCCCAGTTCACCCTGGATAAAGCGCGGGTTTTTCATGACCGCTTGATGGAATGGAATATTGCTTTTAATCCCAACAATAATATATTCGAAGAGGGCTCGCCGCATTCTCGCGATCGCCTCATTGCGGTCCCTGCCCCACACGATGAGCTTTGATATCATCGGGTCGTAGAAGGGAGGGATCGTGTACGAGGTGTAGACGCCGCTATCCACTCGAATTCCAGTTCCTCCGGGGGAATGATAGCTCTTGATCTTGCCCGGTGTGGGGACAAAGTCGTTCAAAGGATCTTCGGCATTGATGCGGCATTCGATCGCGCTGCCGTTCATCCGCACCTCTTCTTGTTTGATGCTGAGGGGGAGTCCCGAGGCGATCCGGATCTGCTCTTTGACAATATCCACCCCTGTCACCATCTCAGTGACCGGGTGCTCCACCTGGACTCGGGCGTTTACCTCCAGGAAGTGGAACCTTCCGTCAGAGAAAAGGAACTCCATCGTTCCTGCTCCTTCATAGCCCACAAATCTGGCGGCCTTCGCAGCTAACTTCCCCATCTTGGCGCGCATGGCTGGGGTCACCGCCACCGAAGGAGATTCCTCGATCAACTTTTGATGTCTCCGTTGGATAGAGCATTCCCGTTCCCCTAAGTGAATGGCATTCCCCTTGGAATCTCCCAACAACTGAAACTCGATGTGGCGGGGATTGGGTAAGTATTTTTCAATGTAGACATCACAAAGACCAAAGGTGGTCGTGGCAATCGCCTGCGTGGACTCCAGTGCCTTCGCCAATTCCCCTTCGTTCGGGACAATGGTCATGCCGATTCCTCCTCCGCCACCGGAGGGCTTGATGATCACCGGATATCCAATCTCATCGGCAACGTTCCTTGCTTGCCGAAATTCCACCACGCACTCCTCCGTGCCCGGCACCACAGGGACACCCGCCTTTATCATCTCACGCCGAGCCGCTACCTTATCCCCCATGAGTTCGAGCACTCGGCTTGATGGTCCAATGAATTTTATGCCTTCTTCTTCACAGGCACGGGCAAATTTCGGATTCTCGGCAAGGAAGCCGTAACCAGGATGAATTGCGTCAGCCCCGCTTTCCTTTGCCACTTCAATCACTTTTTGGATGTTGAGATAGCTCGCCGTGGCCGGTGGAGGTCCGATGCAATAAGCCTCATCCGCGTATTTGGCAAATAACGCCTCTTTGTCTGCCTCAGAATAGACAGCGACGGAGGCAATTCCCATTTCCCGGCACGCCCGCATGACGCGGATGGCTATTTCACCGCGATTGGCTATGAGAATCTTCTTAATCATTGCTTGGCCACTGAAAAAGTCATTTTTGTCAGGCTGCTCAAAAATGCTCAGATTCAAGGCGCCCGAAATCCTGAGGAGTGAGGCGTACTCATGTGTACGCCGCAGCGACAAAGGATGAGGGCAACAATGAAGATGAGCGTTTTTCAGCAGCCTGTTATTCCAACACCATTAAGACATCTCCAGGATTGACCATCTCTCCTTCGCGGGCCCAAATCTCTTTTACCACTCCGCTACGGGGTGAGTTGACATGTCTCCTCATTTTCATTGCTTCGATCATTGCCACCAGATCCCCCGCATTGACACTGTCGCCCACCTTTACTTCGAACGAGAGGACTAACCCCGCCATCCCGCAAAGCACCGCCCCCGAGGGGAGTTCCTTCGGCCCCGTTGCTGCCTCCGGTCTCGTTGCCTCCGTTGTTCGTTCGGTTTTTCCGACCCCGTCCCACACTGGCGAGATCTTAACGTTGAATACGTCACCATCTACGTCAACGGTAAATTCCGTTGGGAAGTCGGTAGGTGGGCTAACAGGCGCCCTAGGTTTCACCACAGGAGCTGTCACCTGCCCCTTGGGCTCCCCGCGCTTGAGAGGTTTTCCTGGAATTAGGATCCTGAGCAAAAGATCGTCATCGGAAAGTTCCGGACCGATTTCTTGACGCAGTTCTTCAACCGATTTCAGGTACCCCTCAGGCTTCCAATTCAGAAATTCTTTGGTCCTCGGTAAGCCCATTACCC
>Ga0113563_10002682_pt1 | contig 10840 bp, 8 predicted proteins | sample Mud3Dept3metaG_FD_80117 | JGI IMG/M metagenome (GOLD analysis project Ga0113563, IMG submission 80117) | Freshwater wetland microbial communities from Ohio, USA, analyzing the effect of biotic and abiotic controls - Mud 3 Core 4 Depth 3... | ecosystem: Environmental > Aquatic > Freshwater >...
CAGGTAAAACAATGGGCAAATAAGGCATAGGATTTAATCGCGCCTGATGGCATTTCCAGCAGACCCGATAAAGATTCACCTTGTGGATTTTTAAATACTGCCTCAATTCTGGGCATTGTCTATTTACTCCTTCACAGCAAATCATACAAAACTTATTAAGCCAAGGGGCTGTTCGAGAATAGTACCAAAAAAAGATTTTAGAAACCCGTTATTCGATAAGAAATAGTAAATTGCTTAATATTGCAGAAAATCGCTGTAGTTTTTATCGATGTCTCTCTTTTTTGCGGCAATAGTAATTCATTGCTTCCGATATTGCCGCTATCGCCAATGCCAGGCGAGGATTTCTTTAGCAAGAATAGCACTGTGCTTCAACACCAAGCACTCGACGAATTTCATCGGTCTAAGATATAGTAGGATTTCGAAGGAGTCCTTTTCATTATTTCTCAAGGAATGCGAATTTAGATTCAATTATGGAACCCCAAAACAACAATTAAAAATACTGAAGGATTGGACTGAAATTTAATGCTAATCTACGACAACCTCTAAATTAAAGATCTACTATAGACTTTCCATTAGCCCTTAGCTATTCACCAATTGTATTTATGTAGCGATATTATGCAGATCTACTCGTTACATAACAGATGGCTTCCACATTTAACAGTACACCGCATTGTGATAGCTCTTTTCATCCGCCAAGGAGTTGTTCATGCTTGATATCGCCATCGGCACCATTGCCATGCGCCCTTATGTATTCGCCTTTTTTGCAGTATTTCTGCTGGCCTGTGTGCCACATGTAGGTTGGCGCAAGACCTTTACCTTCACTATCGCCGCATACTTGATCGCTTTCGCATCGGAGAAACTTTCCATTACCACCGGATTTCCCTACGGCTGGTACTACTACATAGATACCACAAGCCATAGGGAACTGTGGGTCTGGGGAGTGCCTTTCTTCGATTCACTCTCGTATGTTTTCCTGACCTACTGCAGCTACACCACGGCATTGTTCATCCTGTCTCCCCTGGCTACACGCGGCCTGGATCTGATCACACTGGAGACCCGCGCCATCCGGCATTCATGGGCTGCTCTGGTGTTGGCAGCTTTCTTGCAAACCTTCTTGGACATCATAATTGATCCAGTGGCGTTGCAGGGCAACCGCTGGTTTCTGGGGCAGATATACAGCTACCACGAGGCAGGGCTGCATTTCGGAGTACCCATCTCAAACTATGCCGGCTGGCTGCTGACCAGTTTCGCGTTGGTGGCCGCCTTCCAATTGATTGACCGCAGGCGCGAAGAAAAGGTGCCGTATGGAATATTAGCCATGCCATTTCGCTCATTGCTGGGACCGATTCTTTATTTATCGGTGCTTATCTTCAACTGGGCGGTAGCGTTCTGGATTGGTGAAAATCTGATTGCATTAACCGGTATTTTGATATTTACGCTGCCGATCGTCTTGGTAGTGGTTCTGGCTACCTTACGGGTTAACCGCTACCGTGAGGAAGAGTTGCAGGAACATCTGAGAGATTACCCCTGGTCGTCTTTAAACAGGTTTTGAAAAATTACACACTGACACTTCCCGCTCTCAGCCCTATGGTGCGCCCCAGTGATGCCATCCTATAGATGCCAGAATGCTGCCTAATGGTTTTCCTTAGGAAGGAATAATAGTTTCCCCGGTATGCATCATGGTCTTGACTGAGATAAGGTGCACCCGCGCCATTCTACTTAGAGTTACTACCATGAACACGAAACTGGCAAAATATTCCGCAGCTGCCTGTGCTCGCTCTTTTGGTTTCCTGCGCGCAAATGGGTTCTATCGAAGCACAAAATGTAGATAGTAGAAAGATGATACAGAATGCCAGAACTCATAGCGACCATGATAATTTGGCAAATTGCTTTGCCAATCTGTCCAAAGAAATGATGGAAGAACGTGGCATGAAGGTCGATCACTCAGGCAACCTGCTCCCGTTTGTCGGCATTTTGGATTCCGCCACATCAGCGGATCAGGAAAGAATCGATAGCCGCTCTATCATGACTGTAAATCCTTCAGATAATAGGGGTGCGAGCGCTTGTATAGGTACTCGGTGCTACTGTCTTTGAAAATAAAGTTCCAAAAATGAATTGCACATCCAAAAATAATAAGCAAACGATATTCAGCGGAGCAGGAATCCTGTTGTTGGTTTTTCTGAACTTAAGTAGTGCGCATGCCAACAGCTTACCCAATCTGTTCAAGCAAAGCGGTTTGGAATTGGGCGGCTGGATCAACGGCGGCGCGACCTACAATGCAAACAATCCTTCTGACGGTTTCAATGGCCCGGTGACTTTTGCGGATCGCGCCAACCGGTTTCAGTTAAACCAGCTCAATATCTTTTTACAACGCAACGTGGAGTCAGAAGGCAAACAATGGGATATTGGGGGCCGCTTCGATTTTATGTTTGGGACAGATGCCATTTATACTCAGGCTTTTGGCATATCCGCGTTCGATGAGAATACCGGCGAGCCTTCCGACAGGGGTAACTGGGATCTCAATTTGTGCTGTAACTCGACCCGCACCTACTGAATTGCGCTTCCACAGGCCTATCTCGAGGCTTATGTGCCGGTTGGTAATGGCCTCAATATCAAGGCCGGGCATTTTTATACGCCACTGGGTTACGAAACTGTCCCCGCTCCCGATAACTTCTTTTACACTCACGCCTATATTCTTAACAGTGGCGAACCGTTCACTCACACGGGATTTTTAGGTAGCTATACAATCAATCAAAATTGGTCTGTTCAAGGCGGCGCAACCACGGGTAGCGCAACCGGCGGCTGGGACGGCGGCTTTGATAAACAGCTGGATAATTGGGGCGGACTGGGTAATATCCTGTGGAGCAGCGACGATAAAAAAACCTCGGCCACGATCGGCGGAACCTATGGACAAACAGCAGTCAATGAACCCTGGATCATGTATAGCGTTGTCCTGCAGCATTGGATCACGCCCAGAACCCATATGGTCGTACACCACACCCATGGTTGGGCAAGTAATATTAACCTGCCCGGAGGAATCCAGAATGCAGCATGGTATAGCGTTAACACGCACTTAACGTATGACCTTCTTCGTGACCTGTCTGTTGGTATACGCGCTGAGCGGTTCAATGACCGAAATGGCTGGCGTGTTTTCTCACCTTACCGGATACTTTCCGCGCTGAATAACAATGGCGTCAGCTATGCAGGCAACACCCCTTTTATCGGTGCACCCGCAGATTATTACGCGGTCACGCTCGGTATGAACTGGAAGCCCGCGAAAAGGTTGAGAATTAACTGGAAGCCAATACGAAATATCAATATTCGGAAAAATATTCGCTATGACAGAGCAGACGGCATTGGTATGGCATTCCGGCCGTTTGATGGCAGGAAGGACCAATTTTTGTTCTCTCTGGATGCTACGATCCCCTTCTAGTTCAAGGTCAATGGGTGATATGACAACTATAGAATTTGAAAAAGGACTTAATTAAGTATCCAAGTTTATTTGGCAACTATTTCTGCTGACATAGCCGAATCGCGCTTTAACAGTTCTTGCCGCTATTTTTCGGTGAAAATTAGCCTGTTTTATAGCTTCCTTTACAGCTTGTTCGTAATAACGGAATTAGGCAGCATCCTCGCTACGTAAATTCTGCTGGTGACAGATAGTCCAGTCTTTCCTGCTTTTGCTGCCGGTTATAGAAATAGAAGATCTCGATGAAGGCTTGCTGATAGATACGCCCAGCGCCTTTCAGATGCGCATTCAACCACGAGCGCCTCATCGAATTCTTCGTCTCGCTCATCAATAAAAGCGACGCTTCCATGACCTGAGTCGTTATCCAATAATCTCGCAAAATAACTGTTGATAAGATCCTACAGTGGAAGAATCCCCCTGTAAACTTACTGCTTGTGTAAAAAATAAATTGAATCAAATTGCATTATCTATTCATTTAAAAAACAGGTGCGGCATATGACAGAATCCTTTCGAGTCCTAATCCTGGGTCATGGTGAAATGGGACAGGCGATGGAACACCTTCTCAGAGATCGCCATCAATTGGATATTTGGGAAAAATTTCCACAAAATAACTACCCATCAGTAATCCTTGAGGAAAGCGCGCCGCAGGCAGATATTGTGTTGTTCTGCTTACCGGTTAATCCGCACCGTGAAATTGTCAAACAAATTGCGCCATTACTGAAAGAAACCTGCCTTTGTATCAGCATCGCCAAAGGACTGGATGAAACGGGCAAAACTGCCGCACAAATATTTTCTGAAAACCTGGCAAAGCATCAGCCCTACGCCCTGCTGTATGGCCCAATGATCTCCGAGGAAATCCGGGCTAATCGTTATGCTTTCGGCCAACTGGGCTGTAGTGATCTTGCTTCATTGCATAAGATCCAGACCTGTTTTCGTCATACCAAACTGTACATTGACCACACTTTCGACATCACTGGCATCAGTTGGTCAGTGATCTTAAAGAATGTCTATGCCATGGCGTTTGGTATGGCGGATGAACTCAAACTGGGTGACAACATGCGAGGCTATCTTTCAGTTGCGGCTCTACGAGAGCTAAATCAGATTGTCCACGAGATGAGTGGACAGTCAGGCAGCCCATATCATCTGGCAGGATTGGGAGATCTCATTACCACCGCCACCAGTGCGCATTCTCATCACCATGAATTAGGGCGCTTGCTGGCCAGAGAAGAAACGCATGATATTTCGGGTGAAGGGCCCCATACCTTAAAGATGATTGCTCAGTATCAGTTACTTAACACCAATGACTATCCACTTTTTCGACTGATCAATAGTATCGTGCTGCATCCACACAATGTTCGCCTCAAATTTCATGACTATCTCGAGTATGTTTATGAGAGATAAAGTAAGAATTAATTAAACTTTTTATAAGATGCCAATTTATGATGCCGTGTTTCAACGTTGCCTTAAAAATAAGTTAGAATACGCCTTTTAGACTATTTATCGGGAGTTCCTGGATGTCAATGGCTGACCGTGACGGTGTAATCTGGTATGACGGGAAAATGGTTCCCTGGCGGGATGCCAATACGCATGTCTTAACCCATACCCTGCATTATGGATTAGGTGTTTTTGAAGGGCTGCGTGCTTATAAAACTGCACAAGGGCCAGCGATATTTCGTTTGCAGGAACATACAGACCGTTTATTTAATTCAGCACATATTTTCATGATGAAAATGCCTTATGACAAGGCTACTTTGATGCAAGCGCAATGTGATGTAGTCAAACAAAATAAACTGGCCTCCGGTTATATTCGCCCCATTGCCTTTTATGGTGCTGAAGCCATGGGGCTTTCTGCCAAAACTCTTTCTGTGCATGTTGCCATCGCAGCCTGGCCATGGGGTACTTACCTGGGTCCTGAAAGTCTTGAAAATGGTATTCGCGTTAAAACCTCCTCTTTCACCAGACACCATGTCAATATCAATATGTGCCGCGCTAAATCGGTCACGACTTATGCCAATTCAATTCTGGCCAATCAAGAAGTTGCGTTGAATGGATACGATGAGGCTTTGTTACTGGATGTTGAAGGTTACGTGGCTGAAGGATCGGGAGAAAATATTTTTATCGTTAAACAAGGTAAGATCTATACACCTGATTTGACTTCATGTCTGGAAGGGATTACCCGCGCATCCGTGATTCAGTTGGCTGCAGAAATTGGTATTCCAGTCATTGAGAAACGTATTACCCGCGATGAAATTTATTGTGCTGATGAGGCATTCTTCACCGGTACTGCGGCTGAAGTCACACCCATCCGTGAACTGGATAATCGCATTATTGGGCCTGGCAAACGCGGACCCATCACCGCGCAAATACAAACCATGTTCTTTGATTGCGTCGAAGGCAAAGCTAACAATCACGCCGACTGGCTTACCTTTGTTTAATACAGCTACATTGGAGTTACTTTTTATGAATCAGCAGACAAATAACAAGGCACGTGAAATCGAAATTACAACCGATGATTTGCCATTGCACTGCCCAACGCCATCCATGATTTTGTGGAATTCACATCCGCGGGTTTTTCTTCCCATAGAAGCAACGGGTGAAGCATTATGCCCTTACTGTGGTACACATTACAAACTCAAAGGCGGCGCTGTAGCAGGACATCATTAATGTTACTTTGCTAAATACCAGCATACGATGGCATTTAAAATGCATCTATTGCGCTACTTAAAAATACTTTAATTAATGAGTGATGCCATGTATAAAATTCCTAGTGAGATTTTCAAGGCTTATGATATTCGTGGCATTGTTAATAAAACATTAACAATTAACAACGTTGAAGCAATTGGTCATGCCATTGGCTCAGAAGCGCATTCACGTAGGCTTAGCTCAATAGCCATTGGCCGTGATGGCAGGTTATCAGGATCTGAGTTATCGCAGGCTTTGGCACGCGGCATTCAAAAAAGCGGCGTTAATGTGATTGACACCGGAATGGTGGCCACTCCCATGCTCTATTTTGCAGCGCATGAATACTGCCAATACTCCGGTGTCATGGTGACTGGCAGTCATAACCCACCGGAATACAATGGCCTCAAAATTGTGCTGGGGGGTGAAACTTTAGCTGCCGAATCCATTCAGGCACTGCGTTTGCGCATTGAAAATAATAATTTGACCTACGGATCAGGTGATTATTCTGAGCTAGATATTGTCACGACTTATTTAAATCGGATCACAAGCGATATTAAACTTGATCGCCCATTTAAAGTAGCCATCGATTGTGGGAATGGTGTAGCGGGTGCTTTTGCTCCTGCACTTTTCCGTAGTCTGGGCTGTGAGGTTACCGAACTGTTTTGTGAAGTAGATGGATCATTTCCCCATCATCATCCGGATCCATCTGTACCCGACAACCTGAAAGATATCATTCATACACTTAAAACAACCGATGCCGAAATTGGCTTGGCCTTTGATGGCGATGGTGATCGTCTCGGTGTTGTTACTAAAGATGGCACCATCATTTATCCAGATCGCCAGTTAATGCTATTTGCAGCTGATGTATTATCCAGAAACCCCGGTGGCAAAATCATCTTTGATGTGAAATGTACACGCAACCTGGCACCCTGGATCAGTCAACATGGCGGCATGCCGATTATGTGGAAAACGGGTCACTCTTTCATCAAAACCAAACTCAATGAGTCGAAAGCATTATTAGCCGGTGAAATGAGCGGTCATTTATTTTTCAAGGAACGCTGGTACGGTTTTGATGATGGTTTATATGCAGGCGCACGGCTATTAGAATTACTGAGCCACCAAACAGATATCAGTGCTGTCCTCAATAATCTCCCTGACAGCATTAACACGCCAGAATTACATATCCAGGTTGCTGAGGGTGAAAATCACACTCTCATCTCACAACTACAACAACATGCGCACTTTGACAATCCACTGCAAGTCATCACAATCGATGGCCTGCGAGTTGAATATAACGATGGTTTTGGCCTGGCACGGGCTTCTAATACAACACCTGTGATCGTATTACGCTTTGAGGCCGATAATGAATCAGCGTTGAAACGTATCCAGGAAGATTTCCGTCACAATATTCTGCAAGCCAAACCGGATGCTGATCTACCTTTTTAGGTAGCAATAATACCTCCGGCACATCATGCGTATTGCCATTGCACAGATTAATTGCACCGTAGGTGACATTAAAGGGAATACTGCAAAGATACTGGATGCTGTAAAACAGGCAAAACAGGCTGGGGCTGAGATGGTAATAACCCCCGAGTTAGCTTTATCTGGATACCCCCCCGCTGATTTATTATTGCGCGAAGCTTTCTGCCAATCTTGTAATGATGCGCTGACAGTATTGGTAAAAGCGATTGATGATATTACATTAATTGTTGGCCATCCCGGTTTACACGAGGGCAAGCTTTATAATGCTGCTTCAGTAATTCATCACGGTAAAATCATTCACACCTATCACAAGAGAATTCTTAATAAATCGCCTTTCTTTAATGAATCCTATTATTTTGATCCTGGCTCTGAGCCGTGCGTATTTGAACTGGCCGGAATTAAATTTGGTATTTATATTTGCGCTGATTTCTGGTTAGGCAGTTTGCCCATTGGAGTAAATCGCTCTGATCTCGATATTTTATTAGTACTCAGCGCTTCGGCTTACCATATCAACAAGCAAGTTTCACGTTATCAGATCACTCACCATTTTATTAAACGTACTGGCATCTCCGTTATCCACACCAATCTGGTTGGTGGACAGGATGAATTGGTCTTCGATGGCGCTTCTTTTGTAATGAATCGACAAGCAGAACTAACCCATCAACTCGGTGAGTTTGTTGAAGCTATCGAATTAATAGATATACAGAATAATCAACCAGCAAAAGGTAAGCTAGCAGCTACACAATCTCCTATCGCCAGCATCTATCAGGCTTTATGTTTAGGAGTTAAAGACTATATTCGGAAAAATGGCTTCCCTGGCGCTCTTTTAGGTCTCTCGGGTGGCGTAGATTCAGCACTTACACTGGCTATTGCGGTAGATGCGCTGGGTGCAGACAACGTTAAAACGGTCATGATGCCTTCGCAGTACACAGCTAATATCAGCCTGGATGACGCAAGCAAAATGGCTGAACTATTAGGCGTTAAGCATTATGCGTGTAGTATCAAATCATTATTTGATCAGTATCTGTTAAAAATCGAAACTGATTTTCAAATATCGCCTGATCCCACTGGGGCTAATACCATGCCGGAGAATTTACAAGCCCGCATACGTGGCACCTTATTGATGGCACTTTCAAATCAATCAGGCTCGATTGTACTGACTACGGGTAACAAATCCGAGATGGCTGTTGGTTATTGCACTCTGTATGGTGATATGGCTGGTGGTTTTGCGGTATTAAAAGATGTCAGCAAAACCATGGTTTATCAGCTCTGCGAATATCGAAATCGGATAAGTCGAGTCATTCCTGAACGAATCATTCAACGCGCACCATCAGCTGAATTACGGCCTGATCAAACTGATCAGGATACCTTGCCACCCTATGAAATTTTAGATGCGATTATAGAAGCTTATGTAGAAAAGAACTATTCACCTGCTGAAATTATAGCTCTGAATTATAACGAATCAGATGTAAAAAACGTCATTCATTTAATTCATATGAATGAATATAAACGTCACCAGGCTCCTCCAGGCATTCGTATTACACATTGCGATTTTGGCACGGCTTGGCATTACCCCCTTACATCCAGTTATAAAGACTGGTCTGCAATCTAAAGATGAACAGGGCTTGTGGAACTTGAATAATAAATAGATATCCTATTGTCATGAAATTAATTTACTTGATAATTACGCTATCGATCCTGTTTCCAGCAAATATTTATGCACACGAATTACCTGATCTGGGTGACGTATCGCAAGCTACCATCACACCTCATCAGGAACGTCAAATTGGCTTACAAATCATGCGCAAGATTCGTGCAGATCCCAGTTATTTGGATGATCCTGAAATAGCCAGTTATCTCAGTAACCTTGGTCATAAATTGATCGCCAACTCAGACGAAGCCGGTACAGATCAATCGTTTGAATTTTTTGCAATACAAGACTCATCCATCAATGCGTTCGCTTTACCGGGCGGATTCATGGGATTTAATAGTGGTCTCATCATCGCCGCACAAAGTGAATCCGAACTAGCTGCTGTTATGTCACATGAAATTGCACATGTGACACAAAAACACTTAGCGCGCATGATTTCCGGGCAAAAATTTGACATGGTTACATCATTGGCTGCACTTGCAGTAGCCATTATTGCGGCTCGCTCTAATCCACAAGCAAGTCAGGCTATATTGGTTGCTTCGCAAGCCAGTGCCATTCAGTCAAAACTGGATTTTACACGCAGGCATGAAAAGGAAGCAGATCGTATTGGTTTAAGTATTTTGCTGGATGCGGGATTTGATCCTCAAGGTATGTCTGCTTTTTTTGAGCGTTTACAGAGAGCTGGGCGATTTCATGAGAATGGTGCCCCTTCTTATCTGCGTACTCACCCTATCACTTTTGAGCGCATAGCAGATATCCAGAATCGCACCCGCGAAATGCCTTACCGTCAAGTTCCAGATAGTATCGATTTCTTACTTGTACGTGCTAAGTTACGTGCCCTACAAGGAAAGCCGCAAGATGCTGCGGCACAATTTAAATCGCGTTTAGTTGAAAAACGTTATACCAATGAAGCTGTTGAACGCTATGGTTATATCAACGCCTTATTACGGGACAAAAAGTATAAACAGGCCAGTGATGAACTAACTCAGTTATATCAAATGTTACAGACTGATTCTTCTGCGTCCATTCTGACCGATCATTTATTGGGTAAAACAGTGCGCGTTGAACATAAAAATGTGATAGCTGGAGCCATGATTGAAACACTTTCGGCCAATGTTAAACTTGCTAATGGAAAGATCACTGAGGCGTTCAATACCTACAAGAATGCATTAAGGATTTATCCACAACACCGTGCACTCATGCATGGGTATGCCCATGCTTTAATACAAAATAAACAGATAGAAACAGCGCTTGAGTTTATTAACAAACAATTACAGCTTATTCAAAATGATCCTCAACTGTTTAGCTTACAGGCTCAAAGCTATGCCTTACTAGGTGATAGAATGCTCAAGCACCGTGCTCAAGCAGAGGTTTATATGTTAAAGGGTCACTATGCGGCCGCTATTGATCAATTGCAAACCGCACTTCAGAACGATAATGGAAATTTTTATCAGTTATCCAGTGTTGAAGCACGCCTAAAGCAAATACAAGCACTGAAGGCAGAAGAAGAGAAAGAAAAATGAAAAATGAAAAATGATCATTAATTTTAGAAACTC
>Ga0113563_10002683_pt1 | contig 10839 bp, 6 predicted proteins | sample Mud3Dept3metaG_FD_80117 | JGI IMG/M metagenome (GOLD analysis project Ga0113563, IMG submission 80117) | Freshwater wetland microbial communities from Ohio, USA, analyzing the effect of biotic and abiotic controls - Mud 3 Core 4 Depth 3... | ecosystem: Environmental > Aquatic > Freshwater >...
CTGGATTTGATGCCCAAGACCGACTACCCGACGGTGACCGTGAACACGCGTCTCTCGGGGGCGAGCGCCGAGGAGATCGAGACCCAGATCACCAAGCCGGTCGAAGAGGTCGTGAACACGATCAGCGGCATCGACGAACTGCGGGCCAATTCCGACCAGGGGTCCTCACGTGTCACGATCACGTTTGTCCTGGAGCGGGACATCGAGGCTGCGACGCAGGATGTCCGCGACAAGGTAGCCACAGTCGTGAACCAGTTCCCACGCGACACACTGCCGCCGGTCGTTCAGAAGATCGATCCCGATTCGTCACCCATCCTGACACTGGTGGTTTCCGGCCAGCGTTCCAGGAAGGAAGTCACCGAGATCGCCGACAAAAAGATCAAGCAGGTGCTCGAGACTGTCGAGGACGTCGGCGAAGTTTCCTTCATGGGGGAGCGGCGGCGGGAGATACAGCTGCTGTTGAATGCCGACCGCTTGAACGCGTACGGACTCACCGTGGATCAGGTGCGCACCGCCGTTTCCAGGCAGAATGTCGAGATCCCGGGAGGCACTTTCATCGCCGGCCCGTCGGAAATCGCCATGCGGACGATGGGCCGGATCAAGGACGTCGCCGATTTTAACCGCATCATTCTGGCGTACCGCCAGGGATCGGTGATCACATTCGGGGATATCGGGCGGGTTCTGGACACGGTGCCGGAAGTCCGGTACGAGTCCACCCTCGACGGCAACCCGTGCATCACGATCATGATCCGGAAGCAGTCCGGGACCAATACGGTCGAGGTCGTGGATTCGGTAATGGCCCGGGTGGAACAGATCAAGCCCGCACTACCCGCCGACATCCGCATCATCGCCACCCGCGACCAGTCGCGCTTCATACGCCGTTCCTTCCAGGACATCCAGCGCCACCTGCTCGAAGGCGGCCTGCTGGCCAGCCTGGTAGTGCTTCTGTTCCTGCGGAACCTGCGCACCACTCTGATCGCGGCGGTGGCGATCCCCGCGTCGATCATCGGCACATTCACGGTCATGAAAGCCCTCGGGTTCACGTTGAACAACATGACCATGCTGGCATTGTCGCTGGCCACGGGGATCGTGATCGACGATGCGATCGTCGTGCTGGAGAACATTTTCCGCTATATCGAGGAGAAGAGGGTGGTGCCGCGCGAGGCGGCATCCAAGGCGACTGCGGAAATCGGCCTTGCGGTCATGGCGACCACCCTGTCCCTGGTGGTGATCTTCCTGCCGGTCGCATACATGACCGGACAGGTCGGCCGCTATTTCTTCAGCTTCGGCATCGTATCCGCCAGCGCGATCCTCCTCTCGATGTTCATCTCCTTCACGCTGACCCCGGCACTCTGCGCCACCTGGTTGCGTCCAACCGACGCAGCCCGGCACAAGTCGAAATCGCGCGGATTCTATGTCGTCGTGGACCGGGTGTACGGCTACATGCTCGGCTGGTCGCTGCGTCACAGGCTGGTCATGGTGGCGATCGCGCTGGCGGTCACCGTTTCGGCCGCCTTCCTGTATCCGCGAGTCGGCATGGAGCTCGTTCCCGATGACGACCAGAGCGAGTTCAGCGTGAACCTCAGGCTGCCCAGGGGAACCAGTTTCCAGCGCACGAAGGAGTATGTCGCCAACGTGGAGGACGAACTTCGCAGCCTGGGCCCTGAGGTCCAGACGATTTTGGCGAGTGTCAGTTCCGGCAGCGCCAACTACTATGTTGGGATGTCGCCACTGGAGAGCCGTGAAGTCTCGCAGCAGGAATTGATGCGCCGGGCCCGCACGATGCTGCGGAAGTACCGGGCTCCTGCCCGCATCAGCGTTTCGGGGGGCACGGACATTTCGGGGGCTTCCAGCGCCGGCGGCAGGGGAGGAGGAGGCGGCACAAACCGGGTGAATGTCCTGATACAGGGTCCCGACATCGAACAGTTGCAGATCTATGTTACCGAACTGATGACTAAGATGCGCACCATCCCGGGCCTGGTCGACGTCGATACCAACTTCGAACCCACGCAGCAGGAACTGCGCGTTCATGTGGATCGTGCGCGCGCCGCCGATCTGGGTGTCGCGATCGATTCGCTTGCTTCCAATCTCGGGCTCCTGGTCGGAGGCAATGAGGTGTCCAAGTTCAAGGAGGGCGACGATCAATACTCGGTAAAACTGCGGCTCGACGAGCAGTTCCGCAACGACCCGAAACGGATCGGTGAATTGCTGATCCCCTCGGCATCGGGAGCGGTCAAAGTGAGTGACGTTGCCCGGCTGACACTGGAAAACGGGCCGGCCTCCATCGACCGCTACAACCGGCAGCGCCAGATCTCGGTCTCGGCCAACCTCGACAGGGTCCCGCTGCAGCAGGCCGTCGAGGCGACGCGTGCCAAGGTCGCGGAAATCAACCTCAAGCCCGGATATATGGCGGTTTTCGGCGGGAGTGCCAGGACACTGGACCAGGCTTCGGGCGACTTCCTGATCGCGGTCATCCTCGCCATCGCCTTCATCTACATGGTGCTTGCCTCACAGTTCAACAGCTTTATCTACCCGATCAGCATCATGACGGCGCTGCCGCTGAGCCTGCCGGCCGGGCTGCTCGCGCTGATGGCCTTCGGCATGACGATCAACGTTTACAGCGCCATTGGCCTGATGATGCTGTTCGGGATTGTGAAGAAGAACTCGATCCTGCAAGTGGACTATACGAACACACTCCGGGCCCAGGGGATGGAACGGCACGATGCGATCATTGCGGCCAACCACGTGAGGCTCCGGCCGATCCTGATGACAACCATCGCCATCATCGCCGGCATGCTGCCGATCGCGTTCGGGAAAGGCGCAGGAGCGGGATCCCGCGCTTCCATGGCCGTCACGATCATCGGAGGACAAATCCTCTGCCTGCTGCTGACGCTTCTGATCACGCCGGTCGTCTACTCGTATTTCGACGACCTGCGCGAATGGCGTGCATCGCGACTGTTTGCCTGGCTGCGGAGGGCGGGAAAGGCGCCGGCGGCTGCTCCCCCGCCAGAACCGCTGGGCTGAGCGGGCAGGAATCGTGGAACCCGCGAAGCTTCCTCCGCGGATTTCGTGTCTCAGGGGAAGGTCGGCCGCATTCCCTCAGCCTCTTCCCGGCCGCCTGGAAGAATCCTGGTATACTGGCGTCACACCATACTTCCCTCCTGCCCACAATGTCAGGAGCGAAGTGATGCCGGCGATAGCCCGCCTCTCGTCCTCCACGTGTATGATCAGCCCATAGGTATCCGCGACGAATCGGAGGTTGGCGAGCACCTTTGCGGCATGCCGTCGTTCCACCCAGCCGTGCCAGAAGCGCACCTGATCGAGCACCATCCCGCCGTGGCGCCGCAGGAATTCGCCCAGGGAGATCACATTGGAGCTGAGGGGAGTGCGGGGACGGCAGATCGCCAGAAGATCCTCGACGTATTTGTCCCACTGGTTGGCAAAATCACGATTCTCGGGGCGCCGCAGGAAGCGGGCTCGCGCCAGCGACACGCGGGCCCGCGTCTGCACACGGAAGCGCGGGATCACGGGGTGGAAATCGTACAGCGTCTTCTGCCCCTCATCGGTATCCAGGTGATACACCCAGCGGTTCTCCAGCTGCCGCCGGTTGAGAATCACAAGCACTGCATCGTCCCGGCTGTCGAGCAGGATGAACCGGCCGTGCTCCTCCTTGACCACAGTAACCCAATGGCTCCATTCGTCGACGCACACCAGGCAGGGCAATCCCTGGCGCAGGTACTCCACGAGAAGCCGGCGTCCGTCGGCGGCATCTTCCCTGCGTTCGAGCTGCAGATCGCAATCAAACCGGCGGGTCGCCCGCGCCAGCTGGATTTCGTTTGTGCCCGACAGCCGGTTTGCCCCGGAGAGCTTCGAGATCGCTCGCTCATCGGCTGGAATGCCGAGCATGATCAGCGCATGCTTGAGCGCGAACGGGCCGCATTGCCATCGATTGGGCTGCGTGGAGAACCCCATGAATCGACTCCCGGTCAGTTTCCTCTCTTTTCAAATCCGTCAAATTCTGTTTTAATTTCAAATCAGGCGGATTGCACCAATTTTTTTAAATTATCAGGGGCGCTTTGCCGTGCGCCTCGTATACCGACTTTGAGCTGAATTTCGCATGACGCGGCGTGCCCAGGCTGAAAAAACATCGGTTGCGGTGATTTACAACCATGTCGGCGAGGACCACTTCGAGAAGTTCCGCGAAGTCGATCCTGCCTCGCTGGAATTCACTCCCGTATATCCCCTCAACGTCGCGACCGTCATGGAAGAATACCGTGCGATCGCCCATGGTCTCGCGAGTGAAGGGTACCGGGCAGAGCTGTTCAATATCGAGGATGACCTCACCAGGCTGCAGCATTTTCTCTCCGACACGCCCCCCGACGTGATTTTCAACCTCGTGGAGATCTTCCGCGGAAACCCGCGGCTCGAATCCGCCATCACCGCACTGTTCGACCTGTACGAGATCCCGTACACCGGATCGGCACCATTTGCCCTCGAGGTGTGCCAGCGCAAAGCCCTCACGAAGCAGATCCTGCTGAAGCAGGAGATCGCAACTCCGGACTACCGGCTGCTCAGGTCTCCGAAGATTCCTCGCCGCCACGGGCTTCACTATCCCCTGATCGTGAAGCCCGCGCGGGAGGATGCCAGCCTCGGTGTGGAAGCCGAGTCGGTGGTCTACGACTATGATCAGCTCGTAAGCCGGGTCAAGAGGATCTTCGAATCATTCGAGCCGCCAATCCTCGTGGAGGAGTATATCGCCGGCAAGGAGCTGCACGTATCCTTGCTCGGCAACCAGCCGCCGCAGGTGCTGCCGATCATCGAGTTCGACTTCTCCTCGCTGCCGGACGATCATCCTGCCATCATCACCTACGGTGTGAAATGGAACCCGCTGGACCTGGCCTACCACCAGGTACACAGCTTCTGCCCGGCGACACTCAGCAAGAAGGTGGAAGAGAAGGTCAAGGAACAGGCGCTTCTCGCCTACCAGGCTACCTATTGCCGGGATTATGCCAGAGTTGACGTGCGGCTCACCGAATCCCGCGTGCCGTTCGTGCTGGAAGTAAATCCCAACCCCGATCTCACGGAGAGTGTTTCGTTCATGCAGTCTGCCGAGCGGGCTGGGCTCGGCTTCACCGAAACCCTGAGCCGGATCGTCGAGTTCGCGCTCGCGCGGGCGAAGAGGCATGCCGCCAGGCTCGCACAGCAGAGCACCTGACGCTTCAAACTTCAGACATCAGTCCTCAAGGCATCCGGGGCCGGGAAAGTTCAAGGCACAACTCCGGCTGCATGGGATCAATGCGGGAATTGCGCATCCTGGCTGCTGATAACTCCGATATGTAGGCCGGGGGAGACAAAGAACCGATGGAGCGTGCTACACCCGGCACCATGCGCGTCGCATGCCGTAACTGCCTGCATTACCTGGTCACCTGGGACATTCATCTTCCCCACGGCTGCAGGGCTCATGGCTTCAAAACCGCAAGAAGCCCCGCTCAGTGCGTCTATGAAGTGTCCGGATTGGAATGCCTCCTCTTTCAGCCGAAAAATGCAGAGCCCGGCAGGCTCCGGGAAGCGGAGAGATAATCGACCCTCCTGCCATCACTCCTCGATACGTGCGGCCAGGACATTCTCGAGGCGTTTCGGGTCACGGCGCAGGTGGATGGTCTTCCCGCCGGTGACATACACCAGGCCGGGCTTGGCACCTTTGGGCTTGCGGACGTTCTTCGCCGGTGCCATGTGCACGTCTGCGCGGTGCGATTCCTTCAGTTTGGAAAAGTGGACCGCCAGCTCGCAGGCATCCAGGACCGACTCCGCGGGCGGCGTCGCCGAGCCCGCCGTGCGCAATATCACGTGGCTTCCGGGGTAGCCTTCCAAGTGAAAAAACAGATCGTTGCCGTGCGCGAGTCGCGTGGTCAGGTAATCATTTCCCTCTTCGCTGCGCCCGACCCAGATCTCCAGGCCCTGGTCTGTGCTGTACCGCTTAGGCCGCAGGCGTGCCGGAATGTCACTCTTCCCGCGCACGGGGGGCCGCGCATGCGGCGTCCGCTTTTTCGTCTCCGGGTAGTAGCGGGACAGCAGCCTGCGGGCGAACGGTTCGGCGGCAAGTTCCTCGAGTGCAGTGAGGTCAGGCCCTCCCGATCCCTGCAGCCCGCTCAGCTTGCGCTGATAAGCTGCGAGCGCCTCCTGCGCCTCCCTCAGCTGTTCCAGCTGCCTGCGCAGCATGCCGGCGCCCCGAAGTTCCTTCTGGTAGCGCCGGAAATAGGCCGTTAGGTTTTCCGACGCGCTCAACCTCGGATCGAGCGGGATCGCGAGCTCGGCGCCCTTCTCGTAGTCTATGACGGTTATCCGTTCGTCCCCGGGCCGCACCAGGTGGAGAGCCATCTTCAAGAGTTCTCCCTTATGCCGGTATTCTTCCGCCTGGAGCGCATCGGCGAGATCCTGCAGCAGGTTCACGGACTTGCGATCCAGGTGGCCTGATTCTTTCCTGAAAACGCTTTCGAGACGGTTCGCAAGGATCTCCGCCGATTCCTGTCTTTCGAGGCGGGCATATTCCCCCTCTACGGCCTCGAGATAGGCGTGGTCGGGAATATGCTCCCAGCGGTCGACTCCTTCAGATTTCGGAGCGCTGTCAGGCTCTCGCCAGGGAGCCCCGATCGTCAGCTCGGGCCTGGTCTCCTTCAGCGGGCGCATCGCATGCACAAGCAGACCGTCGTGATCCAGCAGATAGATATTGCTGCGGTTCCCAAAAATCGAGAGGACAATTTCGCATTGCCCGGCACGAGGACGAATGCGAATGTTCAACCGGCGGTCCCGGGGCGAGCATGTAACGTTGTCAAAGGGAGCCCGGCCGAAATGCGCACGCAGGTATTGCACGATAGCAGGCGGCGCCGGCAGAGCCGGCGGCATTTCGGCGGCCTCGCCGACACGCGCGAACTTTGGCCGGCAACACAAAATGACACGATGCGTCTCCCCCCGGCCATAGAATTCCAGGATCAGCCGGAACCGCCCGGCCGGCACAATGCGCTGGAGCACAGTCCCGGAGAGCCGGCTTTCCAACACTTGTGCGGCACGCCGCACTTCCTTCAGGCTCATCATGAGGTTACCTGCCGGCGCGGCCGGCCTCTCCGGGAATTCCGCACAGGAGACAGGCCGGCATCATGGCGCCCTCCATGGATCCGGCGCAGGTTGTCGGGGCAACGGCGCTGTCCATCGATACCATCGGTATCGGAATCGCTGTCGCGATCGACCGATGGCCAGGTTTGGAAGTGTTTATTCTGGACGCCCAATTGCAGTTCCGAACCCGAATCCGATCCCGATACCGAAGTTCGCGTCGCAACATTTCAGAGCCCTTCTCAAGCACTCAGGGAATGACGACCACCCGTACCTGGTCCCCGAACCGGTCCAGCTCATCGAGGGCCCCATTGATCACATCGGGGTCGAGCGGGACGCTGCGCGTGATAGCCTTCTCCAGATTCAACTTGCCCTCGCACGCGAATTCGAGAAGCAGCGGCATTTCCTGAGCCAGATGATCCGCAACTCCGATCACTTCGGCTTCCGGACTCAACAGCTCCGGGTAGGAGGCAATCTCGAATGTGCGGTCGCTCAGTCCCGCGATGGCAGCCCTCCCAAGCGGCGCAAGGCATCGGACAGCCTGTCTCATGGTTGCCGGCAGGCCGATCACTTCCACGGAGACGTCCACTCCCCTGCCTCCGGTGTGCCGCCGTATCTGCTGGACCGGGTCGCTTCCCGAAGCGTCGATCGGGATGGCTCCCCACTGCTCCGCCAAAGCGAGTTTTTTCGGGTTGATATCCACCGCAAACACCTGGCTCGCACCAAACGCCTTGGCCAGCTGCACTGCCGAGGAACCGAGGCCGCCAACGCCGAATACGGCTGCCGATTCGCCTGCCTTGAGCCGGGCCTTCTTGAGCGCATGCATCGACGTGGAAGACGAGCACATCATCACCGCGCCCTGTTCCATGGAGATTGCGGCAGGAAGAAGAAAAACGCTGCGTTCCGGCATGACGATGAAATCGGCCCAGCCTCCGTCCCGGTGCTTCCCGATCATTTCGCCCGAAGTGCAGAATTGCTCGCTGCCGAGACTGCAGTAGTAACACTGCCCGCATGAAACCAGGTAGTGAATGCAAACACGATCGCCTGCCCTGAACGTCTTCACATCAGTCCCCGTCTTCTCGACTACCCCGGCAACTTCGTGCCCCAAAGTCACCGGCAACGGGCCGGCCTTCGTCATGCCGGAACGGTAGTGTGCATCGGAATGGCATATACCGGCGGTTTTGACGCGGACCAGCACGTCCCTTGCCCCCACGGGAGGCATGTCGATTTCCATCAACTCCACTCGCTGCTTCGGCTCGATCAACCTGATAGCGCGCATTCCTGCTCCTTCCCTGGTTTGGCAGATAATGCCCGAAACGGGCGACAATATCCCTCTGATTATCGCCGCCTGCAGCCGATTCTTCAACCCAATCGAAGAGGAATGAGGGTCGGGTTTTGATCGATGTAAACGAAAGTTGACATTCGAGGGATCGCGCTCGTAGGGTTAGGCGATGTGGGATTGGGGATTCGGGGGGGAAGGGGGAGTGCCACGTTTTAAAGCGCGCGGGCTAAAGCCCGCGCTCACTGTAGGGCTAAAGCCCGCGCTCACTGAAGTAGCTTGGGGAGGGGTATGAGGAAGTGGATAGTGGCGGCGGTTTGCGTGCTCGCGGTCGGGGCCATTTTAGTATCGGGGAGGCTGACCGCAACCACCCGACTCCTCAGGGTTGTCTGGCGCGTTGCTTCAGGTCCGGTCGGGAGAATTCCTTCCGTCAGGGAGTACCGGGTGACAGGCCGATCGGGGCAGTCAGTCCTGGAGGCGATTGTGTACAGGCCGGCGGGCAGATTGCCCCGGAGCGGCGTCATCCTGGTTGCCGGAGTCAGCGAACTGGGCTGCCAACATCCCCGCCTGGTTTCTCTGTCACGCGCCCTCGCGGATGTGGGATTCCTGGTTCTGACCCCAGACATCAAAATGCTCCGGGAATTCCGCATATTTCCTCCGCCATTGGACGAGATATCTTTCTGGCTCCGGGAGGTGCGTGGACTGGAGGGAGGGCAGGCACTGAATCGTGTAGGGCTGGCGGGCATTTCCTTCTCCGGCACCCTTTCCCTGATCGCGGCTTCCCAGCCGCGGAATCTTGATCTGGTCTCTTATGTCGTCGGGATCGGCTCCTTCGATGATCTTGTCCGCTGCGGTGATTTCTGGTTCGGCTCAGGCCCGGTGACCGTCGGAAACGGTTATTACCCCACACGTTACTATGGAAGGTGGGTCATCATGCTTGCGGCCCTCGACCTGTTGCGCGAACCGGAGGACCGGCGCTATCTGGAAATCGCCCTTAACCGCATGCTGCTGCAAATGGAGGTTCCCAAACCACCCGAGTCGCTGACCGATGCCGGTCGGCGGTGGCACCGGCTCGCGGTGATGCGCGAAGATCAAGCCGATCCCGAGCTTGCAAGGCAGATTGAACTCCACGTGGCGGCGTTTTTGCAGCCCGCGCTTTCCACCCGGGAAGCGGCCTCGGAGATCCGCTGTCCGGTGTTCCTGGCGCATGGCGCCCATGATGATCTGATTCCGCCTGACGAAAGCAGACGACTGCAGGCAAAGATTGCACAGGCCCGGTCCTACCTCCTCATCAGCCCGTTCCTCACCCACACGCACCCGTGGCGGAACCCGATGAGCTTGTGGCATAAGGCGGTCGCGGTCGTGCAGATGGCCGGGTTTTTCTTTCACCTGACGGGAGTCATGTGACGGACTCCGGCAGAACGGCCGCGGAGAGGTCGGCAGCGCCGGAGACGCCCCGCGTGGCTCCGAGCGGCTCACTTCACGTGATTACCGTGGCATGCTGCCGGCCCGTGCGTTCCTCCAGGTCCAGCAACTGCATGGATGCTTGCGGCAACGGTTCCAGAATCATCCGGACGGGGAGATCGAATTCGGTTCTATAGCCCTCCACATAGATCCGGAGGGTTGCGCCGTACCCCGTCAGGCGCCCGTCGCTTCCGATCACGCGATGGCATGGTATCACTATGGGGAGCGGGTTCGCTCCATTGGCCGCGCCCACCGCCCGCACGGCGCGAGGATGGCCGATGCGACGAGCAATCTCACCATACGATACTGTACCACCGTAGGGGATTTCTCTCAGCTCCGTCCAGACCTTCTTCTGGAAGTGGGTCCCCTCAGGTGCGAGCGCGAGATCGAAAGCGCGCAAGCGTCCGCTGAAATATGCCTCCATCTGGCGGACAACTTCGCGGAACGGCGCCGGGTCCAGCTTCCATGAAGGTCCAGGCAGCTGGGCGCTCCCGTCCCGCGGCAGGCATACTGACTGGAGTTCGCCTTTCCTGCCGGCGACAAGAATTTGACCGAACGGGCTTTCCATGTAGCAATAGCAGATCATTCTCGTACACCTCCCGGAAGCAATAGGGTGCCATTCCGGCCGGCAGCATGCGGTGATGCTCCACTCCCATCTTCGGAATCGGAATCGGCATCGGTATCGGGATCACGATCGCTATCGCGACCAGCCTGCAACCGCGGATTCAATCAACACCCGTCTGCCTCCCGATTTCGATTGCGACTGCAATGGCAAATCCGAGACCGTCTCAATGAATGGCTTTGGCCTTCCCCCTGATCCAATCCGCGGCGATTCAGACACATGAGTGAACGATTGCTCGCCTGGCGCCCCGGAACGGCCCTCGGAGCCGCGACTGCCAGAGAGCGGATGGCGTCGATCTGAAGGCAAAGCACCCGCTCCCCGACGGTCGCGGCTCACTACGGTTCCAAGCCATCCGCGAAATCGCCTC
>Ga0113563_10002685_pt1 | contig 10837 bp, 10 predicted proteins | sample Mud3Dept3metaG_FD_80117 | JGI IMG/M metagenome (GOLD analysis project Ga0113563, IMG submission 80117) | Freshwater wetland microbial communities from Ohio, USA, analyzing the effect of biotic and abiotic controls - Mud 3 Core 4 Depth 3... | ecosystem: Environmental > Aquatic > Freshwater >...
CGATCACGAGGCGGACCAGTGGGTCCGGTACCCCGACCGGAGGCGCCTCGTGCGGCAGGAGACGCGCCCGCGGCCGGAGCTCGAGGACGGCCGCCTCGGCCGCGTGCGCCGCCCCCTCGCCCGCCACGTCCCGCTTCGAGACGTGGACGAGATCGGCCGCGCGCACCTGCGCCTCCCACTCCACGCCCCGCGCGGCCGCGAAGTGGCAGGCGTCGACCACCAGCAGCACCGCGTCCACCCGCACGCGATCGGCCAGGTCCGGCCGCCCGAGCGTCCACACGAGGGGCAGCGGGTCGGCGAGGCCTGACGCCTCGAAGAGGAGCCAGTCGAGGTCGCCACGGCTCGACAGCTCGCGGACCGCGTTCACGAGGTCGGGATTCCGGACGCAGCAGGCGCAGCCCTCGGAGATCTCGACCCGGGCCCGGGCGGCGACGGGCGCGTCCTCGATGCCGGCGAAGCCGCGCTCGTTCTGGAGGACGCCCACCCGCAGGGCGGACGCGCCGGTGAGCAGCCGGTTGAGGAGCGTCGTCTTGCCTGCCCCCAGGAAGCCGGCGACCAGGGTGACGGGCAGGGGACGCACCATCGATCGAGTCTAGCCGAGAGGCGCGGCCTCTGCCGACCCTGCGCCTCTCGAATCTCGAATGGCGCGAGTCGGGCGAGAGGGTCGATTGACCCCTCCGAAGGCCGTCGGCTAGACTGCTCCATCCGGATGCAGACGAAGATGCTCCTCGTCGCCGTGCTCCTGCTGTTCGGCCTGGCCGCAGGAACCCTGGAGGAGTCGCTCGTCCACACGGACGACGGGTGCATCGTCGAGACGCACTGCAATGCCTGCCTCCTCCGGCTCGGGACTTCCGGCGTGGTGACCCAGGCGTTCTCGCTGCCTCTGTTCGTCGTCGCCCTCGATCGCGTCGCCCCCGCCCTGCCGCCCTCGCACGACGACGCCGCGCGGCAGGGAGTCCCGTCGCGCGGTCCGCCGCGCGGCTGAACCTGCTCCAGTCCGTTCCAGCCGGGTCTGCGCCACCGCCTCTCGACCGAGGGCGGCCGCGACCGGCGATGATGGGTTCGGTTCCGTGCTCGAGGGGACACATGTGTCGATGGTCTCGTTCCGTGGCGGCTTGCGTACTGGCCGGCGGTGGTCTGGTGGCGGCCCCGCCGGTCCCGGTTGCCGCCGAGGTGATGCAGGCCGCGCCGCCTCCGTCTGCCGCCACCGATGACCTCTCCCGGCTGAAGCGCGATCTCGAGGCGCTGCGCCAGGAGTACGCCGGTCGCATCGGGGCAATCGAGTCGCGGATCGCGGCTCTCGAGGGCCGCCCGCCGGAGGCGGCCGCGCCGGCCCCGGAGGCGCCAGCCCCGGCGCCCGCCCTCTCACCCGGCGCCGCCGCCGCGGGCTCCAAGGTCTTCAATCCGGACATCGCGGCGATCGGCAACTTCGTCGGGGCCGCCGGCCAGTCGCCGGGAGGCGGGGAGCCCTCGCTCAACATGCAGGAGGCGGAGCTCTCCTTCCAGGCCGTCGTCGATCCCTACGCACGGGCCGATTTCTTCGTCACCCTGGGGCCGGACGAGGTGGCGCTCGAGGAGGGCTTCATCACCTTCCCCACCCTCCCCGGCGGCTTCCTGACGAAGGTCGGGAAGATGCGCGACGCCTTCGGCAAGGTGAACGCACAGCACCCGCACACGCTCCCGTGGGTCGATCGGCCCCTCGTCGCGACGAACCTGACCGGCGGCGAGGACGGCCTCGCGGACGCCGGGATCTCCGTCGCGCGCCTCATCCCGAACCCGTGGCTCTTCCTGGAGGCGACCGGCCAGGTCTATCAGGGCAACTCCGAGATCTTCAAGGCGCCCACGCGCTCCGACCTCGCTTACGTCGGCCACCTGCGCGCGTACCAGGACCTCGGCGAATCGACCAACATCGACCTGGGCGGCTCGGTCGCCTACGGCCACAACGGCGTCACCGACGACACGACGACGCGCCTCCTCGGCGTCGATGGCACGCTGCGGTGGAAGCCCCTGCGCCGCTCGATCTACACGCACTTCCTCGCCCGGGGCGAGGTGACCTGGAGCCGGTGGGGCGAGGCGGATGCCACGCAGAGCGCCGTCGGTGGCTACGGGTACCTCGAGTACCAGTTCGCCCGCCGCTGGACCGCCGGCCTGCGCTACGACAACTCCCAACGTGCCGACGCACCGTGGCTCCGCGACACGGGGGGCTCGTTCATCCTGACCTTCAAGCCGAGCGAGTTCAGCCTCGTCCGCGCCCAGTACCGCCGCACGAGCTTCGCCGAGAACGAAAGCCCGGCCAACGAGCTGCTCTTCCAGTTCCTCTTCGCGATCGGCGCCCACAGCGCCCATCCCTTCTGATCGAGGTCGCCATGAGACTCCTGGGCATCGCCGCACTCGCCGTGCTGGCGGCCGCACCGCCGGCCGGCGCCGCCGTCAACGTCGTGACCAGCACCGAGGACCTGGCCGACCTCGTCCGCCAGGTCGGCGGCGACCGCGTCAAGGTCGAGACGATCGCCCGGGGCTACCAGGACCCGCACTTCGTCGAAGCCAAGCCCAGCTTCATCCTGAAGCTCGCGAAGGCGGACCTGCTCGTCGCCGTCGGCCGCGAGCTCGAGATCGGCTGGCTGCCGCCGCTCGTCCAGCAGAGCCGAAACGCGAAGATCCAGCCGGGGGCCGAGGGCTACCTCGACGCCTCGCTCACCGCGAAGATCCTCGAGATCCCCACCGGCCAGATCACCCGCGCCATGGGCGACGTGCACCCCCTCGGCAACCCGCACTACTGGCTCGATCCCGGCAACGGCCGGCGCATCGCCAAGGCGATCGCCGACAAGCTGTCGCGCATGGTCCCCACGGACGCGGCCTATTTCGCCGCGCGCTACGCCGACTTCGACCGGCGCCTCGGCGAGGCCGAGAAACGCTGGGACGCGATGATGGCTCCCTACAGGGGCCTGAAGGTCGTGACCTACCACCGCTCCTGGGCCAACTTCGTCGACCGCTTCGGCCTCGACGTCATCGGCTACGTCGAGCCGCGCCCCGGTATCCCGCCCTCGCCGAGCCACACGATCACCCTCATGGCAGAGATGAGACGGCAGAACGTGAAGATCCTTCTCGTGGAGCCGTATTTCGACCTCAAGACGCCGCAATCGATCGGCCGCGAGACCGGGGCCCGGGTCGTCGTGATGCCGCCCTCGGTCGGGGGCGAGAAGGAGATCACGGACTACGTCTCCCTCTTCGACTACGATCTCGACCTGCTCGTGGACGCCATCAAGGAGACGGGAGCGAGGTGATGGACCCCGACGTGCTCCGGTTCCTGGCCGCCCCCTTCGCGGCGAGCCTCATCCTCGCCGGCATCCACGCCTACCTGGGCGTACACGTGGTCGAGCGCGGGGTCATCTTCGTCGACCTCTCGCTCGCCCAGATCGCGGCGCTCGGCTCCACCCTCGCCATCCTGCTCCCCTTCACCGGGCAGGACCCCCACGGTCCCTGGGTCTACTGGACGGGCCTCGCCTTCACCTTCATCGGGGCGGCGATCTTCTCGACGGTGAGGATCCGCCACGCCCGCATCCCGCAGGAGGCGATCATCGGGATCGCCTACGCGGTGGCCTCGGCGGCCACGATCCTGGCCATGAGCCACGCCACCTCGGAGAGCGAGCACCTCAAGGACATGCTGGTCGGCAACATCCTCGCCGTCTCGTGGTGGGACGTCGGCAAGACCGCGGCCCTCTACGCGGTCGTCGGGGCCTTCCACTACGCCTTCCGCCGGCAGTTCCTGGCCATCTCCGTGGACCGCGAGAAGGCGGAGCGGGAGGGACTCGCGGTCAAGCGCTGGGACTTCCTCTTCTACGCCTCTTTCGGCTTCGTGGTGACCTCGTCGGTGCTCATCGCCGGGGTGCTGCTCGTCTTCTCCTACCTGATCGTCCCCTCGGTGGCGGCAATGCTGTACGCGGACCGCATCGGCCCCCGCCTCGCGATCGGCTGGACGATGGGAACGGTCGTCTCCGTCCTCGGCATCTACCTCTCCGTCAGGCTGGATCTGCCCACCGGTGCCGCCATGGTCTGCACCTTCGGCCTCGTCCTCGTCCTCATGGCCGCCGTGAGGCCGCTCGTCCGGCGGGCGAGCGGCCGGCCGGCCTGAGGTTTCCCGCCGCGCGACACCGTGCTACGTTCTCGGCCGTGATGGATCCCCGAAGCCGCCGGTCGGCTGCCCTGCTCTGGGTCGCCGCGTTCCTCCTGATGCTCGGGGCCGCCGTCTGGCAGCGGCTGACCGGGCCCACCCACCCGAAGCGCGGCCACAGCGACGTCGCGGGACAGGACGTGCGGTGGCGCCTTCTCCGCTCCGCGGTGTCCGGCGAGCCGTTCATGGTCGCGATCCCGGCCCCGGAGAACGTGACCGGCGCCGTCCACTACCGGCGGTTCCCCCTCGACGAGCCGTTCACCGAGGTGGCCATGAGCCGCGAGGGCGGGACGCTCGTCGCGCTCCTGCCCAGCCAGCCTCCGGCCGGGAAGCTGGAGTACTACGTGACGCTGGCCGCGCCGGCGGGAGCGGTGCGGGTCCCCGGCGGCGAGCCCGTCGTGATGCGCTTCAAGGGAGACGTGCCGGGGGGCGTCCTCGTCCCGCACGTGGTCGCCATGTTCCTCTCGATGCTGATCGGCGTCCGCGCGGCCCTCGCGGCCCTGCTCGGGCGGCCGGAAGCGAAACGCTACGCGTGGGTGGCGCTCGTGGGGATCACGGTCGGGGGCCTGGTGCTCGGGCCGATCGTGCAGAAATACGCCTTCGGGGCGTACTGGACGGGGTGGCCCTTCGGCGAGGACCTGACGGACAACAAGACCCTGGCCATGTGGTTCGCGTGGGTCGTCGCGGTGGCCGTGCTGGCGCGCCGGCGGGAGCCGGGGGATCGCCTGGCCCGGTGGACGGTGATCGCGGCCTGCCTGGTGACGATCGCCGTCTACCTCGTCCCGCACAGCCTGCGCGGCAGCCAGCTCGACTACGTCAAGGTCCAGGGCGGCGGCGACTCGAAGGACGCGATCACGACGGGGCGCTAGCCCACGGCCTCAGGCGCGCTCCGGGCCGGGGCTTCAGTCACCCAGCGCGGGCGCCACCTGGGCGGGCGTCGTCACGCCGGGCGGGAGCTCCAGGATCCGGATGTTCCGGAACCGGATCTCCGCCCCCTCGGACTCGAGGCAGAGGTAGCCTTTCCGCCGGGTCGAGCCGGAGATCCCGTTCACGAACTTCCCGTTGACCGAGAGCTTGACGACCCCGTCCACGGCCACCACGTCGTACGTGTTCCACTCGCCTCGGCCCTTGCACCGGTTCTCGATCGACATGCTGCGCTCGCCACGGGGGTTGTCCGGAGAGACCTCGACGCCGCCGACGCCGAAGAGCTCGCCGTGGACGTAGGCGATCGGCGGCACCTTGCCGTCGCGCTCGTTGAGCTTCACCCAGTCGAGCTCCAGCATCTGCACCTCGACCCCGTCGGGCAGGCGGCTCTCCTCGTCCGGCCGCGCGGCGCTCCAGAGGAAGACGCCCGAGTTTCCGCCGCGCTCCATGTGCATCCACTCGACGTGCAGGACGAAGTTCTCGTACTGCTTCTCCGATCGCATCACGCCGATCGGCTTGCCCGAGCAGACGAGGAGGCCGTCCCGGGCCGACCAGGTGTCGGGGGCGGTGTTGACGTTGACCCACCCGGCCAGGTCCCGCCCGTTGAACAGGGAGACGAAGCGGGCGGCTTCGGGACCGCTCGACAGCTCGCCGCCCAGGACCGCCAGCAGGGCCGCCGCGAGGGATGGTGCCAGGATCGCTTTCATTGCCGTTCTCCTTCGGGGTCAGATCTTGAACTGGGGCGTCGTCCGTCGATGAGCAGATCCAGGATCCGACCCTCGCTACCGTGAGACCTGACCCCTTCTGCTTTCTACTCGACCGACTTGTCCTTCGGCAGGCCGAGCTTCTCGTAGAGCTTGCGCCGGCCGTCCTTGTCGCCTTCGAGGATGCGCTTCGCGTAGCGGGCCGCGTCGGCGGCCACCGCGCGCGGCACGACCAGGACGCCGTCGCCGTCGGCCACGATCACGTCGCCCGGGATGACCAGGGCGCCGCCGCAGACCACGGGTCGGTTCACCGACTCGATCTCGTTGCGGCCCGGACGGATTCCGCGCCCGGGGCGACGAAAGTACAGAGGCATCTTCTCGGTGGCGATCTCGTCGGTGTCTCGCGCGGTCGCGTCCGTCACCACCCCCACCGCCCCGCGCAGCTTCCACGCCATGATGTTGTTCGAGCCGATGGAGCCGACGTCGGCCCGCTCCGCGTCGTCGATGACGAGGGCGGTGCCCGGCCGGATCAGGTCCTGGAAGGGCTCCGGCGAGAGCGTGCTGTACCACTCGCCCGACCACCGGTCGTATTCCTCGACCGGCCGCTTCCCCGCCGCCGGCCGCTGCGTCGGCACGTAGCGGGCCGTGACCGCGATCCCGACGAAGCGGTGCGCGTAGTCCCGCGTGTCTTTCCAGAGCGGCCGCACCTCCGGGTCCATGAGCCCGACGTTCTGCAGGCCCATCGCGTCCATGCCGTCCGTGACGTCGGCGACGCGCAGGCCGTCGAAGAGGGCGAGGAGCGCCCGGTCCTCCTCGGCGGTGAAGACCGGCGTCGCGATGAAGCCACGCCCGGCGCGCAGATCGGCCGCGGGCGGAGCGGGCGCCTGGGCGAAGGCGAGCGCCGCCAGACACAGCCAGCAAGCCACGATCCGAAGCGATCCGGGAACGCCTCCTGTCGCACGCATCTCATTTCCCTCCCGGCGTCGAGTGGTAGGTGCGGCCGAGCCACCCCACGATCGCCTTGCGGAGCTTGAGAGTGTCGAATGCCCCCTCGGAGCGGTAGATCACCTCGCCCCCGGGCGCCACCACGATCGTGTGCGGCAGCGCGCCCTGCCACTTCGGGTCCACCGCCTCGACGAGCGCGTAGGGGTCTCCCTTGTCGAAGGCGTAGTTGCGCGTCGAGGCCTCCTGCGTCTCGAGGAACTCGAGGGCCTTCGCGCGCTTGGCCGCGTCGTCGGCGTTCACCGTGACCACCTCGAAGTCACGCCCGCGGTAGATGCGGTGAATGGACACGAGGTCCGGGAACTCGATGACGCACGGCCCGCACCACGTCGCCCAGACGTTGACGAGGCGGAGCTTCTTCCCGCCCTCGTTCCGCGCCTGGGCCTTCACCCCGGCCTCGTCGATCGTCTCGAGGGTGACGGGCTCCTGCGCCCACTTCTCGTACCCGTCCTTCACCCAGGGCCTCTTGTCCGCCCACTTCACCGAGCAGCCGAAGACCTTGGTCGTCTCCACGGGGACGGGCTTGCCGGCCAGGACCGCCTCGATGGCGTTGCGCGCGTCGTGGGTCGTGACCTTCGCCGGGTTCTCGCCGTCGTCCACGCGGCCGACGAACCGCAGCTTCCGCTCCGCGTCGAAGACGAAGACGTGCGGGGTCGCCACCGGCCCGTACTGCCGCGACATGGCCTCCGTCTCCCCGTCGTAGAGGTAGGGGAACGTCCACCCACGGTCCTTCGCCCGGATCTTCATGTCCTCGAGGGAGTCGCCGAGGTCGGAGTAGCCCTGCTCGTCGAGGCGGAGCGCGAGCGGGTCGTTCGGCGAGACGAGCACGATCTGGACGCCGCGCCCCGCGTAGTCGGCGTGGAGCTTCTCGATCCGCTCCTCGTAGGCCTGCGCGGTCGGGCAGTGGTTCGCGGTGAAGACGAGGACGAGCACCTTCGCCCCGGCGAAGCTCGCCAGGGTGTAGCGCCTACCGTCCACGCCGGGCAGGTCGAAGTCGGGCGCCCTGGCGCCGATGGCGAGGGTCGGGTGGGCCGGTCCCTCCTCGGCCCGGGAGGCGGTCGGCGGGACGGCGGCGAGGGCCAGGAGAAAGAGGGCCACGGGCAGGACGGGGGTTCGGGTCATGGGGCCTCCAGCGAACGAGGGCCGCGCGGGGGCGCGGGCGGGCCGATCCTAGCACGCGAGGACATATGATCGACCCCGAACGGGAGGCAGCATGCAGCGTCGAGTGTTCCTGGGATCGCTGGCCGCAGGGGCTCTGGCCCCCGGCCGGACGACCGTCGCGCAGGAGACGAAGGACCGCATCCGGCTGGGGGTGATCGGCTGCGGCTGGTACGGCGGTGTCGTCCTCGACGCCGCCTTCAAGGCGGGCGGCGTGGAGGTGGCGGCGCTGTGCGACGTCGACCGCGAGCACCTCGCGAAGACCTCGGAGAAGGTGACGGGGGCGCAGGGGCGGGCGCCGCGGACGTTCGAGGACTACCGGCAGCTCCTCGACGTGGCGGGGCTCCAGGCGGTGGTCATCGCCACCCCTCCCCACTGGCACGCGCTGCCTTTCATCGAGGCCTGCCGGCGAGGCCTCGATGTCTACTGCGAGAAGCCGCTCGCCTACGACGTGCGCGAGGGCCGGGCGATGGTGGAGGCGGCGGCGGCGAGCGGGCGCGTCGTCCAGGTGGGCTTCCAGCGGCGACAGAGCCCCGCCGTCCAGAAGGCCCGGGAGCACATCGCGGCGGGCCACGCGGGGAGGATCGTGACCGTCGCCGCCCAGATCCACTACCCGGCCTCGGCCGAGCTCAAGGACCCGGCCCCGGTCGCTCCCCCGGCGAGCCTCGACTGGGACGCGTGGTGCGGCCCCGCCCCGAAGCTGCCGTACAGCGCGCAGGTGGGCCACTTCAGCTGGCGGCTGGAGAAGGCCTACGGCAACGGGCACCTCGTGGACTGGGGCATCCACTGGATCGACGCGATCCGCACCGTGCTCTCCCTCGACGCTCCCCGCTCGGTCCAGGCCGCGGGCGGCCTGTATGCGCTCCGCGGCCGCATCACGACACCCGACGTGCTGAGCGCGCACTTCGAGTTCGACCGCTGTCCGGTCACGTGGACCCATCGGATCTTCGGCGCCGCCGAGTACGCCCCGGCGACGAGCATCGGGATGTTCTTCTACGGGGAGAAGGAGACGGTCTACCTGACCGACTCGCTCTACGAGGTCGTCCCGGTCGAGAAGGGCGCCCTGCGCCGGACCGTGGAGGCGAAGGGCGACCAGCAGACCGCCCACGTCGGCGAGTGGCTCGAGGCCGTGCGCGGGCGTGGGAGAGTGTCGTGCCCGCCGGACGACGCGCACCGCTCGACCGCCGCGGTCCAGCTCGCGATGGTGGCGCTCGAGGCGGGGGGGCGGGTGGACTGGGACCCGGCAACGGAGGAGGTGCGCGACAACCCGAGGGCGGCGGCCCTCCTCAAGCGGGAGTACCGCGCCCCGTGGGTCCACCCCTTCCGGGGGTGATGCCTCTCAGCGAAGCCCGCGGCCGGTGACGAGGTAGACGGCGAACGTGCCGAGCCAGTGGCTGCCCTCGTAGTGCTCGCCGGTCACCGAGAGGACGCCCTTCTCGCGGTGCACGGCGGCGGCGGCGCGCAGGCCGGGGCCGCGCGCGTCGCCCGGCGGGAGGGCCGCGGCCATGCCCTCGAGCATCCACGCCCGGCTCAGGTTGAGCCCGTCGAGGTGGGCGAGCTTGGGATCGGTCGGGTCGGTGACGATCCCGGGAGCGAGCCAGCCGGACGAGCCGTCCTCCGGCAGGCCGGGCAGGAACCCGGAGAGCCAGCGCGCGTACTCGCCGGACGGCAGGACGCGCCGCAGGAGGTCGGCCTCGGCGAGACAGGGCGAGAGGAAGTCCTCGCCGGAGGGCTCGTACGCGAGCGGGCAGTCGCGGTCGGCGCCGTAGAAGTCGCGGCTGCGGGAGACGACGAGCGTCTCCGTTGCCGCATCGCCGGCCACGCGCGCCCAGTCGAGCACGAGGCCGAGGGCGAAGGCGGTCTGCGAGTGCTCGCCGACGCGGATGGGCCGGGTCAGCTTCGGCAGCCACTCGCGGACCCGTGCCGCGGCCGCCCCCTCGAGCGGCGCCAGGGAAGACGCCCACTCGCTCGCCTCGGGCGAGCCCCACTCCCGCAGCTCCGCGCCGAGCTGCAGCAGCCAGGCGAGGCCGTACGGCCGCTCGAAGCTCACCCGGCCCTTCCCCTCCAGGTAGCGCACCTCGGCCGCGAGGTGGTCGGCGGTGAGGCTGCGGGCGAGGGCACGCCGGGCCTCGGCCGCGAAAGGAGCGTCGGGCAGGAGCCGCGCGGCGCGCGCGAGGAGCCAGTGGCCGTGGACTGACGAGTGCCAGTCGTAGCAGCCGTAGAAAGCCGGGGTCAGCTCGCGGGGCGGCCGGGCGTCCTCGTCTGAGCTCATGACGTGCGCGATCTTGTTCGGGTACTCCTGGTGGACGCAGGCGAGGGCGAGGCGGGCGAAGCGCTCCGCGAGGGCGGGGTCCACCGGCCCGGGGGCCGAGGCGAGGAGGACGGGCAGGAGAGCCGTGGCGAGCATGCCCGATCCTAACCCCGCCTTAGAATGGACGGCATGAGCGACCCCCTCGCCGCGGCCCGCGCGCTCCTGGCCGAGGACCCCGACCCCGAGACCCGCGCCGAGCTCGAGGGTCTCGTGCGCCGCGCCGAGACCGGGGACGAGGCGGCGGGGCGGGACCTGGCCGACCGCATGTCGGGCCCGCTCGAGTTCGGCACGGCCGGCCTGCGCGGCCGGGTCGAGGCGGGCCTCGCACGGATGAACCGTCTCGCGGTCGTGAAGGCCACGTGGGGCCTCGGCTCGCACCTCCTCGACGAGGCGGCCGGCGGTGGGCTCGACCCGCGGTCCCGCGGGGTGGTGGTCGGGTTCGACGGCCGCTACTCGAGCCGGCGCTTCGCCGAGGACGCGACGGCCGTGCTGAACGGCCTCGGCATCCCTGTGCGCCTCTTCCCCGAACCCGTGCCGACGCCCCTCCTTTCGTTCTCCGTCCCCCAC
>Ga0113563_10002688_pt1 | contig 10829 bp, 11 predicted proteins | sample Mud3Dept3metaG_FD_80117 | JGI IMG/M metagenome (GOLD analysis project Ga0113563, IMG submission 80117) | Freshwater wetland microbial communities from Ohio, USA, analyzing the effect of biotic and abiotic controls - Mud 3 Core 4 Depth 3... | ecosystem: Environmental > Aquatic > Freshwater >...
ACGTGGATTTCACCATCGAGGTCGAGCGTTCGATGCGGGTGCTGGACGGTTGCGTGATCGTGTTGGACGGGGTGCGCGGGGTGGAGCCGCAGACCGAAACCGTCTGGCGGCAACGCACCAAATTCCGGTTGCCGGCGCTGTTTTTCATCAACAAGCTGGACCGGCCCGGCGCTGATTTCGACCGCGCCATGGCGACGGTGCGCGAGCGGCTGGGCGCGGAGCCGGTGGCGGTGACCGTGCCCGCGCCGGAGTATGACGGTTCGGTGATCCACCTGATCGACAAGACCCGGCTGCGCTTCACCGGCGACAAGGGCGAGGAGGTGCGGGCGACGCCCTGCGATGCGGCGAGTTGGGATTGGGCGCGGCATTATCGGGAAACTCTGCTGCTGGCAGCGGCGGAAATGGACGATGCCTTGGCCGAACAGGTGTTGGCGGAGGAGGAAGTGGAACCGGAGGCGGTCTGGGCGGCGCTGCGCCAGACCGCGCTGGCGGGCAAGGTTTGTCCCTGTTTCGCCGGTAGCGCGTTGCGCAATCAGGGGGTGCAACCGTTGCTGGACGGGGTGGTGCGGTTGTTGCCGGCCCCGACCGAGCGGCCGCCGAGTCTGGCACATCGGCCTGATGGCGGCGAGGAGTGGGTGGCGATTAAGGCAGGCGAGCCGCTGGCCGCGCTGGCGTTCAAGGTGCAGATGTGGGAGGGCCGCCGCCACGTGTTTGCCCGGCTGTACCGGGGGACGCTGAAACCGGGCGACGAGGTCGCCATTCCTGGTCCGAACGGGATGGTGCGCCAGGAGCGGGTCGCGCGGCTGTTCGAGGTGGACGCCAACCATAAAACCCGGCTGGATGAAGCGACCGCCGGTCAGATCGTGCTGCTGGCTGGGCTGCGCTGGGCCACCACCGGGGATACGCTGTGCGCGCCAGGCCATCCGCTGTGGCTGGAGCGGATCGAAACCCGCGAGCCGGTGCTGGGGCTGGCTATCGAGCCGCAGTCCAGTGCCGATGAGGAGAAACTGCTGGAGGCGCTGGACAAGTTGCAGCAGGAAGATCCCACCCTGCGGGTCGAGGAAGACCAGGAGACCGGCCAGCGTGTGCTGCGGGGCATGGGCGAGCTGCATTTGCAGATTGCCGGGGAACGCCTGCGGCGGGAGTTCAACGTCAACCTCCGGGTCGGCAATCCCGACGTGGTGACCCGCGAGACGATTGCCGGGTCGGCTGAAGCGGGCAGCCTGTTCCACCGGCTGATCGAACAGCCGGACGGCAAGAAGCTGGAGATGAAAGCCGGGGCGCGGGTGGCGGTGGAACCGTTGCCGCGCGGGGCGGGCATTGCGATTGACGCCGCGCCCCGGGTGCGGCCGGATGGCGTGGAACTGAATCCCGCACAACGGGAGACGGCGGCAGGCGGGGCCGAGGATGCGCTAGCCAGCGGTCCCGCGACCGGGGCGGCGTTGCAGGATCTGGCGGTGCGGGTGCTGGAGGTCGAACTGTTCGGCGCATTGTCCAGCCCGTCGGCGGTGCGGGTGGCGGTGGCGGAAGCGACGCGCAAGGCGCTGGCCCAGGCCGGCGGTTTGGTGTTGCGGCCGATCATGAACACCGAGGTGGTGGCACCCGAAAGCGATGTCGGCACGGTGCTGGGCGATTTGCAGTCCCGGCGGGCGGTGATCCGGGACACGACGACGCTGGGCGAAATGACGATTATTCACTGCGATTGCGCGCTGGACCGGCTGCTGGGCTACATCACTGATCTGCGCGGCATGGGCCGGGGCCGGGGCCAGTTCACCATGACCTTCGATCGCTTCGATGTGGCCTGAATAGACGACCGGAAAAATCAGGCCATGACCCAGCCGGGGATTGACGATTGGTTGCGCCGGATTCGCCTCGGCGAGGACTCCACGCTGGAGTTGAAGCAGGTGGTGTTTCGTGGCGAAGGCAAAATCATGGAACCTCACCCGGATGGGCTGGCCGACGAAATCGCTGCCCTGGCCAACGGGCGCGGCGGGGTGCTGGTTCTGGGTGTGGATGATCGGACCCGCGAGGTCCGGGGCATTCCCGTCGAGCGGCTGGCCACAGTGGAAAGCCTGCTGCGCGAAATCTGCAACGACAAAATTCGTCCGCCGGTGCAGGCCCATTCCCGGCACCTGGAACTGCCGGACGCTGCGGGACAATCCCAGCCGGTGGTCGTGCTGGAAGTACCGCGCAGCTTGTGGGTGCATGAAAGTCCCAACGGCTATTTTCTTCGGGTGCTGGACGCCAAGCGCAAGATGACGCCGGACCTGCTGGCGCGGCTGTTCCAGCAGCGCAGCCAGACCCGGTTGATCCGCTTCGAGGAGCAACCGGTGGCGGACGCCACGCCGAGCGATCTCGATCCGCTGCTGATACGCCCCCTGGTGCGTCCCGAACAGGGTCCCATCGAGCGGCAGTTGCAACGCTTGCATTTGTTGACCGAACTCGATGGCGAGTTGCGTCCGACGGTGACCGGGGTGCTGTTATGCGCTTACCAGCCGCAGCAATGGCTGCGCAACGCCGAGATCGTCGCTGTGGCATACCGGGGCGCTCGCAACGACCCGAACGAGCAGATGGACGCCCGTGAAATCGGTGGCCCGCTGGATCGCCAGATTTGGGATGCCCTGCACTTTGTCCGGCGCAACATGCGCGTTCCGGCCCGCAAGGAACTGGGACGGGTCGAGATGCCGCAATACAGCGAACGGGCGGTGTTCGAGGCTATCGTCAACGCGGTGGCGCATCGGGACTACGCCCTGCACGGCAGCCGGATTCGCCTGTTTCTGTTCGAGGATCGGCTGGAGCTCTATTCGCCGGGCGCCCTGCCCAATTCGATGAGCATCGAGGCCATGACCGAGATGTCCATGCCACGCAACGACGTGCTGTGCAGCCTGTTTTCCCGCTATTACCCGGTGCGGGAACTGGGGCTCGGGCGGGAATTCCTGATGGACCGGCGCGGCTCCGGGGTGGAGATCATTCTTGCGGAAAGCGAAAAGCTGTCTGGCCGGCGCCCTATGTACGAAAATCTGGACGACCTCGAATTGCGGCTGACCCTCTATCCCGCCGCGCCGCCGTGGGAGAACCCCTGAGCGCGCCTTCATCGGGGTCGAGCCCCTGTCCACCAGGCCGTTTCGATGTTGCATAATCTGGTTGCGCTGCACAAAAACCTTGATTCCAGGGCTGTATTCGCGGAGATTTTTCTTTAGAATCGGACGGCGATCCCGCCTTGCGGGGGATCGCCGTTGTTTTTTTCCGGTCAGGATGATCGTTTGCTGATGGCGGCAGGCTTCAAAACCAGTCGCCGGGAAAAATCACAAATTCTGGAGTGCCTTCGCATGAATCGGACCAGATCAGACCTCTTCGATCCCACCCAGTTGTTTGGGGACTTCATCAACCTGACCAGTCAGGCGCATTCGGCCAGCCTTGAGATGATGATCAATAACTGGGAGGGGGGCCTGGACTTCTTTGCCAACCTGGTTAAGCAGGCTGACGAGATGAGGACTCGCAGCAACGCCCTGCTGGCGAGCATGGCCGAGTAACAGCGTTCGAGCTGAAAACCGCATCCGTGGAAACACAGCCTTGAAAATTGGCGGCGGCTCAGGCCAGGAACAGCCGGGCCGCCGCTGCCGGATTGCTGGCGAAGTACAGATGCAGATACGAGGCCGTCAGCCGTCCAACCCGATAAACTGCCTCCCCCGGTTGACCATCGCGCTGCCGGCGCCCATGAGTCAGCGGCGTCAGCGGCGTTTCCAGTCGCGAATGATGGAAGGTATGTCCGCGCAGTTCCCCATCCGGCAGCGCCACTGATTGCATCCCCAGCCCCGCCAGTTTTGATTGCAACGCCGCGTGGCCCGGCAGCAGGCCCAGCATTGACGCTCGGTGGCCCTCCTTGTCGGCCAGCGATTCCAAGGTGTAAAGCAGGCCGCCGCACTCGGCGTAAATCGGTTTGCCGGCTTGATGATGTCGGTGCAAGGCTGCGCGCAGGGACTCGTTGGCCGCCAGCGTATCCAAATGCAGTTCGGGATAGCCGCCGGGCAGGTAAACCGCATCCACTGCCGGCAATTCGGCATCGGCCAGCGGCGAGAAGAACGCCAGTTCCGCGCCCAGCGCCCGCAGCGTGTCCAGATTGGCCGGATAGAGGAAGGCGAACGCCATGTCGCGGGCGACGCCGATGCGTGCGCCTTGGAGCAGGGGCGGCGGCGGTTCCATGCTGACCTCCGGAAAATTGACCGGCGGCGGCAATTCGGCCAGCCCGGTATTGGCGATCAGCGCAGCGGTACTCTCCAGCCGCATTTCCAGGTCGCCGATTTCGGCGGCCTGCACCAGCCCCAGATGGCGGTCGGGCAAGGTAATTTCCCCATCGCGCGGCAACCAGCCAAAATAGGGCAGGTCTGGTGGCAGACTCTCGGCCAGCAATTCCGCGTGACCCGGTCCTGCGACCCGGTTGGCCAATACCCCGGCGAAGGGCAGACCGGGCCGATAATGCGCCAGCCCGTAAGCCACCGCGCCGAAGGTTTGCGCCATGGCATGGGCGTTGATCAGCGCCAGCACCGGCACGCCAAACAGACCAGCCAGGTCGGCGCTGGACGGCGTCCCATCGAACAGGCCCATCACGCCTTCAATCAGAATGAGGCCGGCTGTTTGCGCCGCCTGATACAGCAATGCTTTGCAGTCGCGTTCGCCGACCATCCACAGATCCAGTTGATAGACTGGCTGGCCAGAGGCGCGCTCCAGGATCATCGGATCGAGAAAGTCCGGCCCGGTTTTGAACACCCGCACGATACGGCCCCGGTTGCGGTGATAACGAGCCAGACCGGCGGTGACGGTGGTTTTACCCTGACCGGAGGCCGGGGCGCTGAGGAGTAGAGCGGGGCAGGTGGCGGACATGGTAGATTTGGGCGGATGGACCTGAATTTTGATAGCAAATCTAAATCGAAATAATAATCAAATTCAAATTTAACTATTTAAAAGAATCCCTATGCTAAGGGGCGACACACTGAGGTTTTCCCAAGGAGTTGCCACCATGATCAAAACATTCAGCTTTGCCCTGGTCCATATCACCGTGGCGTTCACGGTGGTGTATTTGATGACGGGTAGTATTCTGGCTGGCGGCCTGGTTGCCCTGGTGGAACCGGTTTGCAATACCCTGGCTTATCACGTCCACGAAAAGATTTGGACGGCCATCCGCCAGCGACGGCAGAGAGTTAGCGATCCCTTGTATGCATGATCAGGAAGAAGCAAGACGCTTGGCGCCTGGCATGTTCGACCTGATTCGGTTCAATGCGTCCCGAAACCCCTGAAACCTGCCAATCCCTGCGCTACGGCTACACTACCAGCGCTTGCGCGACCGCTGCCACGCTGGCGGCGGCGCACCGGTTGCTGGCGAATTCTGAACTCGACCGGGTGGAAATCACGCTGCCGCGCGGCCAGCGGCCCGTGTTCGGGCTGGAATACTGCCGCTTGACCGCGACGGGAGCCGAGGCGGCGACGATCAAGGACGCCGGCGATGATCCCGACGTGACCCATGGTGCGTTGATTTTCGCCCAGGTGGCGTTGAGCGAATCCCCGGGAGTGCGTTTCCACGCCGGGCCAGGGGTGGGGACGGTGACGCGGCCCGGTTTGCCGATTCCACCGGGCGAGCCGGCCATCAATCCGACACCGCGCCGGATGATGACCGAACACCTGCTGCGACTGGCGACCGAGCAGGGCTATCACGGCGGCTTCGAGGTGACCGTCGGAATTGAAAACGGCGCGGAACTGGCGCTGAAAACCCTCAATCCCCGACTCGGCATCGTCGGCGGCCTGTCCATTCTGGGCACCACCGGCATCGTCCGGCCGTTTTCCTGCTCCGCCTACATCGCCTCCATCCAGCAGGCGATTGAAGTCGCCCGCGCCAACGGGCTGACGCATATCGTGGCCTGCACCGGGGCCGCCAGCGAGCACACCCTGCGCTCCCATTACGCGCTGCCGGACATGGCGCTGATCGAAATGGGCGATTTCGCCGGGGCGGTGCTCAAGCACTTGCGGCGTGCGCCGATTCCCCGGCTCACGCTGGCCGGCGGGTTCGGCAAGATCAGCAAGCTGGCGGCGGGCCACCTGGATTTGCACAGCCGCAGCTCCAGCGTGGATCTCGCGCTGTTGGCGGTGGAAGCGGCGGCGCTGGGCGCGGATGCGGCCTTGCAGGAGGCGATGCGCGCCGCCAACACCAGCCAGCAGGCGTTGGCGCTGGCCTGGGCGGCGGGCTTGCCGCTGGGCGACCGGATTTGCGCGCTGGCCCGCGACCAGGCCCGCGCCATCCTGCCGCCTGAAGTGGCGGTTGAAGTGTGGGCCACCGACCGCGCGGGTCAGCCGGTCGGTCATGCCGGTTTCGCATGATGCGTATCCTGATTCTGGGCGGTATCGGCGAGGCGGTGAAACTGGCGCGGAGACTGGCGCCGTTCCATGCCGTAACTTACAGCCTCGCCGGCAAAGGCCGTGCGCCGGATTTGCCCTGCGCCGTGCGGGTGGGCGGTTTCGGCGGCGGCGATGGTCTGGCGGCCTTTCTGCGGGATAACCGCATCGAGCTGTTGATTGACGCGACCCATCCCTATGCCGCGCAAATCAGCCGCAATGCCGCCCAGGCAGCGCAGGCAGCGAGCGTTCCGCTCTGGGCCTACCGGCGGCCGCCTTGGCGACCGCAACCCGGCGACGACTGGCGTTCCGTCGCCGACTGGACGGAGATGATGGCGGCATTGCGGGAGTTCAAGCGGCCGTTCTTCACCATCGGTCTGGAACCTTTGCGCCAAGCGGCGATGATTTCCCCGGAACAGTACTGGCTGGTGCGCTGTCTGGCGGTGGAACCGCCGGTCTCGCCGCGCCTGACCGTGTTGTCCGCCACCAGTCCCTTTTCGCTGGAACAGGAATCAGCCCTGCTGCAGGATTATCAGATCGACGTACTGGTCGCCAAGAACAGCGGCGGCGCAGCGGTCGAGGCCAAGCTGGCGGCGGCACGACAACAGGGTATTCCAGTGGTGTTGCTGGAACGACCGGCGCTGCCGGCAGCGGATCGGGAATTTGCCGAGATCGAGCGATTGGCTGTCGAACTGACTGATTTTTTGTCTGTTTAATATTACACTTCGCCAAGTGGAGCTTCGCATCGGAATGTGAAGTGAACAATTCATTCCCAGACAGTACATCAAATCATGACGAGGAGGATGAGGATGGACGTTCAGGCGCTGTTTGATCAGCTTTTGCAATCGGGCCGTGAGTTGGCCGGCAAGGCTCAAACCATGGTGGAGCAGAAACTCAACATTCCCAGTGAGGGACCGGAGCGCGAGGCCGCGTTGGCGAGCATGGGCAAGGGAGCGACGATTGCTGGCGTCGCGGCGCTGCTGCTGGGCACCAGGGCCGGACGGGGTCTGACCGGCGTGGCGGTGAAACTGGGCAGCCTGGGGGCGATTGGCGGGCTGGCCTACAAGGCGATCCAGGATTGGCAGGCCAAACAGCAGGGAGCGCCCGCCGCTGATCCGGGGCCGGCGGCGAATGCCCTGAGCGGGCCCCAACTGGAGCAGCGCAGTCTGGCGCTGTTGAGAGCCATGCTCGCTGCCGCCAAGGCCGACGGGCATATTGACGAGCAAGAGCAGGGCAGGATTGATGTTTATCTGCAAAAGCTCGATCTTAATCCCGAAGCGTTGCATTTCGTCAAGAATGAATTAGCCAAGCCGCTGAACGTCAAGGAAATCGCGGCAGGCGCGGATTCACCGGCGGCGGCGGCCGAGATCTATCTCACCTCCCTGCTGGCGATCAACATTGACAGCGAGCAGGAGCGCGCCTATCTGGACGAGCTGGCCACAGAACTGAAACTGCCGCCAGAACTGGTCTCGGAACTGCTGGATCAGGCCAAGGCTTAAAGCCAGGGGCGGCAAGGCCGATTGTTGAAACTTGCCGCCCAATTAACCCGCGTTTGCATGTTGCCGATACGACTCGGCGTGTTCGGCGCTGTAGAGGTAGGATGCCGGAAATCCCTCCGGCTGAAGCACCCGCCCGACCAGAATCAGCGCGGTGCGGGTGAAGCCCCGGGCTTCGACCTTCCCGGCGATGTCGGCCAGCGTACCGACCACGCCGTCCTGATCGGGCCATGACACCCGGTGCAACACCGCTACCGGACAGTCCGCGCCGTAATGCGGCGTCAGTTCCGCTACAATTTCCCGCAGCTTGTCAACGCTGAGATAAATCGCCATCGTGGCTTGGTGGCGGGCCAGGTCCGGCAGGCTTTCACCTTTCGGCATCGCCGTTTTGCCGGCATGGCGGGTGAGGATGAGGGTCTGGCTGATGCCCGGCAGGGTCAGTTCCCGGCGCAGCAGCGCGGCTCCAGCGAAGGCGGCGGTCACGCCCGGCACGATTTCGTAGGGAATGCCGAGTCTTTCCAGTTCGCGCATCTGCTCGCCGATGGCTCCATATAACGCCGGGTCGCCGGTATGCACTCGCGCCACGTCCAGGTCCCGTTCGTGCGCGGCGCGGATGCGGGCGATGATCTCTTCCAGATTCAGATCAGCGGTGTTGACGATTTCGGCATCGGGATTGGCCGCCAGGATGACTTCCTTCGGCACCAGGGAGCCGGCGTAGAGCACCAGCGGGCATTCACGGATCAGCCGCTGGCCCTTGACGGTGATCAGTTCGGGATCGCCGGGGCCGGCGCCGATGAAGTAGACGGTCATTCAAATTTCCCGCGGTCCAGGTTTTCCAGCAGCGCCGGGGTGACGTCGTCGAAACGGAGGATGCGCTTGCCGTGGTGATCCTTGAGAAACTCCTCGGCCTCGGCCTGGGTCTTCAGCGGAACCAGTTCGTGGCCCATCGGCCCCAACGTGTCGGAGCCGATCACGTACCAGGCGGCGCGGGCGTCAATCCGGGTCACGCCGTAGTACTCAGTCACGCCGATGGCGGTCATGTCGTCCCTGGAATGGCCGGACGCATACTTGGGCAGATTCAGCAGGTATTTAAACAGGTCCTTGGCCCCGTCGAAGTGGTGGGCATGGCCGTCCTGGTACAGCACGGTCGCGACCCAGTCGGGATAAAGGCTGACGAACATTCCGCACACCGGACAAGTGTCCTTGGGGCCGGGATTGGGCAATTGTGGATTCTGCGCTGCGAGGACCGGCCAATTCAGGGCCGCAAAGCTGGCGGCGCCCGTGATAGCGAGAATGCGCAGAAATTGACGGCGTTCGGGGTGAATGGGATCGTTCATGGATTCAACTTCTAATCAGGGCTATGGGAACCACAATTCTGGAATCGGAACGCGAGAGGGGCCTTGACGATGCTCAAAGCAGGCTGGTTATCGCCCGCTCGAACACCTCGGGGGTGGATTCACCCACGATCCGGGCACGGAGGAGGCCCTCTCGGTCCACGATGAAGGTCATCGGCAGGCCCATCACTCGATAGCCGCGCATCACCTCGCCCTGCTGGTCAAGCAGCACGTCGTAGGAGATGCCGAGTTCTTTGACGAACTTCCTCACCGTTTCTGGTGGCTGCATCACGTTAACGGCGAGAATGACCAGGCCCCGGTCGCGGTGCCGGCTATAGACCGGCTCCAGGGCCGTCATTTCGCTATGGCAGAAGGGGCACCAGTCGGCCCAGAATCGGATGGCGACTACCTTGCCGCGATACTGCTCGGGGAAACGGACGCCAGGACCGTCCAACTGTTCCAGCGCGAAGGCGGGAGGGGGGCTACCGATCTTGATAGTGGGTAATTCCTGCTCGCAGCCGACCAGCAGCGCGAGGAGGGCAAGAAATGGAACAAGGCGGAAGGGGTTCATAGGAAGGGAAACCAGGGTGATCCAGGTTGATTGGGTAAAATACCATTGTGCCACACGCAAGGTTTAAGCCAGCAAAGCCAATGAAGCTTTCAGCAGTTGTCAGCCCTGTCGCCATCATCAGTCTGACCGATCCCGGACGGGCGTTGGCGGAACGATTGCTGGCGCTGATGCCGGATGCCGAACATTTGTATCGCCCACAACCGTTTCAGGCCGTGGCCCGGGAGCGTTTCCAGGCGGGCCATCGGCTGATCCTGCTCTGCGCGATCGGGATCGCGGTACGCACGCTGGGGCCGGTGTTGCGCGACAAATACCAGGATCCGGCGGTGCTGGTGCTGGACGAACACGGGCGGTTCGTCGTGCCGATTCTGTCCGGTCACGAGGGCGGCGCCAACGAATGGGCGCGCCAGGTCGCCGAATTCCTGGGCGCGCAGGCGATCATCACCGGCGCGCAACGCTATACCCAGCCGCTGCTGGTGGCCGGCGTCGGTTGCAATCGCGGCTGCCCGCTGGAACCGCTGCTGGCGCTGCTCGACCAAACCCTGGCCAGTCACGGTCTGCAACGCGGTGATCTGTGGGCGCTGGCCAGTATCGAACTCAAGCAGGACGAGCCGGGCCTGCATCAACTGGCGGCGACGCTCGGTGTACCGATCACCTTCTATCCAGCCACACTGCTGAACGAATACGCCGACCGGCTCAGCCGCAAATCTGCAGTCGTATTCCGGGAGACCGGCTGTTATGGCGTGGCGGAAGCCGCCGCCCTGGCGTGCGCCGAACGGCTGGTGAGTCACGGCTTCCGCGCGGAGCTGATCATTCCCAAACAGAAAAACGCTGACGCTACGCTGGCAGTCGGGCGAATTTACGGCAACCGGGGCGCCTGATCTTCGTTCATCCCCGCATGACACCAGTAAAGGCCCCGGGCCTGCGCGCGTCATTCTTCCTCCCCGCCGTTCCCGCCGTTCCCGCCGTTCCCGCCAGTCGGGCATGGCGCGGTCCAGAATATTCCAAATGGCTGGCGTGTGTGACGCGGTTCGAGGAGATGCGTCA
>Ga0113563_10002689_pt1 | contig 10828 bp, 9 predicted proteins | sample Mud3Dept3metaG_FD_80117 | JGI IMG/M metagenome (GOLD analysis project Ga0113563, IMG submission 80117) | Freshwater wetland microbial communities from Ohio, USA, analyzing the effect of biotic and abiotic controls - Mud 3 Core 4 Depth 3... | ecosystem: Environmental > Aquatic > Freshwater >...
GAAGAGGGCGCTCGCTTCTTCCATCGGCCCCAGTACGTTCTCGTAGCCCTTCACCCAGGTCAGGCTGCTCGTCCAGCTGCCGCCTTCCATGTGGAAGCGGTCGTCCTCGCGCCGCAGGTCGGCGATGACGCGTTCCAGCCGGTCGACGCCGTCGCCCGGCTGCATCCGCGCCCAGATGCGGCGGTGGTACATGGGTTGGATCTCGGGCAGGTCGGATTCGGGAATGCCTTGCGCGAAGAAGTGTTCGAGGTACTCGGTCGCATTCAGCAGCGGTACGTCGCTGCCGGAGGCCTCGCGCACGACGTCGATGTACTTCGATGGGAATTCGTTCATCATCACGCCGCCGTTCTCGCCGTCCGCGATCTGCGTGACGAGCGGCGGCGCCGAATGCCCGGCGAGCTCGCTGCGCTGAAGGCCTTTCGCCTCGTACCAGGGCTGCATCTGCGCGACGAGCTTCGTGTCGGAGCCCTGTGTCTTCACGATTGCGACGATGCTGGCAGTGTGGCCCGCGGCGTTGCGGCAGACCAGTCGATGCGGCAGGTGTGGTCGTCGCGGCGGTGCGCCGGTATCGGGCTCCTCAACCGTATGCTCCTGCACGAGTACCCAGCGATAGCCGCATTCTCGGAGCGTGCGCACGAACTCGTACGCGATCTCGGGATGGTTCGGCAGCGCCATCTCGGACGGTGAGAAGCCGCGTACCCGTGCGAGCGCGTCGAGTCCGAAGATCGCGGCGAAGTGGTGCTGCCAGGCGCGCACGTGGAGCCGGAAGTCCTGCACGGGTGTCGACGGCGCGACTGCGTGCCCCCAGGGCGAGCCGAGCCATTCGACGGCGCGCCGGCAGTCAGGCGCGCAGGTGATCCGCTTGAGGCTGTCGATCACGTCGTCCGCGCCCATGATGCGCAGTCCGTGCAACAGCGTCCCGGAGTATTCGAGCATGACGCGCGGCTCAAGCCCCTCTGCCAGCAGCGCCGGGATGAACTCGCCCATCCGTGCGTAACAACGCCGGAAGGCAGGCGCATTGTGGTTGTCGCCGACGCCCGGGTGCTCGGCCATCGTCTGGAGGTTTCCGATCAACGCCGCGGTGTGCAGGTCCTCGCCGCCGGTCGGAGTGAGCGGTTGGTGCATGTGCAGCGCGATGGCGCAGGCGCTGCGGATCCTGTCGAAAGGGACGCGGCTGTCATTGAGGAAGACGTTCCGGTCGGCCGCCTCGGCAATGGTTCGCTCTACAATGGTTTCCGAGCCGCTCAGGTTCGGCAGGCCGTCCACGTACTCCGGTATCGACGACATCGAGCGTGCTACTTGTGCCGGATGAATTCGTACACGTCGAGGTAGCGCTGTCCGGAGTGGTTCCAGGAGTAGTCGCAGGCCATCCCCTGCAACACCAGTTCCCGGAAGAGCGCAGGCTCGTTGCGCCACAGGCCAATCGCGCGATCCAGCGCCGAGTCGATTCCCGGCGGGTCGGGGTGCTCGAAGACGAAGCCGTTGCGCAGTCGCCGCGGCAACTCGGAATGGTCCCAGTCGAACACGGTGTCCTTGAGGCCGCCGACGGCCCGCACGACCGGCACTGTGCCATAGCGCAGCGCGATCATCTGCGAGAGTCCGCAAGGCTCGTAGAGGCTCGGCATGATCAGCAGGTCCGCCCCCGCGTAGATCAGGTGCGCGAGTTCCTCGTCGTAGCCGATCTCGAGATGGATGTCTGGGTGCTCGTTCAGCCGGCGTTTGAGGTGCCAGAAGTCCTCGTTGATGCCGTGCTCGGACCCTGACCCGAGCAGTACGAACTGCGCATCTTGTTCAAGCGCGTGGAAGAGCGCGTGGCGGATCAGGTGCAGGCCCTTCTGGGTGTCGAGCCGGCCCACGTAGCCGATGACAGGTCGCGCGCCTTCGCGCAGCAGCATGCGTCGGCGCAGCGCATCGGTGTTACCGGCCTTGTTCGCGATCGTCGCCGCGTTGAAGTGCTGCGGGATGTGGGGATCCGTCGCCGGGTTCCACATCTCGTAGTCCAGTCCGTTCAGGATGCCGACGAACTTGTTCTGGTGCAGGTGCAGCGTGTGCCCAAGCCCGAATCCGAGGTCGGTGTGGCGTGCTTCCCACGCGTGATGCGGCGACACGGTGGTAACGAAGTTCGAGTACAGGATCGCGCCGCGCATCAGGTTGATCGAGTGCCGGTCGTACGGGTCGCCCATCCTGTCCGGTGCGCCAAAGAAATCCGGTCGGCCCAGGCCCGTTGCGCGCAGGATTTCAGGCCCTGTCACGCCCTGGTGACGAAAATTGTGGATGGTGAAGCACACGCGCAGGTCGGCCAGCCCGGCGCTGGAATAGATCTCGTAGAGCAGCACCGGCACCAGCCCCGTCTGCCAGTCATGCGTGTGGATCACGTCGGGGCGCTTGCCGGCCTTCAGCAGGAACTCGAGAGCCGCCTTGCTGAAGAATGCAAATCTCTCGGCATCGTCCGGGAACCCGTAGTAGGTGCCGCGGTCGAAGAATCGCTGCGATGAGCGAGGTTCGACGAAGTAGCACTTGCGGCCATGGGCGAAGCCGAACCAGATCGTGCACGGGATCGCGCCGCCGTCCCAGGGGACCCACAGCTCGTGGTCGACGACGTGCAGGTCCCAGACCTGGTCCTCGCGCATGCAGTCGTACCTGGGCAGGACGATCTCCACGGCGTGGCCACGGATCTCGAGCTCGCGGCTGAGGCCGAATGCCACGTCGGCCAGGCCGCCGACTTTGGCCACCGGTGCGCACTCGGATGCGATCATCACGATGTACATCTGCGAAGTGCTCCCGGGAGTTGCGCGCCTGGCGGACTTGCCGACGCTAGCAGAGTGCCGGCGCCAGCACTATCCGGAGGTTGCCGCAGCGTTGTTGTCGTAGCGGGGCTGCGAAGGCATGATCGGTTTCCGATGGCACAGCGCGCACCGACCGACGAGTCAGCCGGCAGGCTCGTGACCTTTCTGCTCGACAAGGGGCTGGGGGGCTTCCCGCCGTTGTCGAGCGCGGAGAATCTCGCGACCGAGTACCTCATCGACCAGGGCTACGCGACGCACGACGCGCGTGTGGACTCGCTGGTCAAATGGGAGACCGGCAAGAACTTCACGACCGGGTTCATCACGGGCCTTGGGGGGTTCATGACACTGCCGGTCGGCGTCCCGTCGGCGCTTGGGGCCTCGTGGCTGATCCAGGCGCGCATGGCAGGAGCGATTGCGCGTATCTACGGGCACGATCTCGGCGAGGACCGCGTGCGGACCATGATCCTGCTGAGTCTCGCCGGGGACGTCGCCCGGGACGCCATGGAGGGCTTCGGGGTCAACTTCAGCGGCCGGCTGTCGAACCGGGTGATCCGGCAGGTGCCCGGCCGGGCGCTCGTCGAAGTCAACAAGCGCATCGGGCTTAAGTTGCTGGCCCGGGCCGGTGGACGGGGCGTAGCGCAGTTCCCGAAAGCGATTCCGGTCGTCGGCGGGGTCGTGGGTGGCGCGTTCGATGCGGTGGTCTGCCGGATGGTGGGACGCACCGCCAGGACACTTTTTCGGCCCGTGACAGGCGCTTGAGCAAAGGCCGGGGAACGCTGCTAGCGTGATGCAATGCCATTTGGCGGCTGGACCGCGGTGTGCGATAATTAGCGGCTTAGTACCGCTAATTCTGTTCTTTCGGAGACATTTCACTCATGATGAATTTCAAGAAGGCTCTCGGCGTAATCGCAATCACGGCGGCCTTCGTGGTCGGCGGCGTGGCCGGTGCGGCCGACAGGGACTGGCAGAAATACGACGGCACCGTGAGCATCGACTCGACGAATTTCGCGCTGATCATCGGCGGCAGCACCGGTGGCGGCCAGCTCAAGTTCCGGGACAAGGCCTACGATTTCAAGATCGCTGGTCTGTCGGCAGGCGTCAATGTCGGCGTAACCAAGGTCGAGGCGGCCGGCTTCGTCTACGATCTGACCGATATCGCCAAGTTCCCTGGCACGTACAAGGCTTTCAGCGTCAGTGGGACGCTGGGCGGCGGTGCCGGCGAGATCTACCTGAAGAACGAGAACGGCGTGATCATGAAGCTCGCTTCGACCTCGAAGGGCCTGCAGCTCAATGTGGGCGCGGGATCTGGCGTTAAGGTCACGATGAAGTAACCGGACTGCCTTGATTTCGGTTCGGACGGCGCCGCCTCTTGGGCGGCGCCGTCTTTTCGGAGCGTCCTCCCGTAGGGGTTCTCCGCAAGCAGTTGTGATTTGAAGGCGCGGCGGGTATTTTCCCGTGCCACCGAACTGACCCGTACTGACCTGACCTGGACTGGGTGCATAGCCATGAAGACTCACCTGTATTTCTCGCTGCTTCCGGAGGCCCTGATCGCGTCTCAACTGACGCCGGAGCAGTTCGGGCAGTACTACGCGACCGGCCACCGCTACAAGTCGAAGGGCCAGGCGATCTTCTTCGAGGTCGATCCCGCGTTCCGTGATGCGGCCTTCAACATCGACGAGGCGCTGAAGCTCTGTGTGCCGCACCCTGACGGCACCCCCAAGAACTCCGTGTACGTCTCGATGTACCGGGTTCTCGAGCACATTCCGGTCAGCGCGCTCAGCAAGCTCTACCTCAGCACCGCTTACGGACACACGCTGGGCCTCAGCCGGGCGGGCTCGCTGCCCAAGGAAGAGGCCGGGCTTCACCTATACCACGACCTTGCGCCGGTCAACAGCCTGGTCGTGAGCGCGCAGAGCCCGCAGGCATACTACGCGGGCATCACCAGCAAGCCGGCCAAGTTCATCCGTTTCCCCGGCCTGTGTTTTGTCGAGCTCGCGCTCGGCGCACTCGCAGCCGACCCGCTCGACGGCCCCGTGGGCGACCTGCCGTATTCGTTCATGCACCACCTGCGCGAGGCACTGCTGCAGGTCAGCCCGACCGGCAAGCAGAACAAGCTCGTTCATCGCGTGCACTCGCCCGAGTTTCCCTATCGCACGGTCAAGGGTGGCTTCTACGTGGGCAACGGGTCCGAACTGGCTTTTTACCCGATGCCGTCGCACGAAGTCCTGCGCGGCGACCACAGCGCCTGGTGGCGCTCGGCCAACCTGTAGGCCGGCGAGCCCGGCGGCGCCCGACGCATTGCGGCGGGCGTCGCGCTATGGCCCGACGAGTTGCGCGTCATCGACCGGCAGCAGGCGACGCTGGTGAGTAAAGAGCACGCCCTGCGCCTCGGCGCCTAATCGCAGCAGCATCAGGTCCATCGGCTGGCCGGCAGCACGGTCCGCGCGTGCGAGCTGCAGGAATGCGTCGACGGAATTCACGGTCGCACCGTCCGCGCGCAGGATCAGGTCATAGAGCATCAGCCCGGCCGATTCGGCGTCGGAGCCCGGGCTCACGTAGTGGACCATCAATGCGGGTGAACCCACGATCAAGCCGTTGGTCAGCGGTTCGGCCTCGGCGATCAGGGCTCCGGAGATCCACGCGCCACTGCGCGCCGTGATGGCGGCCGCGGGAGGCCAACGTCCCTGCACGTCGATCTGCTTGCCATCGCGCACTACGCGCAGGTCCACCTCGTCCAGGTGACCGCGCAGCGCGTCCACGAGGTCGGTTTCGGTCGCGACCTCGCGCGCCGGTGACACCAGGCTCATGATCCGATCGCCGTCACGCAGGTCGAGCGTTCCGGGCGGCAGTCGCGAGCGGGCGACGATCATGACCTGCTCGTCGTTCTCATCGGTCGCAAAATTCACCAGCCGATCCGGCGGCGACGGATCTTCGCCGCGCGTCAGCAGTTCGATGATGGTGCAGGCATACGGCATCGGCACAGCGAAACTCAGCCCCTCGACGGACTCCTGCTTGATCTTCGCCGTGTTGATACCGACGACATGACCAGTCTCGAGACTGATCAGAGGTCCGCCGGAGTTGCCTTCGTTGATCGGCGCATCGGTCTGCAGCATGTTGGGGCCGAGGCGCGTGGTAACGGCCGAGGTGATGCCGCGCGTGCCAGTGAAGCGGAACCCCCACGGATGACCGAACGCGCCAACAGGGTGGCCGACCGGCGGTATCGCGTCGCAGTCGAGCGTTGGCGTGCTCGCTTTCGCAGGCAGGCGCTGCGGATCGTAGGCGAGCACGGCCAGGTCGAGGTAAGGATCGACGTAGACGCGTCGCGTCGGCACGGCGTGTCCATCCTTGAACGCGATTGAGACCTTGCCGTAGGAATGCCCGGCTACGTGGGCATTGGTGAGCACCCAGCCACGCGCGGGATCAACCAGCAGGCCGGCGCCGATCCACGAACCCTGTTCGTCTTCGACGAACGGCTCGCTTACCGATGTGCGGACCTCGACCGTCCAGCCGATCGCCGCGCGAAACGCTTCCTCGCCCGGGCTCTCGGCATGGGCAGTGGTGATCGGCAGTGCGAGAAGGCAGAGCAGGCGTCTCATGGGCACGGCGCAGAATTCCGCGAGAGAAGGCTGGTGGCAGAGTGTGGCAGGTCGGCTGACGATGGTGAATTCGAAATTGTGGCGCACGCATGTCGAACCCGCGAGAATGCGCTGACCATGAGTCGTACCGTACCGTTCACACGGCGTCTGCTGCCTCAGCGCGGCTGGCTTGCGCTCTGTGTACTGACGGTCGCCGTGCTGTTTCTCCAGGGATGCGCCAGCACGCCGCGCGAGCCGTGGCTTACCGCCGACCTGACCGAGGAGTTTCGCGCGGCCAAGGGAGATGAGGTTCGCAACTTCGAGGACTACCTGCGCCTGGAAGACCGCCTGTTCGCGCAACTCGACGCGAAGGTGTACGCGCGTACCGAGACAGGGTCCGGCACTGCACTCATGCGCTACAGCAAGGGCAGCGCCAGCGATCCGCAGGGTCGCGAACCGAACTGGAACCGCAGCTTCGAATTGCCTGCCGAGGCACCGGTCGGCGGCGTGCTGCTGTTGCACGGAATGTCGGACTCGCCGTACAGCCTGCGGGCGCTGGGCCAGGAGCTGAACAAGCGAAACTACTGGGTCGTCGGGCTGCGCCTGCCAGGCCACGGCACCGCGCCATCGGGGTTGCTCGATGTCCGTTGGGAGGACATGGCCGCCGCCGTGCAACTCGGGGTCGAGCATCTCGCGCAGAAGGTCGGCAAGCAGCCGATCCACATCATCGGCTACTCGACCGGTGCCCCGCTTGCGCTGGACTTCACGCTGAATGCTCTCGATCGACGGACCGGCCCGGTGCCGGCCAGCCTGGTCCTTGTGTCGCCGGCCATCGGCATCCACGCGGCCGCAGCGGCGGCGGCCTGGAAGCGCCGGACGGCGGTTCTGCCAGGGCTGGGCAACCTCGCCTGGCTGAACATCGAGCCGGAGTTCGATCCCTACAAGTACAACTCCTTCACCACCAATGCCGGCGAACAGGTGCACCGGTTGACACGATCAGTGTCCCAGCGCATCGCGAGCCATGCCCGCTCGCAGCGGGCCGGCGAATTACCACCGATCCTGGTGTTCAAGTCGAATGCGGACTCGACCGTGTCGACGGACGCCGTGGTCACGCGGCTGCTCGGCTTGCTCGATCCCAACCGGCACGAGCTCGTGCTGTTCGACGTCAACCGCTATGCCGCCAAGTCCATGCTGCTGGTCTCGGACAGGCGGGCGTTGACCAACCGCGTGATGGGCGACAACCGGCTGCCGTTCGCCGTGACCCTGGTCACCAACGAGAGTCCGGACAGCGCCGCGGTCGTGGCCCGTTACCAGGCGCCATTCTCAGCCGAGGTGTCGCGAACGGAACCGCTGAATATGGCCTGGCCACCCGGCGTGATCTCGTTGTCCCACGTCGCGCTGCCGATCCCGCCGGACGATCCACTGTACGGCCAGCGGCCACCCGACAACCAGGACGTACTCTTCCTCGGCCAGATGGCCATCCAGGGCGAGCGGGGCATGCTGACGCTGCCCGCCGAATGGCTGCTGCGGCTGCGGAACAATCCCTTCTATTCCTACGTCGACGCACGGGCGCTGGCGTGGATCGACAGCGCCGGCGCGCCTCATTGAGTCGTCCGCGTCTCGATGACCAGGTCGAGCACGTAGTGCACCTGCGGTTCGGCGCCTGCGGCACCGGCCTGCTCGAAGCGCTTGACCCGCACCACTTGTTGCGCGCCTTCGACCGGCGTGTAGCCCTCGATACCGTCGGGCAGTGCTCGCCACTCGCCCGGCGCCCCGCTGGCGAGGCCTTTCTCGTCGAAAAAGCGGTCGCGCACCATCAGGCAGGGGCGGGCGGCTGGAGCGGGCGAAACGCAGGGTTCTGGTGACACCTCGAGGAATGCGCGCGCGCCGGGGCCGCCGAAGCGGGTTTCCGGCGTGGGGATGCCATTGAAGGTCAAGGCGCTGCCGTCGGTTGCCGCCAGCCGCAGCTGCGGCGCACCGGCTTCGCCTGTGATTGCAACCTGCAGCGTACCTGCCAGGAACCTGGCGAACGCCGCATCTGCATCCCCGAGCGGCGGCGGGCAAGCCATCATCGTCGAAACGCCCTGGCCGAGCTGCAGTTGCGTCGATTCCAGCAGCTCGTAGCCGACGCTGATTCGATTGCAGCTGCCGGTGACGCCGAGCCGGCCGTCGGCGAACTCGACGCCCAACGGACGATCCGGTGTCGGGAAAAACGCGGCCATCGACTGGCCCGCGGCGTCGCTGGCGGATTCGAGCTGCCATTTGTAAGCGACCAGGGTCGTGGCCGTGTGAGGGGCGGGTGTGGCGACGGCCGGGCTCGCAGGCGTCGACGACGCCGCGGCGGGCGCCGTCGTGGCCGGTGCTGATGTGTCGGGCGGCGCACTGCGGGAGCAGCCGGCCACGCAGACCGCTGCGACGACGAGAGCGAGACGAAGCGGACGATGCAAGGACATTCTGGTTCTCCACGCAACAGGTAGATTCAAGGTTTCATTCCGGGCACGGACTCACGAATGTGCAGCGAGAAATCCTCTATGGGCTCCGCTGCCGTCACCGCGGGGTTGACCCGTGATCGGCGACGCAGTTCCCTGAAGGGAAAGGTCGAGTCCAGCAGTCGTGTGTCGTAGAAATAGCGGTCGACCCAGCCATTGAGGTAGTGCCGCAAGTCGATGGCGCCGATCCGGCCCGCCAGATTCGCGTAGCGCACGATGTTGATCGTGCAGCTGTTGCTCAGCAGGTGGTAGAACTCCGGGCGATCGGCCAGCTCGTTGATGCGCTCGAGGTAAACCTGGAAAAGCCGGCGCGCATTCTCGGCCGGGATCCGCAGGCGATACATGTATACGTCTTCGTCGCGGTGGTTGGTGCGGACACCCACGATGTCGCGTTCTTCGCCCACCACGTAAATCAACTCGTACTTCTTGAAGAGCGACGCGAGCGGGTCAAAGCCCTCGTGCACCTCCGGTCTCGTCTCGATGGAGATGTTGAGCGGTGGCGCGTTGTCGAAGATGAAGCTCACGAACGTATGGCCTACGGGCCCCGGCATCCAGTAGGCGATGAAGAAATCAAGCGCAGTCAGGTGCGACAGCGACACCTCACGCTCTTCGTATCGGACCGTGAAGTCGTCCCGGCTTCGATAGTCGAAATTTCGCACGCCGCTGATGCGCACGCGGTCACCTTCGATGGTGGCACGGGGCATGACTGCGACGTCCTGTCGCCACTCACGGTCATGGGACGGCCGGATGAAGCTCCACCCTACGGCGACGGCAAGATACAGCCCCGCGAAGACCCAGCGCATGCGTGGTCGCGGCGTCAGCCAAAGGGCCCAGATGCCAAAGGCTGCAAAAGCGATCGCCAGCGCCAGTCGCAGCCACGGCCAGGGCAGTGTCGAGAAGTAGAGGGCCAGGGTGGCCCAGGCGAGCACCAGGGCCATGACGAGAAACCTGGCTCCCTTCAGCAGTCTGCCGGGGATCTTCCACAGCCAGCCGGCCCGGACGCCCTCCGGGCGCGATTCAGTCTGCGTCATAGGCGCGGCGCGATGGAATTCTGCGGCTTCGGCGCGATCGAGCTGGCGATGTCGACCCAGCCGCCGCCCATCGCCTGGTACACGTTGACCACCTGCACGTAGCGATCAGCCAGCAGGCGCACCGAGGCCAGTTCGGCCGCGAACAGCTCGTTCTCGGCCACCAGCACGTCGAGATAACCGGCCACGCCCTTGTCGAATCTCAGCGTCGACAGGCGGGCGAACTCGCGCAGCGCGTCCACGCGCTGCTGCTGCATCGCGACCTCCTCGACCTTCTTCTGCGAGCCGGTCAACGCATCGTTGGTCTCGCGAAACGCGTTCAGGATCGTCTGCTGATAGACGAGCAGGGCCTGCCGATTCTGCGCTTCCGCCGTATCGACCTGGCCCTTGATGCCACCGAAGGTAAAGACCGGGCCGGTCAGGCCCCCACCGAGGAGCATCGTGGTCGCCGGGTCGGTCAGTAGATCGGCGAACGCCGTGCTCACGGTGCCGAGCGCACCGGTGATCGAGACGTTGGGATAGTAGAGCGCCCGCGTGGCGCCAACATTCGCGTTCGTGGCAACGAGGTTCTGCTCGGCCTGAAGGATGTCCGGCCGGCGTTGCAGCAGCGTCGAGGGCAGATCGGCCGGAATCTGGGGCGCGACGAGCTGGTCGAGTGTCTTGCCGCGTGGGATCGGCCCCGGGTTGCGCCCGAGCAGGATTGAAATCAGGTTTTCCTGGGCCGCGATGGCCTGCTCGAAGGCGGGAATGGCGGCCAGCGCCTGCTGCTGCTGCGAGGTGATCTGCATCACGTCCGTCTTCGCCACGATGCCGGCCTTGAATCGCAGGTCGAATATCCGCGCCGTCTCGCCAAAGTTCCGGGCCGTCGCCTGCGCGATCTCGAGCTGACGGTCGAGTGCGCGAAGCGCGATGTAGCTCGTCGTGACGCCCGCCACCAACGACAGCACCAC
>Ga0113563_10002690_pt1 | contig 10825 bp, 9 predicted proteins | sample Mud3Dept3metaG_FD_80117 | JGI IMG/M metagenome (GOLD analysis project Ga0113563, IMG submission 80117) | Freshwater wetland microbial communities from Ohio, USA, analyzing the effect of biotic and abiotic controls - Mud 3 Core 4 Depth 3... | ecosystem: Environmental > Aquatic > Freshwater >...
CATTGCACTGCAATGACTGCCATTCCACAGGCTACAGCGCCCACGGCGGGAACAACGAGTATATTCTTCAGACGGCGACCTCGGAGAACCCGGCTGCTGAGCATACAGGTCCTACGGAGTACGTATGCATTAAGTGTCATGTAGGAGCTCCCTATACCGACAACACACATGTGGGCAATGCTTCCGACTTCCAGCATTCCTCGCACGCAACCGGTACCAACCGGCTAAGCAACTTTACCGGCGGCAATAACATGGGCCATATTACCGGCATTGCATGCTTGAACTGCCATGACGGTGCCATAGGCTTCGGCGGTGCCCATGGCGTTCCTGATGCCACATACACAGCGGGGCCGCAGCCAACGGGAGGACAGGGTACCTACAACAAGCGGAGATTCCTGCCCGGCTCGGGTCTGAGGTATTATGATCCGGCTAATGGTCAGGCAGGCGGCGATGCTGACTGGTATTATGTGGACGGCATGGGCGACGCTACGAACCAGTGTTATACGCTTACGAATACAACAACGATCTCTAATTGCAACAAGCACGACGCCGGCACAGCACTTGGCTTCCGAAATGTGAGGAGACCCGTAGAGTATTGATCATAAGAGGCAGATGATTTCGCTTAGGCCCTGATTATTCGGGGCCTTTTTTTTCCTCCTGTGGCAGACAGATCCGCCGGGTTGTTTCTGCAGGAGAATTACCGTCAGCCTGAAGAGTCTGAGAACAATATGAACCAACACCTATTGCCTCGGGCACTTCAGAAAGGACTGCTCAGATGAACATGCTTGCGTCTTCAGTGTTTACAGCTTTCCTGGCATTGACCATGGCAGGTTATCTTATCCTGGGCAAGATGTCTCTCATTCCGCTCGACCCGCATATCATGCTGACATATGCAGCTGTGCTGATCCTCCAGGGCGTGTGGGCGGTTGCGATTAGGACAATGCGGTTGACGAGCCGGCTCTCCTTGATTGGCAGCGTACCGAAAGGGGAACTATTGAAGAGCGAGCGGGAGCAGGCATTTCATATGCTCGAGGTGAGCGGGTTCCGGAGGGAAGAAGGGGCTCAGGAAGGGCAGATCGTTTTCGCCAGGAGGCTGAGAGTCGGTCTGCTGTTGGAGGCATGCTCATACGGTGCGCTCGTGCTCATGCTTTCAGCCGGTGCGGTCAAATACGGATACGGGATGAACGGAGCGGTCGATCTTTCGACCGGTGCGGAGTGGACTGATGTGAGCAGTCTGAATATCGAGCGGGGATTCCTATCGAGCAGATCAGAGCCGGCCCTCATGCTGCGGTCTTCTTCGATCGTTTCCTCGTCAGGCAAAAGCCTTTCTGCTATTGATGCTGAGGTGAAGGAAAAAGACAGCGGCGTTACGGTTCCCGTGAAACTGAGCGCCGGTGAGGAGATCAGGGTCAGGGGATTTACGCTTCGCTATCTCGGAGATTCCTATACTGCCATGATCAAGATCATGAGAAAGAACCATGACTACATGCCGTATCCGCTCAGAGTGACCCGGGGGCCGGATGCCACGGACGAATGGTACCGTGGAACATTCCCGATCGCGGAACCGAAAACGAGGGGGGTAGGGTCATTCGACCCGGCGCAAAAGGTCTTCAGGGTGACTGTCTACAGAGAAGAACGGGAAGAGTTTCGTGCTGAATTCAGATACGGTGAAACCGCCCGTGTCGGCGATTTTGAAGTATATGTCCCGGCGATGCTGCACGCGGGACGTTTGATGGTCACGCGTCATGGGAGCAGAGCACTGATACTGGCAGGCTTCGTTATGCTGGCAGTGTTCTGTTCAGCGCGTTTCGCAGTGAGGCCGCAGTACGTTGTCTTTTGGCGCAGGGGTGATCAGGAGTATTTCCATGCTTCCGGACGCAGACTGCGAAAACTGCTGCGCCAGGGCTAGCCTACATAATTCATAAGCAGGTATGAAGAAAGGCGGGCTGTAGTATCCGGGCTCATTCTCGCTTCGCTCCGAGGGACTCTGCCTCTTTATTTACGAATTGAACATACTGCAGGACTACCTGCCTGCCGGCAGGCAGGTCGGCAGAAGAAACCGCCCGAACACCACAGCCCGCCTTATGCTGCAACGAGTTCCCGAATATGTATGAATAACGAAGGCTAGATTTCACCCTTATCCCATCGGGTTATGATGTCCACGATCTTCTTTTTGAGATCCTCGGGTATATCATCGTTCGAATACTGTTTCCCCGTATCATCAAAATAGGCGGCGACCAGGATGTCCTTATCTTTTTCGGTCGTTGCGGTGATCCGCATCATCTTTTTTCCGTCGGGCCAGTAATAGGTCCCGCTTCCAATGCCGGTGAACGGGTCGAGCGTCTTTTTATCGAATGTTCCCTCGGCCAATTTTGAACCGTTCCGGTACCAGTATGTCCAGGGACCGAAATAGTTGTTGTCTTTATAGGAATATTCCTTTTTCTTTTCACTGGACCGGTAGTATACAAAACTCTTGATCTTGACGCTGTTCGTCTTCGGTCCCGTGATGATTGCCGTCTCCTTTATTTCTCCTCCAGGATATTTTGAGATCACCTGCTCGTCAGGAGCGAGGGACGGCTGCCTCTTGCAGGCTGAAAAAAGCATGAGGGCACAAAGGGAAAACATGAGCACCGGCAGTGTCTTTTGCATAATGAACGTAGTATACATTCCGGGATATCGCATGGTCAATGATTCGGATTATAAACCATTTTTTTGTAAAAAGGGTCACGATTAGGGTAAAATTTCGGATGCGGTTCTTTATCCTGTTCGCATTTGCTCTCTCAGGTGCTGCTGCGCTTATCTATGAAGTCGCATGGACAAGGGCGCTCTCGCTGGTCCTTGGTTCCACCACCTATGCCCTCTCGACAATGCTCTCCACGTTTATGGCAGGTCTTGCGATCGGCGGATTCATTGGAGGGAGGATCGCTGACCGGGCGAAGAACCTGCTGTTATATTTCGGCCTTGCCGAATTTTTCATCGGTCTTACGGGCCTGCTCACGATACCGCTGATCAATGCCATTCCCGGACTGTACGTGACTGTGTACCGCGATTATCACCTGACCCCCGGAGTCTATTTTATTTTTCAGTTTCTCCTGTGCTGTCTTGTGATGATCGTTCCGACTACGCTTATGGGTGCCACCTTTCCTCTGGTGAGCAAGATCATCACCGATACGATGGACCGGATGGGCCGGAGCGTTGGCGGTGTCTATTCGGTCAATACGTTCGGCGCGATCCTCGGATCGCTTTCGGCGGGCTTTCTGCTCATTCCGCTGGCCGGGGTGAAGATGACGTCGCTGACAGCTGCGGGGCTGAACATTGTCGTGGCCCTGGCAATGATTGTTCTGGCACGGCCGAAGCGCCTCATTGTGACGGTGCTGGGAGGGTTGGCATTGTTTGGCATGGTGTTTGCCGGAGTCGTAAGCTCGCAAGAAAAAGCATGGTACGTGAATTATTACAATGCCTTCAAGTTCGAAGACCTCAACAATATCGGCGAGTACGAAAAAGACCACACCTTACTGTACGATAAGGATCACGCGGAAGGGCGGGTTAAATTGTGGCGCAGCCGGCAGGGATATCTTACGCTTCAGGTCGGCGGCAAGTCCGAGGGGGGGTCTCCTGCCGACACAGCAACCACCGTTCTTCTCGCCTATCTGCCGATTGCTGCCCATGAGAAGGCAGAATCCTTGCTGAATATCGGGCTGGGAGTGGGTGTCACGCTCACCGCTGCGCGGCATCATGTACGGGATGTGACCGTTGCGGAAATTAATCGCGGCGTGGTTGATGCTATCCGGACATTCGGTCTGCCGGGACTTCTCGACGGAACTTCGGTCGCGATTAATGACGCGCGGAACTACCTGCTTCTCACCGAACGCACGTTCGATATTATCGCTTCAGAGCCTTCCTATCCTTCAGATGCGGGTACGGCCAGCCTGTTTACGGCTGACTTTTACAGAACGGCAAAAGGGCGGTTGAACCGGGGTGGAATCTTCACCCAGTGGCTTCCCTATCATCTCCTGACGAACGAAGACGTTACGATGATGATCCGTACCTTTGGGTCCGAGTTCGAGCATGTCTACCTGTGGAGGGTGCCGCATTCCATGGACCTGATCATGCTTGGGTCAAATGAGCCGTTTGCTCATGGCTCTGATGATATCGTCCGGAGAGTTGCAGAGCTGAACGTTGACGGTATTCCGCTCCAGTACGAATTTTCCCGGACTCCTGACCAGATCAGGGAGATTGTGCGGAGCAGGACTGATATCCCTGTTAACACGGATGACAGGCCTTCCCTTGAGTTTCGTGTTGCGATGAACCTGATCCGTGATCTTGATTGATGATATCTTTTATTATTGGTTGGATTACGTGTTGAGCAGAGTGCGGTTCGGATCGATCGGTCGCGTTGCGCAGCCGGGAAGCGGACATCATCGGAAGAAGGATCTGACATGAACACATTGCGGGTGTACGCCCGATACTCTGACAGGTCAAAGGAACTATCATGGCACCATTAGAATCCGTCTTTGTCTGGATAACGATCTTCCTGTACGGGATCATATCCGCTCTCTATATTTACTCCATCGTATTCAGGAATGAGAAAGTCTTGGGCAGGGCAGGATATCTCGTCGGGGTCGCCTTCATCCTGCATACTGCCGGGATCCTTGCCCGGTATGCAGCCATTGGAAATCTTCCCGTAGCATCCGATTATGAGACAGGGTTAGGAGGGTCCTGGGTAGTCGTGGCATTTACCCTGTATGTTCTGCTCAGGCATAAATCTCTCCGGGCGGTCGGGGTAGGGACGATTCCGTTTTCGCTGCTTCTGCTCGGATTCGGCCTGATGCGGGAGCCCGTGCTGGTGCCGATGACTGCCTCCGTGAGGTCTTTCTGGCTGTATATCCATGTTTTTTTCGCGTGGCTTGCATTTGGAGCATACGCGGTAGCGGCAGGTCTCGGGATAATTTATCTGCTCAAGGAAAAACATCCGGATAAGGAGTTTTATGCAAAATTCCCGGATTTCCCGAAGCTCGATGACCTTATGTTCAAGTATGTTGTCTTCGGTTTTGTGACCGATGCGGTGATGATCGCGTCCGGTGCAATCTGGGCAAAGGACCTCTGGGGCAATTACTGGTCATGGGACCCTGTAGAGACCTGGTCTCTGGTGACATGGCTTATTTACGGGCTGGCTATCCACCTGCGGCTTACCATGGGGTGGAAGGGGAGGAAGATGGCGAGGCTTGTCATCTTTGCCATCTCGGGAATGGTGATTACCTATTTCGGGATTAACTTCTTTGTCAAGACCAGCCTCCATTTCTTTCAGGCATGGCAAGAGATGTAGGGCACGTTTTTTCGGCTGCCTATTCTTTCGCGGATCATTACTATGAAGAATATGATTAGGTCTATCACCCGGCTTCTGAAGTCACTCAGGCTGACGATCATCCTTATCATCTGTCTTTCCGCAGTTTTTTTTCTCGGCCTCATCATACCACAGGAAGACCTGTTCAGCAGCGAGCAGTACCTTGACTGGAAGACAAGAAAAACCGACCTGGTGTCATTCCTTGAATTTTTCGGACTTACCGATGTCTATAAATCACCTCTGACGTTAGGCCTTTGGGGCCTGTTCTTTCTGAATCTCGTTGTTGTGATGCTGAGCAGAATACCTTCCCTATGGAGGAGATGTACGAAGGTCGATATGCCGTCTGAAACAGCGTCTCTGAAGGCAATGAAGCAGTATGAAGTCATAGATGGCCGCGGTATAGATGACGCCCGATCGGTTCTGAAGGCCATGAGATACAGCTTTTACCCGGAGGCTGATCATTTTTATGCGGTAAAGAACAGATTTTCTCCCTTTGGGACAATCATCTTCCACCTCAGTTTCCTGTTGCTGCTTGTTGGCGGAGTTATAACCTTCTATACGAAATTCAGGGCAGAGGCGGTGGTTGCCGTTAATGAGACTTTCAGCGGCAGGTATGCGGTACTCAGATATCCGAAGTATGGAGATGTCCCACGTACAACCTTCACTGTCAAGGAGGTCAAGCCCACGTATTACCATAAGAGTGTGCCTGTTGACCTTACGGTTGTTCTGTCAACAAAGGAAGGCGATAAAGTCATCGGCATAAACCGGCCGTACAAGACCGGCACCCTGTCCTTTGTCGTTACTGACATAGGCGTAAGCCCGCTGTTCATCATCAGGGGCACTGATGGCAGAGAACTGGACGCTGCTGTCTTGAAACTGAAAGTCCTGAATGGCGAGACGGATACTTTTGAGATGATGGGGTATACCTTCGAAACTTTTTTTTATCCAGACCATGCATCGGAGACTCAGACCGATGCGGGAGATACTTCTCTTGAGGCAATGAGCAAAAAGGCTCCTAAGTCCCAAGCCATAATCAGAGGGGGCGAGATAACAGATCCCGCCTTTCATATTACTGTCAAGAAGGATGGGGCTGTCCTCGGAAAAGGATTGATGAAGCCGCGGCAGTCAATTGATTTTGATGGAAAAAAAATTATCTTTGAAGACCTTTCCTACTGGGTAAAGTTTTACATCGGGCACGAATATGGGCTCTGGCTTGTGTATACGGGGTTCAGCGTTATCATTATTGTTTTGATTGTCAGATTTGTATTTTACCGGCGGGATATAAAGGGAATCATTGAGGGCGGCAGCCTGCATGTAGCCGGAAGGGCTGAATATTTCCCGGCGCTTTTTTCAGATGAGTTTGCAGAGATTGCGGAACAAATCAGAAAGCGACACTGAGTGAGGGGGAGCCACGCAGCATGCTGTTTAATGATATAATAAGCAGTAAAATACTGAGACTTCAGGAGGACAATCATGAGACCGTTTGTATTGTTAGTTCTAGCGTTGTTTTTGGTTAGTTTCCCATTATCGGTTTTTGCAGGCGATGAAGTGCTGACCATGGAGCAGGTCCGTCAGATCCTCAGTACGACCCGGGATTTCAGCGGCAGGAATCTGAGTAAGTTAAATCTATCAGGGTTGGATCTGTCAAAGGCGAACTTCCGGGGGGCGAATCTCTCTAATGTGCAGTTAAAAGATGCCAATCTGAGCGGCGCTGATCTGAGCGGCGCTAATCTGAAGGACGCCTATTCCCCGGGCGTGAACCTGAGTGGCGCTGACCTCAACGGCGCGAATTTATACTGCGTCACCTTTCACAAGGCGGATTTGTCCGCAGCCAACTTGCGCATGACAGATTTGACGATAGCCGAGATTGTCGATGCCAATCTGGCCGGCGCTGACTTTGAGGGTGCCAATATCGACCGGACGGTCTTCACCAGGACAAAAATGGACAACGCGAAAAACCTCGACAAGACAAAGAACAGGGAAAAGGCCATAGGGCTGCAATAACGTGAAGTAATCTTAGAGCAGGATTCGTTCGCCGGTGCTTTGAGGCATTGGGTATTCCATCCCTGCTGCGCTGAAGCACCCTATGGCAATAAGGAGAGGATCTTCACGAGGGTTCAGGTGTAAGTTGTAAACTTGCCTCCAGCAAACACCTGTTGTCAGAGCTGTTGTTTGCCTATTGCTGCGGGGGCAGGAGCACATAGTTTCATTTCTCATCTTATCGGGTTTGATTCGAAAAAGGTGGCCAATACTCTCCTGATATGAAACTCAAGCAGAAATTTAAAGAGAGAGCTGTAGCTGATAAACCACGGTGGTGATGATACATGCTTTTTAATATCATGAAAAGGTCTTTTGCGAACCAGAAGAAGGCAATGGCCCTGATGATCGTATCGATCGCGGTCGGCACTGCCCTTGCCGCTTCTCTCATCACCATCTCCTTTGAGATCGAGGGCAAAGTATCAAAGGAACTCAGGTCGTTTGGCGCCAATATCATCGTTGAACCGAAGGTGGAAGGTCTTGCAGACATCTCCGGTCAGAAACGGTACCTCCGCTCAGAGGACATTGTCAAGACCAAGACCATATTCTGGCGGCATAATATCATCGGTGTTGCGCCCTTTCTCGAAACAGATGCCCGTCTTGCAGGCAAGGCAAATACTGTTGATGCACGGCTCGTCGGATCATGGTATGAACGGGAGCTTCCCCTTCCTGGCGAGAACAAGACCTTTCCTGCCGGGATTAAGACGGTATCGCCCTGGTGGTCTCTGAGCGGCTCGTGGCCTGCTGATGCCGGGGGCATGGTCATTGGTGCATCCCTTGCAGCCCGGCTGGGAGTTCGGCCGGGTGATATGCTGACTGCGGACGGTAAGGAAGTGACGGTCACCGGCATCCTGGAGACAGGGGGCGTTGAGGATGGACAGGCGTTCATGGACCTTGAGGCAGTGCAGAAGGCCAAGGGTCTGGAGGGAAAGGTCTCCCGGCTGTATGTGAGCGCTTTAACGACACCCATGGATGCATTTGCCTATAAGGACCCCGCAACCATGTCAAAGGCCGAATATGAGAAATGGTACTGCACCGGATATGTCACCTCGATCGCGAAGCAGGTTGAGGAGGTCTTTGCCGGGTCCCGGGTGAAACCTATCTGGCAGGTGGCCGAGACCGAGGGCAAGGTCCTTGAGCGGCTGAGGATCCTGATCTATCTCCTCTGCGCCGCGACCCTGACCGCATCTGCGATAGGGGTTTCCACCACCATGATCATGACCCTGCTGCGACGGATCGAGGAGATCGGCCTCATGAAGGCACTGGGTGCGCACCGGGGCAAGGTCATCACGATTTTTCTGTCCGAGGGTATGGTCATTGGACTCATCGGCGGGGTTCTCGGGTATCTTCTTTCGATCGGTGCAGCAGAGTTTATCGGCGCAAAGGTCTTTCATACGGGTCTGGAGCAGCGGGCAATCCTCTTCCCCATAGCTCTGATCAATGCCCTCGTCATTGCGGTTGCCGGTACGATCCTGCCGATACGGCGGGCTCTCAGTATACGGCCGAGTATCGTGCTGAAGGGCGCAGAATGAAGAAGCGCTGGTTCCTGTTCTTCTTCAGAAAGTCCGTTGCCCAGCGGCGGGGCCGCGTGGCAATAGCATCCGCTGCAGTTACGCTTGCCGTAGCCCTGATGACTGCGATGATCGGTGTTACGGTCGGAATCAGGGAAAAGCTCGGGTCTGAGCTCAAGGCATACGGTGCGAATATTATTGTTTCTCCTTTGCGGGAAGGCGACTTTGCCTATGATGCCCTTGCAATGATCGCGAAACTTCCGTCTGTCGAGGACGCAACCGGACAGGTGCTCGGCAATACCTTTGTTGATCAGCAGGCAATAGAGGTGATCGGGATTGACGCAAAAAAAATCTCGTCCATGGGCTGGAGGATCTTTGGAAAGTGGCCTGAAGGCAATGACGAAATTCTTGCAGGGATCAATCTGAAGGCTGCGTTGCGTCTGCAGGAAGGCCAGAGGATCTTCGTGGAAAAAGACGGGACAAAGAAAGAGCTGGTGATCAGCGGTTTTGTCGAAAAGGGGGGCGCTGAAGACCGTGCCCTTATCATGACGATCAGACAGGCGTGGACCGTGACCGGCACTGAAGGGAGGCTGCAGAGCATACTTGTCCGGGGAAAGAGCGGTCAGCTCGAGACGATCGGCGCGGCGATCAGGAGTGCGTTGGATAATGCTGCAGTAAAGACCGTCCGGCAGGTGGCGCTTGCCGAGGAGTCGCTCCTCGGCAAGATACAGCTCCTGATGATGCTGGTCACCCTCGTGGTGATCTTTGCCTCCGCGATCAGCGTCACGAGCACCATGGGCGCCAATGTGCTGGAAAGGAGAGAAGAGATCGGGCTCATGAAGGCGCTCGGGGCTACCCGACGGAATATCAGTCTCTTTTATATGGCCGAGGCTGTGCTGATCGGCATTATCGGAGGGCTCGCCGGATATGCTCTCGGCTTCCTTTCCGCTCAGGCGATATCAAAGGGGGCATTCAATTCCTATATCGGCATACCCTTGCCCATCCCGCTTGCTGCCCTCTGCATGGGGGTGATTGTTGCAATAGGATCGAGCTATTTCCCGGTGCGCGGTGCTATGAAGTATGATCCGGCCATCATTTTGCGAGGTGAATGAACGAGCTATGGCATTTATTGAGCTGAAAGGCATTATCAAGGAATATAAGACGACCCATGCCCTGCGCGGCATTGATGTGACGATCGAAAAGGGTCAGTGGCTGAATATGGTGGGTCCTTCGGGCTCCGGAAAGAGCACGCTCCTGAATATCATCGGCAGCCTCGACAGTCCTACCGCAGGGGAAGTGCTCATAGACGGCAGGGATATCAGCAGGCTCTCAGAGGATGATATGGCTGTCTTCAGGAGAGAGAAGATCGGGTTTATCTTCCAGCAGTCCCATCTGATCCCGTATCTTTCCGCAGTCGAAAATGTGATGCTGGCCCAGTACTTTCACAGCATGTCGGACGAGAAAGAGGCCACCGACGCCCTTGTGCGGGTCGGGTTGGAGCACCGGCTCGGCCATCGCCCTTCTCAGCTGTCGGGCGGAGAGCAGCAGAGGGTTTGCATTGCCCGCGCGCTGATCAACAGCCCTCAGATCCTTCTGGCCGATGAACCGACCGGGAACCTTGACCGGGAGAACACGAAGATCATCCTTGAGCTGCTCAAGAAGATCCATGCTGAGGAGCAGTTCACCATTGTGCTCGTAACGCATGATCCGTTCGTGGCACAGTGGGGACAGCGCATCCTGACCATGGAGGACGGAAAGATAAAGTGTGATGAGTTCCTTTGTCGTTTATGAAGCGCTTGTCGTAGGATTCAAGGAAGGGATCAAGATAGGGCTCGTATGGCTGGTCCTGCGTGCCTGCCTGATCTCGTTCAACAGGGAGCATCTGCGCGCGGCGTTCGCGTCAGGTGTCCTGATCGCCTTGCTCTGTTCCGCA
>Ga0113563_10002691_pt1 | contig 10823 bp, 9 predicted proteins | sample Mud3Dept3metaG_FD_80117 | JGI IMG/M metagenome (GOLD analysis project Ga0113563, IMG submission 80117) | Freshwater wetland microbial communities from Ohio, USA, analyzing the effect of biotic and abiotic controls - Mud 3 Core 4 Depth 3... | ecosystem: Environmental > Aquatic > Freshwater >...
GAGATCGACCCCGGCGGCAAGCGCGCCGCCGAGGAGCGCGCCGCCCTGGAGCGCGGCGCCTACGACGACGAGCAGGGATCCGGCGAGCCCTGAGCGGGCCCGGCCACGATGCTCCCCGTCGGCTGAGGTCGACGAAGGTCCTTCCCAAGCCGTCCTCCAACGAGGACAGCATGCTTCGATCGAGAGGATCTCCAGCGACGTAAGTGCCCTGTTTCCTTCGGAGACGGCCCGGTGGAGCGCCGTGGCACGGGTCTCGCCTTTCCCCCCGACCGAGGAGGACCGAAGATGAGACACCGGACCGCGTTCTTGCTCCGTTCCCCCGTCGCGATTCCCGTCCTGCTCCTGGCCGCCGCCGCTGTCTCCGCTCCGGGCCGCGCGGGCGCCGACTTCCTGCCCAGCCCGCTCGAGCTCCACCGCGAGATCCACCACGAGGTGCGCGGGCTGCTGCGCGATCTCGCGCACGTGCCGCTCGCGATCCACGCCGCGCACCTCCGCCACCTCGAGGTCTTCTTCGGCGGCAACGTCTACTACGCGCCGCACCGCCACCTCCACGCCAGCTACGCCTTCCCGGTCTGGCTCGACGGCGCCGTCGTCTACCAGCCCTACGCCTACTGTGAAGGCCGGCTGTTCGCGGCTCCCCGCGTGCGCCCGGCCCTCTGGCGGGAGTGGGGCTCCCCGCGGGCGGCTCACTGGTGCGGCCGCCACCGCGGCTACTACCCGTCCGTCCACGGCTGCTTCCACCACGGTGGCTCTCGCCCCGTCTACGACCGCGGCCGGACCAGCCACGATCGGCGCGACTGGAATCTCCGCTACCGGGACGATCGGCGGGACCGGCACCGGCACGACTCGGACCGCGGCCGGGGGCGCGGCCATCGTCACTACCGCGGCTGCGGCCACGATCGCCACTGATCCGGACGCCGCGCCGGTGTAGCCTGTCGCCCGGCGTGAGCGACTCCCGTCTCCCTCCCGGCCAGACCCTGACCCGCAAGTTCCCGGTCGTGGGCGAGCGCGCGCCGGCGCCGGGCGCGCTCGACCTCGGCAGCTGGCGGCTCGACGTCGACGGGCTCGTCGCGCGGCCGCTCGAGCTGACCTGGAACGAGTACCTCGAGCTTCCCCACCGCGCGCGGACCTGCGACCTGCACTGCGTCACCGGCTGGTCGCGCTTCGACGTGGAGACGAGGGGCGTGCCGCTGGCGCTCCTGCTCGAGCGCGCCGGGCCGCTTCCCGGCGCCCGCTTCGTGCGCTTCGAGGCGGCTTCCGAGCGGCGCCACGACACCTCGCTCCCGCTCGACGTGGCGCTCGCCGACCTCTGGCTCGTGCACGAGATCGACGGCCGGGCGCTGGCAGTCGAGCACGGCTTCCCGCTGCGCACGGTCACCCCCGCGCGCTACTTCTACAAATCGCTCAAGTGGCTGCGCCGGATCGAGCTGCTGGCCGGGGACCGCCCCGGCTTCTGGGAGCGCGAGTCGGCGTACCACAACGTCGGCGACCCCTGGCCGGGCGACCAGCGCTTCAGCTCCGGCTCGGTGGACCCGGACGAGCTCGCGCGCTTCCGGGTCGCGACCGACTTCGGCCCCTGGCGCGCCCCGCGCAAGGTGCTGCTCGGCGTCGACCTCCGGCACTGGCGCCCTGCGACGACCGGGCTCGCCGGATTGCGCATCAAGAACAGCGACCTGCGCGGCGCCGACCTCGCCGGCTGCGACCTCGCCGGAGCCAACCTGTCGCTCTCCGACCTGCGCGGGGCGCGCCTGGCCGGCGCCCGGCTCGCGGGCGCCGACCTCGAGGGGGCGAACCTCGCCGGAGCCGACCTGACCGGCGCCGACCTCGTTGGCGCCGCGCTCTCGGCGACCCGCTTCTTCGAGACCGGCGGCACCGGCCCGGAGGCCCGCGTCGAGGGCCTGCGCCTGGCGGGCGCGCACGGCCTGCTCGAAGACCAGGAGGCCTGGCTGGCGGCGCGCGGCGTGCGCGCCTGAGCCGCCCCCGCGGGTGGCCGTGAGCGGGCGTTGACAGCGGCGCCGCCGCCGTCGAGACTCGCAAGTGGAAGCTCGAGCCGAAAGGAGGCCGCGATGCTCCGCATCCGCAGGATCCTCTTCCCGACCGATTTCTCGGACGCCGGCCGGCCCGCGCTCGATCACGCGCTGCTCTGGGCCGACCTCCACGACGCCGAGCTGCTGCTGCTCCACGTGCTGGCCCGCGGCTCTGCCGACCCGTTCAACCCGGCTCACCACTTTCCCGAGACCAGCGAGCTGCTCGCGCGCATGCACGAGCTCGCGGGCACCGAGATGGCGGCGCTGCTCGCGCCCCACCGCGAGCGGCCCCTCGCCATCCGCGAGAAGATCGTGAGCGCGCCCGAGGTCGACCGCGGCATCCTCGACTACGTGGAGGCGGAAGACGTCGACCTGGTGGTCATGGGCACCCACGGCCGCAGGGGTCCGGCCCACCTGCTCATGGGCAGCGTCGCCTCCGAGGTGCTGCGCCGCGCGACCGTGCCGGTGCTGGTCGTCTCCGGCCGGCGCGCGCAGGAGGCCGGCCATCTGCGCCGGATCCTCGCCCCGATCGACTTCTCGGCTCCGTCACGATTCGCCGCCGCGCACGCGCGCGATCTCGCGGCCAGCGCCGGCGCCGTGCTGGAGCTCTTCCACGTCCTGCCCGACCTCGAGGTGCCGTTGCCGATGAACCCGGCGGGCTTCGGCGCCGCGGTCACGGTGGTCAGCGACCTCGAGCCGGCGGCCGAGAACGCGCTCGCGGAGCTCGCCGGCGCGAGCGGCCCCGAAGTGGCGATCGAGACCGCCGTCTGGCACGGCCCGCCCGCGGCGACCATCCTCAACCGCGCGGCCGAGACGCGCGCCGACCTGATCGTGCTCGCGACCGAGGGCCACACCGGGCTCGACCGGCTGCTGCTGGGCAGCGTGGCCGAGCGCGTGGCGCGTCTCGCGACCTGTCCCGTGCTGGTCGTTCCCGCGCACGGACGCTCGCTGCTGCCCGACGCCTGACCCCGCCCCGCGACGAAGTCGCGCGAGCGGCTCCGGCCTCAGGCCGCGCGGGGTATGGCGAAGAAGTAGACCGCCAGGTAGTGCAGCACGCTTCCGGCGAGCACGAACAGGTGCCAGACGAAGTGGTGGAAGCGTCGCGGCCAGGCGTAGAAGACGATGCCCAGGGTGTAGCAGAGGCCGCCGGCGAAGAGCAGGATCAGCCCCCCCGGCGCGACCGCGCGCACCAGCGGACCGAGCGCGACGACCACGCACCACCCCATCGCGACGTAGACGACGGTCGACAGGATCGGCGCCCGGCCCACGTCGAAGCTCTTGAAGACGATCCCCGCCACCGCCCCGCTCCACACCACGGCGAGCAGCGTCCAACCCCAGGGACCGCGCAGCGGGCCGAGGGCGAAGGGGGTGTAGGTGCCGGCAATCGCCAGGTAGATCGACGAGTGGTCGAGCACGCGCAGGACCCGTTTCGCGCGCTCGTTCGTGATCGCGTGGTAGAGCGTCGAGGCGGAGTAGAGCAGCACCAGGCTGGTGCCGAAGATCGCCGCCGCGGTGACGTGCCAGGCGCTGCCGTGCAGCGCGGCGAGCGCGACCAGGAGGGGGAGGCCGACGATCGCCAGCACGACGCCCACGCCGTGCGACACGGCGTGCGCGATCTCCTCGCCGAGCGACCAGGCGGGACGGGGGCGGGGGGCGACGGCTGCCCTCGCGGCCATGGCGACAGGATACCTCGTCGTCCCCGCCGCGACCTCCGGCGCGCACGGCGCGTGCCGGAAGCGCTAGACGGACCGGGGCGGCTCCCCGTCCGGCTCGCCCGCGGACTGCGCGCGCCTCTCCGCCTCCGCCAGCCAGCCGCGACGCAGCCGCTCGGGCGGGACGCCCGACAGGTAGGGCTTCAGGTCGAGCACCGGCGAGCCGTCGAGCATGTCCACGCCGCGCACGCGCAGCCGCGGACCTTCACGCCCGAGCAGCTCGACGACCGTGAGCCCGACCGGGTTCGGCCGGCGCGGCGAGCGCGTGGCGAACACTCCGTGGGGCAGCCCGTCGGTGGGATTGGTCCCGTTCAGCTCGTAACCCTCGGCGCGGTCGAAGACCCAGAGCACGAAGAGATGCGAGAAGCCCTCGATGTCGCGCAGCCCGTCGGCCAGCTCGGCGTGGAGCTCGATCGTCCCCTCCGCCTCGTGCCGGGCACCGAGCCCGCGCGGCACGTCCTCCCGCGTGCGGTAGGGCGAGCGGACGACGCCGATCGGTCGCAGGACGATCTCTTCCAGGGTGTCCTCCCGGCCGGGGCGGGCGTCTCGGTGCGCTCCCGCCCCGGCCGGGATTCTCTCCCAAGGGCGAGGGGAGCCCGGGCGTCGCCTCCTCCCCGGGCGGGAGAGCTCCCCGCGCGCGAGTCGGGCGCTGATCCGACGTCTCCTGCTACATTGGTAACGGATGCACAGCCTCCGCCCTCGCGGGGCTGCGTCCGCGGAGGAGTTCCCCAAGATGAAGCTCTCCATCGTCCCCAGTGCCCATCCGCGTTCGGTCCCGTCGACGGCCGCCGCGCTCGTCCTGCTGCTCCTGACCGCCGCCTGCGGCGGACCCGCCCGCCAACAGGCGGCGCCGGAGCCGGCGCCGGAAGCAGCGACCGCGCCGGCGGACGACGGCATTCCCTGGTTCGAGGGCTCGGTCGAGGCGGCCTTCGAGCTCGCGAAACGCGAGCGGCGGCCGGTCTTCCTCTACTGGGGCGCCGTCTGGTGCCCGCCCTGCCACGCGCTGCGCGCTCGGATCTTTCCCCGTCCCGAGATCCGCGCCCGGCTCGCCGCCGCGGTGCCGGTCTACCTCGACGGCGACACGGAGCGCGCTCAGATCTGGGGCGAGAAGCTCGGCACGCAGGGTTACCCCACTGTGATCGTGTTCGACGCCGACGGCCGCGAGATCACGCGCCTGCCCAGCCTGCTGCCGGTCGGGGAGTACGCGGATCTGCTGGCCAGCGCCCTCGACGCGGCGCGCCCGATCTCCGACGTGCTCGCCGCCGCCGAGGCGGAAGGCGTGGCCACGTTGCCCGACGCAGAAGTCCAGCTCCTGGCTTTCTACTCCTGGGATCAGGACAGCGCTCTCGGCCTGGACGCGGCGCGTCGACGCGAGCTGTTCGCGCGCTTCAGGAGCGAGCTCGGCCCGGACCGGAAGCTCGAGCGAGCCCGCTTCCTGGCCCTCGAGCTCGCCGCGCTGGCCGAGCTCGAGCCGGCACCGGCGCTCTCGTCCGCAGAGCGCACCGGGCTCGCCTCCAGCCTGACCGCGCTGCTCTCCGACCCCGCCACGCGCAGCACGAACCTCGATCTTCTCGTCTACCGCGCGGGCGCGGTGGTGACCCGCCTGGCGCCCGAACCGGGCCCCGAGCGCGACGCCCTCGTGGTCGCGTGGAGCGCGGCCGCGCGCGAGGTCGAAGCCGACGAGGCGCTCTCCGTCGACGACCGCCTGAGCGCGCTCGCGCCCCAGCTCGAGCTCGCCACCCTGCCGCCGGCAGCGGGACCGACGCCGGCGGTGCCCGAGGCGCTGCGCGAACGCGTGCGCGAGCGCGTGCGCTGGGCCGACGCCGCGATCGCAGACGAGGACGAGCTGCAGGCGGTGATGGACACGATGGCCGGGCTGCTCGAGGAGGCGGGCCTGCTCGACGAGGCGAAGTCGCTCCTGTCGGAGCGGCTCGCGGAGACCGCCGCGCCCTACTACTACGTCGGCTACCTGGCGAGCCTCGAGGCCAAGTCCGGCCGCGCGCCGGAAGCGGTGGCGCTCTACCGCGACGCCTGGCAGCGCGCGCGCGGCGCCACCTCCGGCGCGGGCATGACGCCCTTCCGCTGGGGCTCGGGTTACCTGCGCCAGGCGATGAAGCTGACACCCGACGCCGAGGCCGCGATCGCCGCCGATTCGCGCGCCGTGCTCGCCGAGCTCCTCGGCAGCCCCGACGCCTTCGCGGGCGGCAATTGGGGACGCCTCACCGGCCTCGCCACCGCTTTCGAACAGTGGCGCGCCGGGGACGAGAGCGAGCGTGGCGCGATCGTCGACGCCGCGCGCGCCCAGGTCGCCGCGGCCTGCGCCGGGCTCGCCGACGCCGGCCCCGACTCCCCGGGCGGCCGCTGCCGCGGCTTCCTCGCACCGCGCCGCGCGGGCTGATCCGCCGCCGGCGAGCCGCTGGCGCCGCCCACCCCGGCGGGCGGCCACGCGCCACGCCCCTGCGGGGCGACCGCCGGCGGCACCTGGAGCACGATGCCCTCGAGGTCGCCGACTTCGCCTGCGTCCTCTACGAGGAGGTCTCCATGCGCCGACTCCTGTCCTCCCTCCTGGTGCTCGCCGTGGTGGCCGCGGTCGCACTGGTCGCCGCCGAGCCCGCCGGGGCCATCCCGGCCTTCGCCCGCCGCTACGGTCTCTCCTGCAGCGTCTGCCATGCTCCCTTCCCGCGCCTGAACGCTTACGGCGCAGCCTTCGCCGCGCGCGGCTTCCGCATGCCCGACCCGGAAGCGGAGCCTCCCGAGGCGACGCGCGAGACGGGCGACGAGAAGCTGCTGCTGCCCGCGACCCTCCCCCTCGCGGTCCGCGTCGAGGCGCACGGCGCCTACCGCGAGCAGGCCGACGCCGAGGCGGACTTCGAATCGCCGTGGCTGTTCAAGCTGCTCTCCGGCGGACCGATCGCGCCGAAGATCTCCTACTACGCCTACTTCATCGTCGAGCAGGGCGAGGTGACCGGCCTCGAGGACGCCTACCTCCACTTCCAGCGCGTCTTCGGCTCCGGGGTGGACGTCCTGTTCGGCCAGTTCCAGGTCTCCGACCCGCTGTTCAAGCGCGAGCTGCGCCTCGAGCGCAGCGACTACGAGATCTACCGCGTGCGGGTCGGCGCGGCGCGCGCCAACCTGACCTACGACCGCGGACTGATGCTCTTCACCACCGTGCCGGGCGAGATCGAGACCGTTCTCGAGATCGTCAACGGCAACGGCATCCCGGAGGGAACCTTCGACAACGACTCGAACAAGAACCTAGCGCTCCGGCTGGCGCGCGAGTTCGGGCCGGTGCGCATCGGACTGTTCGGCTACCTGGGCGAGGAAGAGGACGAGACCGGATTGCTCGCCGACGAGATCGTCTACTTCGGACCCGACCTCACGATCTCCCCGGGCGGCAAGTGGGAGCTCAACCTCCAGTATCTCGAGCGCAGCGACGACGACCCGTTCTTCCTCGGCCCGGGCGCGCCCGAGGTCGAGACGCGCGGCGGCTTCGCGGAGCTCCACGTCTTTCCGCAGGGCAAGCAGGGCGACTGGACGATCTCGGCGCTCTACAACCGCGTGGATTCCGACGATCCCGCCGCAGTCCGCGACGACGCCTCGCTCACGCTCGGCTACCTCGCCGCCCGCAACGTGAGGGTGCTCGCGGAGGTGGGCCAGGACCTGGAACTCGACGAGACGCGCGCCAGCCTGGGGGTGGTGGCCGCGTTCTGAAGCGGCGCGGACGCCGTTCGCTCCGCCGATCGGCCGTCCGTCGACGAGGCCGCGCAGCGCCCCGGGCACCGCCCCGGACACCCGGGCCGACCCCGGTGTGGGAGACTCATCCGACCGAGGGAGGACGCCGGGATGACCGCACGAGAGGACGCGCGCTACGGTGAGTTCGTGGCCCGGTATCCCGCCTATCCCGGCACGGCCGCGCTCGACGAGCTGCGCGCCCGGGAGCTGGTGCGCCTCGACCGGGACGGGCAGGTCTATCTCGACTCGACCGGCGGCAGCCTTTACGCCGAATCGCAGGTGCGCGGGCACGCCGAGCTGCTGCTCGGGCGGGTGCTCGGCAACCCCCACTCCCAGAACCCCGCCTCCGCGGCCTCCACCGCCCTGGTCGAGGGCTGCCGCCGCCGCGTGCTGCGCTTCTTCGGCGCCGCACCCGAGGAGTACGTTGCGGTCTTCACCGCCAACGCCAGCCAGGCGCTCAAACTGGTGGGCGAGAGCTACCCGTTCGCCGCCGGCGACCGGTTCCTGCTCACCTTCGACAACCACAACTCGGTCAACGGCATCCGGGAGTTCGACCGGGCGCGGGGTGCGGAGACCACCTACATCCCGGTCCTGCCCCCCGATCTGCGCGTCGACGAAGCCACGCTCGAGCGCGAGCTCGCGCGCACCCGGCCGGGCCACCACCACCTGTTCGCCTACCCCGCCCAATCCAACTTCTCCGGTGTGCAGCACCCGCTGGAGTGGATCGAGCGTGCCCACGCCCACGGCTGGGACGTGCTGCTCGACGCGGCCGCCTTCGTGCCCAGCAATCGCCTCGACCTGGCTCGCCACAAGCCCGACTTCCTGGCCCTCTCCTTCTACAAGATCTTCGGCTACCCGACCGGGGTCGGCGCGCTGATCGCCCGCCGCTCCGCGCTCGCTCGCCTGCACCGCCCCTGGTTCGCCGGCGGAACCATCTCAGTGGCCTCGGTGCAGGCTGACCGGCACGCGCTGGCCGACGGCGAGGCGGCCTTCGAGGACGGCACGCTCGACTACGCCAGCATCCCGGCGGTCGCGCTCGGCCTCGACCTGGTCGAGTCGATCGGCATCGAACGCGTCCACGACCGGGTGATCGCGCTCGCCGGCTGGCTGATCGACGAGCTGGTCACGCTGCGTCATTCGAGCGGCCTGCCCGTGGTCAAGCTCTACGGGCCAGTTTCGAGCGCGGCGCGCGGCGGCACCGTGACCATGAACTTCTTCGACCCCGAAGGGCGCTTCGTCGACCATGCCCTGATCGAGACGCGCGCCGCGCGGCGGCGGATCTCGCTGCGCACCGGCTGCTTCTGCAACCCCGGCGCGGGCGAGATGGCGCTGGGCATCGAGAAGAGCGAGATCGTGACCTGCTTCCGGCGCAGCGACGGCCACCTGACCTACGAGGACTTCCGGCGCTGCATCGACGGCAAGTCGACCGGCGCGGTGCGCGTCTCGGTGGGCTGGGTCTCGAACTTCGCGGACGTCGAAGCCTTCCTCGACTTCGCCCGCGACCTGATCGACCGGCCCGCGCGCGAGCTGCTCGCCGAGGATCCCGGCCCCGCGATCGAGCCCGCCCGCTCCACCGCCTGAGCGGACGGCTCCCGGCCGGGATCCGTCCCGGCGATCTCGCTCCGGTCACGTTCCCGGGCGGAGCCCGGCCGACGCATCCTCGGCGCGCAGGCGCCCGAGGGCGACCGCGACCTGGTTGGCGAGGGTCTCCAGCAACAACACGGGCTCCTCGGGCAGCGACTGCGGGCCTCCGTCCCAGGTCACTCCCAGGACGCCGAAGACGTCACCCAGCGGGCCGGCGATCGGCACGAAGAGGCCGCGCGCGCCTCGGCCCTCCTTCGTATGGGCGCCGGCCGGACGGCCGTTCTCGAACACCCACTCGGCGGCCGCGAGCTCGCGCTCCTCGCGCGCGAGACGCGAGGCGTCCCCGCTCCTCGCTTCCAGATCTCCTCCCTCTGCGGGCAGCAACACGACGACCTCGCCGCCGAACAGGGCCCGCGCATGGCGTGCCGCGGCGTTGACGATCACGCTCTCGAACTCGGCGGCAGCGAGCTCGCGGCTGAGCTCCCAGAGAGTCGAGGCCCGCGCCGCCCGGGCCTGTGCTCCTTCGGCCTGGTCGCGCAGCCGCGCGGCGAGCGTCGAGATCGTGAGGCCGACGGCCAGCAGCCCGCCGATGGTCAGGAGGTGCTGCGCGTCGTCGACCGCGAAGGTCAGGTGCGGCGGCACGAAGAAGAAGTCGAAGGTCGCCGCGGCGAGCAGCGCGGCCAGCACCGAGGGGCCACGCTCCAGGTTCAGGGCCGACACGACCACTGCGAGCAGGAAGATCATGGCCAGATTGACCGGCGCGACGTGCGCCGCGACGGCCGCCGAGGCAGCGGCCGCGACGGCCACGCTCGCGATGGCCAGAAGATAGCCGCGCAGACCCCTTCGGTTCTCGTTCATCGTGGAGCTCCTTGCCGGCTCGCCTGCCGCGGGCCGCGAACCCGGTCGCAGGGGAGCCGGAGCGACGTATCCATGATCGCGCGCCGAACGGACGCAAGTCCAGCGACGCGTTCGCCGTCACGGCTACCCTTTGACCACGGCGAGCGGGCGCAGGCGTGCCACCTTGCGGCCGATGCCCGCGCCAGCCACCACGTCGACCACTCCGGCCACGTCCTTGTAGGCCTCGGGCATCTCCTCGTCGACCGTGGCGCGGCTGGCGGCGCGCACCAGGACGCCGGCCGCCGCGAGCTCGCCGGTCACGTCGCGCGTCCGCGCCGAGCGCTTCGCGGCGTGCCGCGAGAGCCGGCGGCCGGCGCCGTGGCAGCAGGAGGAGAAGGTCTCGGCCGCGGCGCGCGCGGTGCCCAGCAGCACGAACGAGTAGCGTCCCATGTCTCCGGGCACCAGCACCGGCTGGCCGAGGTCGCGGAAGCGCGGCGCCAGCTCGGCGTGCCCGGGCGGGAAGGCGCGCGTCGCGCCCTTGCGATGGACGCAGACCCGCCGCCGGCGGCCCGCCACCTCGTGCTCCTCGAGCTTGGCGATGTTGTGGGCAACGTCGTAGACGACGCGGATGCCGTCCGCGACTCCGGCGCCGAAGATGCGCTCGAAGGCGAGCCGGACGTGGTGGGTGATCAGCTGCCGGTTGGCGAAGGCGAAGTTCGCGGCGGCGTTCATCGCGCCCCAGTAGGCGTCCGCCTCGGGGCTGCCGAGCGGCGCGCAGCACAGCTGCGGGTCGGGCAGCGTGATGCCGTAGCGTGGCATCACCTCTCCCATGAGTCGCACGTAGTCGGTGCAGATCTGGTGCCCGAGCCCGCGCGACCCGGTGTGGATCAGGACGCACACCTGCCCCTGCCTCAGGCCGAACACGGTGGCC
>Ga0113563_10002692_pt1 | contig 10821 bp, 8 predicted proteins | sample Mud3Dept3metaG_FD_80117 | JGI IMG/M metagenome (GOLD analysis project Ga0113563, IMG submission 80117) | Freshwater wetland microbial communities from Ohio, USA, analyzing the effect of biotic and abiotic controls - Mud 3 Core 4 Depth 3... | ecosystem: Environmental > Aquatic > Freshwater >...
AAGCCAGCCAGGGCACGCTGCAGCTGCTGTACGAGTACCAGTCGATGATCGCCGGACTAACCGGCCTGGATGCGGCCAACGCCAGCCTCTACGACGGGGCATCCGCGCTCGGCGAAGCGATCCTGATGGCGGTGCGCCTGCACAAGTCCTCGCGCCGCATCCTGATCCCACGCAATCTGCATCCGCACTACGCGGCGGCCGCGCGCACCATGGTGTCGAGTCAGGATATAGAGTTGGTGGAGGTACCGTATTGCGCGCAGCGCGGCACGGTCGACGCCGCGACGCTGGAGGTGATCGCCGACGGGGCCGCCGCGGCGCTGGTCATCCCTCAACCCAACGCGTTCGGCGTGTTGGAGGATGTGCACGCGCTGACCGACTGGGCACACCGTCGCGGCATGCTCGCCATCGCTGCGGTCAACCCGGTGTCGCTCGCGATGTTGGCCGCGCCCGGCAGGTGGGGTGCGCAGGGCGCCGACATCGCGCTGGGAGAGGGCCAGCCGCTGGGCGTGCCGCTGTCCGCCGGCGGTCCGTATTTCGGATTCATGACCTGCAAGGCGGCGCACATCCGGCAGATGCCCGGGCGCATCGCCGGGGGCACCGTCGATGCGGCAGGCGCGCGCGGATTTACCCTCACGCTGCAGGCGCGCGAACAGCACATTCGCCGCTCCAAGGCGACGTCCAACATATGCACCAACCAGGGATTGGCAGTCGCCGCGGCCACCATCCACATGGCCCTGCTCGGCCCGTCCGGCCTGCGGCGCGTGGCCCAGGCCTGCCACGCGGGGCTGCAGCGGTTGATCGACCGGCTGCGTCCACTGGGCGTGCGGCCGCGCTTCACGGCGCCCTGCTTCCACGAAGCCGCGCTTGAGTTGGGCGTGCCGGCCGGGCCAGTTCTCGAAGCCATGCGCGCAGAACGCATACTCGGCGGCCTGGACCTCGCGGACTGGTCGGCCGAACTGGGCGGCGCGCTTCTGGTCTGTGTCACGGAGACCAAGACCGATGCCGACCTGGACAACTACGCGCGGGTCTTGTCCGCCGCCCTTGCGCGCGCGCGCGGCAAGGGATGAACGCATTGGCTCGACGACTCAGCGCAACAGCTTGCAATCCCAAATAAGGAGAACATTGATGCCATCCGTGACACTGAAAGGCAATCCCGTTCCGGTCGCAGGGCAACTGCCGCAGAAGGGGCAGTCCGCTCCTGATTTCAACTTGGTCAACAAGGACCTGCAGAACGTGTCGCTTGCGCAGTACGCTGGCAAGCGCAAGGTGCTCAATATCGTGCCCAGCCTGGATACGCCCACCTGCCAGAAGTCCACGCGGGTGTTCAACGAGAAGGCCTCGTCGATGAATAACACGGTGGTGCTGGTGGTGGCCGCGGACCTGCCCTTCGCGATGTCTCGTTTCTGCGGCGCCGAAGGCCTGGGCAACGTGATCACCCTGTCCACTCTGCGCGATCACGCGTTCCATCGCCGCTATGGCGTAGACATCGTTGGCGGCGCGCTGGAGGGACTCACCGCGCGCGCCGTGGTGGTACTGGACGAGCACGACAAGGTCATCTACTCGGAGCTGGTGCCCGAGATCGCCAACGAGCCCAACTACGACGCGGCGCTCGCCGCGTTGAAGTAACCCACGGTCGGATATCCGGGAGCGACTGCGCATGAGCACACTCATCTTCGAGCGCTCCCGTTCGGGCCGTGCCAGCACGCATCTCGCCCCGGCGGAGGCGCCCTGCGACGATATTCCTGCCGCTCTGTTGCGCGATGCGCCCCCGCCGCTGCCCGAGGCGTCCGAACTGGATGTCGTGCGGCACTACACCTCGCTGTCGCAGAAGAACTTCTCCATCGACACGCAGTTCTACCCGCTGGGATCGTGCACGATGAAGTACAACCCGCGTGTGGCCAATGCGCTGGCGATGCTGCCAGAATTCCTCGCGCATCATCCGCTGGCGCCGGCCGCGACCGGGCAGGGATTGCTCGCCTGCTTGTACGAACTGCAGGAGATGCTGTGCGACGTAACCGGCATGGCGGGGGTGAGCCTGGCGCCGATGGCGGGGGCGCAGGGAGAATTCGCGGGTGTGGCCATGATCCGCGCCTGGCACCGCAGCCGCGGCAATGGTGCGCGCACCGAGATCATCGTGCCCGACGCCGCACACGGCACCAATCCGGCTACCGCGACCATGTGCGGCTGCACGGTGCGCGAAGTGCCCACCGATCGCAGCGGCAACGTCGATCTCGACCGGTTGCGTGCCGCCGTCGGTCCGCACACCGCAGGCCTGATGCTGACCAATCCGTCCACCCTGGGCGTGTTCGAGCAGCGCATTCTCGACATTCGCGACATCGTGCACGCTGCGGGTGGGCTGCTCTACTACGACGGCGCCAACCTGAATGCGATCGTGGGCAAGGTTAAGCCTGGGGCAATGGGGTTCGACGTCATTCACATGAACCTGCACAAGACCTTCTCCACCCCGCACGGCGGAGGCGGCCCGGGCGCCGGCCCGGTCGGCGTAGCCGAGCGCCTGCTGCCGTTCCTGCCGGTGCCGATGGTGGCGCGGCAAGCGCACGAGGACGGGCGCGCATCGTACGAAGTGCTGACCGAAGCCGACCGGCCTGAGTCGATCGGCCGCTTGTCTGCGTTCCTGGGCAACGTCGGCGTGCTGCTGCGCGCTTACGTGTATGCGCGCATGCTCGGGCGCGAAGGGATGGGGCGGGTGGCGCAGTTTGCGACGCTCAACGCCAACTACCTGATGGCCGAGTTGGGGCGCGCCGGCTTCGATTTGGCCTTTCCGGCGCGACGCGCGAGCCACGAATTCATCGTCACGCTCAAGCGGCTGAAGGACCAGACCGGGGTGAGCGCGATGGATTTCGCCAAGCGCCTGCTCGACAAGGGCGTGCATGCACCCACCACCTATTTCCCGCTGCTCGTCCCAGAGTGCCTGCTGATCGAACCCACCGAGACCGAATCGAAGGAGACCCTCGACGCATTCGTTGCAGCGATGAAGAGCGTGCTAGAGGAGGCGCACACGCAGCCCGATCTGGTCAAGTCGGCGCCGCATACGATGCCGGTCGGCCGCCTCGACGACGTGCGTGCCGCGCGCGAGCTCGATGTCGCATGGAAGAAGCAGACAAGGAGCTGAAGGTCAGCCCGCACAAGGGCAAGACCGGCTTGCGCCGCGTCTTCAACGCACTGTTTTATTCGCTCGACGGATTTCGTGCGGCATTTCAGCACGAGGACGCCTTCCGCCAGGAGGTGCTGCTTGCGGCGGTCATGATCCCGCTCGCGCTGTTCCTGCCCGTGTCTGGGCTTGGCAAGGCCCTGATGGTGGGATCGGTGCTGCTGGTGCTGATCGTGGAGCTGGTCAACTCGGCGGTCGAAGCGACTGTCGATCGCATCTCGCTGGAGAACCATCAGCTGGCGAAGCGGGCCAAGGATATCGGCAGTGCCGCCGTGTTCGTCAGCCTGGTGAATGTGGCCGCGGTCTGGGCCCTGGTGCTGTTCGGCTGACCGTCCTTGCACGGTCCGCCTGTTCGCCGACCCCATCGATACCAAGGAGGTGCCGGATGCCCGCATACCTGATTTCGATCATCGACATCCACGACCCGGCCGGATACGAGGAGTACCGCAAGCTCGTTGCGCCTGCGCTAAAGCAGTACGGCGGCAGGTTCCTTGTGCGGGGCGGCAAGATCCATCCGCTCGAGGGGACGTGGGTCCCGAAGCGGGTGGTGGTGGTGGAGTTCGACACCGTGGAGCAAGCCAAGGCGTTCGACGCCGCTCCCGAGTATGCGCAGGCGAAGGCGATCCGGCATCGCACTTCGACCTCGAGCGTGATCGTGGTCGAAGGCGTCTGACCGGGCGCGCATCCGCATTCCTCCCGTCTCCGGCCTGGAGGCGGGCGCAAGCCTCTGCCACATCTGGCGAAACAGCCATGGCATAGGCCTTGCAATTGACAATTCCCGCCATGCACCGCTTCGGGTTGAAGCGCGCCTGGCGCGGTACCGCCCGGCCCACCGAAGGCGATGCCGCCGCGTTCGCCAAGCTCCTCGGGATTTCTCGAATCCTCTCTATAAATCAGAGAGTTTTGCTCGACATACTCGAACAAGACGAATACATGTTGCGGCATCTCTTGACCCGAACCGCCAGCCCTGCCCAGGCTATTTTTGCCTCGCCGGGACGGCCTGTCCGGGGCATTCGCACATGACGGTCCACGGCGTTTGGTCGGTGCGCGCCCTCGTCGCGGTCGGGTTTGCTGCCGGCTGTTTTGCGCTGTCGCTCGCTCTGCCGTTCAACGGTCTCGACCGTCTCGGTTACGACGCCGGGATGCGGCTGTCCAACCGCGCGCCCGACCCACGGGTTGTCGTCGTGGCGATCGACGAGCAGACGGTCGCCAAGCTGGGCGCCGGCGGCTGGTCGCGCAACATCGACGCGCAGGTCATCGACAATCTCGCGGCCGCCGGTGCCAAGGCGATCGGCTATGCCGCCTACTTCCCGAATGCGGCCGCTGATCCCGCGGCGGAACAGATCAGCCGGCTCGATGCGCTGGTCCAGGGATTGGGGGCGCAGACCCTGCAGCAGATGCCGCAGCTGGGCGAAGCGCTGAACGAGGCGCGCCGTGCCGCCGACGCGGATGGCCGCTTTGCGCAGAGCCTCGCCCGGGCTGGAAACGTGATACTACCGGTGCGGCTGCGCCTCTCCGCATCTTCCCCCGCAACGGGCTCGCCGCTGCGTGCCGACGCGCTGGAAGTGCCGGTCCTCCCGCGCTTTGCCGACGCCAGCGCGGGCGTCGGCCATTTCAATCAGCATTCCGACCAGGACGGCATCCTGCGCCGTGTGCCACTGGTGGTGTCATATGAAGGCGAGCCACTGCCTTCGTTTGCCTTGCAGGTAGTGTCGCGCGCGCTCGGCTTCGACGGCGGCGACCTGGTCCTCAACCTGGGCCGCGACGTTCGGCTCGGTGAGCAAAGTTGGGAAACTGACGAACACCTCAATCTGGCGACGTACTTCTATCGCGATGCCGCCAACGGCGGCTTCGTCATGCACTCCTTCGTCGATGTGTACCACGGCGTGTTCGCGGTCGACGCCTTCCGCGACAAGGTGGTGCTGGTTGGCGCGCTAGCAGGTCCGTCCGCCGCGATGCTCGACACGCCGCGCGAGCGCGCGATGCCGGAGACCCTGGTGCTGACGCAGGCGATGTCCACGCTGCTGCAGGGCGATGCCCCGCGCACGCCCGGCTGGGGCAGGATGTTCCTCGCGGTGATGCTGGTCGTGTGCGCGCTTTACCTCGCCCTGTGGTTGCCGCGCATGCGCACTGGGACCGGCCTGGCCACGACTTGCGCAGCACTGCTGGCGATTGGCGGAATTCAGCTGTTTCTGATGGCCGTGCACCTGCTTTGGGTGCCGGTGGCGCCCGCGCTGTGCCTGCTCGCCGTTGGACACCCCATTGCGCGGCTCAGGCGCAGCGCCGTGGAGGCTGCGCCCGCCGCGCATGCCGAGACTGCGATCGACGCGACTGCCGACAAGCGCATCCTGGCGCTTGCCCATCAGGGGCAAGGACATCTCGATCTCGCCTTCGAGCAGTTCAAGCAGTGCGCGATGAACGCCAAGGTCAAGGACAACGTCTATAACCTCGGGCTGGACTATGAACGCCGCCGTCAGTTCAATAAGGCGCAGGCGGTGTTTGACTACCTGGCGATGCACGATCCGAAGTTCCGCGACCTGGAACAACGTGGCTCCCGGCACAAGCGCATGCTGGATACCTCGCCCTCGATGAATTCGCTGCCGGGGCTCGACTCGGTTACCGCCCGCTCGCTGGTGAGCGGTCACCTCGGGCGCTACGAGATCGAGCGCGAGATCGGCAAGGGCGCGATGGGCGTGGTGTACTTGGGTCGCGATCCGAAGATCGGACGCACGGTGGCGATCAAGACGCTGGCGCTCTCCAGCGAGTTCGAGGCGGAGGAGCTGGAGCAGGTGCGGCAGCGTTTCTTCAGGGAAGCCGAGACCGCCGGACGGTTGATCCACCCCAACATCGTCACGATTTTCGACGCTGGCGAAGACCAGGATCTCGCCTATTTCGCCATGGAATTCCTCAGCGGCACCGATCTGAGCGCGCACGTCAAACCGGAGACGCTGCTGCCGCTGCCCGTGGTCATCAGCATCGTCGCCCGTGTCGCCGACGCGCTCGACTACGCTCATCGCAAACACGTGGTGCACCGCGACGTCAAGCCTGGAAACATCATGTACGACGCGTCCACCGATACGGTTAAGGTGACCGATTTTGGCGTTGCGCGCATCACCGATTCGAGCAAGACCAAGACGGGCATCGTGCTGGGCACGCCGTCCTTCATGTCGCCGGAGCAGCTGGCGGGCCAGAAGATTGACGGCCAGTCAGACCTGTTCTCGCTTGGTGTAACCCTCTATCAACTGTGCTGCGGTGCGCTACCATTCAAGGGCGATTCGATGGCGCAGTTGATGTATCGCATCGCCAATGAACCGCCCGTGGATCCTGTCAGCCTGAACCGTGATCTGCCCGAAGGCGTGGTCGCCGTACTCAACCGCGCGCTCGCCAAGCAGAAGCAGGACCGGTTTGCATCCGGGGCGGAAATGGCAGAGGCGCTTCGCACGTCGCAGACGATGTTTACGTCCGTCGATCTCGCCCTGTAGAGCCGAGAATGGTCGATCTGAGCCGATCACTGGAAATCGCAGCCGCCACCCATACCGGCATGGTGCGCTCACACAACGAAGACACGATCGGGAGCGATCCTGGCATTGGGCTGGCGGTGCTGGCCGACGGCATGGGCGGCTACAACGCCGGCGAAGTCGCCAGCGGGATCGCGGTCGCGCTTGTCACCAAGCAGACCCGCGAACTGCTCTCCCGGCTGGGTGCCGCGCAGGGCGACCTGTCCGAGCGGCAGAGCATAGCCGCCGATATCCTCAATGACGCCATCGCGCATGCCAACAGCTCGATCTTCCAGGCCGCCAACAGCCAGCCGCAGTATTCCGGCATGGGGACGACCCTGGTGGTCGCGCTGTTGTCGGACAACCACATCAACGTGGCTCATGTCGGGGATTCGCGCCTGTACCGGCTGCGCGGAGAGGAATTGGTCCAGCTCACCCGTGACCATTCCCTGCTTCAGGAGCAGATCGACAGCGGCATGATCACCAAGGAGATGGCGCGCGGCTCGCAGAACAAGAACCTGGTGACCCGGGCGGTCGGGATCGAGCCGGCGGTGGAGCCCGAAATCAACAGTTTCGAGGTCCGGGAAGGGGATACGTATTTATTGTGCTCCGACGGCCTCAATGACATGGTCGAAGATGACGATATCCATTTGACCCTCACTTCACTTCAGGCAAACCTCCCTCTTGCCGCTAATCAACTGGTGCAAATGGCCAACGACAACGGCGGGCGTGACAACGTGTCCGTGATTTTGGTGCAGGTCCGAAAGCCCTTCCCGGCGTCGCCCGGACTGCTGGGCCGGCTCAAGAACTGGTTTGGAAAGAACGGGGATTGATTCTATGGCGAAGCTGATTCTGAGCCTTGATGGCATGGTGCTCCGGGAGTTCCCGCTCTCCAAGGAGCGCACCACCATCGGCCGCAAGCCGCACAACGACGTGGTGATCGACAACCTTGCCGTGAGCGGCGAGCACGCCATGATCATGACCATCCTCAACGATTCGTTCCTCGAGGATCTGGGCAGCACCAATGGCACCCTGGTCAATGGCCAGCCGATCAAGAAGCATTTCCTGCAGAACAACGACGTGATCGAGCTGGGCAAGTACAAGATCAAGTACCACTCCGAAGTCGTGGTTGCCCAGCCCGCGCAGCAGGACTTCGAGAAGACCATGGTGCTCCGCGCCCCGCCGCTGGGCGCGGCCGCCGCGCCGCCCGCAGCAGCGAACGCCCCCACGGCAGCGGCCACGCCTGCGTCGGTTGCCAGCGCACCTGCGCCCAAGAGTCTGCGCGATACCGTGGTCGATCCGGCGCAGGCGGATTCCCTGGTTTCCACCGATGTGGGTGGCCAGGCGCAGCCCGCGTCCGCGCTTGAGTCTCAGCCCGCGGCACAGCCGCAGGCGGCCGTCGCCGCCGCGGTGGCCGCACCCCCCGCGCCCAAGCCCGCGCCGGCCGTTGCGCCTTCCACGGTGATGGCCACTGCCGCGGCGTTGGCCGGAGGCAGCGCCGCCGTCGCAATGCCTGCGCCCGCGGTACAGGCGCCTGTCGCAGCGCCTGCCGCAACTCCCGCCACGGTGGGCGTCATCCAGATCCTCTCCGGACCGAGCGCAGGCAAGGAATTGCCGCTGATCAAGCCGCTCACCACGCTGGGAAAGCCCGGCGTCCAGGTGGCGGTCATCGCACGCCGGCCGCAGGGATACTTCATTACGCATGTGGAAGGCAGCCACTTCCCGGTCGTCAACGGCAGGCGCCTGGACGCGCAGGCGCAGGCGCTGTCCGATCACGACGTGATCGAACTTGCCGGTGTGAAGATGGAGTTCTTCCTCAAACCCAATGCCTGATGTCCCGGGCATGACTGGGGTGCACCCGGTCCCGCCCGGCATCTGAGCGTCCCGTGAGCTGGCGCAGGTGAGAAAGTTCGTCCTGCGCGCAGCTGCTGCGCTGGTTGTAGTCTTGGTCTTCAGCGCGCATGCGGCTCGCTACGTCGAGCTTCCGTTTGTCCAGCGTATTGAGGCGATGCTGTATGACGCGCGCGTCCGGCTTACCATGCCGGGGAGCGTGGACGATCGCATCGTCATCGTGGACATCGACGAGAAGAGCCTTGCAGCGGAAGGACGCTGGCCCTGGCCGCGGGACCGTATCGCGCGGATGCTCGATCGCCTGTTCGACGACTACGGCGCGCAACTAGTCGCCTTCGACGTCGTGTTCGCCGAATCGGACCGCAACTCCGGGCTGCAGGTCTTGGAAGACCTCGCCCGGAAGGAGCTGGCAGGGGTCAGCGGCTATCGCTTCGCGCTGGACGCGATCGCCCCGACGTTGCAATACGACCGGATCCTGGCGCAGAAGATCGCCGGCCGGCCGGTGGTGTTGGGCTACTACTTCACGCGCGAAGACGCGAGCCGGGCCGTGCGCGCCAACGAACTGCCCGATCCGGTGCTGCCACCCGGTGCGCTGCAAGGGGTGAACACCCGGCCCACAGTATGGACCGGCTATGGCGCGAACCTGCCGGAGCTGCAGCGGGCCGCCGCTGCGGTCGGCCACTTTAATCCCTGGACCGACGAGGACGGCATCACGCGCCGGGTGCCGATGCTCGTGGAACGGGCGGGCGCCTACTACGAACCGCTATCGCTGGCCGTGTTGCGGGTGCTGATGAACGTGCCCGCCCTGGTGCCGGGGATTGGCGAAGCGGTCGGTGGCGCGCGCACGCTGGAATGGATCGATGTCGGTGACATCCGCATACCGGTCGACGAAGAGGTCACCGCGCTGGTGCCGTTTCGCGGCCCGGAACGTAGTTTTCCCTACGTCTCCGCCAGCGACGTGCTCGCAGGCAAGGCCGGGCGCGCGCAACTGGAGGGCCGGGTCATCCTCGTGGGCGCCACCGCGCCGGGACTGAACGACCTGCGTGCAACGCCGGTGGCGCCGGTCTATCCGGGCGTGGAGGTGCATGCCAACCTCATCGCCGGTGCGCTCGACGGGCGCATCCGCCACATGCCGGGCTACATGGTCGGCGTGGAGTTCGCCGTGCTCGCCGGAACGGGCGTGCTGCTCGCGCTGGTGCTGCCCTTGCTTACGCCGTTGCGTTCGGCCGCGTTCGCGCTGGCGGTGCTAATGGCAGTGGCTGCACTGAACCTGGTGCTGTGGCAACGTGCGAACCTGGTCTTGCCGCTGGCCGCCGCGCTGCTAATGATCTCGGCGCTGTTTGCCTTGAACATGTCCTACGGCTTCTTCGTGGAGGCGAGGGCCAAGCGCCAGATCACGCGGCTGTTCGGGCAGTACGTGCCGCCAGAGCTGGTGGAGGTGATGAGCCGCCACCCGGAACGCTTCTCGATGCAGGGCGAAAGCCGTGAGCTCACGGTGCTGTTCTGCGACGTGCGCGGGTTCACCACCGTTTCGGAGGGGCTGGACCCGAAAGTGCTGGTGCAGGTGATGAACGAGTTCCTGACTGCCCTGAGTCAGGTGATCCATAGACACCAGGGTACGATTGATAGGTACATGGGCGACTGTATTATGGCTTTCTGGGGGGCGCCGGTCGCCGACGCCAGCCATGCGCGCAATGCCGTACTCGCCGGCCTGGACATGCTCTCGGCCATGCAGGCGATGCAGCCGCAGTTCGCCGCGCGCGGGTGGCCGCCGCTTCAGGTGGGGGTGGGCGTGAATACCGGTCGCATGACGGTAGGCAACATGGGATCGGCGATACGAGTGGCCTACACCGTGATGGGCGATTCGGTGAATCTGGCCTCCCGGCTGGAGGGTCTGACCAGGCAGTACGGCGCGGGCATGTTGGTGGGCGAGTCCACGCGCCTGGCCTGCGACGGCATCGCCTTCCGCGAACTCGATCGTGTTCGCGCTAAGGGCAAGCGCGATGCGGTGACGGTATACGAGCCGTTGGGGCGGATTGAATCCCTCACGCCCGAGCGCTTCGAGGAGGTGGATCGATGGCACGAGGTTCTGAGGCTGTATCGCGCCCAGGCCTTCGATACCGCCCGTGATCGGCTCGGCACCCTGCAGCGCGCCCATCCCGAGTCGATCCTCTATTCCGAGTTCCTGCGCCGCATCGAACTGCTGCGCGCGCGACCGCCGGGGGCCGGATGGGATGGCGCCTGGACCTTCGACAGCAAGTGATCCATGAAACTGCGTGTGCTCGGTTGTAGCGGCAGCAT
>Ga0113563_10002693_pt1 | contig 10820 bp, 8 predicted proteins | sample Mud3Dept3metaG_FD_80117 | JGI IMG/M metagenome (GOLD analysis project Ga0113563, IMG submission 80117) | Freshwater wetland microbial communities from Ohio, USA, analyzing the effect of biotic and abiotic controls - Mud 3 Core 4 Depth 3... | ecosystem: Environmental > Aquatic > Freshwater >...
CCATTCGCTTCAGCCAGTTTTTGACCAGCTGCTACCTCACTTCCCTTTTCAACTAAAGGCAGGGTAGGGGCACCGATATGCTGCTGCAGTGGAATGGAAACCTGCTTTGGGAGAGGTAGTATTTCTATTGATTTTTTTTCGGTGAATTTTTTTCCATCGAAGGGATGTACGCCGCCCGCGAAAGTTCTGAGTTTCACAGTAATTTCCTTAACTTAAATACGCTCAAGTAAAAGTCCATTCTTCATAAGTATTAGCGAAAAATATATCATAATCGTCTTATGCTTATCAAGGCTTTTTTCAGAAAGTATGTTTATGAAAGGGAACATTTTTCGAAGGTTATCACCCATTTAACACCAGCAGTCAGATAGTCCGAAAATATATCAGATCCTCTACTAGATGGTTTCAATTCTGATAGAGGCGATGGTTATTTTGACGAAGACATATTTCTGAATATGATTTAGCCTGCTTAATTCACAAATTTTAGCACTAAGTCACGAAGACTCTAAGAATCAGGGATTAAGAAGGTAAAAAATAAACTTGGAAAAGAAATATGGCTAGTCACAAATTGTTTTTAACTCATTTATTTTTATATCTTTGTGCCTTCGTGTCTGGTGGTTATGAATTTTCCAGGTTAGCAGTTGAAAATAAGTAATGGTTTTTGCCTTTAGCAGTTTATTATATTCTCCAATTGTAACTCAAGGCTTATGTTTTTTATGGAATTGCGAACGAAGCTCACCAGTCCGATTCTGATGATCCAATGAATGAGAAGAAGTACACATTCCGCACCGAAGCAAGAGATCTTCTTTATATTCTTACCGGTTCCGTCTTTTTAGCCGCTGGCCTGGTGTTTTTCCTCATCCCCAATAAAATTGTGACTGGAGGAGTGGCCGGTATAGCCATCGTTCTGCATTATTTAATTCGCTTTCCTACCGGAATGATCATGCTGATCCTTAATATTCCCCTGATCCTGGTAGGATGGCGGTATCTGGGAAAATTATTTTTAATTAAGACCATCTTTGCTATCCTCACTATTTCCTTTCTCACCGATTTATTTATCATCAATCTTCATCTAACGCAATTGACCAGTCAGCTGATGCTGGCAACAATCTATGGTGGAATAGCGGTGGGAGTGGGATTGGGAATGATCTTTAAAGGCAATGCCTCGGCCGGGGGCGGTACGGTCATCGCCAGATTGATTTCAAGAACCTCCCGTTTTAAGACTGGCCAGATCCTTTTTGTTCTGGATGTTCTGGTAATCCTGACCGCTGCCATCAGCTTCCGGAACGTAGAACTGGCACTCTGGGGTTTCCTGACCATTTTTATTGCATCTCAATTAGTAGATCTGATCCTGACTGGAAAACCTGCTGCCAAACTAGCCATAGTGGAAACCCGGCAAATTTTACAGATCGGTCAGAGAATTCAGCAGGATCTAAGCCGCACCTCTGCTGTAATTCCAGCCAGGAACCCGGGTAGCAGTGAGTCGAAAGAGTTCCTGCTGGCGATTATTGACTCCGGCCAGGTAAATAAATTACGGGACATTGTAAAATTTACTGACCCACAAGCCACGGTGATTATTTCCGATGCCCGGGAATTATTGGGGAACGGTTTTTGAAATGATATCTCGTTTGCAATATATTATAAAGGCAGTGATCAGCTTTTAACGATTGTACAGGATACAGAATGGCCAGCACTTTTTTCATCTCAGATGCTCACCTTGGTGCTTCACCCCTGAAAACCGAAAAACTGAAAGAAGAAAAGTTACTTTCTTTTTTCGACCATGTTTCCCAGAATGGGGAACGCTTGTTTATCGTCGGGGATCTGTTTGATTTCTGGTTTGAATACCGCACAGTGATTCCAAAAGGATTTACCCGGATTTTTTGCGGGCTGTCCCGTCTTAATGACCTGGGCATCGAAATGCATTATATTGCCGGGAATCATGATTTCTGGATGAGGAAATATTTAGCCCATGAATTCGGATTCAAGATGCATTTTGATGAACTGGACTACACTATTCAACGGAAGAGATTTTACATTTTTCATGGTGATGGACTGGCTAAAGATGATGTCGGTTATCGTCTGCTTAAAAAGGTCTTTCGCAACCGGGTGAATATTTTTCTCTATAGTTTATTGCATCCTGATGCAGGAGTACCACTGGCCAGATGGGTTTCTTCGCTGAGTCGCCGCCATACTCGCCGGGATATGCCGCCTGCCGATGAGGATTATATAAAACGTGCCATGCAGAAATTTGAAGCCGGTTTTGATTATGCTATTTTTGGTCATCTTCACTATCCGAAATATCAGCAATTTGGCCAGAAAATATATGTAAATCTGGGGGATTGGATTGAGAATTTCAGCTATGCCGAATTTGACAGCCGAAATCTGAAATTATTGCAGTGGGAATAAACAGTTTTTTGGTCTGGCTGGTTCAGTAAGTTCAGAACAGACAGAAATCAGTTCAATTATCATTGGTGACCCACTTATCCGGATTGATTACCGGAAGAAAAAATCGAGGTAATGCCCCTTTCCATTAAATTTATCGTTTAGTTGACATAACTATTAATTTTTACTTAATTACTAGGCTCAAAAATGATTATTTGAATTCGTTTAGTATACTATGGAGAAATCATGAAGCGAACATATCAACCCCATAACCGCAAGCGGAAGAACACCCATGGATTTCGGGAGCGGATGAAGACCAAAAATGGCCGTAAAGTTCTGTCTCGCCGTCGAGCTAAAGGTCGCAAGAGATTAACCGTCAGCGATGAGTTCTAGTAAACGCCATACACTCCCCCGGGAATTAATCCTAAAAAAAAAGTCCGATATCGAAACGGTATTTCAACAGGGCAGGCGTTTTACAACCCAGAGTCTAAACATTTATATTTTCTCCTCTCAGCGTACCCGGGTAGCCTTTCTGGTGAATAAAAAAATTGGAAAAGCACATCAACGGAACAGAATGAAACGGTTGATCAGGGAAGCATATCGTCTGAATCGCCAGAAATTTGAAGATAAAGAGGTCATCTTCTATATCAGGCAATATCTTGATAATTTTCAGGGCATCGTTGAACAAATAAACTCGGTGAATTAAGCCATGAGATATTTGCCGATTCTGCTGATCCGTTTCTATCGGTTATTTATTTCGCCACTGTTTCCCCCCAGCTGTCGCTTCCACCCCACTTGCTCCGCCTATGCTCAGGAAGCTTTTGAAAGATATGGTTTTTTTAGGGGAAGCTGGCTGAGTATGCGGCGAATCGTTAAGTGCCATCCCTTTCATTCAGGAGGATATGACCCGGTTCCTCCATCACCCATCGAGGATTGATCATGGATAAGAAAACCATTATTGGAATTGTTTTAATCGTTCTTATTACCCTGTTAATGCCGTTCTATCAAAGATGGATCGGCGGTGAGCAGAAACCTCCGGCCGATTCATTGCTTACCCGGGATAGCACCCGGGGTCTTCAGTCACCCGTACCGGATTCACTGGTCTTTGTCGAATCCGAGACAGAATCTATTCCAATAGAACCCGAAGAAGTTATAAAATCCTCCGATCTCCAGATTAAGGAAGCGGAATCCGTGAAAACTATTCAGATTGAAAATGAGGTGCTTACTACTGTCTGGAGTACCGCCGGTGGTGCGAATCCGCTGTCCTGGGAATTGAAAAATTACCAGCACTATTCCGGACGACCGATAGATCTTATTGCCGATAATTCGCTGGTTGTCAATTTTCTGAATGTGGATGGCAAGGAATTTAATTTAAACGATTATACTTTGTTTGCCGACTATTCTGATGGTCAGAAAGTCGTTCTGGATGCCAGCCAGCCGCAGTATGAAGTGAAATTTTACCTCCCCGTGAAGAATGGACGGGTGATAAAATCCCTGCGTTTTTATCATGACCGCTACTCTTTCGATGTCGTGGTTTCTTTCGAGGATCTCCAGAGCGATATCATCAACCGCCGCTATTTTATCGGCTGGAAAAATGGACTGAAATCAACCGAGAAAAATATCAGTGATGATCTGAGTTACAGCCGTGCTTACACCTATATGGCCGAAGAATTGATCAATCTCGATGCCTCAGATAAATACGGAGAGAAAGATTTTAATGGCCGGGTGGACTGGGCGGCGGTGAGAACGAAATACTTTTTAATATCCTTGATCCCGTCTGACGCCGGACGAACCAACGGAGTATCTATCGGCGGGATAAAAACTCAAATCAATGGTCACCAGGATAAACAGTATAGTTTTATCATAGATTCTCAGTACCAACCGGTTCCGGTTCACACTGATACCTTCAAAGTCTTTCTGGGGCCACTGGATTATTACATTCTTAAGGATTATGGAGCCGATCTTCAGACCCTGGTGATGAATAAAGACTGGTATGAGCGTCTGTTCCGTCCCATCAGTCTGGTAATCATTCCGGCCTTTAAATTTTTGTATCGCTTCATTCCAAACTATGGGGTGGTAATTATTGTTTTTTCAATCCTGATCAAGCTCCTGCTTCATCCATTAACCAAGAAAAGTTATCAATCCATGAGTGAAATGCAGTTCTTGCAGCCGAAAATGAACGAACTGCGCGAGAAATATAAAAATGAACCACAGCGGATGAACAGTGAACTGATGAAGCTGTACAAAGAGCACGGGGTAAATCCTCTGGGGGGTTGTCTGCCCATGCTGCTGCAAATGCCGGTATTGTTTGCTTTGTTTATTGTTTTCCGTTCGACTATCCAATTGCGGCATCAACCTTTTGTTCTCTGGATGAACGATCTGTCGGCTCCGGATGCTCTGCCTCTGGGAATAACCCTTCCCCTGATTGGAAATACCCTTTCGGTTCTGCCGGTGCTGATGGGAGTGACTATGATCTGGCAATCCAAAGTGTCTATGACCGATCCCAAGCAGAAATTCATGATCTATTTTATGCCGATATTTATGATCTTCATCTTTTATTCATTGCCATCCGGATTGAATCTGTACTACGCAGTGTTCAATGTTTTGAGTATGGCTCAGACCTACATGATCAAGAAAAAAATGCATCCGGGAGAACCCCAGACGGCGACGGCAGCCATCGGGAACAAGAGTTCGTCCGAGAGTAACAAGAAGAAAAAGTAATCATTTTCTTATAGATGTATTCTTACAGTAATGATGACACCATTGTCGCCTTATCCACTCCACCGGGAAAAGGAGCTATTGCGGTAGTACGCATGAGTGGCTCCAGGGCCCTGTCCATTCTCAACGAAATGTTTTCATCCCCGCTGAAGGAAGTACATCACCGCAAAGCGGTTACCGGCTCAGTCCGCCAACAGGATAGCCAGAAGGTCATCGATGAGTGTGTGGTTACCTATTACCAGTCACCCCGGTCTTATACCGGCGAAGATATCATCGAGATCTCCTGTCATGGTAATCCGATTATCATCGATCAGATCATTCAGCAGGCCGTCAGGGGAGGTGCCCGGGTAGCTCAGCCGGGAGAATTTACCAGGAGGGCATTTCTTAATCACAAAATGGACCTGTCGCAGGCTGAAGCGGTGGCGGCAGTGATTGCTGCTAAGACCCGGGCCGGATTAGCCTGTTCACTGCGACAGCTGGATGGCAGTTTTTCCAGACTGATCACTGAAATTCAGCAGGAGATTATTCGTCTGGCTTCACTGATTGAAGTAAATCTGGATTTTAACGAAGAAGACCTGCAGGTATATGAAAAACCTGATATCCTTGGCTCTGCGGCGGAGATAATTGCCAGGATTGATAAGTTACTGCATTCTTACGATTACGGGCGCCTGTTGAAAGAAGGGGTGAAACTGCTGTTATTGGGAAAACCGAATGTCGGGAAATCAAGTTTATTGAATATACTGGTAGAAAAAGAGCGGGCTATTGTCAGTGAGATGCCGGGTACTACCCGGGATTACATCGAGGAATTCACTCAGATCGAAGGTTTTCCGATCCAGATTGTGGATACCGCCGGGATCCGGGAAACACTGGATATGATCGAAGAGATAGGAGTGAAGCGGGCGCTTAAGCATATTGAATCGTCCGATCTGATCCTGGCCATTTTTGAAATGCACCGACCGCTGGACGCTGACGATCTGCATCTGATTGAGTATTTGGGTCATTATGTCCAGAAAAAAGTGAATTTTCTGGTGATTCTCAATAAAATGGATCTGGGGGAAGATCGCCGTACTGTTGATTTGTTAAAAGAATTGAATAGTCCAATTCTTGCAGTTTCGGCCAGGACTGGTAAGAACATTGAGCTCTTAAAACAGCAGATCAAAAACAGTCTGCTGACCGATGCCGGTCTTGAAGACGAAGCAGTGGTGGTGACCAGCGCCAGGCACAAGCAGGCCCTGGATCACGCCCGGCAGGCTTTAAAAAATTTCCGTAAAGGTATGCAGAGCGGCCTGGATGAGGTAATTCTGGCTTCTGAATTACGCAGTGCTCTGGATTACCTGGGGGAGATCATTGGAGAAGTCAGTACTGAAGATCTGCTCAATCATATTTTCAGCCAGTTCTGTATTGGCAAGTAATCGTTTCACGTGAAACACAAGGGGTTGTTTTGAATAGAAATTATGACCTGATCGTGGCTGGTGGGGGACATGCTGGAATCGAGGCGGCTTTGGCTGCCGCCCGGATGGGCTTGCGCACAGCTCTGGTCACCTTGCGGATCGATACCATTGGTAAAATGTCCTGCAATCCGGCTATCGGTGGTCTGGCCAAAGGGCATTTGGTACGGGAAATCGATGCCCTGGGTGGTGAAATGGCTAAATTGACTGACCAGGCTGGTATCCATTTCAAGATTCTCAATAAATCAAAAGGACCGGCAGTCTGGTCACCCCGGGCTCAGGCCGATCGTCTGCAGTATTCCCGGCTGGCACAACAGACAGTTTTATCTCAGCCAAATCTGGAAGTGATCCAGGCTTCAGTCAATGGATTGAGAGTGACTAATGGGAAGGTTCAGGCGGCTCTGTTGAATCAGGATGAATGGATCCTCTGCCGGGCCCTGATCTTGACCTGTGGTACTTTTTTAAACGGCCGGATCTATATCGGATTGAACTCCTTCTCCAGCGGGCGGGCCGGAGAAATGCCGGTCCATGGACTTACCGAGGCCCTGGTAGATCTGGGATTTGTTTCTGGTCGATTGAAAACCGGTACTCCTCCGCGGATACATCGCGATTCTCTCGATTATAGTCAGCTGGAAGAACAGCCACCCGACCGGCCACCGGTTCCTTTTTCCTTTCAGACCGAAGTTCTCCCCCAGGAACAACTCAGCTGTTATATTACCCACACTAACCAGCAGACCCATGAATATCTGCGGATGGGATTGGATCGCTCGCCGATGTATACCGGCCTCATTTCCGGGGTAGGACCGCGATATTGTCCCTCAATTGAAGATAAGGTCGTCCGGTTTTCTGATAAGGAACGGCACCAGCTGTTCTTAGAACCGGATGGTTTCGATAATCCGGAAGTGTACGTCAATGGGTTTGCCACCAGTCTTCCCGAAGATATCCAGTATAAAGCCCTGCGTTCAGTAGCCGGGATGGAAAAGGCTCAGATTGTCCGGCTGGGGTATGCGGTTGAATATGATTTCTTCCCTTCTTATCAGCTCCATCATACCATGGAAACCAAAAATATCGCAGGTCTGTACTTTGCGGGACAGATCAATGGTACTTCCGGTTATGAGGAAGCAGCTGCTCAGGGACTGATGGCTGGTATCAACGCCGTCTTAAAACTGCAGGATCGGCCACCGCTCATATTGGATCGTTCTCTGGCGTATATCGGAGTATTGATTGATGATCTGATTAATAAGACCATCCTTGAGCCTTACCGGATGTTCACCTCCCGGGCCGAATTCCGGCTGCTGCTGCGGCATGACAATGCTGATTTACGATTGATGGAGACCGGTAAGAAGATCGGTTTGCTGCCAGAAACCGCTTATCGCCGGATGCTGAACAAGCGGCAAAAGATAGAGCAGCTGCTCGAAAAAACCGCGCGGATTTCTGTCTCCCCGGAGCGATTTAATGAACTGGCCCGAAAGGCCAACAGTAGTTTCATCACCCAGTCAATTCCAATGCGACAGTTGATGCGTCGACCAGAGATTGATTTAAGTGCTCTGCTGGAAGTGACCGGACTGGATAACGGGTATTCCCAGGATGAACTGGTCCATGTGGAATTTGTTATCAAATATGAAGGCTATTTAAAGCGGCAGGCCGAGCTGGTTGAGAAGTTTAAGAAAATGGAAAATAAGCCGATCCCGAAAGAATTTGATTACTCCGCAATCGTTTCGTTGACCAGCGAAGCCAGGGAAAAGCTGAGCAAGATTCGACCAGCGTCGTTGGGACAGGCCTCCCGTATTGCCGGGGTGAGGCACGGTGATATCACAATTCTCCTGATTCACCTGGAAAAATATTCCCGAAACCAGGAACCTGTTTCACGTGAAACACTCTAACCATTGTTCTGGCGTGGATTTAACTGTTTCACGTGAAACAGTCATGATAAAAACCCGATCGAATTTTAGAGAAAGACCGTTTTCGAATGCCACCGCTCCCTGAATCTCTCATAAAGAAAATCCTGCCCGATCTCACTTCCTCACAACTGCACCAGTTATCGACCTATGTTAACTTATTGCGTCTTTATGGAGAAAAGGTCAATCTGGTCTCACGGGCCGACCTCTCACGATTGTGGGAAAATCAGATCCTTCCTTCGATCGTTGCGGTCCGACTATTGGGATTTCCCCCATCAGCCCGACTGATCGATTTAGGCAGCGGCGGCGGACTGCCGGCCATTCCACTCAAAATAGTTAGACCTGACCTGGATTTCCTCCTGGTGGAATCCTCTAGGAAAAAATCGGCCTTCCTAAAAAAAGTGATCCAGGAAATGAAACTCTTAGAAATCAAGGTGCTTAATACCCGTCTTGTCCCGGATGATCGATCCTTCCCATATCAGCAGTCATTTGATATGATGACGGTCAGGGCCGTGGCCGCCTTTGAAGATTTATTGCCGCTGGCCAGGATGCTGTTAAAACCCGCAGGTTTCTTGCTGGCCTGGAAAGGGGAGAACGATCTGTCTGAACTGAAAAAACTGACCAGTAACGGTACCCTTGATTATCTGGAGTATCAGGTCCCGGATGAATTCTGGGCTGTTTCTGAAAAATTCAGCTCCCTGCGACTTCTGAAAATCTGGTTTGAACATCAACCAGATTAAAATGGATTCCAACTCTGGATATTTTCCATCTAAGAAAAGTCGTTATCTCTCCTGAATTTTTATTTAAATTACCACCTGAAAAACCTGTTATGAACCATTAACAATTGAATGACCTATGAAAATTGTATCTTTTATCATACAGAAAGGCGGCTGCGGTAAAACCACTACCACCGTCAATACTGCCGGATATCTGGCACTGAACGGATTTAAAGTCCTGTGTGTGGATATGGATCCGCAGGGTAATTTGACCCAGCATTTCGGATATGATAATGAAACACTCGATAAAACCATTCTTCAGCTGTTCCAGAAATCAGCCACCTTTGAGGAAGTCGTACTGAAAAGAGCGGAATCCCTGCATATTCTTCCCAATAATATCGATACCGCTGCGGCCGAAATAACTTTGCAAAAATCCCTTTCCAGGGAATACCTTCTCCGGGATGTCCTGTCTCCCTTGACTCCCCAATATGATTTTGTGCTTATCGATTGTCCCCCGACTCTTGGTTTGTTCTCCATTAACGCCCTGGCAGCTTCGCACGAATTCGTTCTCATCGTTTCGCCGGAATTTTTTCCCATGAAGGCTATTAAGCCGCTGTATGAAACCTATCGCCTTGTCAAATACCATTTGAATCACTCCCTGCAGTTCAACGGCATTATGATGACCATGTGTGATTTCAGAACCCGCCATAGCCAGGAAGTGTTGCAGATATTGAAAAAGAACTTTCCCCACAAACTTTATAATTCCTACATCCGCAATAATGTGAGCCTTAAAGAAGCCTCGTCCTATGGCCAGACTATCTTTGAATATCATCCGGCCTCGGTGGGGGCTTTTGACTATCAGAATTTTGCCGAGGAATTCATCCGGGATCACCATAAAAACAAAGCCAAACGCGACTATTACCAGCAGAAATTTGAATCCCTGCAACAGGATCAGCAAAATCAGATCCTGGACTTTGCCCAACGTAACCTTTCCCAGTTCATTAAAAACAGTCTGGAGAAACTTCCTGAAAGTACCGTTATCCGGGAAGCATTCCTGATCGAAAGAAATAAGGTAATGGAAAAACTATTTCCTTACCGGGCTAATACATTTGCCGAGTCGTTTAAATGAAGGTGATTTATCCGTTTATGTTTCATGCGCTGCCAGTACTGGCGGCCTTTGAATTTTCGATGTATGACGCGAACCTCAGTGCACTTTCCGGAAGCGTCGCAGCTAGTGATCAAATCTACGGCGCCTATCTGTTAAATCCAGCCATTACCGCTGCTCTGGATCATCACCATCTGGGGATCCAGTATTATAAACCATATGGGATCTCGGAATTGAACTCAGGTTCACTGATCAGCAACCTTATCACGCCCTTCCTTAATGCTGGTCTGGCCGTTTCGACTCTGGGAAATGATCTCTATCATGAGAATCAGGTGGTTGCTAATTTTTCCCGCCATGTTATTAAACACCGTTTTTTTATCGGTGTTAATCTTCGCTGGTACTCCATCCAGGTGAAAAATTATGAAAATCTGAATATGCTGGGTGTGGATGCAGGCATGCAGTATAAAATTCATCCCGACCTGCTGATGGGATTTTCTTTACTTAATCTGAATCAACCTTCAGCCAATCAGGATCAGGAAGAATTGCCAGTTGTTGC
>Ga0113563_10002694_pt1 | contig 10814 bp, 9 predicted proteins | sample Mud3Dept3metaG_FD_80117 | JGI IMG/M metagenome (GOLD analysis project Ga0113563, IMG submission 80117) | Freshwater wetland microbial communities from Ohio, USA, analyzing the effect of biotic and abiotic controls - Mud 3 Core 4 Depth 3... | ecosystem: Environmental > Aquatic > Freshwater >...
AATTTATAACAGATTGGAGAATAAACAAGGGGATGAAACAGCCATTTCATCCCCATTTTTTCTTAGTTATTAACAATGTATCTTTGACTTTTTAGACACCCCCAAATGTATCAGGCATATATTCAATGCTTTAGATTCTGTTTTGTACTAAACTCTCTCTCTTTTCTCCCTTAAACCTATTCACCCCTCACTTCCTCAGAGCCTCATATAGCACCACCACCGGCGCCAACGCAACTCTGCCGGTCCCATCCTTAATATGATGTCTGCAACTGGTCCCCGGGGCGGCAATAATTGTATCAGGATCAGAATTTCTTACTTCAGGAAACAATACCAGCTCGCCAACCTTGTTTGATAATTCAAAATGCTCTTTTTCATAACCGAACGATCCGGCCATACCGCAACATCCCGAAGGGATCTCTCTGACAGAATAATTTACAGGAATGGAAAGCATTTCAATACTGCTGGCTGATGATGCAATAGCCTTCTGCTGACAATGTCCGTGCAGAAGTACCGTGGCCTTATCTTCGAGGAACATATTCCTATCAATTCTTCCCTCCCTGTATTCCTTTGCTATAAACTCATCTACCATGAAACTGTTTTTAGCAATCCCTTCTGCTGCCGCTTTCAGGTCATTTCCTGCCAGTTCTGGATACTCATCCCTGAACCCCAGAATGGCAGATGGTTCTATCCCCAACAACGGCAGATCCTTGTTGATTATCGGCGCAAATACACTGATATTCTCCTTTATCCTCTTCTGTGCGCTTCTTACCAGACCTTTGGATAAAAAGGTCCTGGCACTAACTCTGTGGCTAATTGTAACTACTTTATAGCCAAGAGCTGTGAGTAACTTTATAGCAGCTATGCCTGCCTCAGTATCATTATAATCTGTGAATTCATCTATAAAAAGGCATACAGAACTCTTTGGATCGGCAGGATTTATCTTTGAAAGATTTTTTCTGATCCAGTTTCTGAGTGTCATTCTATATAATAATGGTATGGACCTCTCAGAAGCAAAACCTATCACTTTCTTGAATGTTCCTGAAGTATATTTGTTCTTTAATACAAAATTATAAACAACCGGGAAAAATGATCCGATTTTATTAAATATTGAAATATAGGCTATTAGTCTTGTTCTGAGAGGAATACCATGTTTATCATACCAGTGCTGAAGAAACTCTGATTTGATCTTTGCAATATCAACGCTCGAGGGACACTCAGATTTGCACCCTTTGCAGCCGAGACAATGATCAAGAACATCATATATCTCCCTGTGGTCCCAAGGATCAGCTCCTTTATTTAAGAATTCCCGCATCACATTTGCCCTTGCCCTCGTAGTCTTATCCTCATCTCCTGTAGCCATGAAGCTTGGACACATTGTACCTCCGATCTTAGCTGATTTACGGCAATCACCTGATCCGTTACATCTTTCTGCAGCTCGTATTATTCCATCACTGGATGAGAAATCATAAATTGTTTCAATCTCCCTGGTAAGCTTTCCCGGAACATACCGCAGGAAACTGTTCATTGCAGGGGTATTGGTGATCTTCCCCGGATTCATAATAACCTGTGGGTCCCAGCACTCTTTAACCTGTTTCAGCAGCTCGTAGTTATGTTCTCCGATCATCAGAGGAATAAATTCTCCTCTTAATCTTCCATCGCCATGTTCTCCGCTGAGTGATCCTCTGTATTTTTTTACCAGTTTGGCAGTTTCCAATCCGATGCTCCTGAATAACTCCACATCTGAAGTTTTTTTAAGGTCTAGAATTGGCCTGATATGCAGCTCCCCGGTTCCAATATGTGCATGAAATACAGCCTCTTTCCCAAATCCTGCCAGCATCTTCTCAATATCATCGATATATCCTGGCATCTGTTCAACATTAACTGCCGTATCTTCAATAAGCGATACTGGTTTAGGATCTCCCTTCATATTTGCCAAAACACCAAGCCCTGCTTTCCTCAGATCCCATACCTTTGAAATATCTTTACCTTTTACGATGGGAAAAGCATAGCCGTAACCTGCATCTTTCAGCGCACTTATCATCCCGGTTGCCACTGTATCTATTTCCTGAACTGTTGATCTTGCAAATTCAACTATTACTATTGCTTCAGGATTTCCGTCCAGAAAGAAGCGGTTATTCTTCTGACTAAGATTGTCCTCAGTAAGTTTGAGTATCTTGTTATCCATCATTTCAACTGCTGATGGTTTAAATTTCAGGACAATCAGGTTAGCCAGGAAAGCCTCATTCCTCTTATTTAGATGAATACATACAAGTGCCTTATTTGCAGGAGGTAATGGAACTAGATTCAGTTTGATTTCAGTTGTAACAGCAAGTGTTCCCTCTGATCCTGTGAGCAGTTTGCAGAAGTTAAATTTCTTTTTGGAATTTTCGTCAAAAATTTCGGAATCCAGCAGCAAATCTATTGCATATCCTGTATTTCTTCTTGGTACCTTCGGATCGGGAAAGTCGTTCTTAATACTCTTCTTGTTTTCAGGATCATCAAGAATTGTTTTGATATTCCTGTATATTTCTCCTTCGAGGTTATTCAGGCTGCATTTTGAATTAAAAGTATTTCTGTCTGTCTCACCGAAGACAGCTTCATTTCCATCACTCAGCAGAGTTTTTAGTTCAAGCGTATGATCTCTGGTCGATCCGTAAATAACAGAATGTGAACCGCATGCGTTGTTACCAACCATCCCGCCAATATTGCATCTGTTCGATGTTGAAGTCTCAGGACCAAAAAACAATCCGTGTTTCTTAAGTTCCATGTTGAGTTCGTCCAGTACAACTCCGGGTTCAACTCTTACTCATTTCGCTTCTTTGTTTATTTCGATAATATTATTCAGGTGTCTGGAAATATCAACTATTATGCCTGAGCTTACTACCTGTCCTGCCAGTGATGTTCCTGCTGCCCTGATAGTTATTCCTGTCTTTTCTTCCCTGGCAAACTTTAAAAGTTTTTTGATGTCAGTAACATTTTTTGGCCATGCTACTGCGACAGGTTCTTCCCGATAGGCTGATGCATCAGTTGAATATATTGCTCTTGTTATAGTGTCGTATTTCAGTTCACCATCAAGATTTTTACCAAGAGTATCAAGTCGTGAAAGGAGTGTGTTCATGAAAACCTGTAATAAATAAGCTGCTAAATTAGAAAAATGATTTGATCGTGGTTTTATGTTTTGTTTTTTGTTCGGATTTAATTCTTAAAAAATCAGAATAATGATATTAATCATGTTATTCAAAATTGTTTAATAGAACTTTTTTTTCGTACATTTATAAAAAATATTTGAACTCATTAATATATTGATACACAATGGAATTATTAGATCACATCAAACAAAATGCCAGAAAACACAACATGCGTATTGTGCTTCCCGAAGGATACGAAGAAAGAACAATTAAAGCTGCCGACATCGCAATTCAGGAAAATCTTGCTCAGATAATACTAATCGGTGATCCTGCAGAGATAAATTTACATTCCTCAAAACTTGGATTAAAAAATATCTCTAAAGCAACTATCATTAATCCAAAATCACATGCTAAAAAGGATCATTATATTGATATGATGATTGAACTGAGGAAGAGTAAAGGAATGACCAGGGAAGAGGCCTCAAAACTTATAGAAGATCCCCTTTATCTTGGAGTGCTGATGATTAAAAACGGGGATGCTGATGGCGAAGTATCGGGTGCAGATCATTCAACAGGTGATGTATTACGTCCTGCATTTCATTATGTAAAAACGGCCCCCGGGATCTCAGTTGTATCAGGTGCTTTCATAATGATTCTTCCAGATAAAAGTTTTGGCGAAGATGGTGTGATCATATTTGCCGATGGCGCTGTTCATCCAAATCCGAATGAAAATGAACTTGCAGAGATTGCAATTGCATCAGCTCATACTGCAAGAGCTATTGCCGGATTTGAACCAAGGATTGCAATGCTCAGTTTCTCTACAAAAGGAAGTGCAAAGCATGCAATGGTTGATATGGTTGTTAATGCCACCAGAATTGCAAAGGAGATGGCACCTGATCTTCAGATTGACGGTGAGCTTCAGGCTGATGCTGCACTTGTGGAGGCTATTGGCAGGAGCAAGGCTCCAGGCAGCCCAATAGCCGGACATGCAAATGTTCTTATTTTCCCAGATCTTAACTCAGGAAATATCGCATATAAACTGGTTCAGCGTCTTGCACATGCAGAAGCTATCGGACCTATATTGCAGGGTATGGCTGCACCTATAAATGATCTCTCAAGAGGCTGCTCTGTCAATGATATAGTAAGCATGATTGCCATTACATCAAATCAGGCTGCAGGATTAAAAAATAAAGCATAAAAACATTTTATATGTCAGTAAATACAGAAAAGCTTGAGGATTATGGTCTGTCACATGAAAGTAAGACCAAAACAATGTTTTCACGTGTAGGAATAGTCGGGGCAGGTTCAGTCGGACAAAATATAGCCAGGATGATAAGTTCAAAAGGTATGGATGTTATTGTCCTGGAGTTAAACCAGCAAAAGATCGATCAGGCGTTTCATGAACTGGCTAAAGAGCTTGACCGGATGATTGAAAGGTGGGGTATGACAAACTCAGAAAAACTTGGAATAATGTCAAGAATCAAGGGTACTACTGATTATTCCGATTTTAAAGGATGCGATCTCGTAATTGAAGCTATTAAATCATCAAACCGTGAACATAGCCATGATATAAGAATGGCTATCCTGAAAAAAATTGAGCAGCATGTTGACAGGAAAACAATAATTGCAACAAATTCTTCTACTCAGGTTATAACCGAGCTTACTGCTGACCTGGAGTACAAGGACCGCTGTGTAAGCTTCCATTTTCTGACTCCGGAGGCAGATGCAAGAGTTGTTGAAATAGTGAAAGGTCTTTATACTTCACAGGAGGCATATGATAATACAATTAAATTCGCAAACCTGATAGGCAAAAAAGTTGTTCCTGTAAAAGAGTCGCCGGGCATTATTAGTACCCGTCTTTTTGTGCCGCTTATAAATGAAGCTTGTGAAATATTAATGGAAGGCGTGGGAAGTATGGAAGATATCGACCTGACAATGAGGGTCGGATTTGGCCTTCCTCTTGGTCCTTTTGAGATGGCGGATAAGATCGGCCTTGATAAAATTCTGCGTTGGTGCGAAAACCTTTATGATGAATTTGGAGACCTTAAATACAAATCATCACCCCTTCTTAAAAAGCTCGTAAGGGCCAATCAATGGGGAAGACGTACAGGAAGAGGTTTTTATGAGTACAATAAGGACGGAGTGAAAATCGCTAAAAATCTCTATCTTGAAAGTTAATAACGTAGGGTAAAATTACCTTTTTAAAATCTTTATAATGAAAATATTAGTTCTTAATTGTGGCAGTTCATCAATAAAATACCAGCTCTTCGACATGGTGTCAGGGGTTGTTCTTGCTAAAGGCATTGTTGAGAAAATAGGATTGAAAGGCTCATTCCTGAAAAACGAAAGATTCGATGGCGATAAAGTAAAACTTGAAGGTGAAATTCTTGATCATCAGACTGGTATCGAATACCTGCTCGGCATGATGATAAGTGAAAAACGGGGAGTTATTAAAGATCTTCAGGAAATTGATGCTGTTGGACATCGTCTTGTACATGGAGGTGAGCTGTTTCAGGAAAGTTGTTTTCTCGACGATGTTACAATTAAAGGTGTTGAAAACTGTTCCGATCTGGCTCCTCTTCATAATCCTGCAAACCTCAAGGGAATTTATGCTATGAAGTCTGTTTTGCCCGATGTTCCTCAGGTTGGCGTGTTTGATACTTCTTTTCATCAGACTATGCCTGATTATTCATTCATGTATGCATTGCCATATTCACTTTATAAAAAATATGGTATAAGAAGATATGGTTTCCATGGTACCAGTCATAGCTATGTATCTAAAAGAGCTTGTGAGATCTTAAATGTTGATTATAAATCCAAAAAAATAATCACTTGTCATCTTGGTAATGGTGCATCAATAACAGCAATCAGGGACGGTAAATCACTTGATACTTCAATGGGACTTACTCCTGTGGAAGGACTGATAATGGGAACCAGATCCGGCGATGTAGATGCAGGAGCACTGACTCTGATCATGGAAAAGGAAGAGATCGATTTTGCCTCGCTTAACACCCTCCTGAACAAACATAGTGGCGTTCTGGGAATATCCGGAATATCTTCTGATATGAGGGAAGTTGAATCAGCTGCTGCAGAAGGAGATGAGCGTGCAACTCTTGCATTAAAAATGTATGAATACCGTGTTAAAAAATATATCGGTGCATATGCTGCGGCCATGGGTGGTGTCGATATCCTGATCTTTACCGGGGGGATTGGTGAGAACGGATCCGAAACACGTGAAAACATCTGCAGGGATTTCCAATTTATAGGAATTGACTTCGATAAGTCAGTAAATGAGGGAGTGCGCGGTAAGGAACTGGTAATCAGCAAGAAGAATTCAAAAGTGACTGTTATGATCGTACCAACAAACGAAGAGTTTGTTATCGCATCAGAAACCCGTGAAATTGTTGAAAGTCGTAAATCTAAATAGAATTTTAAATATTAAACCTAAATAATTATCAAATGGTGTTAAAAAACCTGAATGACCTTAAACATCTTGTGGAAGGCGGAACCAGAAAAAAACTTGTTCTGGCAGCAGCACAGGATCAGCACTCATTGGGAGCTGTTATAAAGGCCTGGCATAGTGATATTATTGAGCCAATACTTATCGGTGATAAGGAGGGGATTCAGAGTATTTGTGCTGCAAACAATTATGATATAACCGGATTAAGGATTATTCATGAACCGGTCCCGGAAATGTCAGTTGAAATGGCTGTGAAAATGGTAAGTTCAAAACAGGCCGATATTCTGATGAAAGGAAAAATCGGGTCTTCAATCCTTCTGAAATGTGTTCTGAATAAAGAATGGGGACTGAGAACAGGTAATCTTCTGTCTCATTTTGCTCTTTTTGAGGTAGAAACATATCCGAAGGTAATTGCAGTCACGGATGTGGCCATGAATATTGCCCCTAATCTGCAGGATAAAATAGCTATTGTCAATAATTCTGTTGCCTGCCTTAACAGGCTGGGTTATGTTATGCCGAAAGTGGCTGTTCTGGGAGCGGTGGAGATGGTTAATGAAAACATGGAAGCTACCCTGCATGCAGCACTTCTTTCAAAAATGAATCAGCGCGATCAGATAAAGAATTGTATTATCGACGGACCATTAGCTTTTGATAACGCCATAAGTCTTGAAAGTGCACAGCATAAGGGAATACGAAGCGAAGTCGCAGGTGATACCGATCTGTTGCTTATGCCTGATATTGAAGTAGGTAATGTGCTGTATAAGTCATTAGTCTTCTTCGCAAAAGCTAAAGTTGCATCAATCATTCTGGGAGCTCTGGTACCAATTGTTCTGACTTCCAGATCTGACTCTGAACAGGCAAAATTCGACAGTATACTATTGGCTGCAGCTTCATGCAGATAAACCGGTTATGATCAAAACACTTCAACAGTTGGAAGAAAAGGTGCTTAACCTGAAGAAGAAGCACCGGATTGCAGTAGCCTGGGCACAGGATAATAACACTATCGGCGCTATTGATAAAGCTGTTCAGAAGGGTTTTGTTGAAGCAATACTGATTGGCAGAAGATCTGAGATCATTAAGACCTGTAAAGCTGAAGGAATAAATGAGAAACATTTCACTATCATAGAATCTGAAAATGAATCAATCGCTTCATATGAGGCTGTGAGTTTAGTAAAAAACGGTGAGGCAGATGTGGTTATGAAAGGGTTGGTTGGGACTGATAAGTTCCTGAAAGCTGTAATGGACAAAGAAAAGGGGATAATGTTGCCAAACGCAGTGCTCAGTTATGTAGGGGCAATGGAAATTCCTGCTTATCATAAACTCCTCTTCATAACAGATCCTGCAGTTATTCCATTTCCCGATCTCGATCAGAAAGTGGCTATGGCTGGTTATGCCATTGAAATGGCACGAAAATTTGGAATTAAGAAGCCAAAGATAGCATTGATAAGTGCCTCAGAAAAAATGAGTCGTCATTTCTCCAGTTCAGCCGATTATACAATTATGTGTAAAATGGCTGAAAAGGGGCAAATCAGGAATTGTACAATTGATGGCCCACTCGACCTTTTTCTTGCATGTGATAAAAAAAGTATTCAGATAAAAGGAGTAGAGACACCGGTTAACGGAGATGCTGATATTCTTTTATTTCCATCACTTGAGTCAAGCAATCCCTTCTATAAAGGCCTGATGTTGTTTGCCGGTGGTGAGCTTGCCGGACTTATACGCGGAACTACCAAACCTGTAATTGTAATGTCAAGAAGTGAAAGCGAAAAATCAAAATATTTCTGTATTACACTATCCTGCCTGATGGCATGATGAATGTAGTTAAGATCTATATTATCCATAGAGATTTATGAACCAATCAAGCCGATTAATACTGGCAATCAATCCGGGCTCAACTTCAACCAAATTCTCTCTTTTTAAGGAAGATAAGCTGGTTTTTGAGAAGAACCTGCGACATACATCCGGGGAACTGAAACCTTTTGAGAATATTACCGATCAGTTTCATTTCAGAAAAGATCTCATAATGAATGAGTTGTTGGAAAGGAATATTGATTTGAAATCAATAAATGCTGTTGTTGGAAGAGGTGGGCTTATCAAACCTATTGAATCGGGCATATACATTGTTAACCAGCAGATGAAAGATGATCTTAGAGTTGGTGTATTAGGTCAGCATGCAAGTAATCTGGGCGGCCTGATAGCTGATGAGATTGCAGCTTCTCTGCCTGCTGCTGTTGCATACATTGTTGATCCTGTAGTTGTTGATGAACTTCAGCCTGTTGCAAAGATCTCTGGTCACCCGGAGATCACAAGACGATCTATATTCCATGCTTTGAACCAGAAAGCTGTTGCCCGTATTTATGCTGCTTCAATTAACAGAAATTACGAAGATCTGAATCTGATCATTGCCCACATGGGAGGTGGCGCAAGTGTTGGAGCGCACAGGAAAGGCCGGGTAGTTGATGTAAATAACGCTCTTGACGGAGATGGACCGTTTTCGCCTGAACGCTCAGGAAGCCTTCCAGCCGGACAGTTGGCAGAACTTTGTTTCAGTGGTAAGTATTCTCATTGTGGAATTAAAGCAATGCTTACAGGTAAAGGAGGAATGGTAGCCTACCTGGGAACAAACAGTTTTTTAGAAGTCTGGAAGATGGCAGAATCAGGTAATGAGAAAGCCAGATTGATCTGCGATGCAGCAGCGTACCAGGTTGCAAAGGAGATTGGAGCTATGTCGGCTGTTCTGAAAGGAGAAGTTGATGCCATCATACTTACAGGAGGAATGGCTTATGAATCTGAGTATATCAAAAAAATCGAAGATTTTGTAAAATATATCGCCAAAGTGGTAGTCTATCCAGGAGAAGACGAAATGAAAGCACTGGCATTTAATGGATTACTTGCTCTGGATGGGAAGATAGATATCAAAAATTATTCATGAAAATTAATCTTTCTTTAGGACATGCCATGGCATGACTGATTAGGGATTTGAAACACCCACCGGCAATATCTTCCCATTGAAAACCTTATGTCCGTTTAATGCAAATTCAGCAATAAATGTTCCCATTTCTTTTGCACTCACTGGTGCTTTATAACCCGGAAAGGCCTCTTCCAGCATTTCGGTCTGAACTGATCCAAGAGCCAGACAGTTGACTTTTATACCATCCTCCTTAAATTCTGTCGCCAGACACTCTGTAAGGCAGGCCAGAGCAGCTTTAGAAGCGCTGTAATAGGAAAGACCTCTGTACTTCGAACTGCCCTGAAAACCTCCCATACTTGAAATATTGACTATATGAGAACCTTTAAGCATAAAGGGTTTTATTATTCTGATTAATGATGAAGGTCCAAAGAAATTAATTTCCATCATCAATCTTGCATCAGTAGTGTCAGTATTTACAAATTCTTTTGAGATAAGAAAACCAGCTACATTTATAAGAATATCAACCTGTTTGAAATTCTTCTTCACTTCAGTTATTAATGATGTGATATGTGAGTCGAAATCAGAAAGATCTATTGCAACTGTAATGACATTGGGGAATTGCACTTTAAGGTTATCAAGGTTTTTCTTATTCCTGCCAGTTACAATAATCTTATTATCAATGTTCTGTGCAAGAATATGCACAATTTCCTTCCCGATGCCACGGGTTCCTCCATTTACTATTATATTCATTGTTCGGTAGTTGAGTTTAAAGAGTGCCTGTACAATTAATTGACGAAGATATTTAATACTTATCTGTTGTGCAATTCTCATTTTCGGTCAAACCATACTAAACTTAGCCATAAATTAACAGTTGCCAATTAATGAAATTTATTGTAGTTATCACATATAGTATAAAATATTAATCTGAAGCAGTATATTTGCGAATGTATTTTTTAAAATATAAATAATGAGTTAATATCTTTAAATTTTCGTTATATGTTAAGTGACAAAGTGGCAATAATCGGTTGTGGTAATATCGGAGTATCAATTATTAAAGGCCTGTTAAAAGCTAAGGCATTTTCTCCAAAGAATATTACAGCAACACGAAGGAATATTGGAGAGGTTTCTCAACTTAATGGAACAGGAGTAAGCCTTACTACTGATAATATTACAGCAGTAAAAGAATCCGGATTGGTTGTAATAGCTGTTAAGCCTTATAACATTGAAAATGTGTTGATTGAAATTAAGGACCATCTTATTCCCGGACAACATATTCTCATATCTGTTACCGCCGGGATTACAATTCACCAGATTC
>Ga0113563_10002697_pt1 | contig 10811 bp, 10 predicted proteins | sample Mud3Dept3metaG_FD_80117 | JGI IMG/M metagenome (GOLD analysis project Ga0113563, IMG submission 80117) | Freshwater wetland microbial communities from Ohio, USA, analyzing the effect of biotic and abiotic controls - Mud 3 Core 4 Depth 3... | ecosystem: Environmental > Aquatic > Freshwater >...
CGCGCGAAGGTAAAGAGTTGGACCGGTCGTTCGGGCGCGACTGGAACCGGAACAGATGCGGTCGTGGTTGTGAGTGGGAAGGGACCTCCTCTGCGTTATAGTGGAACACACACAGTGCTGGGTGAACTCGTTGGGCGAGCAGTTGGGATAGCGGTTACAAAGGGGCTTGCCCGTTATGTGCGGTGGGATGCTCGTCGCACCGCACGCAGCCGCGTGAAGAATCCATGACGATGCCCGGCACACCAATTAAAGCCATTGCCATTCTTGGAACCGGCTCCGATGTCGGAAAGAGCCTCGTTGTTGCCGGGATTTGCCGACTCTTGTCTCGCAAAGGTTTACGGGTCGTGCCATTCAAAGCGCAGAACATGGCGTTGAATTCTTTCGTGACGCTCGATGGTGGGGAAATCGGCCGTGCGCAGGCATTGCAAGCCCAGGCTTGTGGAATCGAGCCGACGGTGGACATGAATCCGATTCTGTTGAAGCCCGAGTCAGACTCACGCTCTCAGGTGGTTGTGAGAGGAAAGGTCTATGAGGCGCTGGACGCGCTCGCATACTTTGAGAGGAAAGGAACGCTGTTCGACATCGTTCGAAACTGCTATGAGCGACTGGCCTGCGAGTATGAGTGTGTCGTGATCGAAGGGGCGGGGAGCGCTGCGGAGATCAATCTCCGGGATCGAGACATCGTGAACTGGCCTATTGTCGAGTTGGCCGATGCCTCTGTCGTATTGGTCGCGGATATCGATCGGGGCGGGGTCTTTGCGCAGATCATCGGGACGCTCGACTTGTTGGCGCCTCATGAGCGCCGGCGTGTATGCGGTGTGATCGTGAATAAGTTCCGTGGAGACCGCCGCCTATTTGAGGATGGCGTCTGCCTCCTTGAGGCGCGCACAGGTCTTCCGGTCCTGGGCGTCGTTCCTTTTCTTCGAGACCTTCGGCTCGATCAAGAAGATAGTCTCGATCTTGCTCGTTCAAAGTCGGTTCAGTTCAAGCCTGATCTCACAAACGTGGCCGTGGTTCTGCTTCCTCGCATGAGCAACTTCACCGACTATAATGTGCTGGCAGCTGAGAAGGATGTGGCGCTTCGGTTTGCCGCTTCGCCGGAGGATCTCAGCGGAGCCGATGTGGTGATTCTTCCTGGAAGCAAGAACACGCTTGAAGACCTCGACTATCTTGGGGCCTCTGGATTCCCAGCTGCCTTGATATCGCATGTGCACAGAGGAGGTGAGCTGGTTGGAATCTGCGGAGGGTACCAGATGCTTGGGCAAGAGATCGCGGATCCCAAGGGCTTGGAGGGGGGAGGAATGTCGATGGGATTAGGGTTTCTCGATGTGATGACGGAGCTTGATGCGCCAAAGATCTGCCGGCAAGTTCGTGCCACATCGCTGCTTCATGACGTAGAACAGCACGAGCCAGTCCGTGGTTATGAAATCCACTTGGGGCGCACCAGTCATGGAACCGTCAAGCCGTGCTTTCATATCGAAGCATCCGACATATGGGAAGGCGCCGCGATGGGTGATGAAGGCGCTGCAAGTGAGAATGGTCGTGTCTGGGGCACCAGCATTCATGGTCTGTTTGATCAGGCGGGGTTCCGAAGGGGTTGGTTGAATCGCGCACGTGGCTGGAAGGGGCTACCGCCTATTTCGCCTTTTGAGTCCGAACTCGTTGCGACACAATTGCAGGCCGAACTGGATCGCTGGGCTGACCATCTGGAGAAGTATGTGAATATGGGCATGATTTATTCTGTACTTGACGGTCAATGAAGAAGGGAGTCCGCATGCGAATTACGAAGGTCTATACTAAGACCGGCGACAAAGGGAAAACACGTTTGGCTGGTGGCCGGCAGGTCTGGAAGGATAGTGTTCGGGTGGAGGCTACGGGGATGTGGATGAACTGAACTCGACATTCGGAGTCGTCAGAGCATTTAATGCGGATTCGGTCGGGATTCATTCGTCTGCTGACCGGTTAGAAGAGGAATTGCGCTGGATGCAGAATAAGCTGTTCGATGTCGGTGGGTTGTTGGCCACGGCGCCAGGGCAGACGTTCAAGAATATGCCGACGGTTACAGCGCGAGATGTGACCAGGCTCGAAAAACCCATCGATAAATGTCAGAAAGACTTTCCTCCTCTGAAGGAATTTATTCTCCCAGGGGGCGGGAAGATTTCCAGCTTGTTACACCAGGCCAGAACGATCTGCCGGCGGGCTGAACGTATCTGTGTGCGGTTGGGGAAGGAAGAGCCCCTGGATCCGTCTCTCGTGCGTTTTCTGAATCGCCTCAGCGATGCGTTGTTTGTCTTGGCCCGTTGGATGTTAAAGAAAGAAGGGCAGGTTGAGATACTCTGGCAGCGAAATCAGGCTGAAACGAACATGTGATTTTAAACGTGCGAGGGGAGTGATGCGAACGATGCATCGCCCTCCTCGCCCATGATCAATAATAATAAAAGCGTCGTTTTACTTCCCGCCGGCAATATCAATGCTCTTGAGAATTTCTTGAGATTTTGGATCGATCTGAACGGCGGAGATATTGCGATTGCCATCTTCGATTTTCACTTCCCATACGACCCGGTTGTCTCGCTTCTCCAGGGTTGCTTTGAGCACGTTACCCCGTTTGATCTTGGTGGCCTCGGCAATCGCCTGGTCCCTGGTCATGAGCTGTTGGATATTGCTGCCGACTTGGGCAAGCAGGATGATGCTGTCTTCTGAAAATCCTGGAGTCGCCATCCCCAGTACGAGTCCAACTGCTGCGACGGAACTGAACCGGTGAGTTTTCATTGCCTCCTCCATGGGGTGTAAGTGGCAGTCAGGCGGAATATTGAGCGCCTCTCTGAAGTTAGTATAGCAAATTAATAGTTTCTCAATATTATTCAAGCAGATTCAACCGACCTGTGGAGTCCATGCAATACACGCTGCTTCTGATAGCAGAAGCAATTGATTTACGGAGATTCGCTTGCAGCCCACCTCGTGAGCATCTCTTCTGGAACTTCCGCTGGATTATCCGATTCGAAGACCCTTGATAAAGGCTTGTAGGTATGTCCAAACCTTTCTGCCATAGTCAGCATCGTTCTAGGAGCTCCAATTTATGCAGGAAGGCTAGCATGCCTTAGACGACTTTTCCCTTATTCAATCGCCTAAGGCCTTATAGGCGCCATTTAGAATACCCACTTGATAGAGGAACCAATCTCCGAACGTGCGACCATAAATATAGGCACCGACCTCCGCACCTGAAGTGAATAGTGACGCGGCATAGGGAGACAGACAGTTCCCTGATCGGACGTAAAACCCGTAGAACTTGGTCGCAAACGTGCTCGGAGCGAGACCGTCGCAGTTGAGTGTGCAAGGACTGAAGGCGGCACAGGTGCTCGAAGTGCTTTCGCCGACGTCGCCTAACTGTTGGCGCACTGTGGCAAAGGAAGAAAACGTGTTGGGGCTGAACTTTCCGAATCACAGATGCGCAAGATCATGATACCCGATGTTGTTAAAGGTTACGAAGCCCCGCTCCACGGTAGCATCGCCCCCTTCAACATCATGGCCCAGTTCCACCATAAACCCGACATTCTTAGCCATCGTGCGGCCGGTGAACAGCACGAAATTTTCAGGAAACGTGAAATTCGTCTTGTTTTCGACAACCCCGGCGTCAGCGCCTGGAGGGTTCTGCTTCTTGAAACTCTCCAACTGCGGATAGCATTGCCGACGATTCGAAACCCCGAATAATTCGTCACGTAATCAATCGTCACTTCGCACTGCTTCTTTTTGCCGATAATGCCGCCGTCTTCCGTCCCAAGCAGCTGATACCCGATTTCAAGGAACCGCTGACCAAACTGATTCAGAATCGGCGGCGCCGTATGGCAGGCGATGCAGTTCATATCATACTACGTGCAAAGGGCGGAATCGCCTGCACCTGTTCAAGCAACAAGAGGGAATTCAGTATCGCACCGCAGAGGATACTTAGGGCGACAACAAAGATGGAGGACACGCGTAGACGTACTGGCCTTTCCGTACAGTGGATGATTGCGCACACACTTCACTGGTCTATGAGTTGGGCATTGCGGGGGCAACCACACGCTATCGATGGAGTGACCGTAGCAGATAATTCTGTGGCGGCAAGAAAAGCTAGAAAATATGCGAGGAGGGAGGGGCCGTGTGTTCTCACCCTGTCTGGAAAGATTCGCCACGCTCAGCAGCCTGTATGTCCCACTCCTCGATCTCCAGTTCAATCTGTTCCGCGGTGGGCTTAAAACGAGCCCATTCTTTCGGAGCCATCGTCTCAAACTTAAGGCCGAATTGCCGCCCTTAGCTTCACCGAAGTACGCAAGTTGCCGGCGTTCGGCAGGGTCTCGTAGGTCGTGGCGGATGATGCCTCTTGTGTGACGACGCAATACGCGAATGAAGGCCTGATTAAAATGAAGGCCTGATTCAAGAGGCATCGAAATTATTGATTAGCTTGCCAATGGCGGATGATCGGCTACAATCAAGGTCGAAGGATGACACTTTTGGTACAGCAATCACTCATGACAACATGGCGACTCGACGCAAGGGGAAATAGTTATGCGTAGTCAGGGCTCCATGTTGCTGGCAGTGGGGATGATTTCGATTTCCTTGATGTGGAGTGTGCAGGCGAGAGCTGAGAATGACGCGGAAGTAGCGGAGCACTTAATCGAGCTGGTCAAAGTTGGCCGTGTGATCGTCTCGGAGCAGATGGAGAATATCAATGACTCGTCGAAGGCTGACAAAGGATTTACCGGCGATTACATGGCCGGCCAGATTCTAGAACGGTTTAGGAAAACCACGAAACTTGATCTGCGGATTCCCAACGTCGTGCCGCAGGCGAATCTCTACCTTGCGTTAATCCAATCGGAAAAAGAAGTAGTGGACGAAGCTCAACCGGTCATTAATAGGGCCGGTATTTCCTTCAAGGGGTTCACCCCTGCAGTGTTTTCTCAGAGAGTGGGAGAACAATTCTATAAGAAGTCTGGTGTTCGCATGAAGCTCACGGCGATCGCTTATCGGAATGCTAATAATAGGCCGGATGACTTCGAGGCGGAGGTGTTGCGAATGTTCAGCGACTCGCGTCACCCCAAAGGAAAGCCCTATGTGCGGAGTTCGATCGTAGAGGGACGACCGGTTCTTCGCATGATGGATCCGGAGTATGTAAGCCCGACTTGCCTGGCTTGCCATGGTGGGCCAAGAGGCAAGTTCAATATCACCGGCATGAAAATGGATGGATGGAAGGAAGGGGATTTAGCCGGGGCAGTCAGTATTGTGCTGCCGTTGAAATAGCGTCAAAAGATTGAATAGACAGAGTGTGAGAGAGCGCATAGTTGCTATACATTACCAAAGGAGCTGGCAAGATGAGCAAGATTGTTGTCGTCGATGATTCGTACGCCGAACTGCAGTTGATCGAGGGTTGTCTCAAGGCGGCCAATCACACCGTGGTGTCTTTTCCCAGCTCTGAGAAACTCGAAGAGAAAGTGGCCAGCGAGAAGCCGGATCTTATCGTCATGGACGTCGTGATGCCGGGGCGCAATGGGTTCCAGGCCTGTCGTGATTTGAAGAGCGATGATCGCTGCAAGAATATCCCCATCATTCTCTGCACCTCAAAAGGCAACGAAAGCGACAAGTTTTGGGGGCAGCAGCAAGGGGCAAACGGCTATATCGTTAAGCCATTTAAGGCCGAAGACCTGTTGGCTGCTATCAAAAAGGTGATGAGCTAACGCTGATGGATTCCGCGCAGCGTTCAACGACTACAGGCCCTACCCTGACTACACAAGGGACTTCTTCGTCAGGACCCAGTCATGCTCAGGCTAACGAGTTCTCAACCATGCGTGCAGCGATCATCTCTTTGGCGGGAGAGCTTTTTACGATCGAGCTGAAAAGCGTACGCGAAGTCTTTGTCGTAGAGTCCATCACTCCGGTTCCCGGGATGCCGCCCGGCTTGGTGGGGGTTACGAACCTGCGCGGGACCGTGATTCCGTTGCTCGATCTGCGGCCGATGTTTGCTCTTAACGCGGACGAGACGTTGCAGTATGCCGTGGTGGTGAAACACGGGAATTGGCAGGTTGGCGTCTTGGTGGATACGGTGCCGGAAATTCGTACTCTTTCCAAGAATCAATTCCTACCGGCTCCGACGGGCACGGGGGAGGGGACGTTCCCCTTTGTATCGACGGTGGTCAAACTCGAGGACCGGTTGCGAGGGGTTCTGGAAACCTCAGCCGTGCTCTCTTATTTCGAGGGTACAGGCTAAATGGGGCCAATCACCTCGGTGTACGACCTGCTTGCATTGATCGCTAGCTAGAAGAAGGAGAGTCCTATGTTTAGGTTCAATCCAGTGCAATGGTTTGAAGACTTAAAAACGAAGTCGAAGCTGCTGACGGCATTCGGCATGGTCAGCTTGATCATCATCTTCATGTCCTCGCTGGGTGTGTGGACGACCGAACGCCTCAGACAACAGGCGGAAGCGATTTACGTCGATTACACTGTCCCGCTCATCGACTTCAATACACTGCTGTTAAACGTCGGTAAATACAATACTGCGTTGCAGGACCTTGCCAAGGAGACCCATGCCTCGGACTTCAGGGCTGCCGCCGGGCAGCTCGATGTATATAAGAAGGGGGTTGAAACAACGATTGTCTCCTATGAGGCGACGCTTTTGCGTGTATCGAGTACGGGTCGCGACGAATCGAAGGATTTGGTGGAACTCAAAGCCAGCCTCGATAATTACTTCAGCCAAGCCGAGTCCGGCATCGCGGCGCTTGCAGAGAGCTTCGAATCTAAAATCTTGAGTGCTTCGCAGGCGCAGCAAATGCACGAACTGGGGCAGCAGGCTCTGACCGTGGGCATTTCTCCAGCATACAATCAAATCATCTATCGGCACGGCGAACAGATCAAGACGCTGGAGGCCGTCGCAAAAGACCTTTCTGAGGAGGCCACACAATTGGCCAGGCAGGGTATTCTGGCGCTGATCGTCGGCGGAATTGTCGCGGTGTCATTGGGGTTGGGCATCGGGTATTGGGTGGCGCGCAAAATGGCACTCGGTTTGAGCCAAGTCGCACATGTTGCGCAGTTGGCGGCAAGTGGCAACTACCAGGCCCGCGCAAAGGTCAAGTCGAAGGACGAACTCGGACAGATGGCCACATCGTTCAATACTATGTTGGATCGTATCACGGCGTTGGTAACTTCGGAATCTGAGCGCGACGATATGCAAAAACGCTTGATGAGCTTTCTGGTTTTGGTTTCGGATGTCGGTAAGGGAGATCTCACAAAACGCGGTGAGGTGACAGCCGACATGTTCGGCAACCTTGCGGACGGGTTCAACCTTATGGTGACCAGGTTCGGACAATTGCTCAAACAGGTTCGAGAAGCTGCCGAACGCGTCAACAAGTCGGCTGGAACTCTCCGAGACAGCGCAGGACAGATGGCCGGTACCGCAAAACAACAGGCGGATGAATCCAGGAAGACGTTGAACGCGGTCGAGCAGTTGGCCTCTTCTATGCGCCAGGTCTCGGCAACCGCCGGCGCTTCGTCAGAGTCTGCGAATCAAGTGTTGCAGGCGACGGAACGAGGTCGCGTGGCCGTGCAAGAAACCGTGCAGGATATGCAGAGCATTCGCGCGTCCGTGCAACGCATGTCGAAACAGGTCAAAACTTTGGGTGATCGATCGCTAGAAATTTCGCAGATCGTGTCGACAATTCGTGATATCGCCAGTCAAACCAACCTTCTTGCGCTGAATGCGGCCATCGAGGCGGCTGGCGCCGGCGAAGCCGGCGCCCGATTTGCCGTCGTTGCCGATCAGGTCAGAAAACTGGCCGAAAGCTCCACGGGTGCCACCCGAGAAATTGCGGACCTTGTGAAAGTGATTCAGACGGATACGCAAGAAGCAGTTGTGGCCATGGAACACGAAACTCAGGCGGTGGAAGCTGGATCGGCCTCCGCGCTACGTACGGGTGAAGTGTTCAAAGAAATTTCAGGGATCGCCCAGCGCTCGTCGGAGTTGGCTCAGACCATCGCTGGTGCCGCGGTGAGCCAGACTGCTTCAACGGATCAGGTCGGTCGCTCGATTAAGGATTTCGCCGGAGGCGCCTTGGAGACGCAAAAAGCGACGGATTCGGCGCGCATGACCGTCGAGGATATGGCAAAACTCGCTGAAGGACTAGCATCCTCCGTCGCCCAGTTCAAATTGGCTTAGGTCGGCTTCCCAGAGCATCTTCTGGACGCTTCGGGTAAGAAAGGACACTGATTGAGTTCCGAACTTGACCGGCAGGGCCTCGTTGATATCTTCGTGACCGAAACATCGGAAGCGCTGGCCGTGCTGACGAAAGCGTTCCATCCACCCGATGGGGCGACGCCAACGCCAACACAACTGCAAACGCAGTATGTGTGGGCACATAAGATCCGTGGGGCGTCGGCGCTCTACGGCTATGAAGGGCTGGCTCTCATGGGAGCGCTCCTTGAATCGACCCTGGAAGAGGCGACGTCGATAGAGGATTCCCTATGGCCGAAGACATTGGAGATCTTTCGTGGGATGGTGACTTCGTTCGAGTCTCAATTGAAGGTCGTCGCACGTGGGGGCGCTGAAGACCTATCCGTTAGTGCGCGATGGAAGGGTGAGGTAGGCGGATTATTTCCGTCTCCGCCTGCTGAGGCTCCCTCTGGACCGGCGTTACTAGCGCCGGACTATCTTCTACCGTGTCTCGATCCCGAGGTTCTGTCATATTTTGCTCCGGAAGCGGATGAGTATCTGCAAACCATCGAGTCGCTCCTTCATCGTCTGCGCGACGACTCCACGGACGGGGAGGCCATCTATACGCTCTACCGTAAGGCCCACATGCTCAAAGAGTCGGCATTCACGATCGGATTTACGGTGGTCTGCGATGTGGCTCAATCAGTCGAGGATTGTATGATTGCGATCCGTGAGGGAAAAAGTTTCCTCTTGTCGGATGGGCTTGGGGTCATCGGTCGGGCTGTCGAAGTCCTACGGCTTCTGATGCGCCGAGACGACGGCATGATCGCCCAACTCCAGCATGATGTGGCGGAAGTGACTCAGACACTGGCGCGGATCCGCAACGCGGAACAGAAGACAGTAACGGCTTACGCGGTGACTGCAATCGTTCCGATGGCCCAGGTTGCGACAGTGTTCATGGATCGCTCAGAAGATTCTGCTGGTCTAGGGGTGGAATCGTCTTCTGTATCGAGTTCGTTGACGGACGAGTATCTGCTGCCACTTCTCGATGCTGAAGTGCTGTCCTATTTTGCCCCAGAAGCACAAGAATATGTAGAGTCTCTTGAAGCTCAGTTGCTTCGTCTCGAGAAGGATCAGCACAATTCGGACGTGATCGATCAGCTTTTCAGGACGGCTCATACACTCAAAGGGTCCGCCTATACGGTGGGATTTCAGTCGCTCGGCGATCTGATGCACTATGTCGAGAATTTCATGATGGCGGTGCGTGAGGGCCGCATCAAGATTGATCCGAGGCATACGGATGTGCTGTTGCGATCAGTCGATGTGGTACGCCTGTTGATGCGGCGGGACCCCACGTCCCTAGACATGCTCCGCCAGCGATATGCCGCTGCGATGGAAGGACTCAAACAGCTGGATCAGCCGATGCCAGCTAAGGTGGTGGAGTCTCGATCAACGGTGTATCGCGTCGATGCGCCGAAGGACCAAGAACCGCACGATCGAGAAGCAATCGGGCCTGGTAAAGCGGCTGAAGGTAAAACGGCGGATGGAAAGGTTTTGGAAGATCGCGAAGTCATCCGCGTCAGCCGCGATCGGTTGGAACGGTTGCTGAATCTGGTCGGTGAGCTTGTCATCGGTCGAGGGCGGCTGGAGCAGCGGCTGCACATGCTGGAGCAACTCTCGCAACAAGTATTGGCCTACAAGGGGCGACTGGTGGAATCGGTCCATTCATTTGCGGATAAACACACCTTTACGCTTCCGACCGCCGCCTCCGGCCCATCGACTGCCTCGGCTCAAGGATTTGACGGTGTCAGTGACTTTGGAAGCCTTGAATTCGACAAGTATGACGATTTCAATATCTTGGCTCGTCGCATCGGCGAGGTGGCGGCGGATATTTCAGAGTCGATGACGCAGCTGAGCGGCTCAATCCGCCGTTCACATGACGATATGAGTCAGCTGGCGCAGCTGACTCTCGGTATGCGGGATGAAATCGCTCGAGCCCGCATGGTGCCGGTAGGTACGCCGTTCACCCGATTCCACCGGGCCACACGCGAGATGGCGCGTGCGACAGGAAAAGAAGTGACGTTGATCACCTCCGGTCAACATACCGAGGTCGACACAGTCGTCGTGGAGCGATTGGTCGACCCGTTGATTCACCTCGTGCGCAATGCGGTCTATCATGGAATCGAGCTTGCGGCTGTTCGCGTGTCGAAGGGAAAGCCAGCGACCGGCACGGTGTATCTCCATGCGGCGCATCGTGGGAATGTGGTGTTGATCGAAGTCGAAGACGATGGAGCTGGACTCGACGTCGAAAAGATCCGAGCCAAGGCAGTCGAGCGAGGACTGATCCGTCCGGAGGCGGCCCGCTCGATGCCCGAATCAGAAGTCATCAAATTTATCTTCATTCCGGGATTCTCGACGGCCGACCAGATTGGCGATCAGGCGGGGCGAGGAGTGGGCATGGATGTGGTCAAGCGTGTCATTGAAAGTATGAACGGTCGCATCGACGTCGAGTCCGTTCGAGGAGTGGGAACGAAGTTTACCCTTAGTCTCCCGTTCACATTATTGATTGCCACGGCTCTTATGGTGCGGGCAGGGAGTGAGCGTTATGCGATCCCTCTTCCAGCGGTGCGCGAAGTCA
>Ga0113563_10002699_pt1 | contig 10810 bp, 11 predicted proteins | sample Mud3Dept3metaG_FD_80117 | JGI IMG/M metagenome (GOLD analysis project Ga0113563, IMG submission 80117) | Freshwater wetland microbial communities from Ohio, USA, analyzing the effect of biotic and abiotic controls - Mud 3 Core 4 Depth 3... | ecosystem: Environmental > Aquatic > Freshwater >...
GCGGGGGACCGACCCGACGTGGTCATCGGGTGCGTCGGAGGCGGCTCCAACTACGGGGGCCTCGCCTATCCGTTCATGGCCGGCAAGCTCCGGGGCGAGACCCCGGAGATGCGGTTCCTGGCAACCGAGCCGGCGGCGTGCCCCACGCTGACGAAGGGGCGATTCGCCTACGACTTCGGCGACACCGCGAAGATGACGCCACTGCTTCCGATGTACACGCTCGGACACGACTTCGTGCCGGCGCCGGTGCACGCAGGTGGCCTGCGGTACCACGGGGATTCCCCGTCACTGTCCCTGCTGGTCCGCGACGGCCTCATGGAGGCGGCCGCGTACACCCAGAACGAGATCTTCGAGGCGGCGATCCTGTTCGCCCATTCGCAGGGCATCGTGCCGGCGCCCGAGTCCGCGCACGCGATCCGCGGGGCGGTCGACGAGGCCGTCGCCGCTCGCGAAGCCGGACAGGAGAAGGTCATCCTCCTGGGGCTGTCGGGGCACGGCCACTTCGACATGCAGGCCTACGACGACTACCTGAACGGCAGGCTCCCCGAGGTGGAGTTCGACGATCGGGATCTGGTGGCGAGCATGGCGACGGTGCCGGAGGTGCCGATCGGCTGACGCCGTTCCTCAGGGAGCGGCGGTGATGTCAGCGAGGCGTCGCTGCAGGAAGGCGCGCTCCTGCGGGTTCGTGACGAGCTCGAGCGCCCGGCGGTAGGCGAGCGCGGCCTCGTCACGTCGCCCCCGGCGCCGGAGCAGGTCCGCGCGGGCCGCGTGGAACAGGTGGTACCCGTCGAGCTCGTCCGCGAGGACGGCCAGCATCGGGAGCGCGACGTCCGGGCCGTCGGCCATCGCGTGCGCGACCGCCCGGTTCAGCTCGACGACGGGGGAGGGCGCCATCTCGGCCATGGTGTCGTAGAGCGCGGCGATCTGCGGCCAGTCCGTCTCCTCGGGCCTCGGCGCGCGGGCATGGATCGCCGCGATCGCCGCTTGCACCTGGTAGGGACCGGGGCGCCGCAGCGCCATCGCGCCCTCCAGCACGGCGAGCCCCTCGTCGATCATGTCGTGGTCCCATCGCGAGCGGTCCTGCTCCTCGAGGAGCACCAGGTCGCCCTGGTCTGAGATCCGGGAGTCCCGTCGGGAATGCTGGAGCAGCATGAGCGATAGGAGCCCGCGGGCCTCCGCCTCGTCGGGGAGCAGCCGCAACAGGACGCGCCCGAGCCTGATCGCCTCGTCGCAGAGCTCGGTCCTCACGAGCGGTTCGCCGGTGGCCGAGTATCCCTCGTTGAACACGAGGTAGAGCACCGCCAGCACCCCGGGCACGCGCTCGGGTAGGAGCTCGGGTGGAGGCACCCGGTAGGGGATCCCCGCGCCTCGGATCTTCCGCTTCGCGCGCACCAGGCGCTGCGCCATGGTCGTCTCCGGGACCAGGAACGCGCGGGCGATCTCGGCGGTCGTGAGGCCACCGAGGGTCCTCAAGGTGAGAGCGACCCTGGCGTCCATCGGCAGCGCGGGATGGCAGCACGTGAAGATCAACCGAAGCCGGTCGTCGGGGATGTCGCTCACGTCCGCCTCGCTCCCACCGAGTGCCTCGAGCTCCGCGAGCTGGCGGAGCGTGCCGGTCTTCTCTCGGAGGGAACGCTCCCGACGGAGACGGTCGATCGCTCGGTTCCTGGCCGTGGTGATGATCCACGCGCCCGGGTTGTTGGGCACCCCGTCGCGCGGCCACGTCTCGAGCGCCCGGGCGAACGCGTCCTGCACGGCTTCCTCCGCGAGGTCGAAGTCCCTGAGCACTCGGATGAGGGTCGCGACCGCCCGTCCCTGTTCCTCGCGGAACAGGCGGTCGACGACCGCACGCGCCGGTTCGCTCAGGGGCCCTCGTGCCTTGCCTCGGGCATGTCCATCTCGGCGATCGGGCGAACCTCGATCGAGCCCCCACGGGCCGCGGGGATCCGCGATGCCGCGTCGACGGCCTGGTCGAGGTCGTCGCACTCGATGATGTAGTAGCCGCCGAGCTGCTCCTTCGTCTCTGCGAAGGGGCCGTCCGTGGTGAGCGTCTGCCCTTCCCGGACCCGGACCGTGGTGGCCTGGGCGGTCTCGTGAAGCGGCTCGCCGCCGCGCATCCACCCCTTCTCACCCAGCCAATCCGAGAAGTCGGCGTAGGCCTGGTACTGGGCGCCCTGCTCCTCGGGGCCGAGCGCGTTCCACTCGGCCTCGTCGCCGTAGATCAGCAGCATGTACCTCATGCCATCCCCTCTCCTTGTCGGGGCGGCCGCTCACCGCCGTTCACCCTAGACGACGATCGACCGCGGCGGGTCTCGACACCTCAGGGCGGAGTTGGCGACCTCCTCGGTACGTCCGACGGCCCCTCGGCGCGCCGGTGACCGCCTGGTGAGGGCGTTCCGGATACGCTAGACGCGTGCCGGCAGCGATCGACCCGCTCGATCTCCTCGAGGTGAGCCACCTCCTGACGGAGGAGGAACGCGAGATCCAGGCGGCCGTCCGCGGGTTCGTGGCCGGCGAGATCCTGCCGGGGATCGGCGACTGGTTCGAACGTGGCGAGTTCCCCATGGAGCTCGCGAAGGGGATCGCCGAGCTCGGGCTCCTCGGCATGCATCTCGAGGGGTACGGGTGTCTGGGCGCGAACGCCGTCTCGTACGGGCTCGCGTGCCTCGAGCTGGAGGCCGGCGATTCGGGCTTCCGATCGTTCGTGAGCGTGCAGGGATCGCTCTGCATGTTCCCGATCCACCGCTATGGCTCGGACGAGCAGAAGCAGACCTATCTCCCGAGCATGGCGACCGGCGAGGTGATCGGCTGCTTCGGCCTCACCGAGGCCGACGCCGGCAGCGACCCCGCGCGGATGCGAACGCATGCGCGGCGCGACGGATCCGATTGGGTGCTGTCCGGCACGAAGATGTGGATCACGAACGGCGGGATCGCCGATCTCGCCATCGTCTGGGCGCAGACGGACGATGGCGTCCGCGGGTTCCTCGTTCCGACCGACGCACCCGGGTTCGCGACGCACGACATCCACCGCAAGCTGTCGCTCCGCGCGAGCGTCACCTCCGAGCTGGTCATGGACGACGTCCGCCTCCCCGGGGACCTCGCGCTGCCAGGGGTCGTCGGGATGAAGGGCCCGCTCTCATGCCTCACCGAGGCGCGGTACGGGATTGTCTGGGGGGCGATGGGCGCCGCGCGCTCATGCTTCGAGACGGCGCTGGAGTACGCGAAGGAGCGTGTCCAGTGGGGCCGGCCGATCGCCGGCTTCCAGCTGACGCAGGAGAAGCTGGCGAACATCGCGCTGGAGATCAACAAGGGCATGCTGCTCGCGCTCCATCTCGGGCGGATGAAGGACGAGGGCCGGCTCCTTCCCCAGCAGGTGAGCCTCGGCAAGCTGAACAACGTTCGCGAGGCGCTCGGGATCGCGCGCGAGGCGCGCGGCATCCTCGGAGCGAGCGGGATCACGCTCGAGTACCCCGTGGTGCGACACATGAACAACCTCGAATCGGTGTACACGTACGAGGGGACGAACGAGATCCACACCCTGATCGTCGGCGAGGCCCTCACCGGCCTGCGCGCGTACGAGTGAGCCCCGACCGCCGGCACCCGGCCGGCTTCTGGCTCGACACGTGCGGGGACGACCTCACGCCGCGACCGCCGCTGCCCGGGGACGAGACCGTCGACGTCGCGATCGTCGGCGGCGGGTTCACGGGCCTGTGGACCGCCTACTACCTGGCGAAGGCTGATCCGACGCTGCGGATCGCCGTGATCGAGAAGGAGATCGCCGGTTGGGGCGCCTCCGGACGGAACGGTGGATGGTGCTCGGCCGACCTCGTCTCTCCGCCCGAGGCGCTCGCGGCGCGATACGGGGCGGACGCAGCGGTGTCCATGCAGCACGCGATGTTCGAGACCGTGCTCGAGATCGGGCGGGTGTGCGAGGCCGAGGGCATCGACGCGCACTACGTGCGGGGCGGGACCCTGAAGGTCGCGACCACGTCGCTCGAGGCCGAGCGGCTGCACGCGGACCTCGAGGCCTCGCACCGCCTCGGCTGGACCGCGGAGGACCGTCGGTGGCTCGAACCCGAGGAGGCGCGCCAGCGGATCGACGTGCGGGGGCTCGTCGGCGCCACGTACACACCGCACTGCGCTGCCGTGCATCCGGCACGCCTGGCGCGTGGTCTCGCGCGGGTGGTCGAGGGGCTCGGCGCGCAGATCTTCGAGCGGACCGCCGTGAGGGCCATCGCTCCCGGCCGGGTGCGGACCGAGGAGGGGACGGTCCGCGCGGGCGTCGTCGTTCGAGGGCTCGAGGGCGAGACCGGCAGCGTCCGCGGGCACGGCCGGCTCCTGCTCGCCGTCCACATCCACATGGGCGTCACCGAGCCGCTCCCGCCAGCGTTCTTCGACGCCGTCGGCTGGCGTGAGCGCGAGACCTTGTCCGACGTGCGGCCGGTCTTCGTGTACGCCCAGCGGACACGGGACGACCGGATCGCCTTCGGCCTCGGACGCGGACACCCGCACCCCGGATGGCTGACACCGACGTACATCGTGCCGACGGCCGTGCGGCCGCTCCGCGCGACGCTCGCCCGGCTGTTCCCCTGGACGCGCCGGGCGCGGATCGATTCGCTGTGGAGCGGCTACATCGGGATGTCCCGCGACTGGTTCCCCTCGGTGGGTCTGCGGGACGGCATCGCGTGGGCGGGGGGCTACTTCGGCGACGGGGTCTCGACCGCGAACCTCGCAGGCCGCACGCTCACGGAGCTCATCACCGGCCGCGAGACGGAGCTCTCGCACCTCCCGTGGGTCGGGCACCGCTGGCAGCCGTGGGAGCCGCAGGCGCTCGCGATGGCCGGCGTCGGCGGGATCTTCACCGCGCTGCGATGGGCCGACGCCATCGAGGCCAGCACCGGCCGCCCGTCCAGGGTCCTCGGCGTCCTCGACCGCGCGCTGCCGAGCTGAGCCGAGACCGTCCATCGCCGCCGGTCGGGTAGCCTGTCGAACACCTGGCGACGATGGGTGATGGTGATGGAGGTCCGAGTGATGACACGCGACATGGACTGGGCGATCTTCGAGAAGGCGGTCGAGATCACGGCTTCCGCCGTGCGCGGAGCGCTCGGCGGCGAGAAGAGCCAGCCACCGGAGTTCGCGGCCGACGTCTTCAAGGCGGTGCATGCAGCGCTCCGCGAGGCGGCGACGGAGATGCCTCCGCCCGGCAAGCCCGGCTTCTGACGTCGCCCGCGGGAGCGTTCGCGGATGGAGCAGCAGCGGCGGCTCGCATCCGGGAGACGGGCCCTGCTGGAGTGGTACGAGCCGGGGCGTGGCTCGTACCCGTGGCGGAGGACCCGGGACCCGTACCGGGTGCTGGTGTCCGAGGTCATGCTGCAGCAGACGCAGGCCTCCAGGGTCGTCCCCGCCTACCGTTCGTTCGTCCGGCGATTCCCCAGCGTCCGGACCCTCGCGGACGCGCCGCTCCGCGAGGTCGTCGTGGCGTGGGACGGCCTCGGGTACAACCGCCGCGCGGTCGCGTTGTCGGAGGCGGCGCACCTGATCGTCCGTGAGCACGCGGGTCGGGTGCCGCAGGATATCGGTGCGTTGCAGGATCTCCCCGGCGTGGGTCCCTACACGGCTGCCGCCGTGGCATCGATCGCGTTCGGGCTCCCGGTCGCGGCCGTCGACACGAACGTGCGCCGTGTCGTGGCCCGGATGATCGACGGAGCCGATGGAGACGAGATCGGAGCCGCCCGGATCCGAGCGCTCGCTGAGGCGTGGCTCCATCGCGCCGACCCGGGAGCGTGGAACCAGGCGCTCATGGACCTCGGCCGCGAGGTGTGTCGGCCGCGCCCGCGCTGCGAGGCCTGCCCGCTGCGAGCCTCCTGCCGGTTCACGGAGCTCGGCCGTACGCCGTCCGGCACGAGGCGACGACAGCTGGCGTTCGAGGGGTCCTTCCGACAGGTTCGGGGGGCGGTGGTCCGCGTGCTCCGAACCGACGGCAGCAGGAGCATGGAGGAGCTCGCCGACCGCGCCGGCATGGATCCGGAGCGGCTCCACAAGGCCGTCGATCGCCTGGCCGCGGATGGTCTCGTCGTCGTTCGCGGGGAGCGTGTGTCGCTCGCGGACTGATCGTCCCGGGAACGGGAGCTCCATGGGAGCCGTCCAAGGGCCATCCGCACGAAGGGAGGCCCACCATGGTCAAGAAGGGCGCGCTCACCCTCGTCGTGTTCCTCTCGGTCGCAGCGGTGATCGGCTTCGCCGTCACGCGAACGGGTTCGGACGAGTCCACCTCCACCGTGGCGCGGGCACCGAGCCCCGAACTCGGTACCTCGACGATCGCCCGGTCGGCGGAGGGTGAGGGATCCGCCGCCGACGTCGCGGTCGCACCGGAGGCAGCGGTGGGCTCGGCCGTCGGCGAGCTGCCGGGACTTCCGCCGCTCGGGCAGGCCGTCGTCAAGACCGCGGAGGTGACCGTGGAGGTCGCGAAGGGCACGTTCGCCGACGCGTTCGACTCCGCGGCGTTGGTGGCGAGCCGGTACGGGGGGTACGTCGAGTCCTCCTCGATGACCGGTACGAAGAGCAAGACCGGCAGCCTCGTGCTCCGCGTCCCGAGCGCACGGTTCGACGACGCGATGTCCGAGCTCCGAGCGCTCGGCGTGGTGAAGCGCGAGGCGGTCTCCGGTCGGGTCGTGACGCAGGAGTTCATCGATCTGGAGGCGCGCCTCACGACCTGGGAGACGCAGGAGGCTGTGCTGCTCGGCCTGATGGAGGAGGCCACGACCGTCGACGCGACGCTGCGCATCCAGCGGGAGCTCCAGGACGTGCAGTTCCGGATCGAGCAGATCAAGGGTCAGCTCCGGGTCCTCGAGGATCAGACCGCTCTCGCGACGATCCACGTCTCGATGCGCGAGCCGGGGGCTCCGGTCGCGGTCGAGCCGGGGCCCGACGGCACCCGCCCCAGCCTCGCCGAGGCGTGGGAGCGGGCGGTCGACGGCGTGCTGGAGGTGGCCTACGTGACGATCGTCGGCCTCGGGTACCTCGTGCCGCTCACACTCCTCGGGTTGGCCGTCTGGTTCGTCGCCAGGCGGTTCGGACGCCGCACCGCCATCCCGCCGGCCGCCGCGTGACGGCTCGCACCTGCGCGGGTCGAGCCACCGACGGCCGACGGACCGACATGACACGGTGGACGGCTCGGGTGAGACTGTCCCTGTGAGTCACCTCGAGTGGGTCTTCCGGCCGGAGGTCGCCCGCCCCCTCGTGATCTGCGCGTTCGCCGGGTGGAACGACGGCGGCGAAGCCGCCACCACGACGGTCCGCTACCTCAAGGACCAGTGGGGGGCGCGGCGCTTCGCGGGGCTCGACCCCGAGGAGTTCTACGACTTCCAGGTGCACCGCCCGACCGTCCGGCTGCTCGATGGCATCACGCGCCGGGTCGACTGGCCGTCCAACGACCTCTTCCACGCACAGCCCGGCGGACGAGACGTCGTCCTGTTCCTCGGCGTCGAGCCGAACACGCGGTGGCGGACGTACTGCGATGCGATCCTGAGGGTGGCGAGTGAGTTCGACGCCGAGGCACTCGTCACGCTGGGGGCTTTCCTCGCCGACGTCCCGCACACGATGGCGGCTCCCGTCAGCGCGGCGAGCGCGGATCCCGACTGGCTCGAGCGGCCGGAGATCGAGCCCGTCCGATACGAAGGACCGACGGGGATCACCGGCGTGCTCAACGACGCCGCCGCGAACGTCGGGCTCGCGGCCGTGTCCCTGTGGGCCGCCGCTCCGCATTACCTGCCGACGGGCACGAACCCGAGGGTCGCGCTGGCCCTGCTGGAAGCGCTCCGCGACCTCTTCGGGCTGGAGGTCGACACCGCCGACATGGCTCGCGCGGCGGTCGTGTGGCAGCGACAGGTGAGCGAGGCGATCGAGGAGGACGGCAACCTCCAGGACTACGTCCGCCGGCTGGAGGAGGCGTCGTCCGAGCGCGGCGACGTGGGACGTCTCCCGGATGCCGACGACCTCGCAGCCGAGGTCGAGCGCTACCTGCGCGACCGCGACGACGGTTGAGGATCTCCCCGTGGATGGCTGGCCGGCCACCCGCGAGGAGCTCGAAGCCGTGCAACGAGGGCTCGCCGTCGCCTCGCCGCCGGAGTGGCATCCGCCCGCCGAGGGATCCGCGATCGGCGCGGTGTTCGTCGCGTTCTCGACCGAGCTCGATCCCTCGCCGGAGGAGCGCGGCTGGGCGGCGGCGACCGTCGCGGGCGCGAGGGTCGTCGTCCGGGACGAGGTCCGAGCGCCGTACGAAGCGGGGTACCTGGCACTGCGGGAGGGGCCGCTGCTCGAGCGCGCGGTCCGGAGCCTCGACGTGCGGCCCGACGTCCTGCTGGTCAACGCGAGCGGCCGCGACCATCCCCGCGGCGCCGGGCTGGCCCTGCATCTCGGAGCCGTCCTCGACCTGCCGACCGTCGGCGTGACTGACCGTCCGCTCGTGGCAGCCGTCGACGGGTCCGGAGGGCTGATCCTTCACGGCCAGGTCGTCGGTCGTGCGGTGACCTGTCGGACGGGCACCCGCCCCGTGATCGCGCACGCTGCGTGGCGCACGGACCCCGAGATCTCGGCCGAGGTCGTACTCGCGGCGTCGCGGAGCGCGCGCACGCCGGAGCCGCTCCGCCTGGCCCGGTTCCTCGCGCGATCGCAGCGAGCGCGGGACGAGGGCCGCCTGCCATCCGGGTGGCGCATGGACCAGCTCGACGTCCCGAGGTTCCCAACGGCCGGTTGAACGGGCCCCGTCCGCGGACGCGGAGCCGCGTCAGCCGCGGGCGAGCGGGCGGGTGAGGCACGTGGGGCCGCCGTCGCCCTTGCGGCTGATCTCGTCTCCGCGGTAGGTGCGGACCTCGACGTCGGCAGCGCGCATCCGTTCTGCCGTGAGCGGGTTGCCCTCCAGGGCGAGCGCGACGCGCGGCGCGAGCGCGAGCACGTTGGGACCCATCGTCGCGAACTCCTCCTCGGGGACCTCGACGTAGCCGATCCCGCGCGCGACCAGCTCCTCCATCAGCCGGACCGGCACGAGCGGCGGGTAGCAGACGACGAGATCCTCGTCGAGCGGCGACAGCAGCGACAGCAGGTGCAGGCATTCGCTCGGCCCCCGGAGGTGAGGCAGGTCGAACGCGAGCACGTTCACCTCGGGCAGGAGCTCGCGGAGCGCCGCGATGCCCTCGTCGTTCGTCCGGTACCCCCGGCCGATCGCGAGCGTCGTCTCGTCGAGCCAGAAGATGTCGCCACCCTCGGCCGTGGCGGGCTCCTCGAGCTCACCGACGATCGGCACGCCGGCGGCCCGCAGGTCGCGCGCCACCACCTCGGGCTCCCGCCGCCGACCCAGCTTTCCGGGTCGGAGCAGGACCGCCCCCCGGTCGGTCATGAGCACGGGGTCGTACGCGTAGATCGCGTCGGGGTCACCGGCGACCTCTGAGACGGCGGTCACCACCTGCGCGCCGGCCCGTTCCAGCTCGACGACGAAGGCCTCGTGCTCCTCGCGTGCCCGGGCGGCATCCGGCTCCGCGCGCCAGCCGTACTCGCGCCAGGTGACCAGATCCTCAGCCCGGGGCGGTCGCACGTAGACGCGCCGGACTTGGCCGACCTGGTTCTGGATCGTCGTCACCGCCTCTCAGGACCTCCAACGCATGGTAGTCCGCGGGACGGGCGCTCGGGGGGCCGACCGGCCCGTTCCCAACCGTGAGGAACGTGACTACGCTCGACGTTGTCGTGGTCGGGAAGGAGGGGATCGTGATGTCGCTCACGACCGAGTACCTGGAGGGTCGCGGCGTGGCGTTCGAGACCGTACCGCACGAGAAGGCCTTCACCTCGATCGACGAGGCGAGGGCGCTCGGGATCGAGGCGGACGTGGTGGCGAAGACGCTCCTGCTGGACACGGCCGCGGGCCATGCCCTGGCGGTCATCCCGGGGGACCGGCGCCTCGACATGAAGCTGGTGGAGGAGGTGGTCGGCGACAAGCACGCCCACCTGGCGACGGAGCAGGAGATCGAGCGCGACGTGCCCGGGATCGAGCTCGGCAGCCTGCCGCCGCTCGGCGGGCTCTTGCGAGCGCACGCTTACGTCGATCCCGAGGTCATGCGCCACGAGACCGTGGTGTTCGCCGCCGGCTCGCAGACCGAGTCGATCAAGGCGCGCACCGAGGACGTCTTCCGTGACGAGGCCGTGACCGTCGCGAAGCTCACGAAGGACTTCGCGGAGCAGCTCGGGTAGCGGTCCGCCGCGAGCGCCGCGCGTAGGCGACGGCCAGCGTCAGCACGGTCGCGCCGGCCACCAGGAGCGCGATCGGCATCACCGCCGTGTCGCCGAAGAAGCGGGCGAGCACCCCAAGCGTGTAGCCGAAGACGCCGATCGCTCCGAAGCCAAGGAGTACGGTCTCGTGCCGCGCCACGCTCGTCACCAGGAGCGCGATCCCCGTCGCGAGCCCCAGCCATATGCCGACGTCTCCACCCTGGCCGGCGGCGAGCGGGACGTAGAGAGCGACGAGTGAGCCCAACGCCAGCGCCGCACGCTCGGGGTCCAGCATCCCCAAGAACCCGAGCACGATCCAGACCACAGCCACCGTCCAGAGCGCGAGCATGGCCGGCGTGCCCTCGGGCATCGAGGCGCCGGCGACCGTCAAGAGACCGGCGAACAGCGCGACTTGCTGGAGCACACGGCGCTGCACGGCGTACAAGATGCCCGCGAGTGCGCTGGTCGCCACTCCCGCGACGAGGATCGGAACGCGGCCACTCTGCTCGAGCACGTCGAACTCGATGAGCACCACGAACCAGGCGAACAGTCC
>Ga0113563_10002700_pt1 | contig 10809 bp, 7 predicted proteins | sample Mud3Dept3metaG_FD_80117 | JGI IMG/M metagenome (GOLD analysis project Ga0113563, IMG submission 80117) | Freshwater wetland microbial communities from Ohio, USA, analyzing the effect of biotic and abiotic controls - Mud 3 Core 4 Depth 3... | ecosystem: Environmental > Aquatic > Freshwater >...
AACCTGCCCTGCGAGGCGGAGTGATCCCGCGCACCGCCGGGAATCGGTATCGAGTTTGGAATCGACATCATGTAGCGGTCCGAGGCAATAGGGCAAGTTCCGGGTTTGCGCCGTTTTCGATACCCTTGGGTAATGGCACGGAAAGGAAACAGTCATGACACTGCCGGACAAGGATCCCACACCTGCCGTGTCCGGGCGGATAATCCCGGCTGCGAAAATCCAGTTTCTTCCGGAAGACCGGCTCTGGATCGCCGAGCGTATCCAGGAGGTGCTGGAATCGGGACAGCTCACCCTGGGCCGCTACGGAGCTGCATTCGAGGACAAGTTCGCCGCCTTCTGCGGCATGCCGCATGCCGTCGCAGTCAACAGCGGCACAAGCTCTCTCGAGATCATTCTCCGTTCTCTCGAGGCCGAAGGGAAAGATGTCCTGGTGCCGACCAATACGTTTTTTGCCACCGCGGCTGCCGTAGTGCACGCCGGCGCTTGTCCCGTTTTCGTCGACATGGACCCGGAGTCGTTCGGCGTCCGCCCTGAAGATGTCGAAAAAAAACTGACCTCAAAAACAGCGGGAGTAATCGTAGTGCACATCGGCGGACTAGTTTCCGGGCGCATGCCGGAGCTGGCTGCCCTGGCGGAACGCAAGGGGATCTGGTTGGTGGAAGACGCCGCCCACGCTCACGGCTGCGCGCTCGGCGGAACGCCCGCAGGAGCGTTCGGCATTGCAGGTTCGTTCAGCTTTTACCCCACCAAAGTCATGACATGCGCCGAAGGCGGCATGATCGTCACCCGGGACCGTCGCCTCGCCGAAGAGGCGCGCATCTACCGCGACCAGGGGAAGGCCAGTTTTACCCAGAACGCTCACGTGCGCATGGGCTACAATTGGCGCCTGTCCGAACCCCACGCCATCATCGGGCTCAAACACCTCGAGCGCCTGCCCTCCATGATCGCCAGCCGACGGCAGACCGCCGCCATCTATGACAGTGGATTGTCCCGCCTGCGCCACCTGGCTGCTTTGCAGGTCCCCGAGCACGGAATCTGCAATTATTATAAATATATCGCTGTACTTCGCGAACGGCCCGACCGGAAGGAGCTGAAAAACCGCCTCCGCGAACGCTACGGCGTGTCGCTGGCCGGAGAAGTGTACGAAGCCCCCCTCCACAGGCAGCCTGTATTTGAACAATATGCCTCGGGCCCGCTGCCGGTATCAGAAGACCTGTGTGCAAGGCACATCTGCCTGCCGATTTTCTCCGGCATGTCCCATGAGCAGGCAGATCAGGTGGTTTATGCCCTGGAAGAAGTAGTCGGTTAGAGCCTCTCCGGACACCATCGGAACACCGGACCTCCCGCGTCGAAACGTCTCCCCCCAGCTGGAGGATCCCTCCCTGGGAACTCCGGCAAGCTGCAATTGATTCCAGAAATCCTTAAGCACCCCGGCGACCTTCGGCGTGACTCTCGCGCCCATCCGTTAAGCAGAAACCGTTTCCCCTACAGCGCATTATCCGCTGTGGGTCGCAAGCCATTTTAGGTTTCACTTCAACATGCTGCATTGGCAGATCCCAAGCCCCGAAGTTGACATATTGCCAATTGTCAGAAACGGCGAAGAGTGCAACAGGGAGAGGAACCGGAAACAAAACGGGTAATTGTTTAGCCAGCCGGAAAAAAACTGCCACGAATTCCACGAATGATCACGAAAACCGCATCGTATGGCTCGCATCAAGGGAGATAATACTTCGTGAGAATTCGTGAAATTCGTGGCTTTCTTTGCAGACCCTTAACTGTTCCAAGCCGGCGAAATGCATTATGAAAGCGCAACTCGAGTAAGCGCAGGGATTCGCGAGGATTGAGTGGCCATTTTCCGGATTTTGCTTGTTCCACGAGCGTTCTTGGGATAATAAGACAGCTCGCTCGCAGGCATTCTCCGCAGGCGCGGTGGGATTTCTTCCGCAGAGGTGCGGTGCGGCGGCCTGGCCGCGGCATGGTGGATCCGGAATGCAAGCAATACCTGTTTGCATGCGAGAGCGGGAGCTGGAATGAGAGTCGTGGTCACCGGAGGTTCCGGATTCATAGGATCCCATGTCGTGGATTCCCTCGTGGCGCGCGGCCACGAGACATGCATTTATGATCTGGATACGCCGCAGCATTCTCCGGGGTGCGAACATGTGCGAGGGGACGCGCGGGACCTCGACCGGCTCGTCAAGGCCGTCCGGTCCGGTGACGTGATTTACCACCTGGCTGCCGAGGCCAATGTGAACCGGTTTTTCGAAAGCCCGCTGTTCTCCAACGAGAACACATCGCATTCCACATTGTGCGTACTGGAAGCTGCACGCAGGGTCGACGCCGCCCGGGTTGTGCTGGCTTCCACGGAGTGGGTTTACGGCTCGACGGATGGAAACGAAGAAGTGGTGATTGCCGAGGATTGTCCCTACGCCCGGGACCCGGATCACATCTATACCTGCTCCAAAATAGCCGCCGAACTGTTCTGCATCGGACACCGAAACCTGTACGGTACCGAATATACCATCATGCGCTATGGGATCCCTTTCGGGGAACGCGCCAGACCGGAAACCGTCACGCCGACATTCATCCGGAAGATTCTCAAAGATGAGACCATCCGCATCCACGGCGACGGCAGCCAGTACAGGCAGTTCATATACGTTAAAGATCTTGCCGAAGGAAACGTCGCGTGCCTCCAGGAAAGCGCCAGGAACCAGATTTTTAATCTGAATGGAACAGAAAAGGTGACCGTGCTCCAGGTCGTCCAGGCCCTGGAGCGGATCCTGGGGAGGACCGCCAGGATCGAATTTGTGGAAGATCGGAAAGGGAATTTCAAGGGCCGTTTCATATCTTCGGAAAAGGCGAAGCACCTCCTCGGCTGGGAGCCGCGGCACCGCTACGAGGAAGCACTCTCTCTATATGCCAGCCGGTATCTGGACTCTCTGAGGCAGAGGCGATGAAGCGAAATGCGGCCGGCATTCCGGAGAACATCAGTATCAAGGAGGCAATCCAGCTCCTGGAGAGGAGCAACTACGATTCCGGTTTCATTATCGATGCCGACGGCCGTTACCACGGCACGGCTTCGGCAAGCGACCTGCGCAGGCTCCTCATCAGCGGCGTCAGCGAAACGGATCCGGTCAGTGCGCAGCCGTACCATCATCAATACGCGGTGCGCCAGGCGGATCTCGGCAGCGAAGAGGTGGTACGCAATGTGCTCTCGGATCTCACGCTGCACGGAGTCGAGCATATTCCCGTCCTGGACAAAGACGGCAGGATCGTCGACGTTTTCACTCTCGAAGATCTGGAGCACGCCTCCGCATCGTCTACCGGTGTCGGTGCCAACCGTGGCCGCCTCAAGCGGGTCCTGATCGTAGGGGGTGCCGGGTATCTCGGCAGCGTCCTGACCGCCCAACTCCTCACGCGCGGCTACACCGTGCGCATCCTGGACAGTTTCCTTTACGGCAGACGGTCGCTGGAGCAGATGCCTCGGACCCCGATGCTGGAGATCATTGAGGGGGACCTGAGGAACATCCACACGTGCGTGAGCGCTCTCGACGGTGTCCACGCGGTCGTGTTGCTGGCGGCGATCGTGGGTGATCCTGCTTCGAGATTGCGCCCGAAGGAGACGATCGAGACCAACGTGATCGCGGCGCAGGCGCTGGCGATGGCCTGCAAACATCAATGCATCAACCGATTCCTGTATGCCTCCACCTGCAGCGTCTACGGGCTGGGCAATACACTTCTGGACGAAAACTCCGATCTGCGTCCCGTTTCTCTGTACGCCCGCACGAAGATTGCCTCCGAGCAGGCAATCCTGTCGATGGGAGACGGGTATTTCGCCCCGACCATTCTCAGAATGGGAACTCTGTATGGCTGCTCCCCCAGGATGCGCTTCGATCTCGTGGTCAACACCATGACCATGCATGCATTCTCGGAAGGAAAGATCCGCGTGTTCGGCGGCACACAGTGGCGGCCGCTGTTGAGCGTCAATGACGCGGCCGAGTCCTACGTGCAGTGCCTGGAAGCCGACCTCGCGGATGTCGGAAACCAGGTTTTCAACATCGGCTCCGACGAACAAAACTATCAGATAGAGAGCATCGCGCAGATCATCGCGGAGGCACTGAACGGCGTCAAGGTCGAGCATGACGACAAGAGCCTCGACGTGAGAGACTACCGGGTAAGTTTCCGCAAGGCGAGTGACATATTGGGCTTTCAGGCCTCCGATACCGTCGGAGCCGCCTCCAGAGCCATTTATACTTGCCTTGCCCAGGGGATCATCCCGGATCCCACCCAGAAGATTTATTACAACCACTTCTTCGACGTCATGGAAGAATAATCAAAGAACCGGCGGCCTCCCTTATTTAAGATGGGGATTCGGGTTCATATCCGAGGTATGGGGCCAGCCAGCGCTCGACGTCGTCCAGAGGCATCTTCTTGCGCACCCCGTAATCGGCCGCCTGGTCGCGCCCGATCTTTCCGACTGCGAAATACCTGGCCCGGGGATGCGCAAAATAGAGACCGCACACGGAACTGGCCGGCAACATCGCGAAATTCTCCGTGAGGAGTATGCCGGTGCGCTCTTGCGTCTGTAACAGGTCGAAAAGAGTCCGCTTTTCCGTGTGATCCGGACAGGCCGGGTAACCGGGTGCGGGGCGGATTCCGCGGTAGCGCTCGCGGATCAGATCTTCGATTCCAAGTTGTTCCTGCAGTCCATACCCCCACTCCTCCCGCGCCTTCTTGTGCAGGAATTCGGCGAACGCTTCGGCCAGGCGATCGGCCAGAGCTTTTGTCAGGATGGAACGATAGTCGTCGTGATCCCGTTCAAACCGGCGGCAAAGTTCGTCTGTGCCGATTCCGGCAGTCAGGGCGAATGCGCCGAGGTAATCCCGCACGCCCGTATCCTTCGGAGCAACAAAATCGGCAAGCGCATAATGGAACTGCCCTTCCGGTCTTGCGTTTTGTTGGCGCAGCGTGTGAAAAGTGGCCTGCAGCTGCAACCGGAATTCGTCCGCGTACACCTCGATGTCGTCGCCGCTGCTGTTGGCAGGGAAAAAGCCGTACACAGCCTTGGCAGCCAGCATGCGCCGCGCCACGATTTCCGCCAGCAACGCTTGGGCGTCGCGCCAGAGCTCGCGAGCCCGATCTCCGGCCTCGGCATCGTCCAGAATCTGAGGATACCTGCCGCGCAGCTCCCACACGTGGAAGAATGGGGTCCAGTCGATGAACGGAACGATCTGATCCAACGGCATGTCCGCCAAGGTCCGCGACCCGGTGAAAGCGGGTACGGGAATCACTTCGCTTCCCCAATCAATCACGATCTTACGGGCGCGCGCCTGATCGAGCGTCACCAGCTCTCTCGGGGGTTTCCGATCCCGCAGCCGTGCGCGAATCTCCTCCTGCTCGAGCCGAACCTTCTCCATGAAGCGTTCCTTCCCGGTCGGCTGCATCAAGTCGCTCACCGTGCTGACCGCGCGTGAAGCATCAGGCACATGGACGACGGGGCCGGAGTAGGCAGGCGCGATCTTCGCCGCCGTATGCACCCGGCTCGTGGTAGCTCCGCCGATCAGTAATGGGACCCGGAATCCCATCCGTTCCATCTCGCGCGCCACCAGCACCATTTCCTCCAGGGAGGGAGTAATCAGACCGCTGAGGCCGATCATGTCTGCGTCCTTCTCTCGCGCCGTGCTGAGGATTTTTTCGCGAGGGACCATGACTCCAAGGTCCACGATCTCGTAATTATTGCAGCCGAGAACCACGCCCACGATGTTCTTCCCGATGTCGTGCACGTCTCCTTTTACAGTGGCCAGGATGATGGTTCCCCTCGCGCTGGAGCCTGCACCGGCAAGTTTCTCGGCTTCCAGGTAGGGAAGAAGTCCGGCCACCGCCTTTTTCATCACCCGCGCGCTCTTGACGACCTGGGGAAGGAACATTTTCCCTGACCCGAACAGATCGCCGACGAGGTTCATTCCGGCCATTAGAGGGCCTTCGATCACGCGGAGAGGTCCGCCGTACTTGATTCGGGCCTCTTCCACGTCGGCTTCAATCCCGCCGGCAATGCCTTTGACCAGTGCGTGCGCAAGACGTTCCTCCAGGCTCCCTGCCCGCCAGTCCTCCTCTTCCGCTTCCTCTTCAGCCTTTCCCTTCTGTCCGACGGACTCGGCATACCGGGTCAAGCGTTCGGTCGCATCCGGCCTGCGATTCAAAAGCAAATCCTCGACGCGCTGCAGAAGATCATCGGGAATCTCTTCATACACCGGCAGCTGGCCGGCATTCACGATCCCCATATCCAGGCCGGCATGGACTGCGTGGAAGAGGAATGCCGCATGCATCGCCTCGCGGATGCCGTCGTTACCCCGAAACGCAAAGGACACGTTGCTCACACCTCCGCTTACCTTGCAGCGCGGAAATGACTGCTTCAGCGCGCGGGTGGTTTCCAGGAAACTCACGGCATAATCATTGTGTTCTTCCATCCCCGTGCCCACCGTCAGGACGTTGGGGTCGAAGATGATGTCCTCTTCGGGAATCCCGGCCTCCTGGTGCAGAATGCGGTGTGCCCGTCTGCAGATTTCCAACCTCCGATCGGTGGTTACCGCCTGTCCTTCCTCGTCGAAAGCCATGACGATCATGGCGGCGCCGTATCGCCGGACCAGGCGCGCCCGTCGCTTGAATTCCTCCTCCCCTTCCTTGAGGCTGATCGAGTTGACGATCCCCTTCCCTTGAAGGCACTTCAATCCGGCCTCGATGACGGTCCATTTGGAGCTGTCGATCATGACCGGGACGCGCGCAATGTCGGGTTCGGCAGCGATCAGGTTGAGAAACGCCGTCATGGCGGATTCCGCGTCCAGCATGGCGTCGTCCATGTTGACGTCGATCACCTGCGCCCCGCCTTCCACCTGCTGGCGCGCCACATCCAGGGCCTCCTCGAACTTGCCGCCGAGAATCAGACGGGCAAACCTGGGCGAACCGGCCACATTCGTCCGTTCCCCCACGTTTACGAAATTCGTGTCTGGCCGGAACGTGAGGGCATCCAGGCCGCTCAGGCGTGTGTAAGGCTCAGTGCGCGGCGGGATGCGGGGCCTGTGCCGTCCGAGCGCTTGCGCAATCTCGCGGATGTGATCGGGGGTCGTCCCACAGCACCCGCCCACGATATTGAGCCATCCGTTTGCCGCATATTCCCCGAGGATGCGCGCCATATCTTCCGGCGTTTGATCGTAACCTCCGAAGGCATTCGGCAGCCCGGCATTGGGATGGCAGCTGACGAACACCGGGACCAGCCGGGACAGATCCTCGACATGCATGCGCAGCTCAGCCGGTCCCAGCGCGCAGTTGATTCCTACGCTCAGGAGGGCTGCGTGTGAAATCGAGATCCAGAACGCCTCCGGCGTCTGTCCCGAGAGTGTGCGTCCGCTCGCATCGGTGATCGTCATGGAAACCATCACCGGGATGTGGCGGGAAAGCAGTTCGAAGCACTGGTCGATTGCGAAAAGCGCGGCTTTGGCATTCAGGGTGTCGAACGCGGTCTCCACCAGCAGGACATCCACGCCGCCGTCCATCAATCCGCGCACCTGCCCCGTGTAGGCGGCGACGAGTTGGTCGAATGTCACGGCGCGGTAGCCCGGATTCGCGACATCCGGCGACATGGAAGCAGTCTTGTTCGTGGGACCCATGGCCCCGGCGACAAAGCGCGGCCGGCACGCATTCGCTTCCTCCGCTTCGGCGGCAGCGGCGCGGGCGACGCCTGCCGCTGCCAGGTTGATCTCATAAGCGAGGTCCGCAAGGCCGTAGTCCGCCAGGGAGACAGCGTTGGCGTTGAAGGTGTTGGTTTCGATGAGGTCTGCGCCCGCCGCAAGATACTGCCTGTGAATCTCCCGGACCAGATCGGGGCGTGTGAGATTCAACAGATCGTGGTTGCCCCGCAGGTCACAGTGGTGGCCGGCAAAGCGCGCCCCGCGGTAGGCGGCCTCATCCAGTGAAAGCCGCTGAATCATTGTCCCCATGGCGCCATCAAGGATGAGGATCCTGTGCCGCAACAGCGATCCCAGCATGGCGCCCTTTTCCGGAATGTGTTTCATCAGAGCGACGCCTCCATCCCGATCCCACGGATCAAAGCCGGCGCATCGACGCCACCCGTCGGATGTCGCGGTCCGGCGCAAAATCACGCTTCGAAGGAACCCGGTCTCGTCACACGCGGCGGCGGTTCTTGGAGACCATCCGGAAGGCATTGGGCACAGGGGCAGATTCTGCGCAGATAGTCAAAAGAGTATATCCCGGTATCGTGGCCATCGCCGAAGGAGAACCTGAGCGCATAGTTTCCCACCGGCTCCACTCCGGTCCGCTCGATTCCCGCAGGAATGCTTCCCTGAAGGATCAGTCGCCGTCCCGTAAACTCCTCCACACACGAAGCGCACGGGCAATTCTCGCGCAAATACCAGGACGGATAGGAGCCCGTGTGCCCGTCATTCCAATACAGGTCGGTCTGAAACGCGCTGACTCTCTTGACCCGGGTAGGCCTCAGAAACGTCAATTTCGCCCCCTTTCCTGCAAGATCATATTTATACCATAGCCGGGCATGACGGCGGCGGAGTCCGACACGGTCTCTGGAATCGGCCTCGGCATCGCAATCGGGTGCAGGATCGCCATCGCTGAAGGACTGCATGCCGACATGATATCCGAGCATGGCCGTCGCCCGACCGCGATTCAGACCTGAGCAGCTGACTCTGCGCTCGCCTTACAGGGCCGGGAAGTTCCCTTTACATCCACATCGGCGCTGCATATACTCGTTTCTCGAATTCCGTTTCCGCCGCCGGTGACATGACGATCCAGCCCATACGCACCTATCATTCCATCGATTCGTCGGGCTCCTTGCTGTCCGCGCCGCCGGAGCTGCTGGAACGGCAGATGCAGCATTTGGCGGCCAGAGGATTCCAGTCGCTCACGGTTTCCGAGGTTGCCGCCTTCTTGAAGCGGGAGAAAATCGGCCTGGAACGGAGGATTGCCCTGACTTTTGATGACGGCTGCCGTTCTGTTCCGGAGGCTGCGTTTCCCGTATTGCGTAGGTACGGATTCCGGGCCACCCGCTTTGCCGTTTCGGATTTCTGCGGCTCCGAAAACTCCTGGGACAGGGGGAACTGGCGGATCCCCCGGCTTTCTCTGCTGAGGGGGGATGAGTTAGGAAAATTTGCAGCCGCGGGGTGGAAAACCGGCTCCCACAAAGCGACGCATGCACGCCTGACGAAACTCGACGACGACGCTCTCGAACACGAGCTGCAGGAATCCCGGAGGTTCCTCCGGGAGGCATGCGGCACACCAGTGCGCTGCCCCGCCTGCCCGTGCGGCGCGCGTGACGCCCGCGTGCGCCGCAGGGCGCGCGCGATTTTCGATGCGGGCTGCACCACCGGACTGGATCATGCCCGTGGCGCCAGCGACCCTATGGCGCTGCAGCGCGTCGACCCATATTACCTGCGCGTGCCGGGCTTGTTTCGCGGGATTGAGTCCGGATGGATGGGTTCCTGCCTGCGGCTCCGTCGCTTGTTGAGAAAGGTGCACGCCCTGTGAAGACGCCCTCCTCGGACCGGGTTTCCGTCATCATTCCCTTCCATAACGCTATCGCCTATCTCGAGGCCTGCCTGCTGGCTCTGGTCAGGAGCGATCACGGCAACTGCGAACTGATCCTCGTGGACGACGGGTCGACGGACTCGTCAGCCGAGATCGCGCGCCGCCATGCCCGCCAGTTCCTGTCTCTCCCTACTCCGCACGGCCCGGCATTCGCCAGGAACCGCGGATCTGAACTCGCCAGCGGCAGCATCCTGTTTTTCATCGATGCCGACGTGTTTTGCCACCCCGACACGATACGCAAGCTGGCCGAGACGTTTGACGCGGATCCGGGCCTGGCGGCGGTAATCGGTTCGTATGACGACACTCCTCCGGCGGCCAATTTTCTGTCCCGATACAAAAACCTGACCCACCATTACGTGCACCAGAATGCATCCCGGGATGCCTCGACCTTCTGGACAGGATGCGGGGCGATCCGGCGGGAAGTGTTCCTGAAACTCGGCGGCTTCAACGAATCCTATGGGAAACCCAGCATTGAGGATATCGAGCTCGGCTACCGGATGCGGGCACGGGGATACCGGATTGCACTCAGGAAGGATCTCATGGTCACACATGCGAAGCGCTGGACCTTGCGCAGCCTGCTGCGCAGCGACATCATCGATCGAGCTCTCCCCTGGACCATCCTCCAACTCCGTTACCGGACAATCGTCAACGATCTGAACCTGAGCTGGACCCAGCGCAGCGCATCGCTTCTGATCCTCCTGGCAGTGCTGCTCGCAGCCGCAGGTTTCCGGTATCCGGAGCTCCTGGCCGGCGCCGGCGCAGCAATTCTCGCGGCTGTCTTCTTGAACCGCAGGCAGTACCGCTTTTATTATGAGCACGGCGGAGCCTGGTTTTGTCTGCGCTCCATTGCCATGCACTGGTTCTACTATCTCTACAGCATGGCTGCCTTCGCGGCAGGCTGCGTGCAGTTCCTTGCCGGACGCAGCCACGCCCGTGCCGGGAGTGGCTGAACGGGAAAAACATGCGCCGGAAATTCGCATGGCATTCGGAGCCGGCCGGCGGATTTCTCCGGCTTCGCGGACAGGGTGAAGCGAATTTCCAGGGAGAGTCATGAGCAAGGACAGGACTAAGCGGAGCAGCCCCGGCGCAAGAAAAGCCCGGCCGCAGCTGTTTCCGCCATTCGGAAAGGCGACGGCCGAGGAGACCCGGCGCTTTCACCTGCTTCTGCTCCTGGCCGCCGTGGTGTACTGCCTGAGCCTA
>Ga0113563_10002703_pt1 | contig 10806 bp, 9 predicted proteins | sample Mud3Dept3metaG_FD_80117 | JGI IMG/M metagenome (GOLD analysis project Ga0113563, IMG submission 80117) | Freshwater wetland microbial communities from Ohio, USA, analyzing the effect of biotic and abiotic controls - Mud 3 Core 4 Depth 3... | ecosystem: Environmental > Aquatic > Freshwater >...
CGCCTCGTCCAGGATGCGGTTGATCAGCTCTCGTAGCTCCACCCGGCCGCCTGCGCCTCCACGCACAGGTCCGAATAGCCCGGATTCAGCCCTGGCAGCGGGTTCACCTCCAGGATGTATGGCTTTTCGTGGTCGTTCTCCTCCAACCGGAAATCGATCCGCGCCACGTCCCTGCAGCCGGTCACCCGGAACACCGCCGCCGCCAGCCACTCCAGCTCCTCCAGCTTTTCGGCGGGCAGCGGTGCAGGGCACAGGTAGTACCAGTCGCGGGCGAGCTCCGTCTTCATCCGGTTGGTGTAGACGCACCCTTCCTGTTCCTGGTACGCGGCGACATTCACCTCCAGCGGCGGGAAAAAGTACAGCCCGCGCTGCACGCGCGGCGCCTCCTCATCCTCCGGCACCCGCATGGCCACCGGCGCCGTCAGGTTGCCGATGATCCCCACCGTCACCTCCCGCCCGGCGATGAACCGCTCGGCCAGGATCGGCTGCTGGTAGCGCACCAACTGCCGCTCCAACTGCACCCGCAGCTCTGCCTCGTTGCGCACGATCGACTCGGCGCTGACCCCCATGCCCGTCCCCTCGCGGCTCGGCTTGACGAACATCGGAAACTGCATGTCGGGGTCGAGCGGCTCGTTGGCCCGCTCGAACACCTGGAAAGCCGGCGTCGGCAGCCCGTGGTAGGCCAGCACCCGCTTGGTCATCGGCTTGTCCAGTGCCAGCGCCAGCGTCAGCACCCGCGACCCCGTGTACGGGATCCGCAGCATCTCCAGGAGCGCCGGCACCTGTGCCTCGCGCGAGTCGCCGAAATGCCCCTCACAGATATTGAAGCAGATATCTGGCTTGACCTGGCGAAGCGAGTCGTACAGCGATACGTCCCCTTCCAGGAATGTCACCCGGTGGCCTCCCGCCCTCAGGGCGCGCATGATCTCCTCGATCGTCTCCTGCGAGTCCAGGTCATCCCACTGGTCGGGTATCATCCCCGGCCAGGTCGGTGCATTCTTTTTCAGATTCGCGAGCAGCGCAACGTGCATCTCACTCCTCCTCAAGTCCGTCGTAGGTACGGCTTTGGTCGTTTCCTCCCGGCCACCACATTCCCCGGATCCGCGGCCAACCTACCGCCGGCTCGACCCGTTCCGGCCCACCGGCGCCGCCAGCTCCAGCTCGGCCACCTTCCGTGGTCTGTGCCCATTCCCATTGCCGTTTCCATTCGACTTGACCGGCACCTGAACGCTCGGCACCTGGACGGCCACCTCCGCCCTCCGCCGGTGCGTCGTCTCAAACCCCTCCGGCTTGATCGCCAGCGTCGCGCCACGCAGCAGAGCCGCCACCCCTTCCTGCGCACCCTCGTCGGCTGCCTCATACTGCCGGCACGACGAGCAGGTGTGCGGATCGTGGCGCTGGTACACCTCCGGCTGGGCGTAGGCGCTGATAAACCCTTCATAGTTGCGCACCACCACCCGGTCGGGCGACTGGCTGAGCACATAGTTGGGCAGGATCGGGATCTTGCCCCCGCCGGCCGGTGCGTCGATCACAAAGGTCGGGATCGCAAAGCCGGACGTGTGGCCCCGCAGCGACTCCATGATCTGCAAGCCAACCGACACCGGCGTCCGAAAGTGCCCCGCCCCGTGCACCATGTCGCACTGGTACAGGTAGTAGGGCCGCACCCGGTTGCGCACCAGCTTGTGCACCAGCTCCTTCATCACGTTCGGGCAGTCGTTGACCCCCGCCAGCAGCACACTCTGCGACCCGAGCGGGATGCCGGCGTTGGCCAGCAGCGCCAGAGCCTTCTCCACCTCGGGCGTGATCTCTTTTGGATGGTTGAAATGGACGTTCATCCACAGTGGGTGGAACTGCTTTAGCATCTCCACCAGCTCCGGCGTGATCCGCTGCGGCATAAACACCGGCACCCGGCTGCCGATCCGGATCACCTCCACGTGCGGGATCGCCCGGATCTTGCGCAGCAGCTCCTCCAGGATGCGCGGCGCCAGGATCAGTGGGTCGCCGCCCGAGATCAGCACGTCGCGGATCTCCGGATGGGCGGCGATGTAGGCGATCATCGCCTCATAGTCGTTGCGGCTGAACTGCGCCGTCGGATCGCCCACCAGCCGGCTGCGCGTGCAATAGCGGCAATAGCTGGCGCACTGCGTCGTAACCAGCATCAGCACCCGGTCGGGGTAGCGGTGGACCAGCCCTGGCACCGGCGAGTGAGCATCCTCGGCCAGCGAGTCGGCCATCTCTGCCTCGAACGGTGCCACCTCCTGGGCGGTAGGCATCACCTGCCGCCGGATCGGGCAGTTTGGATCGTCGGGATCCATCAAACTGGCAAAATAGGGGGTAATGTCGACGCGAAAGCGGCCCGGCGCCGATAGCCCGGCCACTTCGTCGGGGGTGAGGTGGACCACCTGGGCCAGCTCTTCCACCGTATTCAGCCGGTGACCCAACTGCCAGCGCCAGTCGTTCCACTGTTCAGGAGGCACATCTTCCCACGGGTGGGGAGGCCTCCAACGTCCAGGGGGCTCTTCGAACTCGACCTTTTCCTCTTCCATTTTCGTCTCCTCTTCTTGAGAGTCCCTAAGGGTTTTCCGAAACCCTTAGGGACTGATTCCCTTGGTTAAAACAAAACCCCTCTCACGCCACTGGCGAGAGAGGGGCTTCCATGCCCATCGTCGTCCAAGGAGCTACACCACCCTCAGCTCCTCTTCCGTCCACTCCTCGCCATATTCCTGTTCGACAGCCTCGCTCTCGTCGTGCGCCCAGTCCAGCTCCAGCGGCGCCACGCCGATCACTTCCAGGCCGGCCCCACAATTGGGGCAGCCCAGCCGATCTCCCTCTCGCGGCCTATTCAGGCCGATCTCAACCCCACAATCAATACACACAGCCGTTTCCATCTTCTGTCAGCTACTGTCATCCTGCGCGAACTACTGTCATTCTGACACCGCAGGTGGGCGAAGAATCTCTCCGCACCAGCACTACATTCTACCCGATTTCTGCCAAGAATGCCTGACAACTACCCAGCAATATCCTGACAAAAACCGCACCATGCACAAATTTCGCGCTATTATACTCCATACCCCCCTACTGTCAAACTGGGGATACGGTTTTGCAGGGCGGGGGATAAGCACAGGCCACAGTCGTGATCCTGCGCCCTCTCGATCCCTTTGCCAGAATATTGCACGACATAGGGGATTGAGGTTTTGCCCCAGGGCTCTGGCCCCACGTCCTGAGTTGTGGTATAATCCCCCCATGGGACACACCGCGCCGCCAGCCGAGCCTGTGCCCACCCAGTCCAGGAGGACCGGCCCATCCTCCCTCTGTGGAGGGACCATGCGCGGCGATAGGCTGTCCAAGGCCTGCGACCAGGTCATCGAAAGTGGCTGGCTGCTAATCGCGCTGGCCCTGCCCCTCTTCTTCAACGTCTACAGCAGCCGTACCTTCGAGCCAGACAAAGTGGCCCTGTTCCGCTCGCTGGTCGTGATCATGATCGCCGCCTGGCTGATCGGCCGCCTGGCAGGACGGACCGCCCGGCCGAGGCCGTCGCCCCTTTTCCTCCTCGCCCTCGCTCTGGCCGGCGCCTGGCTGCTGGCCACCGCCGCCTCCCTTTCCCCCCGCATCAGCCTGTGGGGCTCTTACGAATGGCGCCAGGGCAGCTATACCCTCCTTTGCTACCTGGCCCTGTTTGGCCTGGCTGCTGCCGGGCTGCGCTCCCCCGACCGGTCCGACCGGCTGCTGACCGCCATCCTGTTCACCAGCCTGCCGGTGAGCCTGTACGGCATCGTCCAGGTCGCCGGCCTCGACCTCCTGCCGTGGCAGACGGGCGCCGAAACGCGCGCCGTCTCTACCCTCGGCCATCCCAACTTTCTGGGCGCCTACCTGGTCATGGTCATCCCCCTGGCCGCCGCCCGGCTGCTGGCGGCCGAAAGCAGGGCCAGCCGGCTGGCCTATGGCGGGCTGTTGGCGGTGCAGGGGCTGTGCCTCCTTTTCACCTTTTCCCGCAGCAGTTGGCTGGCGGCGCTGGGGAGCGGCCTGCTCTTCCTCTTTCTGCTGGCCTGGATCCGCCGCCGGACGCGCCTCTTTTGGCGGGCGGCCGCGGTTGTGGCCCTACTGGCCGGCGGCGTGGCGGCCCTGGCCTACGCCGATCCCGGCGGTGTCGTTTCCTACTCACCTTTTGAGCCGCTCCACTCTATGCTCCGCGGCAAGTCGGCGGCGGCCCGCATCCGCCTGCTCGAGTGGCAGGCCATGCCGTCGCTCATCGCCGCCCGGCCCCTGCTTGGCTATGGACCCGATACCTTCCCCCTGGCCTTTTCGCGCGTCTACCCATCCGAGCTGGCCGTCTACGGCGGGCCCGACGCTGTTGGCGAGCACGCCCACAACCTCATCCTCGACCTGAGCGTCGACGCCGGCCTGGTGGGCGCGGCCCTGTACCTGGCCGTGATCGCCGCCGTCGTGATCCGCGGCCTTGGCGCGGTGCGACGCACCACCGGCCCCGGCGGCCAAGCGCTCCTGGCCGGCCTGATCAGCGCCGTCGTCGCCTATCTGCTCCAGCACCAGCTCAGCTTTGTGACCGTCACTCCGGCGGCCTTGCTGTGGCTCTACCTGGGTTGGATCGAGGCCCTCATCCCGCGCGCCGAGCCGCTGCCCCAGCCTGCCGGTCCGCTCTCGGCCCGCCAGCTTGCCCCGATTGCGGCAATCGTGGCCGTGGCGGCGCTGGCCCTGATCGCCGTCACCAACCTACTGCCGGTTGCCGCCGACCTGTACGCCGCCCAGGGAACGGCCCTGGTCCAAGACGCACAGTGGGACGCTGGCGTCGCCGCCTACGAAAAGGCGGTGCGCCTGGCGCCGGGCCAGGACCGCTACCACGCCCTGCTGGCCTACGGCCACCTGGCAAGTGGGGATGACGAGGCAGCTTTTGTCCGGGCCGAGGCAGCCCTGGCCGAGGCGGCCCGCCTGTCGCCCTACGATCTCGACTATGCCCTCGACCAGGCCGATCTCTACTACCGCTGGGGTGTGTCGTCCGACCCGGCCCGCCTGACCCTGGCCCTGGCTGCCTGCCGGCGAGCCGCCGGCCTGAGCCCCACCGACCCGCGCATCTACGTCGGCTGGGGGCGCATCTACCGGGCCCAGGGCCGGTGGCAGGCGGCCATCGAGCGCTGTGAGACCGCGCTGGCACTGGACCCGCTCCACGTGCCGGCCTATATCACCCTCGGCGACCTGTACTTGGCGGCCGGCAACACCGACATGGCGAACATGGCCTACGACGGCGCCAAGTATGCCGCCGAGGAGATCGACTGGCTGATCTCCAAACGATGAACGGCACAGCAGACCCGGGTTCGGCCGGCGATTGGCAGCGGCGGGCAGCGCGCGGACTGGTAGCGCTGATGGTGCGCGACGCTGTCATCCGCGCCCTCGCGCTGGCCAGCCACATCGTCCTGGCCCGGCTGCTGAGCCCTGAAACGCTGGGCGCCTTTGCCGTCGTCCTGTTTGCCGTCGGCCTGTTCGACGCCATCGGCGAGCTTGGCCTGAGCGGCGCGTTGGTCCAGCGCCGCGACTCGCTGACCCGCGCCGACCAGCACACCGCTTTCACCCTGCAGGCCCTGATCGAAGGCGCCAGCGTGGCTTTGATCTGGCTGGCCGCGCCCGCCCTGGCGACCCTCTACCGCCTGCCGCCGCACACCATCCCTCTCCTGCGCTGGCTGTCGCTGTCGCTGCTGATCTCTACCCTGGCCCTCATCCCCGAGGCGCGGCTGGAGCGCGAGCTCGACTACCGCCGCCTGTCGCTGGCCGGGGCGCTGCGCGCCGCCGTCTACCACATCACGGCTATGGCCCTCGCCGTGGCCGGATTCGGAATCTGGAGCCTGGGCCTGGCCTTTCTGGCCAGCGTGGCCGCCGGCACGGCAATCCTGTGGGCTTTTGCCCCCTGGCGGCCCGGCTGGGGCTGGAACCGCGCCAGCCTCCGCTGGCTGCTCCGCTTCGGCAGGCCCTTCCAGGCGCAGCGGTTGGTCCACCTGGCCAAGGACAACGTCGCCCCGGCCCTGGGCATGGTCTATGGCTCGGGGGGAGTGGGCTATCTCAACTTTGCCGGCCGGCTGGCCGCGTTGGCTGCGGCGCCGGTGGCGCTGGTCAACCGGGTCAGCTTTGCCGCCTACGCCCGGGTGCAGGACGACCGGCAAGCGCTGGGTGCCACACTGGAGCTGGCCCTGCGCTGGACGGCGCTGCTGTCCTTCCCCCTGATCGCCCTCCTGTGCGGCCTGGGACGGCCGATCGTCCACCTCATCTATACCGACAAGTGGCTGCCCGCCCTGCCGGCCCTCTACCTGCTGTGCGCCGAGGCGTTCTTTGGCCTCTTAACCGGGCTGCTGATGCCCGTGCTACAGGCCACCGGCCGGCTGACCGTGGCCCTGCGCCTATCGCTGGCCTGGGCCGGCCTGACCTGGGTGCTGGCCCTGGCCCTGGCCTGGAGCCCGCTTGCCTTTGCCGGCGTCGCGGCCGCCTATGCCCTATCCACCCCCCTGGCTGCCCTGCTGCTCGCCCGGCAGGTCCGGACCGTGGCTTCCGTCCGGCTCTTGCCCAACGCCGGGCCGGCAGCAGCCGCAGCCGCCGTAGCCGGGGTCATTATGGCCCTGTTCGCCAGCCAGATGGGCGGCGGGCTGGCTGTCCTGGCCGTGGCCGCCGCCGCTGGGCTGGCCCTGTACGCCGCGCTGATCGCCTGGTGGCAGGGCCGCCGCCTGCTGGCCGACCTCCGGGAGCTGCGCCGGTGAGGATCCTCTTTGCCGCCGCCTACCTGCCCTACCCGCCCAACAGCGGCGGGCGCGCCCGCAGCTTCCACCTGCTGCGCTGGCTGGCCGGGCGCCACGAGGTTCACCTGCTGGCCTTCACCCACGACCCGGCCGACCTGGCCGGCGTGCCGGCCCTGGAGCGCCTGTGCGCCTCGGTGCGGGTGGTGCCCGCCCTGGCCTACCCGCTTGGCCCCTGGGCCAGGCTGCGCCGCGCCCTCCGCTCCCCGGCCGACCTGGCCATGCCCCGCCGCTCGGCCCAGATGGCCTCAGCCCTGGCCGGCTCTCCCCCCTTTGACCTGGCCTTCCTGGACGACCTGGGCACTGTCGAATACGCCCGCCTGCTCGCCGGCGTGCCCACCATCCTCAGCAAGCACAACGTCGAGGCCGCCCTCTATCGCCAGCTTGCCCGCGCCAAGCGGCCTCTGTCGCCCGCCTGGGCGCTGGCCCGCCTCGAAGCGCTGGCCCTGGCCCGCTACGAAGGGCAGACTGCGGCCCTCTTCCGCCAGGTCATCGTCGTCTCTGAACAAGAGCGGGCTCGCTTGGCGGCCCATTGTCCCGCTGGCCGCATCGCCGTCGTGCCCAACGGCGTCGACACACACTATTATGCCCCCCAACCCAGCGTGGCCGAGGAGCCTGACAGCCTGCTGTTCGTGGGTTCTTTTTTCTGGCCACCCAACGTCGACGCTGCCCACTGGCTGGCCGGCGACATCCTGCCCCGCATCCGCCGCGAGCTGCCCGGTGTCCGGCTATGCCTGGCCGGCCATGATCCCCCGCCGGAGATCCTGGCCCTGGCCCACCCGCCTGGCCTGGTCGTCGTCAGCTCAGTGCCCGACGTGCGGCCCTACCTGGCCCGCGCCGCCGTCTGTGTTGTCCCGCTGCGGATCGGCGGCGGCACGCGGCTGAAGATCCTTGACGCCCTGGCCATGGGCCGGCCGGCGGTCGCCACCTCCCTGGCAAGCGAAGGCCTGGACCTGGTTGCCGGCCGCGACCTGCTGATCGCCGACGGCGCCGAGGCGTTCGCCGCGGCTGCCGTCCGGCTGCTGCGCGATCCGGCCCGGCGGGCCGCCCTTGGCACCGCCGGCCGGCAGACCGTCGAGGCCCGCTACACCTGGACGTCCGTCCTGGCCGCCCTCGACCAGGTGATCGCCGGAGAGCATCCATGAAGATCCTGTTTGTCTCCTGCCTCCTGCCCTATCCCACCGTGCCCCACGCCGGCGGCGCCGACCTGTTCCACCTGGTCGCCTCCCTCGGCGAGCGGGGACACGACGTCCACCTGGTCTCGCTGGCTCCCTATCCCGGCGACCTGGCCCGCGTCGACGAAATGCGGCCCTACTGCCGCTCGCTGGCGGTCGTGGTCCCCGCCCTCGCCTGGCGGCAAAAGTGGCACAACCTGTGGCGCGGCCTCTTCGCCGACCCGCTCCACCTGGGCCGCCGGGCGCAGCGCGAGATGCGGGGGCACATCCGGTGTGTGGCCGCGGAACACGAGGTGGACGTGATCCAGTTCGAGTGGACCGAGACGGGGCGGTATGTGGACGCGGCACCGGCCGGTGCCGTCACCGTCCTCGACGAGGTGGACGTCAGCTTCCGGCCGCGGCTGCGGGCCGCGCGCAGCGGCTGGGACCGCCGCCAGGCCTATCAGGCCCGGGGGCAGGAGCTGGCCCTGTGCCGCCGCTTCGACCTGCTCCTCACCCGCTCGGCCAGCGACCGCGACGTCTTGCTCCAGGCCCTGCCCGAGGCCAGCATCGAGGTATTGCAGCCCTGGACCCACCTCGACCGCTTCCGCGACATCCGCGCCGCCGAGCGGCAGCCCGGCACCATCCTCTTTGTCGGAGCTATGGACCGCGACGAAAACTGCGAGGCGGTGCTGTGGTTCCACCGCCACTGCTGGCCGCTGATCTACGCCAGAGAGCCGCAGGCGCGGCTGGAGATCGCCGGCACCTCGCCCCGGCCGCGCATCCGGCAACTGGCCCGCGACCCAACCGTCACCGTCGCTGGCTATCTGCCCGACCTGCGCGAGCCCTACGCCCGCTGCCATGTCGCCATCGCTCCCATCCTGACCGGCGGCGGGGTGATGAACAAAGTGATCGACGCCATGGCCGCCGGCCGCCCGGTGGTCAGCACGTCCACCGGTAACGAGGGCGTGGCAGCCCTGCCCGGCCAGGCGGTGCTGGTGGCCGACGAGCCCGAGGCATTCGCCAACCACGTGGTGGAACTGCTGCGCGACGATCTGCTGTGGACCCGCATTGCCCAAGGCGGCCGGGCGTACGTGCAGCAGACCTACAACTGGGAGCAGAACGTCAGCCGCCTGGAGCTGCTCTACCGGCAGCAGGTCCGGCGCAAAAGGGAGGGCCTGTCGTGACCGGCGATCCCGCAGTCGCCATCGTCGTCCTCAGCTGGAACGGGCTCCAAGACACCGTCGAGTGCCTGGAGTCCCTCCAGGCCTTGACCTACCCCCACCGCCGGATCGTCGTCGTCGACAACGCCTCCGACGACGGCTCGCCCGCCGAGATACGCCGCCGCTTCCCCGGCGTCACCCTGATCGAGAACAAGACCAACCTCGGCTTTGTCGGGGGCAACAACGTGGGCATGGCCTTTGCCCTCGAGTCCGGCTTTCCCCTGATCTTCCTGCTCAACAACGACACCCGCCTGGCGCCCGACTGCCTGAGCGAGCTGGTGGCGGTGGCCCTCAGCGACCCAACCATCGGCGTCGCCGGCCCGTTGATGCAGCGTGAGTTCGATCCAGACATCGTCGACATGGGCGGCGATTTCAACTTCTGGACCGGCACCGTCCACCTGCGCCGCGTCCGCCCCGGCCAGACCCTGCCTCAGGCGATGCCGATCGACTATGTGTGGGGCTGCGGTTTTCTGGTCAAGGCCGAAGTGATCCGCGCCATCGGCATGTTCGACCTGCGCTACGGGGCCTACTACGAGGACGGAGTCTTTTGCTTACTAGCCCGTGCCCACGGCTGGCGCACCGTAGTCGCCACCCGGGCCTGGATGTGGCACAAGATCGGCCGCTCTGGCGAAAAACGCTTCCTGTGGCAGAGCTGGATGCGGGTGCGCAACCACGTCCTCTTTTTCCTGGAGCACGCCCGCCCCATCCAATACCTGACCCTCATCCCGGCCCTGGCCTTCTACCACGTGCCCATGCTCCTGCTCCGCATCCTGCGCCTCTTTGCCGCGCGCAAGATCATGCCCCGCTACCGCGACCGCCCCATCTCCCTCTGGTACCGCCGCCGCTCCCCGTGACAAGACCACCGCCCTCCATTTGCCCCCAAACTGCGATTGTGCTACAATCAAACTGCACTGGGGAGTGAAAATGCTGTCTGAACACCTTAGTGACCTTTGTGGTTAAGTTATTCTCCACGGGGAGGCTGCCATGACCGCAAATAACCGCCGCCGCGTGTGGACTGTCCTGCTGACAGCCCTGCTGACGATCACCCTGTTCCTGACCTTCGCATCGGCCGTCGGCCTGGGGCTGGCGCGCGCCGACGACGCCTCCGGCTCGGCCGCCCAACCGTCCGGCCGCGCCGCAGATAGTAGCGCCGACATCTTTAGCCGCCAAACCCCCGAGTCGTTCCAGCTTTACTACTACCATATCCTCTTGCCCTTTGTGTCGAAAACGTTCCATCCCTACTACCAAGCCATCGCGGCCACCAAGACCTACATGGTCGGAACCTTTGCATTCGGCAGCATCCTGAGCTGCGTCCTTGTCGGCCTGGTGATCCTGACCCGGCGAAAATAGGAGCGCCCCCCATCTTGGGAATGGACGCCATCCCCCCTCGACTGACCGTCATCGTCCGCGACGACGACATCTCGGCCTGCACCCGGCCGGAGATGCTCCAGGCGCTGTACGGCGGGCTGTGGACGCAGGGCAGTCCGGTCTGCCTGGCGGCAGTGCCGCTCCTGTCAGAGCACGTTCCACGGGCAGCCGGGTACCAGGACCCCAACCCCGATGTGTGGCCTTTTCTCCATGACCTGGCTGACAGCGGCCGGGCCGAGATTGCTCTGCACGGCCACCGCCATGCGCCCG